>Ga0126313_10000632_pt1 | contig 17045 bp, 21 predicted proteins | sample Plot105A_FD_89954 | JGI IMG/M metagenome (GOLD analysis project Ga0126313, IMG submission 89954) | Serpentine soil microbial communities from UC McLaughlin Reserve, CA, USA - Plot105A | ecosystem: Environmental > Terrestrial > Soil > Grasslands | place: USA: UC McLaughlin Reserve, Lake County...
AGCTGAAAGCTGACCGCTGAAAGCGTTTACAAAGAGGGGACCTCTTTGCAAAACAGCTATACGCGGCAGGTTAGCCTCGTATACATCTGGGTAAGTAGATTCGCGAAGTTGCAAAGATAGGCCTCCGACAAGCTATCTACACGGCAGTTTGCGTGAGGGGAGCCGGATGACCGAGAGGTCCGATGGAGCGTGAAACAGCCAAGGCAACGGAACAAGGGAGCGGGTTCTCGGGCCCGATCTCACTGACCCTTCCGAGCAGTCCCGAGTACGTGCTGCTCGCCCGTTTGGTAATGGGCCAGGCCGGACGGCTGGCCGGGCTAGAACCAGAAGAGGTCTACGATTTGAAGCTGGCCGTTACCGAGGCGGTGACCAACGTGATCCGCCACACCTCTGTGGAGAGCTACGAGATCGAGTACAAGGTCTTGCCGTTGGGCGTCGAGGTAAGCGTCATGGATACCGGTGGTGGTTTCAGCGTTGCGGATCTCACGGGTGAACCCGACGAACACGGCGGGTTCGGCCTCACCGTGATCCGTAATCTGGTGGACGAGCTGGTGCTCGACTCCACGAAGGGTGGAGGGACACGGCTGAAGATGATCCGGCGCGTCCGCGAATAGGCCGAAGAGTCGGGAAAAGGACAATCTTCCGGCGTTTCATGCGTAACCTTCTTGAATGTTCGGTAAGCGTTAATATACAGTTAGCCGTGTACGTAGCGCCGTCGTGTGCGAGAACGCTAAGAGAGGGACTCAAAAAAGGTAGACAGTGCAGCAGCGTGTAAATCCTGGCAACAAATCGCTCGCCGATTACCGCAGCATAATCCGTCGGGAGCTCTTCGACGAGATAGTGGCCCTTGGGGAGCGCCTGAGGGGGAGGCGGGTTCTGCACGTCAGCGCGACGAGCTTCGGTGGCGGGGTCGCGGAGATCCTGTACACGCTCGTGCCGCTCATGCGGGACGTCGGCCTCGAGGCCGACTGGGATATCATGTTCGGGTCGGAGCCTTTCTTCAACGTCACCAAGAGCATTCACAACGCCCTGCAAGGCGCCGACTACGATCTTAGTGTCGAGGACCGGGCGATCTACGAGGAGTACAACCGCATCTCTGCCGAGGCCCTCCAGAAATCCGGCGAGGATTGGGACATCGTGTTCGTCCACGATCCGCAGCCGGCCCTGCTCAAGTACTTCGCGGGCGGCCTCTCGCCCGAGACTAAGTGGGTCTGGCGTTGCCATCCAGATCTCTCGACCCCCAACAGGCACGTGCTCGACTACCTCTTGCCGCACATAGCGGACTACGACGCGCAGATTTACACCATGGAGGAGTACACCCCTCCCGACGTGCACCTGCCCGGGCTCACCCTCATCCCGCCCGCGATCGACCCGCTCTCGCCCAAGAACATGGCCCTGAGCGCCGACGACGCCCGCTACATAGTCAGCCAGTTCGGCGTGGACGCCGAGAGGCCCTTTATGGTGCAGGTCTCGCGCTTCGACCCCTGGAAAGACCCTCTCGGCGTCATAGACGCCTACAGGCTCGTGAAGGAGGAGGTCCCCGAGGTCCAGCTCGTCCTTATCGGCTCGATGGCCCACGACGATCCAGAGGGTTGGGACTACTGGTACAAGACCGTCAACTACGCCGACGGAGACCGTGACATCTTCCTGTTCTCCAACCTCACTAACGTGGGAGCCATCGAGGTCAACGCCTTCCAGTCCATAGCCGACGTGGTGATCCAGAAGTCCATCCGCGAGGGCTTCGGGCTCGTCGTGACCGAGGCTCTCTGGAAGGCGAGACCCCTAGTGGCGAGCAGGGTGGGCGGCATCCCCATGCAGGTCGACGCGGGGGGCGGCATGCTGGTGGATACGATCCCCGAGGTAGCCTCGGCGTGCACGAAGCTCCTAAGGGACCGCGACTTCGCCCGCGAGATGGGCCGTCATGGGAAGGAACACGTGAGGACGCATTACCTCACGCCGCGTCTCCTCCGCGACGATCTCCTCCTTTTCGCTAAACTGCTCGGGGTATAGCTGAGCGGGCAGCGAACGAGAGGGAGAACCTTGGCCCACGGCGAAGCCGGAAAGACCATCGTGGTCTCGAACAGGGGCCCCGTGACGTTCTCCCGAGACGCCTCGGGCGAGCGCGAGCACTCCAGGGGGGCGGGAGGCCTCGTCACCGCCCTGAACGCGGTCCTCCGCCGCGCAGAGAACGCGGTCTGGATCGCCTCGGCCCAAAGCGAGGAGGACGCCGCCGTCTCCAAGGAACCGGCGCCCTACGAGGTCGAGGACCTGCGCATCAGGCTCGTCGAGCACGACCCCGAGGCCTACGACCTTATGTACAACGAGCTGGCCAACCCGCTCCTCTGGTTCGTCCAGCACGGACTCTACGATCTCCCATATTCGCCCGTGCTCGGGGACGAAACGAGGCGGGCCTGGGAGGAGGGCTACGTCACCGTCAACAGCAACTTCGCCGACGCCGTAGTCGAGATGGCAACCGGGGAGGATTCGCCTACCGTCCTCCTCCACGACTACCAGCTCTACATGACCCCGCTCTTCGTCCGTGAGCGCCTCGGAGCGGACGCCTTTCTCTCCCTGTTCGTCCACATCCCCTGGCCCGAGCCTGATCTCTGGCGCGTATTGCCGGATTACATAAGGGAGGGTGTGCTCGAGAGCCTCCTCTCGGCCGACGTCGTCGCCTTCCACACCCATCGCTACGCCCGCGCGTTCGCCGAGACCGCCGCGACCGTGCTCGGCGCTGATGCTGACGTCGAAGGCGGTGTGATCCGCTACGGAGGACGAGAGGTGTGGGTGCGGGCGTACCCTATCTCCATAGATCCTGGGGAGTTCGAGGATCTGGCACAGAGCGAAGCCGTGCTCGAACAGGAGCGTTTCGTCAAGGGTCTTCCTGGAAAGCTCCTCCTGCGCGTCGACCGCACGGACCTATCCAAGAACGTCGTCCGCGGCTTTGTGGCCTACGGCAGGATGCTGGAGCGACACCCCGGGATGAAGGGCGAGGTTACCTTCCTCGCCCAGCTCCAGCCATCCCGAACGGACATCCCCGAGTACGCCGCCTACATGGAGGCGGTGGGACGTACGGCGGAGGACGTCAACGAAAAGCATGGCACGGATCTCTGGAAGCCGATCGAGCTCTTTATGGAGGACAATTTCCCCCGCTCCGTCGCCGCTTACAAGAACTTCGACGTCCTGCTCGTCAACGCCGTCAGGGACGGCATGAACCTCGTCGCCAAGGAGTCGGCCGTCATAAACGAGGGGAACGGCGTCCTCGTCCTCTCCGAGAACGCCGGCGCCCACGAGGAGCTCGGCGAGTACGCGCTGACCGTCAACCCCTACGACGTAGACGAGCAGGCCGACGCCATCTACGCCGCGCTCGTCATGCCGGAAGAGGAACGCGAGCAAAGGGCGAGTGCTCTGCGCGAAACGGTCAGGTCCAACACCATAGAAGACTGGGTCGAGGCGCAGGTGGAGGATATAGAAGCGTACCGGAAGCGGCGGAGATAAGCGCCAAGATGCGCATCTTCTTGATGGTAGCGGCCGTGCTGATCGCGCTGGCCAACGCTACCCTCTACAGTTTGATCGGCAACAACACCTTCTCCAACCTCTTCGATTTTCACCCCGACCCGTGGCCCCTCTCCACAGTGTATGCGCTCTGTGGTGTCTTCGCGGGGCTGCTAGTCGCGGGCGGCCTCATCTCGTTCGCGGAGAAGGTTCTAAGGGAGAGCTTCTTCGCGCGTTACGGTTTGATGGTGCTCGCGATCTGCATCGGGGGAGCGGTGCTGGCCATCCTGCTGACCACCGTCACGTTCCTCTTCGACCCCGCGGCCTACGTGCCAGGAGGGATCTCCGAAACCGCTTACACGCTCCTTCTGGTCACCATGCCAGGGGCGACGTTGGGGGCGATAGAAGGCGTAATCCTCGCTTTCCCGCTGGCCTGGCTCCTCGGCCGGTTCAGGGAACCTCTCTAACCCTCGCCCAGAAGAGCCTTCAGTACCCCGCCGACGCCGTCGACGCCGTCCACGACGATGTCGGCCTCGGTCTCTATCTCCCGCGGCCCCTCTTCGCTCGCCACGCCGATGCGCAGGATCTCAAGGAGTTCCCCCTCCTCGCGTAGCCTCTCCAGCTCGCGAAAAGCGTCGAGGTCGGTGGTGTCGTCGCCTATGAACATGGCCTTCCGAGGACGATACTCCTCGACCAGCGTGCGCACCGCGGTGCCTTTGTCGGCCCGGATGGGGGGACGCGCCTCGACGACGCCGCGGCCTACCGTGATCCTGAGTCCCAGGCGTTCTCCTTCGCTCTTCACGAACTCTACGCAGCGCTCGCCGACCTCCCGCGGGGCGTTGCGGTAGTGCACGGAGGCCGTTATGCCCTTCTCCTCGACGAAAGCTCCTCCCGGGGCGAGTTCCTCCCTCGCGAGCTGCTCCAGCTCCTCGACCCTCTCCAGATAGGGCAAGGCCTCGGGTATCACCTCGACCTCACCGTCGCGCATGATCTCGAAGCCATGGTTACCGAAGTACACGACGTCTTCGAGCCCGATGAGCCCGAAGGCGTCCTGCGTCTTCCGCCCGCTGATGGCAGCGACCAACAGATACCGTCCGCCCAACCGCCTTAGTAGGTCTTTCAGTTCCTCGGAGACCTCGGACATATCCGGTGTCGGCACGATCGGGGCGAGCGTCCCGTCTATATCCGTGAGTACGGCCACCGAACTCGGCTCCTCGGCCCAGGCCCTCAGACGCTCGTAGGCTTCTCTATCCATGTCCGTCGCTTCTCGAAGAGTGTGAGCCTGGACATACGATACGGCACGTTTTCGTCATACGAGTTACGCTATCCACCCTACCGATGCCTGAAACCGCGTTTCGCGGAAGCTAGTAGGGGCGGTTCGCGAACCGCCCTTTTTGGTTCGCGAACCGCCCTAGTAATTGTTCTGGCGGCCCTGGGCGCGGGCGCGGAGGTCCTCGGTGTCGATCTCCCCGTCGAGGTACTTGCCGATGAAATAACCGACTATGCCGAAGAGTACTACGACGAGGGTCTCCTCGAACCCGATCAAAAACATCGAGAACAGCACCAGCGCCCCTATCACAGCGCCCCACTGTTTGTTGGTCCAGGCGGCCATCTCCTACCTTCCTTTCTCTAAAGAGCGATTCCTCTTACCGTGACTTCGACGTCCTTTACGGGCACGCCCTGATCCCCCAGGACCCTCCTGATATTCTCCCTGGTGCGCGCCGCGAGTTCGGTGTAGTTGTCGGACGGAGGGACCTGTATCCCCGTGTATACGACGTAGGAGTCGCCTTCGGAGGCGAGCGAGGTGGAGGGGGATTCGGCGCCCACCTCCCTTGCCGCGCTCTCGGCGAGGGTCTTGACGGCGTTGGCCGTTATGACGGTCTCCCTGCCCGGCGTGGCGTCCATCACGGTGCTCCTGGAGACCCTGCGCCCGAAGGTGAGCTCCCTGAGCAGCAAGAGCAGCGCTATCAGGGCCACGAGGGCGCCGACGATAGCGATGACGGTCCTCACCCCCGTCGTGAAGGTGGAGGCGGACAGGTCGCCAAGTGCCTGGACGGCGGCCCTGTACCCTGTGTACTGGGCAATGATGTCGGATTGGATGACCCCAAAGTTTATGAGCAGTAGCAATACAGGGACGGCCAACAGCAGCAGGGCGACTATCAGTAGGATGAGGCGGTTTAGCGCGTTCACTGTACCCTCGACTTCGTCTGCCTGGGGTCCGCTTCGACGAGTTTGACGTTGAGCTTACTAACCGGCAGTCCCCGGCTGGAGAGGTGTTCCTGTACCCTGGTGCGCAGGCCCGATCTTATGGTCCCTGAGTCTCCTTCTCGCCTCACCTTGGCTTCGAGGTCTACCTGGGCCCCCGGGCTCCGCCTGGCCTTCACCCCGACAGAAGAACCGAGAACGTCCTGAACCTCCTCGGCGACCGTCGAGACCTCCTCCTCGACCACGCCGCGGGTGACGTATGTGCCGTTCCCCATGCGCACGCGCCTCGGGGCAGAGGGCATGAGCTCGGCGATAAACCAGATCAGGCCGAGCAGCGCCAGAAGCACCAGTATGATGATCGTGATGACGGAGAGGCCGCCATCCTCGACACGCCTGACGAAGTCCTCGAGGCCCCGGGCGAAGTCGGTTACGGGCAGGTCGGTCAGGTTACGGCTGAACAAATCGAAGCTGTAGACGACCATGTAAACGCCGAGCACGAAGAGGCCGGCGAACAGCAATGTCATTACTATCCTGTTAAAGACTCTCATCTTCGGCCACCTCGAGGTCCTCGACTACCACCCTGGTCTTGCGCCCGCCGGCGTCCGGTGCCACGCGCGTCCTTATGTCTTCAGCGATCTCCGGTATCGGCCTCGGCAAAGGGTATGCGGCGACGATGTGGATCTCCAGGTCCTCCGGGGTGACCACAACCCCGGAGACTTTCTCGCTGCCCTCGTAGGTTGCGGCCTCCACGAAGCGCCCGCGCCCCAGGGAGTGGACCCCTTCGGTCGCGAGGGCCGCGACCGAGGCGGCCCTCGCGAGTTGAATTCCGTCTGCCAAAATAAGCCTAGCTCTCCGATGAACCGACCTTTACTGGACCCGCTGCTGTTCCTGGGCCTCCTGCTCGCGGCGCTCCTGCTCTATCTGCCGCTGCCGCTCCTGCTCGGCCTCCTGCTGCGGGAAGAATATGTTGGAGACCGTTATATTGACTTCCGTTACGCGAAGGCCAACCAGGCTCTCCACCCTGTTGGCCACGTTGCGCCTGACGGCCTCGGCGAGCTGGGGTATCGACTTGCCGTACTCGGCCGTCAGCGTCAGGTCGAGCGCGGCTTCCTCCTGGCCCACCTCCACCGAGACCCCCTGGGTCTGGCTGCCGCCCGTGATGGTGCCGAGGATGCCGCTCACGGCCTGGGAGCCGCCGCTGCCCATCCTGATGCCGTCGACCTCCTGGGCCGCGATCCCTGCGATCTTCGAGACCACACTGTCCGAAATGCTGGTGGAGCCGCGCTCGGTCTGTAGCGGGCTGCTCTGTTGAGACCTCTCCTCGCTCATGCTTCTCCTTTCTTGGATGTGCTCGATCCTCTACCCGTGCTTTTCGCTATACCGCCCGGCGTGTGATCAGCCGGTAGATCGCCAGCAGGACTATCGCGCCCAGGGTCGCTATGAGAATGGACCCGATGCTTATCTGCGTTATTCCTGGCCCCCCGAAGAGGCTCTGAAATATGAAACCGCCGACGAATGCACCCGCGATACCGATCAAGATAGTGATTATGATGCCCCCGGGATCCGGCCCTGGCATAACCCACTTGGCTAGCAGGCCGGCTATGAGCCCGATCACTATCAACGCTACGATGCCTATGCGCTTTCACCTCCCCATCGTACACTACTCACTCCCACCGTATGACACCCGCAAGCGCAATATAACAGATGCCGTACCTGACGCTACTATTGCCCGTTTTACCCCCCGCCCTGCAGCTATAAACAAGCTAGTCAGCACGCCGCCCGGCTTCGCCGGACGGCGTGTCAGCATTTCAGCACGCATCGGCCTGCAGCCTCAGCTTGTCAGCATCTCAGCAAACGAAAAGCTGACCAGCTGAAGTGCTGACTAGCGAAGCCCGAAGGGCGTAGCGGGCTGAAATGCTATAGACCTAACAGCGGTTTGTTCCTCTTCCAGATCAGCCAGGCTATCGAGAGGAGCCAGAGGCCGATTATGGCCGAGTAGGCGGGGAATATCTTGCGCAGGTACTCCGGTGTCTCGCCCGTGTTGACCACCGGTATGCTCTCGTCGCGGGGAAGGCCTGCGCGCTTTAGCCCTTCCTGAGTAGTGTCGTGAAAAATCACTGTCCCGACGGTCTCCAGCTTGCCCCTCCAGACGCGCTCGCCCGAACTCTGAAGGCCTTTGGGGAGGCCCTGCGTGGTCTGGATGAGGAGGTTGCCTTTGGTCTCTTCGAGGCGGAAATAGAAGTAGGCGGTCTCGTAGCGGGAGACGATCGCTATCTTGGATTCAGGTACCCCGATCCGCTCCAGGTTCTCCCCTACATCAGGCGTGCCCCTCACCTGGACGTAGTCTCCTATCTCCGTTCCTGCCGGCAGCCTGCCCGAGTTCAGCTGACCTGTGCTGAGTACGGTCGGCTCGCCTTCCAGGCCGTAGGAGAAGTTCGCCGCCACCGTCGAGGCCGCAAACGAGAAGACTATGACCGTGAAAAGCCGCATCAGCAGCCATGGGTTGCGCGAGATCCAGGGCCCGAGCCCACGCTCCCGGTAGTGATGGTTCTCTCCTCCGCCGGAGGTTGGTCTCTTGTCCCTGGTATCCACGGACCCAGTTTACCCGAGTGCCCAGGAAGGATTAGGGTCCGGTTTTACATCCTGCGGATTGTGAAAGAGATCCCCGCGGGGCGTGCGGAACGGTCTAGTATGCGGGGACTCGACCATGTATGCTGTTGGGCGGCTGTAGGCGCCGCGTGTAGGAGTCTAGATCCCTCTTTGGAGGTCAGCGTTTTGGTGGAAGGACGGGAAGTACCTGAGCGGGGCTCCTGGTACACCGTGGTGGGGGTAATGGACGACGGGAGCGGGCTCAATCAGGCCGTCAAGGAGATCAGGGAGCTCGGGGTGGACAGGGATGACCTGACGGTGGTCCTCAAGCGCGTAGATTCCAGCGAGCCCGAGCCCTTCCCCCAGGGCACGCGCTACATCGTGATCCCTGCCGACAGGCGCGGGCTCGAGGTGCCCCTTGGCTTCGCGATCGCCTTCATAGTCTTCGGTATCTTCTTCGCCATAACGACGCCGGCGATAGGGATACCGACCCTCATGGTCTTCATCTCGCTTGCGGTAATACTCTTTGCCGCCTCGCTCACCCGGGTCGGGGTCAACCCGATACTGATGGAGATGGGGGCACCCCAGGATGAGGCTGACGCCTGGAACGACCAGTTCGAGTTCGGCAAGGTGCTCCTCTTCGCCTCGACCCGCGAGCGCCGGCTGCTACGTCCGATCAGGGAGGCCGTGCAGCGCGGTGATGGCATTTACTACATAGTGGACCAGCGCCTGGAGCCCCGGGCCGTCCACCAGGCCACCCTGCACCGAGTCGGCGGACGCCAGGTGGGGGAGTCGGTCTTGGAAAGAACCGGGGAAGCCTAGAAATGGGAGTTATGAGCGTGGGTGTAGCAATCATTTCGAGCCTGCACCTCCTGGCACAGGCGGATCTCTCCGACGCTTTCTCGGCCGTGGGCGGCATCAGGTTTATAACGGGCCTCACGATGCTGGTGCATATGTTCTGGGCGGAGTTGTTCGTCGGGTTCGCCCTCGCGGCGCCGGTATTGCAGGCCTGGGGGGCGCGCACGGGTAGTCCGCGGATGGATCACCTCGCCCACTCTATGGCCCGCTTCAACGTGCTCACGTTCTCGACGGGCGCGACGTTCGCGGTTCTCTTCGTGGTGCTGCTCGTCGGGCTCTACCCACGGGTGACGACCTCGCTCTTCACCCACTTCTTCTACGCCATCGCCATAGCCATGCTCGCGATGGTCCTCACGCTCTGGGGGATGTACTCCTACTACTACAAATGGGACCGCTACAGCGTGCTCAACAAGAAGCGTCACATCGCGCTCGGGTTCACGATGGGCTTCTTTATCTGGGTCTGGATGGTCATCATGACCGGCATAGACACGTACATGGTGACGGGCGGACCTGGCGTCAAGCCCCTCTCCGGCTCGACGATCGAGAGCTTCAGCACCGCGATACAGGGGATCTTCAACCCGATGTTCACGGAGTTGGTCCTCCACAGGACCTTCGCCAACCTCTCCTGGCCTGCCTTCGCTGTCGCCGCGTGGGCCTCCTTCATGTACATCCGCTCGAAGACGTCCGAGGACAGGGCCTTCTACGACTGGAGCAGCTCCGTCGGCCTCACGTGGGGCGTCGGGTTCTTGATGCTCCAGCCGCTCGTGGGCTTCACTATCGTCTACGCGCTCAAACTCTCCCGGCCTGAGAACCCGGTGTCCAGGGCGGACGCAGGGGGCGCTTACGAGCGTCTCACCTCGGGGGACACCTCCAACTTGCTCCTCATTAACCTCATCCTGGTCGTCGTGTTGATCGTGCTCTCCAACGCGGCCATGTACTTCGGGGCGGAGAGGCATCCCGACCAGGCCGGTCGGGTGCCAATCAGGTTCTTCGGCCTCGTGGCCGCGGTCGCCGGCCTGTATTCGATCTCGCCTTTGGCCGAGTTCCCATTCCTGTACATGCGCTACATAGCGCTGCTTGTCATGGTCCTCGCCACGTTCGGGGCGTTCGTGACCTACCTGCGCGGCAGGCTGCGTTTCAGGTACGGCAGCCCGGGCAGGAGTTACAGGGTAGTGCTGATGGCTACCGGGGTCGTCGCGGCCGTGATCGCGCTCAATATGGGGTTCATGAAGTCCAATTCGAGGGTGCCCTACACGGTATATAATCAGCCTGCTTACACGGTGCAACCGAGTCCTCCTCCGACCGGATTCGGCAGGTGAGGCTCGGGGTGCTCTAGAAGGGACGAAGCGTGGCTGAGCTACAGAAGGACCCCATGACCCGGAGCGATTTCCTTGGCTTCGGCGTCATGGGAGCGATAGTCGGGGCCATACTGACCATCCCCCCCGTCGCGTTCGTCCTCGGCCCGATCATCAAGACCGACGTACTCGGCGACTCGAACGTGGGATCGGGCTGGCAGGAGGTCGGTCCCGTCTCTGAGGTCCCCGTAGAGGAGCCCGTTGACTTCGTGGTCAATTTTCCTCTTCAACAGGTCTACGGGACGAAGGCCATAGAGAACCCCAACGTCCAGAATTCGGAGTCGAAGTTCACGCTTCGAAACGCGATCTGGCTCTCGTGGAAGGCCCCTATCAAGGAGCAGGGCAGGCAGGGGTCGAACGGCGACGTGATAGGAAAACCACAGCGCCCTGCCATCCTGGATGAGAAGAGCGAGGGTTTTACAGAGTCCGAGCGCGAGGAGATCATGAGCAAGCTCAACGTCTTGAGCAACTCCTGCGCGCACCTCGGGTGTCCCGTGAGGTGGTTTCCCGAGAAGCAACTCTACCTCTGTCCGTGCCACGGCGGGCTCTACGACATCAACGGTGGTTGGGTCGGGGGACCTCCGCCGCGCGGGATGTACCGTTACACCGAGGCCGAGGTCAGGGAGAACGGCAAGCTCTACGTCAAGCACAAGTTCAACATCGAGAAAGGCCTGGACAAGCAAGAACCCTACGTGGTCTAGAGAGGTAACATGATCGGCAGGATAAGAACCCAGACGTCGGAGGCGAGCCAGTTCCTCGTTGACTGGATGGAGGACCGGACAGGGATAGTCACGATACTCGAGCACGTCCTCTACGAGCCCGTCCCCAAACGCGGCGCCTGGCTCTACACCCTTGGCAGCGCGGTGCTGTTCACGATAACGTTGCAGTTCCTGACTGGCATCCTGCTCCTCTTCTACTACGTGCCGACCACCGACCACGCGTGGGACTCGGTCAACTACATCATGAACGACGCTTACTTCGGGCAGGTCATCCGCGGCATCCACTACTGGTCGGCGAACTTCCTGATGGCTTTTATCGGGCTGCACATGGGCCAGGTGTTCTTCTCGGGCGGCTACAAGTCACCGCGCGAGCTCAACTGGGTGGTCGGCGTGATCCTGCTCCTGCTCGTGATAGGGCTGGCCTTCACGGGGTACCTGCTCAGGTGGGACCAGGACGGTTTCTGGGCCTCCGTGGTCGGGATGAAGATCGGGTCCTACTCGCCTTTCGTTGGCGGCTACGTGGTCCACTTCCTCCTTGGTGGGGACGCCGTCGGACCGGCGACGCTCTCGCGCTTTTTCGCCATCCACGTCTGGCTGCTACCCGCCGCCATAGCGCCTCTTATCGGCGCGCACCTCTATCTGCTCAGGCGTCACGGGGCGTTCGGCAGCGAGTTCGAGTACACGGACAGGCTCGCGAAGCTGCACGAACGACAGCGCATGGAAGAGTACGCCCGCTACGAGACGGGTGAGGACGAAGGAGAACCCTACGTTGGCCGTCGCGACCGTGCGGATAGGGACGGCCACGAAGGGAGCGGTGAGTAACAGCTTTTACCGAGAGGACTGAAGGACCACTGGTACGATTGGGCCCAGGGATATAACAGAGAAGAGGTGTAGAAAGTGTACGCTCCGGCGACTGGCAAAGCCAAACCAGTAGAAGAAGAGGTAATTACCGAGGAGAACGTCTTCGAGCGTCCTGATGAGACCATGGCGTTCTTCCCCGGCCAGGTGCTAAAGGACGGCTACGTGAGCACCTTCATCCTCCTCGCCTGCGTCGTGCTCTCTTACGCCGCCCCCGCGCCGCTCACCGCGCCGGCGGACACGGCGACCATTACCTACATACCAAGGCCCGAGTGGTTCTTCTTCTTCTACGAGCAGATGCTCATGTTCTTCCCAGGGTACGCCCTGATCTCCTTCGGTGCCGTCGTGGTGCCGACGATCTTCATCGGGCTCCTCTTCGCCGTCCCTTGGCTCGACCGGAGCCCGCAGCACTACAACGCCATCAGCAGGCCATTCGCCTCGGTCATAGGAATCCTGGTTGTCGTTGTCGTCGTCCTGAACATGCTTCTGGCCGTCAGCCGGATCATGAACTTCCCAACGAGCTAGAGGAGACCGAGCGGTGCCAATAGGCAACCTTGACGTACCGATAATCGGCAAGAACGTCGTTATCGCCGTTCTGGTCCAGACGCACATCCTCTTTGCGACCTTCATCATCGGGGCTGTCCTGATCGCCGCCACGAGCGAGTACTTGGGGATGGTGACCAAGCAGAGCAACTACGAGCGCTTCGCTAGGAACCTGACGCGCTTTGTGGTCCTACTGTTCGCCTCCGGAGCGGCCCTGGCGATCACGTTCGTGCTCGCCCTGGTTACGCTGTTCCCGGTCTTCTTCTCCATCCTGCAGAACATCTTCTTCTGGGTGTTCTTGGTCGAGGCCTTCATGTTCTTGGGCCAGATCATCATCGTCTACGCCTGGTACAACGTGTGGGACAAACTCGCCTACCGCAAGAGTCTTCACGTCGTCTTCGGCTTTATCGCGGGCTTCTTCGGGCTCATGGCGATGACTATGATCGACGCCGTCGCCTCCTTTATGCTCACGCCCGCCGAGGTCACCTCCCAGGCCGACCTCGTGGCGCGCAGCTTCCTAAACCAGACGATGGTGCCGCTCAACATGCACCGCTTTGTCGGGAACTTCTCCTACGTCGGGTTCCTGATCGCAGGCTGGGCCGGCTTCAGGTACCTGAGGACCACGCGGGAAGACGACAGGGAGTACTACGACTGGATGGGCCACTTCGGCCTCCTGTGGGGCTTCGGGTTCTTGATCATGCAGCCGGTCATCGGTTACGGTTACCTCAAGGGCATCCGTGAGAGCTCGCCCGACTCGTTCAACACCATCATGCTCGGCGACAAATCCTGGGTCTTCAATCTGCTGGTGCTCTGGATAGCTGTACTCAGCATCGCCTCGACGGCGTACTTCGTCCACAAGCTGCGCTTCGCCATAAAACCGATGGAGACGCTGCGCAAGCTCGCCGTTGGCGCTTTAGGCTTTACCGCGCTGTTCACGGTGCTCAACATAATCCCCGCCAACGCGAGCCTGGTACCGCAGATCGGGCTGGTCTTCGGGCAAGGCGAGGATACGCAGATACCGCTGGGCAGCATGTACCCCTGGAAGTACATCGGCTTGATCGGGCTGATGCTCACCGGATTCTTCATTCTCGCCCTGTACCTCAGGGCCTCGGCGACCGGCTTTTACTGGGGCCGGGCGAGCCGGTGGAGTCAGTTCGCGCTGATGTCGTGCGCCGTCTTCGTTGTGCTGACCATGGTGACGATGGGCTATACGCGCGAGACGGCGCGCCGGGTTGACAACAACCCCGGCTACCTCATCCACTGGTGCGTCACGCTCGACCAGCAGGTCGTGGGCGAGAAGTGCCCGACCGAGCCCCTGGCCAACGAAGCGGGACAATAATGGAGCTGGCGCTTCTCCTGCAGGCAGGGACCACCGGCGAACCGTCGGCCATCGGCGTCTTCAGGTTCTTCCTCGGCTTCTTCCTCATCATCACCCTCTACTCCGGGTTCTTCGGGTTTACCTACTGGATCAGCAAGGACGAATGATAGAGCTGGTCAGCGCGTCAGCAAAAAGCTGAAAGCGAAGGCCGCAGGCCGGAGCGTGCTGGAAGGGTCAGGACTCTCCCTTTATCGCTTCGAGCTGTTCGAGGCGGATGATGTGGCCGCTAAGGCGCCCTGCGGCGGGAGTGCAGAGGTAGCCTATGAGCTCCGCCGGCTCCTCGGGGGGGCGGAGCATCCCGAAATCCCTGTAGCCCTGGAACATGCGGTGGAGTTGTTTGCCGATGAGCTCCTGTCCGAAGCCCCGCGACTCCTCTTGCATCCTGGTGTCCACGACGCCCGGATAGACGCCCGTTACGGCGATGCCGTACGGTTCGCCTTCGAGGGCCAGAACGCGGGTGAGCTGGTCGAGGGCCGCCTTCGAGGCGCCGTAGGCGGCCATCCCTGCGACAGGGTGCCTGGCTGCGGCGCTCGAGACGTTCACTATGCGCCCCCAGTTCGCCGAGGCCATGCCAGGCAGAGCCTCCCTGGCGCAGAGGAAGGCCCCGGTCACGTTGACCCCGAAGGCGCGCCGCCACGCTTCCGGACGCGTGGCCGCAACGGGCAATGGGATGCCGGGTGTGCCCGCGTTGTTTATGAGGATGGTGACGCTGCCGAGTTCGGTGCGCACCTTCTCGAAACAGGCTGAGACCGAGTCCTCATCGGCAACGTCCAGGTTCACGGGTAGGGCGTTACGGCCAAGGGAGGAGATCTCGCGCGCCACGGAGACTATCTCCTCCTCGGTACGTGCGGCGAGGGCGACGCCGGCGCCCTCGCTGGCGAGGAGACGGGCCGTCGCCGCCCCGATGCCGCGCCCCGCGCCGGTTACGAGCGCGACGCGACCGGCGTGTATCCCACCCTCGGTCATCCCCGGTTGCCGGCAGGGACGTACGTTCTCGCCGCCAAGGACCCCATCTCTCACCCCCGAACTCGGTCTTCTTGCCTACTAGCTTACCCCACCCGCCGGCCAGCGGCAGACGTCGCCGCCAGGCGCTTAGCAGGGCCGGCGCGAGTTGAGATAGAATTCGGTCAAAGAGCGGAAGGAGTGCAAGCTTGTCCGACATACCCCTTTTCCCGCTGAACGTGGTGCTGATGCCGGGTGCGCCTTTGCCGCTGCACATCTTCGAGGAGCGCTACAAGCAGATGGTGAACGAGTGCTTGGAGCGGGAGGACGAGTTCGGGATGGTCTTCGCCGATGAGTCGGGGACGCGGCAGGTCGGTTGCACGGCGAAGATCGTGGAGCTCGTCGAGCGTTACGAGGACGGGCGGATGTTGATCCTGGTCGAAGGTTCGCGGCGCTTCAAACTGAACAACGTACTCACGGGCAAACCTTACTACGTGGGTGAGATCGAGTACTTTCAGGACGAGCCCGAGGAGGAAGTCGGCACGCTGGCCGAGGAGTGTATAGCCCTGCTCGAACGGGTCGTCGAGGCCGCGACCGAAGGTTCCGTCGGTATCGAGATAGAGCCGCCCTACAGGAACCTCTCGTTTGCGATCGCGGGCCGGGTGGAGTTCGAGCCCGAAGTCCGCCAGCAGATCCTGGAGCTCACCTCGGAGCACCAACGCCTGCAGAAAGTCAAGGAGCTCCTTGGCGCGGCCGCAGAGAGGCTCGAGCGCGAGCGACAGACCCGAGAGAAGGCCCAGACCAACGGGCACCTGGGCGGCGACTGGCAACCAGGGAGTTAGCCGTCAGCTATCAGGCGTCAGCTTTCAGCTACTGGATTTGTAGCGAGAGTCGATCGTGAACACGTCAGGAGTACAGCTAGCAGGCTCTTGCTGACAGGTTTACAGCTTTCTATCTGCCTGGCGGGGAAGGTTTCTCTCGGCCTCCTGGGGAAGCAGGGATCTTATTCTCCGCAGGTTCGCCTGGTCGACCTTGTAGATCAGGGGTTCCGCCGCCAGTGAGTCCTCCCCGGCCGCGGCCTTAATACGCTCCTTTAGGTTCTCCTCGACGAGCCAGGCCATCGAGGGCAGGACACCGGCGACGAGGCGCATCCTGACGCGTCCGTCGGTCTCGTTTCGCTCGATGAGGCGTGGTGGGCTCAGGTACAGTTCCGAGGCCTCGCCCAGCGCGTTCTCCACCCTCGAGGCAGCCTCCGTGTCCGAGATGTGCACCTCCACGTTGAACCGCTGCTGGCCCGAGATGTAGTTGACGACGCCCTGCATCGTGCCGTTAGGGATGTAGCTTACCTCACCGGAGAGGGACCGGATCTTGGTCATCCTGAGCCCCAACTCTTCGACGATCCCGGAGACATCCTGCGGCTTTATGAGGACGAAGTCCCCGACGCTGTACTGCCCCTCGAAGACTATAGAGAAACCGGCGATCACGTCGCGCAAGAAGCTCTGCGCCCCGAAACCGATAACGGCGACGATGATGGTGGTCCCCGCCGCGGCAGGCAAAGGGTTACGGAAGAAGATGCTAAGGATCAAGAGCACAACGATGATAAACACGACGTAACGGAGCGCGTTGCGCATCAAGGTGATCGCGGTGTCCTGTCGCTTGATGCGTGCAACGGCCTCCACGTCCAACAGCGACTCCCTGCTCCTCCGCCGCCACTGCAAGACTCGTGGCACGCCGCGCGTCAGGACGCGGAAGAATAGGATCCCAAGGAAGACGACGAGTACAGAAGCGAGGATGTTGCCTATAAAGTCGGGTCCGAGGACGTAATGGTAGACATCCCGCAGAAACTCCTTGAGCCCCGTGAAGACGGATATGGACTCGTCCGTCACGCCCTAGGCCACCTTCTGGGCATCAGCGGCGAGGTCGGCCCTCGTCTCTTGAAGCAAAGCGAAGAGCATGCGGCCATTAAAGTATTCTCCGCCCCAGGCTGCAAGGCGGATAAAGAGGCTTTAGCCGTGACGTTCGACGGCCAGTTGTATGAGGCGGTCGAGCAGTTCTTCGTAGGCGAGGCCGCTCGTGGCCCAGAGTTCCGCGTAGACGCTCGTC
>Ga0126313_10000633_pt1 | contig 17039 bp, 16 predicted proteins | sample Plot105A_FD_89954 | JGI IMG/M metagenome (GOLD analysis project Ga0126313, IMG submission 89954) | Serpentine soil microbial communities from UC McLaughlin Reserve, CA, USA - Plot105A | ecosystem: Environmental > Terrestrial > Soil > Grasslands | place: USA: UC McLaughlin Reserve, Lake County...
ACTACGAGTTCTGCTGCGCGATCGCCGAGGAGCGCCCGCACGCGCCCGGCTTCGCCGAGGCCGTGGAGTGGGTCAGCGTGCAGGCGGCGCTGCTGCGGTCCGTCGAGACGGGCGCCTGGGAGCCGGTCGTGTCGCTGCGGGAGGAGTGATGGAGGCCACGACGGCGACCGCCGCTCCGCCCGTGCGGGTCGGCGTGATCGGGGTGGGGCGCATCGGCAGCATGCACGCCGAGCTGCTCGCCCGCCGGGTGGAGGGCGCCAGCGTGGCCGCCGTCCAGGACGCGCACACCGGCAGCGCGCAGAAGGTCGGCAGCATGCTCGACGTTCCCGTGGCCGCATCGGTCGAGGAGATGCTGGCCGCGCCCGACGTCGACGCGGTCGCGATCTGCACCAGCACGGACACGCACGCGGGCCTGATCGCGGCCGCCGCCGCGGCCGGCAAGGCGATCTTCTGCGAGAAGCCGGTGTCGCTGGACCTCGGCGAGGTCGACCGCGCGCTGGCGGCGGTCGCCGACGCGGCCGTGCCGTTCCAGATCGGGTTCAACCGGCGCTTCGACCCCGGCCACCGGTCCGTGCGCGACGCGGTCGTGAGCGGCCGCGTCGGCGACGTGCACCTCGTGCGCATCTCCAGCCGCGATCCGGCGCCGCCGCCGATGGAGTACGTCCGCACGTCGGGCGGGATCTTCCTCGACATGACGATCCACGACTTCGACATGGCCCGCTACATCGCCGGCAGCGAGGTCATCGACGTCCACGCGCGCGGCGCCGTGCGCGTCGACCCCGGCTTCGCCGAGGTGGGCGACGTGGACACCGCGGTCGTCACGCTGCGCCACGAGAACGGCGCGCTGACCGCGATCGACAACTCGCGGCGCGCCGTCTACGGCTTCGACCAGCGCGTCGAGGCGTTCGGGTCGCTCGGCATGGCGGCATCCGAGAACCCGCACGCGCACGCGGGGGTCGTCCGCACGGCCGCCGGGACGGAGGGCGCGGTGCTGCCGTACTTCTACCTCGAGCGCTACCTGCCCAGCTACATCCGCGAGTGGGACGCGTTCGTGGCGGCGATCGCCGCCGGCGAGTCGCCGCCGGTCGGGACCGCCGACGCCCGCGCACCGCTCGTCATCGGGCTCGCGGCCTGGCGGTCGGTGCGCGAGGGGAGGCCGGTGTCGGTCTCCGAGATCGAGGCCGCGTGACGGATCCGCTCGGCGCCCTCCGCCTCGACGGCCGGGTGCTGGTCGTGACGGGCTCCACACAGGGGCTCGGCGCGGCGATCGCCCGGCGCGCCGCGGCCCTGGGTGCGGCCGGGATCGTGGTCTGCGGGCGCGATCGCGAGCGCGGCGAGGCGGTGGCCGGCGCGCTGGCGTGCGACGCGCTGCTCGTGCAGGCCGATCTCGCCGACGTCGAGGACTGCCGGCGCATCGTGCGCGCGTGCGATGAGCGCTTCGGCCGCCTCGACGGGCTCGTCAACGCGGCCGGGCTCAGCACGCGCGGCACGCTCGAGGACACGAGCGTCGAGCTGTGGGACCGGCTGTTCGCGGTCAACGTGCGCGCGCCGTTCGTGCTGATGCAGGAGGCGGCCCGGCTGATGCGCCGCAACGGCGGCGGCGCGGTGGTCAACATCATCACGATGGCCTCCCACGGCGGAGCGCCCGAGCTGCTCGCGTACGCGTCCTCCAAGGGTGCGCTGGCGACGCTCACCCGCAACGCCGGCAGCCAGCTGCGGGCGGACCGCATCCGCGTCAACGGGCTCAACATCGGCTGGACCGCCACCGACGGCGAGCACGTCGTCCAGACCGGCGAGGGGCAGGCCGAGGACTGGCTCGCCGCCGCCGACGCCGGCGCCCCGCTCGGGCGGCTGCTGCGTCCCGACGAGGACATCGCGCCGATGGTCTGCCACCTGCTCAGCGACGCGGCGACGATGGTCACCGGCTCGGTGATCGACTTCGACCAGACCGTCCTCGGCATTCCCGCGTGAGGATCTGGCTGAGCGGCGCCGGCGGCTTCGTCGGCTCCAACCTCGCGGAGGTGTTCACGGCGCGCGGCGCCGAGCTCGCCGCTCCGTCCCGCGCCGAGGTCGACGTGACCGACGCCGCGGCGGTCGGCCGCGACGTCGCCGGCTTCGCCCCGGACGCCGTCGTGCACTGCGCGATCCTCAACGACCTCACGCAACTGGCCGCGCGCCGCCGCGACGCCTGGGACGGCTACGTCGGCGCGACCCGCAACGTCGTCGACGCCGCCAACGACGCCGGGGCGCAGGTCGTGCTGATCTCGACGGACTGGGTATTCGACGGCACGCAGGCGCCCGCGACCGAGGACGACCCGCCGAACCCGATAAACGCCTACGGGTTCCTCAAGGCCGCGTGCGAGCTCGTCGTCGCCGAGCGCGCGGACCGCGGGGCGGTCGCGCGGATCGCGGGCGTGCAGGGCATGCACCGCGCGCGGCCCAGGACGCTGCGCGTCCAGGACGAGGGCTTCGGCTACCTCGTCGCCTCGCTCGTCGACGCCCTGCGCGCCGGTGCGCCGTTCACGGTCTGGGAGGCCGAGAACATCAACATGGTCGCCACGCCCACGCTCGCCACCGACGTGGGGGAGCTGATCTGGCGCATGCTCGAGCGCGAGCGCACCGGCATCCACCACTGCTGCGGCGGCGAGCACGCCAGCCGGGCCGAGCTCGCGCGCGCCGCCGTCGACGTCTTCGGGCTCGATCCGGAGCTGCTGCGCTTCGGCCCGCCGCCGGCTGCCCCGGGCGCGCCGGTGCCCTACGACACCCGGCTCGACGCGTCCGCGACGGCGGCCGCGCTCGACGTCGAGCTGCCGTCGCTGCGCGCGCAGCTCCTGAAGCTGCGCGGCGAGTTCGACGGGGCCTGAGGTCAGGCCTCGGGGCGCTCGTCCGCGCTCTTCTCGCGGCCGCCCCAGCAGTCCGGGCACCAGTCGCGCCCCTCGTGCAGGACGAACCGCGCGCTCGAGCGCAGGTCGTCGGCGGACCAGGTGCTCGAGGCGGTGTGTCCGCCGCACCGGTCGCAGTCGATGCGCGTGCCGGACGCGCTGCGGACGAGGGTCATGCGCCCTCGCGCTCGAGGACCGAGCAGCAGCCGACGTGGTCGGCGTTCTCGGCGAGCAGGCTGCGGGCGATCGCGATCAGCTCGGTGACCCGCGGGTCGGCGACCGAGTAGTACGTCCGGCGCTGCTCGCGCCGCCGCGCGACGAAGCCGCACCAGCGCAGGCAGCCGAGGTGGTTGGAGACCTTCGGCTGGGACTCGCCGGTCAGGTGCACCAGTTCACCGACGGCGCGCTCCCGGTCGGCGACGAGCTCGAGAATCCGAAGCCGCGTCGGGTCGGCGAGCGCGCGGAAGTACTTCGACACCAGGTCGTGGGGCGTCGGTGTCTCGGGCAGCCGGAACGGGGCACCTTGCTGTGGGGCGGCACTCATCAGCACGACGTGATATCACGTCGCCCTGATATCTGATGGGCGAAGACGGGACCCGCGAGATCGGACCGCCCGAAACGTCCGGCCGCACACCGTTCGTCCGGATAGTTGACCGCGCGCCCCGTCCCTGGTGGGATCGCGCGATGCGTCCTCTCGTCGTCGCGCTGACAGCCCTCTTGATCGCGCCGGCGGCCGCATCGGCACAGCGCGTGGAGGACACGTTCTTCAACTCGTTCATCCCGAGCCGGATCGATCACACGATCGGGTTCACGCCGACGACGTCCGGCATGTACCCGGTCGGCGAGCGGATCGTGCCGATCACCGTGCGGGTCGGCGGGCGGACGCATCGCTTCGTCTTCGGCAATGCCTCGGCGGCCGTCGGTCCCTCGGCCGGCATCGTCCTGCGGAACATGATCCGCATGCGGCGCTATCCGAGTCCGGCGGGCGTCTTCCTAGACCGCCGGCTCACCGCCCGCGATCGCGAGTACGTGCAGGTGCGCGCGGATCTCGGCCGCGACGCCGACGTGCTCGTGGTGACACGTGGGCACCCGGCCTGCGCGTCGGGCGTCTCGCGTCCGGCCGTGCGTGGGATCGCCGCAGGCAGGATCCGCACGTGGTCGGAGGCCGGGGTGCCGGCGCCCGCGAGCGGGGACGCGATCGCGCTGCGGCGCGCCGGGGACGGGGTCGAGCGATCGGTGGAGCCGCGCTTCGGCGCGGGCTACAAGGCGCCGGCCGGAGCGCGGGCCGCGCGTGACGGCGGCCTGTCGGAGGCCGCGTCGGGAAACCAGGCGATCGCCGCGGTCACCAGCTGGTCGCGCGCTCGCGCGTACAACGTCACGACCTGCGTCGTCCCGGTCGGCGGCCGGGCGCCTGACGACGCGTCGGTGCGCGGGCTCTCGCACCCCGATGCGTATCCGATCTCGTTCGTGACGCTGAAACGCCTCGGCGCCCGCGGGGTGCGCCCGATCGCCGCCGCGTTCGTGAGGTACCTGACGGGCCCGCGGGCCACCACGTCGTTCCGGCAGCGCGGGATGCTCCTCGTCGCGGACACGTGGCCGCCGCTACGCGAGCCGCCGACGGCGCCCACGCCGGAGCCGCCGCCGCCGGAGCAGCCACTCGGGGAGGCACCGCCGCCGCCGCAGTGAGCCACGCCGCGGCGGCCAGCTATGGTCCGCCGATGAGTGCGGGCCCCGCCGATCGGACGCCGTCGCTGCTGGTGGCCTTCGACGGGTCGGCGGCCGCGGAGTCGGCCGTCCGTGCCGCCGGCGGGCTGTTCCCGGGCGCGCGGGCCCTCGTGGTCACCGCCCGGCGCGATCCGATCGCCTACGAGCAGGCGGCCGAGGCCGCGCTGGTCGCGGTTCCGGCGGACGTCCTCGCCGGCGGCGTGAAGGCGCTCGACGAGGCCGCGGAGCGCGAGGCCCTGGAGACGGCCGAGGCGGGAGCCCGGGCTGGGCGGACCGCCGGGCTCGACGCGGACGCGCGGATCACGGAGGCGACCGGCAGCCCGTGGCGCGGGCTCGAGCGGGTCGCGGACGAGATCGGCGCGGACGTGATCGTGTGCGGCTCGCGGGGGATGGGTGCGTTCTCGCGCGCCGCCGTCGGATCGACGTCGAGCGGGCTGCTGCACCACGCCGGGCGGCCGGTGCTCGTCGTGCCCTCGGGCGAGGGCGACCTGCGCGGCCCGCTCGTCGTCGGCTACGACGGCTCCGGGCACGCGCGCGCGGCGATCGCGGCCGCCGGGCGCCTGTTCGCGGGCCGCGAGACGCTGGTCGTGCACGTGTGGGAGTCGATGGTCCGCCACTCGCTGAGCGGCCGGGCCGTCGCCGCGCTGCCCAACGACGAGATCCGGGCCGTGGTCGGCGACGTCGACGAGCACTTCCGCGAGCGCGCGGCGGCCGTCGCGGCCGAGGGCGCCGCGCTGGCGCGCGAGCACGGGCTCGACGCGCGGCCGGAGCTCGCCGAGGCCGACGGCTCGGCCTGGCGCGGGCTGCTCGCGGCGGCGCGGAGCGCCTCGGCGGCCGCGGTGATCGCCGGCTCTCGGGGGCGCGGCGCCGTTGCGTCGACGGTGCTCGGCTCCGTGTCGGCGGGGCTCGTCCACAACGCCGACGTGCCGGTGCTCGTGGTCCCGACCGGCTGAGCGGTTGAGCCCGGGCCCCCTCGGGGCGCACAATGCAGGGATCGCACCGCTCGAGCCGGGGAGGCTCCCATGACGGAGAAGGTCTGGACGGTCAACGTCGTGCTCACCGAGGAGGGTGATCGCACCCGAGCCGACGCGATCATCGAGGGCGCGGACGATCAGGTCCGCGGCTTCGGCCGGGCGAAGCGCGCGCCGGACGACCCGAACGTGCCGCTGATCGGCGACGAGCTGGCCGCGGCGCGCGCGCTGTCAGACCTCTCGCACAAGCTGCTCGACGCGGCGGCGAGCAGGATCGAGGCGTACGAGGGCCACCCGGTCAAGGTCCACGACTGATGGCTAGGGCGTGATCGCCACCTTCGCCACGCCGTCGCGCTGGTTGGCGAAGAGGTCGTAGGCCTCCTCGATGTCGGCCAGCGCGAAGCGGTGGGTGATCAGCTTCGACAGCTCGAGCCGGCCGGTGCGCACGAGCTCCATCAGGGTCCGCATGCGCTCCTTGCCGCCCGGGCACAGCGTCGTGAGGATCTTCTTGTCGCCGATGCCGTAGACGAACGGCTCGATGGGGATCTCGAGCTTGCCGCCGTAGACGCCGAGGCTCGAGACGGTGCCACCCGGGCGGGTGGCCTCGAGGCACCACTGGAACGTCTCCTGCTTGCCCAGCGCCTCGATCGCGACGTCGACGCCGCGCCCGCCCGTGAGCCGCTTGAGCGCGGCGACCGGATCCTCCTGGGTGAAGTCGATCACCTCGTTGGAGCCCATCTCGCGCGACAGGTGCAGCCGCTTCTCGATCGCGTCGATGCCGACGATCAGCGACGCGCCCTTCAGGCGGGCGCCGACGGTCGCGCAGAGGCCGATCGGGCCCTGGGCGAACACGGCCACCGTGTCGCCGATCTGCACGTCGGCGGTCTCGGCCGCCGAGATGCCGGTGGAGGCGATGTCGGCCAGCAGCACGCAGTCCTCGTCGCTGAGGTCGTCGGGGATCTTCGCGAGGTTGGCCTGCGCGTACGGGACGCGGAAGAAGTCGGCCTGGACGCCGTCGGCGGAGTTGCCGAGGCGCCAGCCCCCGATCATCTCCCACTCGTCGTGGGCGCCCGAGCACTGGGCGCGGTCGCCGTGCTGGCAGAAGAAGCAGCTCCCGCACGGCGTGATGGCGCCGACCAGCACGCGGTCGCCGACCTCGTAGCCGACGACGGCCGAGCCGAGCTCGTGGATGACGCCCACCGGCTCGTGGCCGACGATGCGGCCGGGGGCGACGGGGTACTCGCCCCTGAGGATGTGAACGTCGGTGCCGCAGATCGTCGTCATCGTCACGCGGACGATCGCGTCGGTCGGGCCGCAGGACGGGACGGCCCGCTCCTGGAGCGTGATGACGCCGGGCCGCTCGAACACGGCGGCGCGCATCGTGCCGGACCCGTCTCGGGTCGCGGCAGGGAGGGGGAGGGGTGCGACGGTCATGGCGGACCTCGCTTCCGTTCGTTGAAGGTTCCGCCCTGACGCTATGTCCGGCCGCGCCGCCCCGCATCGGCTGTTCCCGCCCGATCTGCCGCGGTGAACTACCCGCACGCGACCGTCGTGCGCGCTCGTGGGCGCGTCAGGCCTGCAGCAGCTTGTGCTCGAGCGCGTAGCCGACGAGCTCGGCGCGGCTCGAGCGGTTGAGCTTGCTCTGGATGTGCGCCCGGTGGGTCTCGACGGTGCGGACGGACAGGACCAGCTGCGCGGCGATCTCCACGTTCGTGTGACCGAGCGCGATCCGCCGCAGCACATCGAGCTCGCGGCCCGTCAGCACGTCGTCGCGGGCCCGCTCGGCGCCTGACTCGGTGGCGAGGCGCGCACCCAGCCTCGGGTTGAGGTAGGTGTCGCCGCGCGCGGCGGCGCGGATCGCCTCCAGCAGCTCGTCGTCCGCGGCCTCCTTGAGCACGTAGCCGAGCGCGCCGCCGCGCAGCGCCCCGCGGGCGAAGGCGGGGTCGTCCTGCATGGTCAGCACCACGATCGCCGTCTCGGGGGTCGACCCGGTCAGCGCGGCGATCGTCCCGAGCCCGGTGCCGCCGGGCATGCCTAGGTCGAGAACGCACACGTCGGGGCGGTGCCACTGGACGGCGGCGATGGCGCCGGGGAAGTCGCCGGCCTCGCAGACGACGTCGATCTCGTCCTCGGCGGCGAGCAGCAGCCGCAGTCCGGCCCGGACGACGGCGTGGTCGTCGGCGAGGACGACGGTGATCGGCTCACTCATAGCGGAGCGCCTCCGCGGGCCGGACGCGCGCCGCGCGCGCGGCGGGCGCGAGGGTGGTCAGCAGGGCGGCGGCGAAGACGAGCACGAACACGATCGCCAGCTCCGCCCACGGCGCGGCGAAGTGCAGCGCGCCCTGGTAGGAGGGCTGCTCCGCCGAGTCGGCGATCACGTTGCGCGCCACGGTGAGGCCGAGGGCGCTGCCGACGAGGATCGCGGTGAGGGCGATGAACGACGCCTCGAGCAGGAACGCGAGCTGCACCATGCCGCGCTGGAAGCCGATCGCGCGCAGGACGCCGATCTGCTGCCGGCGCTCGACGACCGAGCGGGCGCTGATCACGCCGAGGGCGGCGACGCCCACGACCAGCCCAAGGCCCATGAAGCCGAGCAGCATCCAGTTGAGCGTGTACGACGGCCCGACCACCTCGTGGAGCCGGTCACGCGACGACTTGGCCTCCATGCCGTTGGCGAGGAACGTGCGCTCGAGCGCCTTCGCGCTGTCCGCGGCATCGACCCCGGGGGCGAGCGCGATGTGGTGGATCGTGAGCGCCGCGCGCGGGCCGAAGAGCGCCCTGGCGGTCTCCTCGGAGGTCCAGATCCCGGGCATGTCCTGCGGCACGGTGTCCGCGAGCACCCCGATCACCGTCAGCGTGCGCTCGCTGCCGGTGCGCGGATCGCGCACCTCGACGCGCACCGGGTCGAACACCTTGTCCTCGAGGAAGAAGCCGGAGAGCCGGAACTCGGGCAGCGGCCCGAAGCCCCACTGCGCGTGGCGAGGGACCGTGAACGGGTCGACGACGGCGAGGTCGAGCCGGCGGGCGATCGCGTCCCAGACCGCGCGCGGCGTGTCGTAGCCGCGCGCGAACGCGGCGAAGCCGTACTGCGTGTGGGACAGCCACGGCAGGTCGAAGCCGCGCACGGGAGAGTCGGCGAACGACGAGCCGCCGGCCTGGCGTGCCTCGGCGGGCAAGACCGCCTCGCCGCCCACGACGTCGAAGTCCAGCGGCGACATCCCGCGCGCGTGGCGGATCTGCGTGCCGGGATCGGCCAGCGAGGCGCCGGGCGCGACCTCGGCACGGACGGCGAAGCCGCCGCTGAAGCGGACGGGATCGTCCATCGCCGACAGGAACGCGCGCGACGTGGTGGCGCCGACCGCGATCGTGAACACGACGAGGGTGAACATCGCCAGCGTGATGCCGGTCCGGAAGCGCCCACGCAGCGGATACGCCATCGACATCTTCACCACGGGCGCCAGGGCGCGCACGCGCCCGAGCACCCGCATGCCCACCCCGAGCACGATGTCGGCGTTGTAGACGATCACCCAGGTGATCCCGGCGACGACCATCAGGCCGCTGACCGTCCAGGCCGAGAAGTCCATGTCCAGGCGGCGCCCGGCGATCGCGTTCATCGTCTCGAACGGCAGCAGCCACCACGTGACGAGCACCCCGCCTGCGGCGGTGAAGGCGATCCGCTCCGACAGGCCCGCCGCGCGCGCGAGCGGGACGAGGCTGACGATCGCCAGCGAGACCCCGACGGCGAACGGCGTTGCCTGCGCCGCGTTCAGGCCGCTGACGGCGAGCAGCGCGCCGCCGGCGAGCCCGGCGACGCCGAGCACCAGGCCGCGGCGCGAGCGGCGCCGGACGGGCGGCTCGGGCTGGCTGCGGACGGCCGCGACGATGTTCAGGCGGCTGACCCGCCACGCCGAGATGGCCACCACGGCCAGCGTGAACAGGACGCCGAGCGCGTAGGCGACCACGAGGCTGCGAAGCGTCACGGCCTGCGTGACCTCGAGCCCGGTCTGGTCGAAGGCGCCGGCCATCACGGTGACCATCGCGAACGCCACGCCGACGCCGAGCGCGGCGCCGACCAGCGCCGCGCCGAGGTCGTAGGCGAGGCCCTCGAAGACGAACAGCTGGACGAGATGGCCGCGCCGGGTCCCGATCGCCCGGGCGATGCCGAGCTCGGAGCGCCGCTCGGCCGAGAGCATCACGAAGATCAGGAAGATCAGCAGGATGCCGGCGGCGATCGAGAAGCTGCCGAAGGTCGTGAAGATCGAGACGAACACGTCGCTGGTGGCGTCGGCCGCCTCCAGCCCGTCCTTCTTGGCGCGCTGGAGCTCCAGCCCGAGGGCCGCGACGGCAGGGCCGGCGGCCGTGACGACCTCGTCGGTGAGCCGGGCGCCGGAGGTGTCGCCGCCGTGGTTGGAGACCAGGACGTAGCGGATCTTCGCCATGCGCCCGAGCAGCGGCTGCGCGCGCTCGAGCGGCAGCAGCACCGCGGCGCCGTCCGTGCCGGCGCCGTCGTGGTCGACGACGGCGGCGACGGTCGCGGGCGCGGTGCGGCTGCCGGCGAGGACCAGCACGCGATCGCCTGCGGAGGCGGCCAGCTCCCGCGCGGCATCGCGATCCAGGTACACCTCGTCGGGACCGAGATCGGCCAGCGAGACCGCCTCGCCGCTCGTCGTGCGAATGGCGCCGAAGCCGCCCACCCGGTCCGGATCGGTGGCGAACAGCATCACCCGCGCCTCCGTGCGCCGGCTGGTGGTGTCCTGCAGCGCGACCGGCTCGGCGATCGCGGGCGCGACGCCGTCGACGAGACCGGTGCGCCGCAGCGCCCGGTCGATGGCTCCGAACGTCTCCTCGGCGAAGTAGTCGCCGCCCGACGAGGTCGCCGCGGCGGGCGCGCCCTCGCGGTCGGTCCCGCGCACCGCGACGAGCTCGTCGGTCTGCCCGAGCGACTCGATCACCGACGCCCGGACCGTGCGGTTCATGGTGTCGCCGGTCACGAGCGCGGAGGCGATGATCGTCGTGCCCAGCATGAGGCCCGCGACGATCAGGGCCGCGCGGCCGCGCCGGCGGGCCAGGTTGCGCCATCCGAGCCGTGCCAGGAAGCGGTTGCGCAGCGCGAGCGCCGCCACGACGCCGATAGCCAGCCCGAGCGCGATCGCCAGGCCGACGGCCAGGTCGCCCATCGGGATGCCGAACAGCTTCTGCACCGCTAGCCCCCGGCGGCGGCTACGAGCTCGGGCGCCCGTACGCCCGCATCGTCGCCGACGATCGTGCCGTCGACCATCCGGATGATGCGGTCCGTGGCCGCGCCCACCGCCGGGTCGTGGGTGACGATCAGCAGCGTCAGCGACCGCTCCAGGTTGAGCCGGCGCAGCAGCGCGGTGATCTCCTCGGCGTTGGCGCTGTCGAGGTCACCCGTCGGCTCGTCGGCCCAGACGATCGCCGGGTCGTTGACGAGCGCGCGAGCGATCGTGACCCGCTGGCGCTCGCCGCCGGAGAGCTGGTCGGGAAGGTGCCGGGCGCGCTGCGGGATGCCGACCAGCTCGAGCGCCTCGACGGCGCGCCGGCGGGCCTCGACGGCGCCGACGCGCGCGACGAGCAGCGGCAGCTCGACGTTCTCGACCGCCGTGAGGACCGGCATCAGGTTGTAGTACTGGAAGACGAAGCCCATGCGGCGCGCCCGGTAGTCCGTGCGCTCGCGGTCCGACATCGCCGACAGCGGGACGCCCTCGATCAGCACCTCGCCCTCGTCGAGCTCGTCGAGGCCCGACAGGCAGTTGAGCAGCGTGGTCTTGCCACAGCCGCTCGGGCCCATGATCGACGCCATCTCGCCGCGCTCGAGCGCCAGGTCGACGCCGCGCAGCGCCTGCACGCGCACGCTGCCGCTGTCGTAGGTCTTCGCGACCGCTCTCGCTTCGACGATGTGCATGAGGCCAGCCTCGACCAGCCGCGCGCGCACTGCATCGGCAGCGGCCCGCCGAGTCGCTGCGGCGGACTACGGGTCGCTCGGGGCGGCGGCTACGGATGCGCGAACGACGCCGCGCCGTGACGCTGCCAGGTCATGTACGCCGTCCGGATCCATGGCCGCGGAGGCCAGGGGGTGGTCACCGCCGCGGAGCTGCTGGCGCTCGCCGCCTTCCTCGAGGGCCGGCACGCGCAGGCGTTCCCGAGCTTCGGCTCCGAGCGCACCGGTGCGCCGGTGGTGTCCTTCTGCCGGATCGACGAGCGCGAGATCCGCGTGCGCGAGCCGATCGCCGCGCCCGACGCGCTGATCGTCCAGGACCCGACGCTGCTGCATCAGGTCGACGTCTTCGGCGGGCTCGTGCCCGATGGCACCGTGCTGCTCAACTCGAGCCGCACGGCCGAGGAGCTCGGCGTCGGCGGCATCGACGCGCGGATCGTCACGGCGCCCGCGACGGAGCTGGCGCGCACCCACCTGGGTCGCCCGCTCCCCGGACCGGCGCTGCTGGGCGCGTTCGCCGCGCTCACCGGCGCCGTGTCGCTGCAGTCGGTGCTCGAGGCGGTCCGCGACCGCTTCGGCGGGGCGGCGGGCGAGGGCAACGCGGCGGCCGCCGAGGCGGCGCACGCGTTCGTGCTGGAGGCGGTGGCGCATGCCTAGGCAGCTCGAGGGCTCGCGCGCGGTCGCCGAGACCGTCGCGGCGTGCCGGCCCGAGGTGATCTGCGCCTATCCGATCTCGCCGCAGACGCACATCGTCGAGGGCTTGTCGCGGATCGTGAAGGCGGGCGAGCTCGGCTCCTGCGAGTTCCTCAACGTCGAGAGCGAGTTCGGCGCGATGTCCGCCTGTATCGGCGCGTCGGCCGCCGGCGCGCGCACGTACACGGCGACCGCCAGTCAGGGCCTGCTGTTCATGGCCGAGGCGCTCTACAACGCCTCCGGCCTCGGCCTGCCGATCGTGATGACGGTCGCCAACCGCGCGATCGGGGCGCCGATCAACATCTGGAACGACCACTCCGACGCGATGTCCCAGCGCGACTCGGGCTGGATCCAGCTCTACGCGGAGAGCAACCAGGAGGCGGCCGACCTCCACGTGCAGGCGTTCCGGCTCGCCGAGCAGCTCTCGCTGCCCGTGATGGTGTGCATGGACGGCTTCATCCTCACGCACGCGTACGAGCGGCTCGAGGTCCCGACCGCCGAGCAGGTCGCGGCGTACCTGCCGCCGTTCGAGCCACGCCAGCTGCTCGACCCCGACGAGCCGATGACGATCGGCGCGATGGTCGGCCCGGAGGCGTTCACCGAGGTCAAGTACCTCATGCACGCCAAGCAGCGGATGGCGCTCGACGCGATCCCGCTCCTCGCCGACGACTTCGAGCGCGCCGTCGGGCGCCGCTCCGGAGGCCTGCTGCGCAGCTACCGCTGCGAGGACGCGACGACGATCGTGCTCGCGCTCGGCTCCGTGCTCGGCACGATCGAGGACGTCGTCGACGAGCTGCGCGACGAGGGCGTGCCGATCGGCGCGGTGGGCCTGAAGTGCTTCCGGCCCTATCCGCTCGAGGAGGTGCGCGCCGCGCTGGCGCATGCCGAGCGCGTGGTGGTGGTCGAGAAGGCGTTCGCGGTCGGCGCCGGCGGCATCGTGGGCCAGAACGTGCGGCTCGCCCTCTCCGGCCTGCCGCCGCAGGTGCACGACGTGATCGCCGGCCTCGGCGGGCGCCCGGTCACGAAGGCGTCGCTGCGCAACCTGCTCGACGACGCCCTCGCCGGCCGCCTCGGCCGCGAGATGACGTTCCTCGACCTCGACCGCGAGCTGGTGGAGCGCGAGCTGCGCCGCGCGGGTGACCTCGCCCGGCCCGGCCCCCACGCCGAGAGCATCCTGCGCCAGATCGGCGCCGTCGCCGCGGGGCCGGTGTGATGGCCGGCCAGCCGATCAAGTTCTTCCAGACCGGGTCGTTCGCGGTCGGCGGCCGGCTGCTGGACCCGGAGCAACGCTCGGTGCAGTCCGACGCGGGCCGGTCCAACACCCTGACCTCCGGCCATCGCGCGTGCCAGGGCTGCGGCGAGGCGCTCGGCGCCCGCTACGCGCTCGACGCCGCGATGCGCGCGAGCGGCGGGCGGCTGATCGCCGCCAACGCGACCGGCTGCCTGGAGGTCTTCTCGACGCCCTATCCCGAGAGCTCGTGGCAGCTGCCCTGGATCCACTCGCTGTTCGGCAACGCGCCGGCGGTGGCGAGCGGGATCGCGGCCGCGCTGCGGGCGAAGGGCCGCGAGGACGTGCGCGTGATCGGCCAGGGCGGCGACGGCGGCACCGTCGACATCGGCATGGGCTGCCTGTCCGGGATGTTCGAGCGCAACGACGACGTGCTCTACGTCTGTTATGACAACGAGGGCTACATGAACACCGGCGTGCAGCGCTCCGGCGCCACGCCGCCGGCCGCCCGCACCGCGACCACCCAGGTGGTCGGCGCGGAGCCGGGCAACGTGTTCGGCCAGGGCAAGAGCGCGCCGCTGATCGCGATGGCGCACGAGATCCCCTACGTCGCGACCGCGACGGTCGCGGACCTGCGCGACCTCGAGGCCAAGGTCGAGCGGGCGATGGGGATGCGCGGCGCGCGCTACGTGCACGTTCTGGTCAGCTGCCCGCTGGGGTGGGGGAGCGCGTCCGCCGACACGGTCCGGATCGCCCGGCTCGCCTGCGAGACCGGGCTGTTCCCCGTCTTCGAGGCCGAGGCGGGCGACGTCACGGCCGTCACGAAGATCCGGCGGCTGCAGCCCGTCGAGGCCTACCTGCGGCCGCAGCGCCGCTTCGCCCACCTGTTCGAACCGGAGGAGCGCACCGACGTGATCGCGATGATCCAGGCCAAGGCCGACCGCACCATCGACCGCTTCGGGCTGCTGTGATGGGCAAGCCGTTCGCCATCACGCTCGACGTCGGTTCGAGCCGCGCCAACAAGACGGGCAGCTGGCGGACCGAGCGACCCGGCTACGTGCACCGCATGCCGCCGTGCAACCACGGGTGCCCGGCCGGTGAGAACTGCCAGCAGTGGCTCTACCACGCCGAGGGCGGCGACTACGAGACAGCCTGGCGCCAGATCATGGCCGACAACCCGCTGCCCGCCGTGATGGGGCGCGTCTGCTACCACCCGTGCGAGACGGCCTGCAACCGCGGGGAGCTCGACGAGTCCGTCGGCATCAACGCCGTCGAGCGCTTCCTCGGCGACGAGGCGATCCGGCGGGGCTGGCGCGTGGAGGTCACCGCGCCGCCGACCGGCAAGCGGGTGCTCGTCATCGGCGCCGGGCCCTCGGGCCTCTCCGCCGCATACCACCTCGCGCTCGCGGGACACGTCGTGACGATCCGCGACGCGGGGCCGCAGCCCGGCGGGATGATGCGCTACGGGATCCCGCGCTACCGGCTCCCGCGCGAGATCCTCGACGCCGAGATCGAGCGGATCCTCGACCTCGGCGTGGAGCTCGAGTGCGACCGCACGGTGACCGACTTGGAGGCCGCGCTGCGCGAAGGGGGCTTCGACGCCGCCTTCCTGGCCGTCGGCGCGCACATCAGCCGTCGCTCCTACATCCCCGCCGGCAGCGCCACGCGGGTCGTCGACGCGGTCTCCGTGCTGCGCTCGATGGAGGGCGAGGAGCCGCCGCGGCTCGGGCGGCGCGTCGTCGTCTACGGCGGCGGCAACACCGCGATGGACGTGGCGCGGACCGCCAAGCGGCTCGGCGCCGAGGAGGCGATCGTCGTCTACCGGCGCACCCGCGAGCGGATGCCGGCGCACGACTTCGAGGTCGAAGAGGCGCTCGAGGAAGGCGTGCTCATGAAGTGGCTCTCGACGATCAAGCGCGCCGACGGCGGCCGCGTGGTGGTCGAGCAGATGGAGCTCGACGAGACCGGCTTCCCGCAGCCCACCGGCGAGCTCGAGGAGCTCGACGCCGACGCGGTCGTGCTCGCGCTCGGCCAGGAGGCGGATCTCTCCCTGCTCGACGGCGTGCCCGGGCTGGAGATCGCCGACGGCGTCGTGCAGGTCGACGGGCGGATGATGACCGGCCGCGCCGGCGTGTTCGCCGGCGGCGACATGGTCCCCGACGAGCGCACCGTCACCGTCGGCATCGGACACGGCAAGCACGCCGCCCGCTGCGTCGACGCGTGGCTGCGCGACGAGGCCTACGAGCATCCGCCGGTCCCTGAGGTCGTCGGCTTCGAGGAGCTCAATCCCTGGTACTACTCGGACGCCCCGCGGACGCTGCGCCCGCAGCTCGAGGCGGCGCGCCGGGCGTCGACGTTCGAGGAGGTCGTCGGCGGCCTCGACGAGGACACCGCGCTGTTCGAGGCACGCCGCTGCCTGTCGTGCGGCAACTGCTTCGCCTGCGACAACTGCTATGGCGTCTGCCCGGACAACGCGGTCATCAAGCTCGACGACCCGGGCCCGTACGCGTATGAGATCGACCTCGAGTTCTGCAAGGGCTGCGGCCTTTGCGCCGCAGAGTGCCCGTGCGGGGCGATCGAGATGACCCCCGAGCGGATCTAGGGGGAGGCCGGCGCCGTTCGCCGGCGCAGCCGCCACGCACGTCGGGCGCGACGCTGCGGCGGGGAACTACGGAGCCGATAGGTGGTCCGCCGCCGATGTGGCGGTCACCGCCCGGTCTTACCGTCGACTACGAACCCCTGCCACAGGAGGAATCGTGTCCAAGATCATCGTCGGCGTCGACGAGTCAGAACGCTCGAAGGATGCCCTCGCGCTCGCCGGCCGGCTCGCGCGCGGCTCCGATGCCGAGCTGATGCTCGTCTGCGTCTATCCCCATGACGATGTCCCGTCGCGCGGCGCCGCCAGCGGCTACGCCCGCTACCTGCGCGACGACACCGTCGCGATGCTCGACCGCTTCGCCGCCGACGTCCCGGAGGCGCTGCGTGTGCAGACGCGAGCGATCCCGGACCTCTCGCCTCCGCGGGCGATCCAGGAGCTCGCCACCAGCGAGCACGCTTCGCTGATCGTGATCGGCTCGAGTCACCGCGGCGCCGTCGGCCGCGTGCTCGCCGGCACGACCGCCGAGCGCCTGCTGCACGGGGCCCCCTGTCCGGTCGCCGTGGCCCCCGCCGGCTACGCCGAGGACGAGGGCCACATCGGGACGATCGCCGTCGGCTACGACGGCTCGACCGAGTCCGAGGCCGCGCTCACCGCCGCGATCGCCGTGGCGCGATCGCACGGCGCTCGCCTGCGGGTCATCGAGGTCGTCGACCTGGCCTGGATGGGCACCCCCGCGCTGATGACGGGCGCCGGCTTCGTCACCCAGCCCGACGACCTCCGGGAGCGTGCCCGCCGGCACGTGACCGAGAAGGTCACCGGGCTGCCCGACGACATCGCGGCCCACCCGCAGGTCCTCATGGGCACGCCGGAGCCGATGCTCGCCGAGCAGTCCGCTCACGCCGACCTGTTCGTGGTCGGCTCACGCGGCTACGGTCCGCACCGCGCGGTGCTGCTCGGCAGCGTCTCGGGTCGCCTCGTGCGCGAC
>Ga0126313_10000634_pt1 | contig 17033 bp, 17 predicted proteins | sample Plot105A_FD_89954 | JGI IMG/M metagenome (GOLD analysis project Ga0126313, IMG submission 89954) | Serpentine soil microbial communities from UC McLaughlin Reserve, CA, USA - Plot105A | ecosystem: Environmental > Terrestrial > Soil > Grasslands | place: USA: UC McLaughlin Reserve, Lake County...
CGCTCTTCCACGACATCGGGAAGCTGGCTATCCCCGACGCGATCCTGCTGAAGCCAGCGACGCTGACGACGGACGAGTGGGATCTGATGCAGCGGCACGCGGAGGAAGGCGCGCGGATCATCGACCGCCTCGGCTTCCTCCAGGACGCGGTGCCGGCGATCCGGCACCACCACGAGCGCTTCGACGGCACGGGCTATCCGGATAGGCTCAGGGGAGAGGAGATCCCGCTCGGCGCGCGGATCATCCACGTCGCGGACGCCCTCGACTCGATGCTGACGAAGCGCATCTACCGCGCCGCACGTCCCGCCAAGGAGGCGATGGACGAGCTGAAGCGTTCGGCGGGCACACAGTTCTGCCCGCGATGCGTAGCGGCCCTCGAGCGGATCCTCCCGCCGGAGCTGCTCGAGGACGAGAGCGCCCGACAGGCTCTCTTCGCCGCATCGGCGTAGCAGCATCGCCGCTCGCCTGCACTTGCATCTGAGCGAATTCGCTCTATCCTTCTTGCCATGGCGCGAAGACCCGCGCGCGAGCTGCTCGCCAGCCTCGACCGTGATGAGCTCGCCCAGTTCCAGGCCGGAATCCGCAAGCGCTACTCCGACGAGGAGATCGTCGAGCAGCTGCTCGACTGCGCGCGGAGGCTGGGGCGGTCGCCCTCGATGCGCGAGTTCTCGGCCGATCCGGAAACCTCCGTACATCCGCAGACCGTGATCGAGCACTTCGGCAGCTGGAATGCGGCGAAGCGGGCCGCGGGTCTCGTCCCACGCCGTTTCGCCACCCGCGAGGAGCTGTTGAGCCAGCTACGAGAACTCGGGGAGAGGCTCGGCCGGACGCCGACGGCGCGAGACCTCGACGACCACCGCCGGTCGATGCCGTCGAAGTCGCTCTACTGGCACACGTTCGGCTCGCTCACGACCGCGCTGCGCGAGGCTGGCTTTGACGTGCCAGTGGGGGAGGAGCGGCTGGAGCGCGCCGTCGACCAGGGGAGAGAGCTCGCACTCGGGCTCGGGCACCTGCCGAAGTTCCAGGAGTGGGCGCTCGCGCGGAAGGACGATCCCGCGCTGCTGACCGAGTGGCAGGTCTACCGGATGTTCGACGTGCGCCGCGGCGCGTGGTCGACGTTCCAGTTCCTGATCAGGGAGCGCCTACTCGAGGACGGCTACGAGGTCAGCCGCGACGGGAAGATCTCAAGCCGCCGCGGTAAGCGCGGAGAGCAGACGTAGGCAGCTCTCCCGCTCCTCCGGAGCACGAACGGCCGGAAGCGGGGTCTCGTCGTAGCGGCGGTCGGGGTGGAAGCGCTCGCGCTGCGTCTCGCGGCCGTGCTCGAAGCGCACGAGCGTTCCTTCCTCGAGCTGCTCCTTCTCGAGCGGCAGGCGCATGAAGTATTCGAGCACCTCGAGTGCGTGCTCGGTCGAAGCGAAGAACGTCCCTTCGGTAGCGGAGCCCACCCACAACGGCCTCGCGGCGCCGCGAGCGAGATAGAGGACCTCGGGCTCGCGGCAGTCCAGCCACGCCGAAGCCATCGAGCCTCGCAGCTGCTCCAGCGTCTTGCCGCAGGAGCCGAACGCCTCCACCAGGGCGAAGATGGCCTCGGTATCGACGGACATCCCTGGCTCGTGACGCTCGAAGCCATGGGCGGCGAAGAGCTTCTCGTCGTTCGCGATCACGCCGTTGTGGATGCCGATCACGTCCCCGTGCCGAACCGGATGGTTGTTGGCCTCGATCGTCGGGTGGCCCTTCGTGTAGTCACGGACGTGGATCAGGACTTCGGTCGAGTCCCGTGGGACGAACACGTCGTGGAGCAGCGCGCTCGCGCCCGCCCGCCGCTTGTGTACGGACGAGCGGCGGCCGGCTGAACGATGCGCATACCCGACAGCGTCGTTGCCGCGCTCCGCGATTCCGGCAAGCAGCGCCTGGGCGGCGAGTGTCCTCGCGATTCCCGCGCCCGGATCAATGCTGTATCCCGCGATTCCGCACATGGCTTCGATCGTAAGAGTGGCCGCAGACAGCGCCGCTGAAACCCCTTTCTCTAAGACGCGTAATGCTTCCTTTCGGTTAGTTTCGCAAAATCCTTCAGTTAGTTGCACAAATCTGGTGTCCCTCCTTCGAGGGAGCCCGCCGGCGCGAACCCGCGCCGATACAGGCCTCGATGGAGCCGCGGCCCCTTCCTGAGCCCGACCCTGAGGTCGAGGCGCCTGAGCGCCACCTCGAGGTGCTCACCGGCGCCGCCGACCTGGACACGCCGGACGTCGAAGAGAAAGAGGAAAGCGCGCCGGCGCACGCCGCCGATGGCACGCCGCTCCACGACCCGCTCAAGCTCTACGTCCGTGCGATCGGCGACGGACGTCTCCTCACCGCGGAGGAGGAGCGAGAACTCGCTCGCCGCAAAGACCGGGGCGACGAGGCCGCGAAGGCGAAGCTGATCGAGTCGAACCTCCGGCTCGTGATGTCGATCACGCGGAACTACACCAAGGCCGGGGTCCCGCTCCTCGACCTGATCCAGGAGGGCAACCTCGGACTCATCCGCGCCGTCGAGAAGTTCGACTGGCGCCTCGGATTCAAGCTCTCGACCTACGCCACGTGGTGGATTCGCCAGGCCGTCGCGCGGGCGCTGGCCGACCAGGGCCGCACGATCCGGCTGCCCGTGCACGTCGCGGAGCAGGCCCGGAAGATGCTGCGCTCGCGGCGGATCCTGACCCAGAAGCTCAACCGCGATCCGACGGTCGAGGAGATCGCCACGGACAGCGGCTTCACGCCCGAGCGCGTCCAGGAACTGCTCGAGCTGGTCGAGGATCCCGTCAGCCTGGAGACGCCGGTCGGCGACGGCGAGAGCCTCTACGGCGACCTGATCGAGGACACCAAGGAAGACGGACCCGACACGGCCACGGCCAAGCAGCTGCGGTCGGACGAGCTGGCAGAGGCACTGCTCCACCTGAACCCGCGCATGCGCCGCGTGCTCACGATGCGCTTCGGCCTCGAAGGCCAGACTCCGAAGACGCTCGAGGAAGTGGGGGCGGACCTCGGCATCACGCGCGAGCGCGTCAGGCAGCTGGAGTCGCGCGCGCTGCGCGAGCTGAGAACCGTCGCGCCCGGCCTCCAGTTCTACCTCGAAACGTAGGCGGTCGCGCGAAGAGTCCGTCAGCTGACGGATTCGATCTCGTTCAGCCGGGAGAGGCGCTTGAGCGCCTGGCTCTCGATCTGGCGCACGCGCTCGCGCGTGAGCTCCAGGCGGCGGCCGATGTCCTCCAGCGTCCGCGGCTCGGAGTTGTCGAGGCCGTAGCGGAGGATCAGGACGTGTCGCTCGCGGTCGCTGAGGGCGGCGAGCGCGCGGGCGAGCGCCTGGCTACGGAGCAGCACTTCGACCTGCTCGTCGGGCGTCGGACCCTCGCCGGCGACGAAGTCGCCGAAGACCGCGTCGTCCTGGTCGCCCACAGGCTGATCGAGGCTCGTCGACGCATGAGCCGCAGCCTTGACCTCCTTGGCCTGCTCGATTGGAAGGCTGGCCTCCTCGGCCACCTCCTCGAGCGTCGGCTCGCGGCCGAGCTGGGTCCAGAGCATCCGCTCGGCCTTGTTCAGCTTCTGGAGCCGCTCGACGATGTGGACGGGCATGCGGATCGTCCGCGCCTTGTCCGCAAGCGCCCGCGCGACGGCCTGCCGGATCCACCAGGTCGCGTAGGTGGAGAACTTGAACCCGCGGCGCCAGTCGAACTTCTCGACGGCGCGGATCAGTCCGAGCGTGCCCTCCTGGATCAGATCCAGGAACGGGAGGCCCTGGTTGCGGTAGTTCTTGGCGATCGAGACGACGAGGCGGAGGTTCGACTGGATCATCCGCTGCTTGGCCTGCATGTCGCCGCGTTCGATGCGCTTGGCGAGCTCCACCTCCTGCGCGGCGGTCAGGAGCGGGTGCCGGCCGGCCTCGCGCAGGAAGAGCTGCAGCGCGTCAGTCGTCGTCTCGACGATCAGCTGCGCCTGCGGGACCGGCTCGGGCGCGACGCGCTCCTCCTCGATGATCTCGATCCCGCGCTGCTCGAGCTCCTGGCGGAAGGCTTCGAGCTCGAGCGGATCGAGTTCCAGCGGCTCGAGCACCTCGTGAAGCTCCTGCTGGCGGACGGCACCGCCGGTGTGCTCGGCTGCCTCGAGCAGATGCTTGACGTCCTCGCTACCGAGGACGGTCTCGATCTCAGCCGTCGTCATCCCGCTGGTTGTGTAATTCCCACTACTGGTGACGCGAAACAAGAAGTACCTGGCCTCCCGAAGGCGGCTGCGAGCATAGCCCACCAGCGCCGGCGCTGCCAGAAAGGCGAATGCACGAGAACAGACGTTATGTCAAGTTCGAAGAGAACCTCCGAACGAACCCTCTCCCGCCCCGCCGAAGGCCGGGCGCCGCAGGCGCACCGGACGACCAAAAAATAAGTTCTGCCACCAGCTGAGCCCGAAGACTCCTCCGGTGGCAGAACTTTCGCCGAGCCGATCACGCTTTCGTCCACCGGTCTCGCTGACTTTCGCCTTCCGGCTACAGTCCTCGTGACCGACTTCGTCCTACTCGCGTCCCGTACTCGACGCAGGTGGGAGACTAGGGGCAGGCAAGGCGCTATTCAAGGGTTCTCGCCGCTGAAAAAGGGCGAAGTTCTCGCACTTTGCAAACTTTTCTTTTTTGCACATTTCCACAGTCATCCTTGCAACCTGTGGATAACGCGGTAGCGGATAGGATCGGCGCGTGCACCTACGCATGCCGAGCTTCGACCGAGGCCTGACCTCGTTCCTCTGGGCGTTCGGCCTCGGCCTGTACCTGTGGCTTGGCATGCTCGCGATCGGCGTGTCCGGCGCGACGGCGTTCATCTTCGCCGGCCTCTCCGCGGGAGCGATCTTCCTCTACGTCCGCCTCTACGGTGGCGACGAGGTTCGGCCGCGCCGCCCGCGTCAGTCGACGAACAACCGCGCCGGGATCCGGTGATCTCCGGCCAGCGCGCCGAGCAAGCGGTACGCCAACTCACCGCCGAGGGCAGCCTCGAGGCGCTCTCGCGCCCGCGGCGGTGCGTCCGACACGCCTGAGAGCGACAGGCGGGAACAGTGGTCGAGCAAACGGTTGACGGCTCGGCCGTCGACTAGCGGCGTCTCGTTCACGGCTCTCTCGTTATCGACCTCGCCGGAGCCCCCGCCGATCCCTGGCGGGAGTGAGCACGAACCTGCTGAAACCTTCAGTACTCGATCAAAGAGTGCAGCGGGTACCGGCTCACCCGCTCTCGGCCTCCGAGAAACGAGAGCTCGATGATGAAGCAGACGCCGACGACCTCGCCGCCGAGCTGCTCGACGAGTCCGCCGATCGCCTCCACCGTCCCCCCCGTCGCGAGCACGTCGTCGTGGATCACGACGCGCGCCCCGTCGCCGATCGCATTCGCGTTCAGCTCGAGTGCGTTCTGACCGTACTCGAGCGCGTAGGTCGCGCTGACCGTCTCCGGCGGGAGCTTGCCCGGCCGCCGCGCCGGGACGAAGCCGCACGGCACCTCCTTGGCGATCGCCGCGCCCAGGATGAAGCCACGGGCCTCCGCGCCCAGTACGACATCCGGGTTCCGCTCGCGCGTCCACGCGGCGAGCTCATCGATTGTCTGTGTGAGCGCCTCCGGATCCCGGAGCAACGGGCTGACGTCCTTGAACCCGACGCCCGGCTCGGGCCAATCCGGGACCTCCCGCACGCGCTCTCTGAGATCGATCGCCATCAGGACGCGGCGACGCCGCGAAGCGAGCGCCAGAAGAGGAGCTGGGACAGCTCCTGGGCATGTTCGGCCAGAAGCTGTAGGTCCTCCATCCCGCCTTGGCGGCGCTCGGGATTCCGGGAACGGAGTGCGGGTGCCACGATCGCCGAGAGTAACCCGGTCTCGCGGTCGGCGGCGCTCCGAAACGTCCTCAGGTGCCTCGCGTCGATCCCGAACCGGGCGAGCTTGGCGCAGACGGCCGCAACGTCGGCCTCACCTTCGATGTAGACCCGTTCCCCGGCGTCGATGCGCGACTCGATCAGGCCGTACTCCTCCAGCTCACGGGCGAACGCGACCGTGACCCCCGCTCGCTCGCACAGCTGACTCAGGTCGATCTCGTCCTCTTCGTACGCGCCGGCGAGCGCCGCGCGCCCCCGCCGCACGCGCTCCGTCGCCCTCGGCGACGCCAGCTCCTGGCGAATCACGCGCAGCGGGAGGAACTCGTCGCGCTGGAGCCGGAGGATCGTCCGGAGACGATCGACGTCATCCTCTGCGTACAGCCGGTACCTCCCGGGCGTCCGCCGCGGCGCGAGCAAGCCCTGGTCTTCGAGATAGCGGATCTTCGAGATCGAAATGTCGGGGAACTCCTCGCTGAGCAGGCGGCAGACGGCCCCGATCGTCAGCGGTCGGTTCTCCTGGGGAGTGACGGCGGCTGCGCTCACTTCTGCAGGAACGTGAGTCGGTACTTGCCGATCTGAAGCTCGTCGCCGTCCGCGAGCTCCGCGCTTTCGATCCGGCGGCGGTTCACGAACGTGCCGTTGAGGCTGCCCTGGTCCTCGATCACGAAGGTGCCGCCATCGCGCCGCAGGACCGCGTGCTGGCGGGAGACGGTGACATCGTCGAGGAAGATGTCGCAGTCGGGCGAGCGGCCGATCGTCGTCCTCTCGTCTGTCGGCACGAAGTGCTCGCCGGCCCTGCCGCCGCCGGAGCGCACGACGAGCGCCGGGCCCTCCATCCCGAGGTCCTCGAGCGGCGAGGACTCCTCGAGGTCGTCGGGGTCGAATGCCATCGTCGTGTCCCCCCCACTCGAGTCGCGGACGAGCGCGGCACCGCACTTCGAGCAGAAATTGGCGGCTTCAGGGTTCTGGAAGCCACACTCGGGGCAGTAGACGTGGGTCATGGCGCGCGCTAGGCCTCGGCCGGCGGTGCTGCTTTGCCGGCGAGGATCTCCGTCAACCGGTCGACGTCAACCTCGCTGAGCGGGCTCTCCCCCGCCCCGACCTGGCGTTGGAGCCGGGCGACGAGCTCCGCGCGCAGGATGTCGATCTTTCCGTGCAGCAGCCGGCGGCGATACGAAACCTCCTGCTCCTCGCGCTGGAGCTGGTCGATCAGCTCCTTGAGGTCGGAGTCGGAGAGCGTGGCGAGATCGGGCAGTGGTTCCAAGGGAGGCCTTTCGTTCGGAGGGGTCAGTTAACCAGCAGGTCGGCTAAGGGTCAACCTCACGTTGAGCTTTTTTAGGGGACGCTGACTTCCTCGCCTTCCTCGAGGACATTCTCCACCAGCTCGTGCAGCTCGCGCTCGAGCTCGGCGGATGTCTCCTCGTCCGGCCCCTCGGCGTAGACATGCACGACGGGCTCGTCGGGGTCGGGTAGCACCTGGGCCCAGCCGCGCTCGTCGAAAACCTTGATCCCGTCGCTCAAGTCGACGTCGCGGTGCTTCAGGCGCTCGGTGAGGACGCGCATGACGAGGCCCTTCTGCCCCCACGGGCACGGCACGCGCCGGTGGACGACGTGGGACTCCGGCAGGTCGGAGACGAGCTCAGAGAGCGGCTGTTCGATCGGCGCGAGCAGCTCGAGCAGCTTGCAGAGGCTGGCCATCGCGTCGTAGGCCGGCAGGAACTCCGGGAAGAGGTAGCCCCCGCCGACGGCGCCCGCGAAGATGACATCGTCCTCTGCCGCCGCCTTCGTCAGAGCCGCGAGCGACGCGGGTGTCCGCACCACCTCGAGCGGCCGATCTTCGACCAGGCGCTCCACTTGGCTCGTCACCGTGATCGGGAACGCCAGCTTCCCGCGCTTTCCGTTGCCGCCGATCAGGCGCAGGTAGAGCAGAAGGGCCTGCTCGACCGGGATCTCGCGTGCCTCGTTGTCGATCAGGTAGAGGCGCTCGGCGGCGCGGTCGAAGACGACGCCGAGGTCAGCGCCGATCGCCCCGACCAAGCGCTTGGCCTGTCCCACGAGCCTCCGAAGCGGCGTGCCCTCGGCGGGCTGCTCGGCGCTGTACGTGTGCGCCGCGATCGCTTCGACGCCGAGCGGCCCGAGCAGCAGCGGCAGCACGAACGACGCCGCCGAGTAGCCGTAGTCGATCACGATCCTGAAGGCGCGTGCGCGAATCGCCGCGACCTCGAGGCTCGCGAGCAGGTCGTCCGCGTACCCCTCGCGCGCGCGAGCCGGGTACGTGATCCCGCTGACGTCCGCAGAGGCCATCCGGCGAAACTCGAGCCGGGTGAAGTGCTTCTCCACCTCCTTTTGCATCGAGTCGGTCAGCTCGATGCCGGGCGGCTCGAAGAAGTGGACCCTGAGGACCTCGGGGTCCGTCGCGCTGATGCCGACATGGAAGCCGGCGTCGTAGCCGTGGCTCTTGAGCAAGTGGCGGCCGACGGGCGCGGGCAGCACCCTCAGGTCCGCGACCTCCACCCCGGTCGAGCTCAGCCCCGAGATCATCGCCCGCTTGATCATCCGGCACGCCGACGGCGACTCGCGACTCGCCACCACGCGCGCCCCCCGCTTGAGCGCCGTCCCGAATGCCTCGGCGAGGCGAATCGCCACCTCCGGCGTCAGGTCGACATTCACGAGCCCGGAGACCGCGTCGGCGGAAAACAGCCGCGAGGACGCTCGCGACTCGAAGATCAGGTTCTCGTACACCTGCGAGCCGGACTCGACCTCCTTGAACGGGAAGATGCGGATGCCGGGCATCACGACCGACTCCGCGCCGATCGTGACCTCGTCGCCGATCGCGACGTCCTCGTGGATCCGCACATGCGAGCGGATGTCGCAGGAGCGGCCGACGATCGCGTTCTCGATCAGCGAGCTCCGTCCGACGTGCGTGCCGGCGTCGATCACCGATGCGACCGTCCTGGCGCGATCGCGCAGTGTCACGCTCGAGGAGAGCACCGAGTAGGGGCCGACCGTCGCGTCGGTCGCGATCCGGCAGTAGTTTCCGACGAACGCCGGCGCCTCGATCCGGTCGAAATCATCGATCTCGACGCCCTCGCCGACCCAGACCTTCCCGCGCAAGCGAACGCCCGGGATCTGGAGGTTCACGTGGCCGTCGAGCGCGTCGAAGTTCGCCTGACGGTACTGAGTGAGGTTCCCGATGTCCTGCCAGTAGCCCTCGGTGATGAAGCCGTAAACGGGCCGGCCCATCTCGAGCAGCAGCGGGAAGAGCTCCTTCGAGAAGTCGTACGGGCGATCCGTCGGCACGTGCTTCAGCACCTCCGGCTCGAGCACGTAGACGCCGGTGTTGATCGTGTCCGAGAATACTTGGCTCCACGACGGCTTCTCGAGGAAGCGCTCGACGCGCCCCTCGCTGTCCGTGACGACGATCCCGAACTCGAGCGGGTTCTCGACGCGCTTCAGCGCGATCGTGGCGGCCGCGCCGCGCACGCGATGGAACTCGACGAGCTTCGTCAGGTCGAAGTCGCAGAGCGCGTCGCCAGAGATGACGAGGAACGTCTCGTCCAGACGCCCGCTCGCTAGGCGGACCGAGCCCGCCGTGCCGAGCGGCGATTCCTCGACGGAGTACTCGATGTTGAGTCCCATCGGGCCCCCGTCTCCGAAGTAGCTGCGGATCGCCTGCGGCAGGAAAGCGACAGTCACGATCACGTCTTCGAAACCGTGGGCCCGCGCCAGCTCGATGATGTGCTCCATGCACGGCTTGCCGACGATCGGCACCATCGGCTTCGGCTGGTTCGAGGTCAGTGGGCGGAGGCGCGTGCCCTCGCCGCCCGCCATCACGACGGCTTTCATGGCCGCTCCCTGAGGGCCGACCCGACGTAGAGGGCACCCGCCGCCATCGCCAGGGCGAGGCCGGCCCAGAAGAGGACGTAGGGCAGGTCGGTCCCGTCGCTGGTCACGAGCATCAGCGTGAGGGCCGCGTACAGAATCCAGGTCGCGGCCTTTCCGAGAAAGCTGACGGAGAGCTCGTACCCGCGGGGCATGACGAGCTTATACCCGGCCACCAGCACGAGATCCCGCGCCAGGATCAGCACCAGTGCGATCCAGGGCAGACGGTCGTGGTACCAGAGCAGGATCACGGCGGCGTCGATCATCAGCCGGTCGGCGAGGGGATCGGCGACGGTGCCGAAGCGCGATTCGACGCGCCAGCGCCGCGCGAGCCAGCCGTCGAGCTGGTCGGTGATCCCGGCCGCGGCGAAAACGATGGCGGCGGGCCAGCTCTTACCGCCGTCCGCGGGCGCCTCGAGCGCGATGAAGATCGGGATCGCGGCGAAGCGCGCGATCGTCAGCGCATTCGGGAGCCGGGCGAGGTGGACGGGGACGACGCGCTCGGCCATGTGGCAAGGATAGTTCGTCGCTTTGGTCGCAAAATGCGACGGAACAGGTTCGCCCGGCCTCCTCCCCGCTGTGACCGTAGCGCTGAGCGACGCGCGCGTGTGTCACGTCTCTGAGCCGAACGTGTGACGATCCCTCCCGATGGGCGAGCGTCTGACCCTGCCCGGGTTCGTCAATGCGCACAGCCACGCATTCCAGCGCGCGCTGCGTGGCCGCCGGACGGGCGGTGACTTCTGGGCCTGGCGCGAGGCGATGATCGCGGAGGCCGAGCGACACACAGCCGAGACCGTCCGTCGGGAGTACGCGGGAACGTATCGCGAGATGCGGGCGGCCGGGTACACGGCCGTCGGAGAGTTCCACTACCTCGGGCTCCCCGAGGCGCGCGCCGCCGTCGAGGCCGCCTCGGAGGCCGACATCGAGATCACGCTTCTCCTCACGGCCTACGCCCGTGATGGCAGCCCGCGCTTCCGCCAGGGCTCGACCGCGGAGTATCTGTCCCAACTCGAAGAGCTCCAGGCTGACCGACTCCGCGTCGGCTGTGCCCTCCACTCCGTCCGCGCCTGCCCACCCGACTGGCTCGAGGAGATCGCGCGTTATGCCGGCGCCGAAGGCCTCCCGCTCCACGTCCACGCGGACGAGCAGCCCCGCGAGATCGAGCAGTGCCTTACCGACCACGGCATCCGTCCGCTCGAGCTGCTCGACCGGACCGGCTGCCTCGGGCCGCGAACGACGGTCATCCACGCCACGCACGCCGACGACCACGAGCTCGACCTGCTGGCCGCCTCGGGCGCCCGCGTGTGCCTCGCCCCCACAACCGAGGCCAACCTCGCTGACGGCTTTGCGCCCGTCGAGCGCCTGCGTGAGCGTGGGATCGGGATCTGCATCGGCTCGGACTCGAATGTCCGAATCGACCCGCTGGAAGAGCTCCGCGAGCTGGAGACGACGGCTCGACGCGCGACAGGTCGACGCGAGGTCTGCGATGCCGAGACGCTTCTGTGCTTCGGCGCGGACGAAGGTGCCGCGGCACTCGGACTCGAGAGTTGGCCGGAGATCGAGATCGACACGGAGCATCGCTCGCTCGCCGGGATCGCGCCGGCCGACCTGCTCGATGCCCTCGTCCTCAGCTGCGCCGCGGACGTCGTCGTCCGAACTAGCGAACCTTCACGCGGCTCGAGCCGGTGAGGTAGCCCCTCTTCATCGCCTGGAAGAAGACGAAGCCCTTCGCCTTCGGCTTGAGCCGGAAGACGACCTGGCCGCGGCGGTTCGTCCCGCGCCACTTCGTGACGACGCCGGGGCCGAAGGCGCGCACCCGCGCACCCGAGACGGCCCGGCCGCCGGCCTTGACGGTCACGACGACGCGGCGCAGCCGCTTCGCCTTGAGCCTGCCCTTCGAGCTCACCCGCAGCGCCTGCGTCGTCTGGACGCCGTCGCCGCTCTTCTTGAGCGTGAACGACTGCGGCCGGGTGAAGTCGCCGAGGTTGAGGTCCTCGTCCTGTGCCGCGACCTTCCACCAGAACGTGCCGCCGAGGAGGTAGCCGGCGTGCGTCAGCTGCGGCGCGAAGCTCGTGTTGTCAGTCTTCACGTCCTCGATGACCGAGGAGAAGTCCTCCTTCGAGGAGACGAGCACGCGGTACTGCTTGGTGCCCGGCTTCGCATCCCAGGACAAAACGACGTGATCCGGCGTCGCCTCGGTATGGGCTCCGGTCGGCTCGCCGACGGTGCGGGTGTGGTACACGGTCGACGACCAGGGCCCGGGCGTCGTCATGGTCGTGCTCGTCGGGAAGTTCGCGCGGACGCGGATGCCCGTGATTCCGGTGCCGGTCATCTTCACGAACGTCGCCGCGGCCGAACGGAAGTCGTCGTATTCGAAGTGCTCGCCGTCGCCCTCGTCGACCGCGATCCGGTACGAGACGGCGCCGGGAACAGGTGCCCAGGACATCACCGGGAACATCTCTCCCGCGAGGGCGTCGAAGAGCGGCGCCGGTGCCGGGAGCCGGCGCTGGAACGACCCCACGGGCGACCAGCGGAGGCCGACCAGGTTCTCGTCGTTCGCCCGGACGCGCCAGTAGAGGACGGTGTCGGCCGGGTAGGACTTGTTCGCGACGTACGCGGTCGCCGACGTGTTGACCTCGTCCAGGGTCGTGCCGAAGCTCGGATCCTGCGAGACCTGGATCGTGTACTGGCGAGCGGCCTCGGCCGGCGTCCAGCGGAAGACCGGCTGGCCGACGACGTTCTCACCCGCCGTCGGCGTCGTCAGCGTCGGCGGAATCGACTCCTTGCGGAGGTTCGAGGGCACTGCGACGAGGGGATTGCCCGCCGCGCCGCTGCCGTTGAGGCCCGAGGCCGGCAGGACGGCCCAGTAGTAGAGCGTGCTCTCGTCCTGGTACGTCCTGATCCAACTGGGCCCACGCGGTGCGTAGGCCGGAACCTGTGTGAACGCGTAGTCGACGATGTTGCTGAACGACGCGTCCTTCGAGACGAGGACGAAGTAGGACTGCGTTCCCGGAACGAAGGGGGCGGCGGTTACGTACGCGAGCGGTGTGCCGGAAACGTGGAGCTCGGCGGTGGCGAGCGCGAGCGGATCGGCGTTCACCGCCGCCACGGCCGACGAAACATTGCCATCGACGTACGAGTAGGTGCGCGTGGTCACACCGTCGGTCGTCTGCAGCTCGTCGTGCGTCGAGTCGCCGGAGTCGTCGCGAACGGTGACGGTCAAGTTCGTCGGGCCCGGGGCGAGGCCGGTCAGCGTCAGCGCCGCCGCGCCGCCCGTGTTCAGCAGCGTCTTCTTCGGGTACCGCGGCATCGGCTTCCACGTGAAGAGCGGCATACGTGTCGTCGTCACACCCGTCGCGGGCACGAGGTAGTCGTTCGCGCCGAGGTACCCGAACGTGCAGCTCGGCGAGCACGCGGTGCCGAGCCCCGGCCCGGGCCACCCGAACGCCGGAGCCGTTCCCGCGTTGAGGTACGTGTAGTCGCCGTAGACCTCGGAGATCATGTCCCGCTCGCGGTCGCTGCGGGCGCGCACACGCACGCAGTAGGACTTGCCCGCGATGAGACGCGAATTGTCCGCAGCCACGGGCTTCTGGTCCGCGTACGGCTTGACGTTGTTCCAGGAGTTGCCGAGAGGCGTCCACGCGGGAGTCGCCGTGCGGACGGCGCCCCAGTGATCGAGGCCGGAGCTGCTCCAGTTGCAGACGCCGCCCTCGAACGGGTACACGTCGACCTCGTAGCTGGAGGCTCCGGGGACCGGATCCCACGTGACGATCGGGACGTTCGTCTGGTAGCCAGCGGTAACCGGATCGACGTCGCTGCCCGGATCGGACAGGTGGTCGCGTAGGTGGAGGTTCTTGACGCTCGGCGTCGACACCGGCGGCACCTTGTCGAACGTCTTCACGAACGACGGCCCGATGTTCCAGTCGCCGGCGTTCCCGAACGCGTCGATTCCGCGGACGCGCCAGTAGTACGTGTTGTCGCGCAGGTTTCGGTCAGGCGCGTGCGACGGCGCCAGGATCGCCGGCCAGCCCGAGCCACTGCAGCAGACCTTGGAGCCCGGCGAGAAGTCCTGAGCGGGATTGACCTCGAGCTCGTACTTCGCTGCTCCCGGGACCGGATCCCAGGAGAAGAACGGGTCGTAGACCTCCGTGTCTGTGCGCACGTCGCCGACGGTCGTCGCCGTCGCGGTCGGCCACAGCCACGTGAACATCCCGACGGCCGACGGCTGGCCGCGGTGGCCCTGGGCGTCCAGCGGGATGACGCCCCAGTAGTACGTTCCCGGCGGAAGCAGCAGCGCACGCGGCGCATAGGACGTGCCGCGCGTCTCGACATTCCCTTGGCCGAGGACGGCCGAGCCGAGTGCTGGATCGCTCGCGACCGTCACCCAGTACTTCGCCGCGTGCGGCACCGGGGACCACTTCAAGACGAGGGGCGTGCTGGGGTGCGTCGTCACGGCTCCCTGGGTGGGCGACAGCAGCGTCGGCGCCAGCGTCCAGGCCTTGCGCAGCGGCCGGGGCGCCGACCACGGCGAGACGGCGCCCCCCGCCGCGATGGCGCGGACGCGCCACCAGTACATGCCGTTCGGCACCGTCTTCTTGACGGTCGCCCTCGTATTCCTGGTGAAGAACTGACCCTCGCCCATGCCGAGCACGGGCGCGTTGAAGCCGGCGTCGGCGGCGAGCGCGAACTCGTAGCGCGCCGCGCCCGAGACTCCGTTCCAGCCGAAGGCGGGCAGCGACTGCACCGACGCGTTCGCCGCGGGGGTGGTCAGGGTGGGAGCGTCGAGCGCCGCAGCGGGGGCGGCGAGCACGAGTGCTGCGAATGCGGCGAAGGCACCTGTGACGACTCGTAGGGCGACCATGCTGGTGATTCGAGCTCAGCGGCCGCAGAGCTGTCTCGGTGCTCTCCTTTTCCTCGCGGGCTTTCGCGGCCTTGCATCGGGGTAGACACGCTCCTCGCCAATCCCTCGCATGAGGGGGTTTGGCCTACGGCCCGGTCACGAAGCAGGCGTCATGCGACGAGCGTGCGACCGTGAATCGCTTGAGCAAGCGCCCGTGTGTGTCTACGACGCACAGCGTCCCCCGGCTCAGCGACGGCGTCAGCACCAGGCCGAAACCCTCCTGGACGTTGTACGAGCCGGGCGGAACGCGTGCGATCCGGAGGAGCCGGCCGGTTCGCGCATCGTGCGTCTGCAGCGTGCCGCTGTCGCCACTGGTCACGAACGCGAGGGGCCCGTGGAACGTCATGTGCTGCGGTGGGGCATCGGCCCGCAACGTGGTGAGCACCCGTGCCGTGCGCGGACGAAGAGTGCAGCCGTGCGTCGGTCGCAGGAGGTAACCCAGACCCGGCCGGACGAGGGCGCGAAGCCGACGTCATGAGCGAGGAACGGCGGCCTGAGGCGGCCGAGGAGCTGCGGGTCGGGAGGGTCCCGCACATCGACGACGGCGATCCGCTCGGCCTTCGTGCCGAGCGCGACCCACAGGCGCTGCCCGTCGCCGGAGATGGAGACATGGCGGGCGGGACCGCCGACGGCGAGCCGGCGGACGACCCGCCCACGGATGACGTCGACCACGACGAGCGCCCGCGAGCCCGAGTCCGTGACATACGCGTAACGCCCGTCGCGCGACGCAGCCGTGTAGCGAGGCTGGTCGAGGTGGAGCGCGCTGGGCCGGAGCTCGAGCGTCGGCCCGTCGACGATCGAGACCGTGCCGCTCGCGGTATGCGCGATGACCGCGGTAGCACCGACCCCCTGGACGCTGCGCGGCCCGGCCGGCACCTCGATCGTCCGCAGGCGGTGGCCCCTCAGCGCGTCGAGGGCGATGATCCGCGACTCGAGGTCAGCCGTGACAAGCGCAACGGGGGAGCCGCCACCGAGACTGCGCGCGAGCGCGTCCGGCGCGACGGCGAGACCGGCCGCGGCAACCACGAACTCGCGCCTGTTCATGTTTCAGCTGTGGGCGGCGGCCTCGCTCAGGTCCCAGGGTCCGCGTCGTCCGGCCAGCGCTCGGTCTCCTTTGTGAGCGCCTGGCTTCCTTTGTGTGTGGGCTCCCACAACCACGGCCTTTGCTCGTTTCGTCGGCCGCGGCTCGGGTAGAGCATCTCGACCGAGGCCCAAGAGCGGCCTCCAAAGCTGAGGAGGGGTTTCATGGCTGTTCGAGCTGAGCGAGCGCGGACCGGTGCCGCGCGGGGAAGGGTCGTGGCGCGACTGGCGACCGAGACGAAGCACGCGTTCAAGACCACAGAGTTTTGGGCCATGGTCGCGATCGCGGTGGGCATCCTCATTGCCTCATGGATGGTCGACGATGGCGACGGCGCGGGGGCCGGCGACGCCTTCCCGGCAGTTCGCGCGTGGCTGTACGTCGGCATCGTGGCCTCCGCGTACATCGTCAGCCGCGGGCTCGCGAAGGCGGGCAGCCCTGAGCCGTACTGGGCCGACCAGGACGATCTTCCAGGGGAAGACGGCCGCGCATAGCGGTCGCGCGAGAAGCGAGCTGCGGGCAGGTGCGAGGGCCGCCGCAGCTCGCGTTTCTCGTTCCGCGTGAGGTCGCGGTCGTTTCACATGCGGCGTCAGCGGCAAGACCGCAATGGTGAGGCAACCCGGCGACACGGATGCGCTGCTCAAGCTGCGAGTCGCCTGCGATCTCGCGATAGATGCCGCCCGCGACCTCGGAGATCCGCTCCCTCAGCGGCTCGAACGACAGATCAATGATCTCTGTGAGGCGATTCAGAGAGAGCTCGAGACGCGCGACCAACGTTTCGTCGATATCGCCAAGCCTTCCTAGCTGCGGCGGCATGCGCCTCAAGAGCCGGCGCGCCCGGATTTGAACCGGGGACCTCTAGTCCCCCAGGCTTCTCAGCGGAGTGGCGGTCGGTCCGGCGAAATGGCGGGACGTGGCTTCGCTATGTCGCGGCCGTATGCGTTGCGAAGCCCGGTTACCTCGCTGCCCGCAACGTTCCCCCGAGCCTCGTTCAGGACTCGTAGGCGAGTCGCTTTTGCTCGTCCGTGAGCAGCACGCTTGTCTGCGTGCCGTGGCGTTCGATCGCGTCAGCTGCTGCGTTACTCACGCCGCCGCCGGCGATCCTCAACCGCTGCTTGAACTCGTGGGGGGCGTCCCAATCAAGCGCACACCAATCCTCGTTGGTGCAATGGGCACTAGCCGAGCCGCCGCCTAGCAGGCCGTGCGTGAATGATGCCCCGCAAACTCCGACTAGTCCCGGTTGACAACAGGGCGCATCGCATCGCTTGGCTGTACGGTGGGCTCTGTCGGAAACGCTGTGGACA
>Ga0126313_10000635_pt1 | contig 17031 bp, 14 predicted proteins | sample Plot105A_FD_89954 | JGI IMG/M metagenome (GOLD analysis project Ga0126313, IMG submission 89954) | Serpentine soil microbial communities from UC McLaughlin Reserve, CA, USA - Plot105A | ecosystem: Environmental > Terrestrial > Soil > Grasslands | place: USA: UC McLaughlin Reserve, Lake County...
GCGACGACGTTGGGGTCGAAGAGCTCGTCGAACGGGGCGACGAAGATGCCTCGCTTGGCGCCCATCCGGGGACCCTATAGGTGCCGCTGCATCCCGACTCCGTAGGCCTCGCCGAGCCAGTCCCTCACTTCGGCGTCGACGTCCTGCGGCGTGGTCAGCCGGAACGCGTGGAGGTGGTTGCGCGGCGAGAACGTCTCGATGCGGCGAAAGCGCGGCGACTCGCGCCGCCGGGCGAGCACGACGTGGCCGTCGAGCCACCGCCGTCTCGGGATGAGCGCTGCGAAGCTCATCCGCGCGTGGAGGGCGACGCGCGACTTCTCGGGCACCACCTCGAGCGGGCCGCACGCGCGGGCCGCGTCGACCACCGCCCAGAACGTCTCGACCACCGGCGCGGGCCTGCCCACGAGGTGGCGTTCGAGCGCGGGCGGGTCGCCCGCATGGCAGGCGTGCGTCTGGTTGCGGAGCGCGAACGAGCGGCCGCAGCGGGGACATGTCCAGCGCTCACCGAATGGCTCGGTGGCCATCGGCGAGCACGGTAGCCGGGCGAGTCGCTAGGCGGCGCGGCGCGAGTCGCCCACCACTGCGTGCCGCGCCGCCTCCTGCGGTCGCCCCTCCACCGACCCTGAACGCCTGTTCGATCAGCCGGCATCGCCGACCGCATACCGCAGGAAGACGGCGCCCTCGCTCTCGAACACGCACAGGAGCGAGAGCGACACCGGGCCCCGGGCACCAGGCGCCTCGATCACGTTCTTCATCCCTTCCGCGCCCACCAGGAGGGGCGAGAAGGTCAGGAACAGCTCGTCGAGCAGGCCGTCGGCGACCAGCGCTCCGAGCACGCGCGGCCCGCCTTCGCAGAGCACCGTGCGCACGCCTCGCCGCGTGTGCAGGTCGCGCAGGGCGGCGCCGAAGCCGGGCTGCTCGGCACGGGTGACGTCGACCCGCGCCCGCACGCCGTGCAGCGGGACGGCCGCGCCGCTGAAGAGCTCGATCTCCTGCTCGGGGTCCCCGAACAGCGGGATGTCGAGCGGAACGCGCCCGGTGCGCGTCACGACGCAGCACATCGGCTGCGGCGAACGACCGGCCCGCTCGCGCTCCTCGCGTACGGCCGGGTCGCGGACGATCGAGCCGTAGCGCTCGGTGGCCAGCGTCCCGGTGCCCACGAGCACGCAGTCGACCTGCGCCCGCAGCTCGGCGAACAGCCTCCGGTCGGCCGCGTTTCCGAGACCGCCCGAGGTGTCACCGACCGTCGCGCGCCCATCGGCGCTGCACGCCATGTTCACCGCCACCCACGGGCGTCCGTGGCGCGGCTGCCGATCGCCGAGCGACGGCAGCCTGTCCGCCGCCAGCAGGCGGCGCGGCTCGGGATCGGTCACGCGGTCAGCGCCCGCAGGCGGGTTGCGAAGAAGTCGAGCGCCGTCGCGCGCTGGTCGTCGGCGGCCAGCAGGTCGGCGTAGGGGAGCTCGGCCCCCACGAACCCCTTCGCGCCCCACAGCTCGCCCTCGGGCTCCGCCGTCCAGGGCACGACGTAGAGGTAGGGCTCGTCATGGTCGCCGTCGCCGGGCGACCCGCCGTAGCCGGCCCGCGCGCCGGTTGCCTCGGCGCCGAGCTCGGTGGAGACGTCGAAGTGCTCGGGCCAGAGCTGGACTCGCGACGCCTCCAGCTCCGGCGCCGCCCGGGCCCGCAGCTCCTCGAGCACCGAGGTCACGAAGCCGTACCAGTCCGCCAGCGCGGCGACCGCCTCGGCGCTGACCCCGCCGATCGCCTCCCGCGAGGCCTCCTCGCCGCCGTCCACGCGGACGAGCTCTACCCCCTCGACCCGCAGCTGCTCGTCGGCGCCGAAGAACGGCGTGCCGAAGCCGCCGCGGGCATAACGCAGGCCGATCTTGCCGTTGGCGGCCTCGCGCGCGGGCTTGAGCGTGCCCTCGGCGTAGCCGTGGAGTACCTCGCGGCAGGAGACGAACCGGTCGGGCAGCGGCGCGAGCCGCCGCCACCCCCCCAGCCACCGGTCGGCGCACCAGGCGGCCAGATGGCGGTCGTCGCGCGCGAGCTCGTCCCAGGTCAGGTCGCCGCTGGAGACCGGCGAGACGAGCGTGCGCCCGGCAGGGACCTCGCCGCGCGCGGCGGGATCGTCGGCGAACCACGGCCCCTCGGCGACGGCCGGCGGCGAGGGCTCGAGCACGCGCACGTCGTACCGGCCTCCCAGCCGCTCGAACGCCTCCGTCCGCGGGTCGTGTCGCATGCCGCGCGACTCTAGATTGTCGGCACCGGCCCCCGTAGCTCAGCTGGATCAGAGCAGCGGATTTCTACTCCGCAGGTCCCAGGTTCGAGTCCTGGCGGGGGCGCTAGAGCAGCCCGACCAGCACCCGGCGGCAGCCGCCGTCAACCGGTCTGGCTCGGGAAATCCGGACGGTCTGAGCCCTAGTCGAGCAGGCATCGGCGTGTGTGTCCGAGCGGCGTCGCGGCGACCGGACGGTGACACCGCACCCTCTGCGAGGGTGACAAGGTGACCGGCCGCTACGCCTTCTTGACGTACGCTGCGCCGCAGGACGCCATGGGCATCGCCGATAGGTCGTGGCCGTTGCTGCGCCGGTTCATGGAGGCGCACGCCCACATCTACCGCGCGACCGGTGGGCTCGTCGGCCACCGCTTTCCCAGCGCGCCGCCGATCCTGGCTCGACCACGTCGGCGCGCGGACTGGGACGGTGCGCACCTCGCCGCTTGCCTTAGAACAGGCTGCGGTCAACGTTCTCCGGCGGCCAGAGGTCGGTGCCGGCATGTGCAGCAGCGGAAACGGGCGGCCGTCATCGTCGAGCGCGGAGCGGCCGACGACGGCAAATCCAAGTGCCTCGTAGAAGCCGCGCGCCGCGGGGTTCTGCTCGTTGACATCGACGGTCAGCTCGTCCCCGCGGAGCGACTGCGCGTGCGCCACGAGCAGGCGACCACCCCCTTGGCCGAGGTGACCCGGATCGACGAAGAGGGCCGAGATGTCATGCCCCGCCAAGCCGAGGAACCCGACCGTCGTCTCGCTGGCGTCCAGGAGCACCCAGACGTCGAGCCCCATGTCTTTCAGCGCCTCGCCTACCTGCCGGCGGAGATCGACGATGTCCGCCTCGGTCAGGAATTCGTGCGTCGCTCGCACGGAACGCTCCCAGAGGGCGACGAGCCCATCGAGGTCGTCGACGCGTGCCGCGCGGATCCGCCAGGCGCCGGTCATCGGCTCACCATTGCACGCAGCGAGAGCGCCGGCTCGTGCCGAAGTTCACCATCGCAACGGACGAGACTGCGGGCATTGCCCGCGGCGTTGAGAGCAGTCGCAATGCCCAAGCCAAGCGAGAGTCTGCCGCCCGAAACTCGATACGCCTCGCGTCGTTCGTTAGGCAGTTGACCCGGGTTGGCGGACTGATCGCGAACTCGTCGCATTGCGCGTCGGCGCGCGCCTGGCCACGATTCCACGTCGATGCATCGCCACATCGGCACGGTGATGACCGCCACACCGGCACGGTGATGTCGAGGGACGGCTTCGCCGTCCTGCCGCGGTTGGTCGTGCGGGCGGAGCTGCACGAGCTGCGGGCCCAGGTCGACCGCGTGCTGGCGCACCCGCTCCCGCCCGGCTGCCGGCGGCCGCACAAGACGGTGGCGCCGCTGCGATGGGACAGCCCGCTGGTGACCGCCATCCGCTCGCCCGCGCCGGCCGAGCTTGAACGGCGGCGATAAAGGAGTGGTCGGAGGCCGGGGTTTGGCGACGTGTCCTTCCCAATGGCGCTCCTGCCGCGACAAAGCAGGACAGATTCGGGATCCGGTGCCTCTCGGCGACCAGTGCTGCATTGGTGTCGCAGGACGACACTGATCGACCCCGCTTCGTCCGGAATGCGGCGTGCATGCTCGTCCAGCAGGAATTCCTCGAGCACCGGGGCGAGCGCCTCGGGCGCGAGGTCGTGGCCCTGACGGGCGACCGTGCGACGCCGGCCGTCGGGCAGCGTCCGCGCGAGCGCGCCGGCTGCCGGGTGCATGATCGCCGGGCTGTGCTAGCCGTCGATCACCAGCGTCGGTGCGGTGATCGCCCCGATCAGGTCGGCCGGCAGGCTGAGGTCACCGACCAGCGTCGCCTCGTAGACCAGGGTGTGGCGATGTCCTCGAGCGCGTGGCGATGTCCTCGAGCGCGGCGCGGAAGATCCTCAACGGCACGAAACGGATGGACGGAGGCTGACCACTCTGTGACCGATCAGAAAATCGGGCTAAGTGACCCGGGGGGGACCCCCCAGCAGAGCTGTGGGCCCCGGCGTTGCCGGGGCCCACAGGTGTCCGCCTTCTGGTGTTTCTCCTGATTCCGGGTTAGGGGCTGCTGACCGTCCCGTCGTTGTCGATGGACAGGGCCGTCTTCTCCACGCAGCTTGCCGGGATGCTCCTCTGTCCCCCGTTGGTGCTGGTGTAGGTCACCTGCCACGACACGTCGGCGGAGGTCGTCGAGACCGTCGTGTTGGTCGTGTTGACCGTTTGCGGCGAGGCACCACTAACAGGGACGTTGTCCTTGGTGTAGATGGCGGTCCCGCTGCAGTCGCTGCTCTCGAACAGCTCGAACTTCACGCTGCCGGCCAGGTCGCCGCCTGCCGGGGCGCTCACCGTTGCGGAGTCGTTCGGAATGAACGACTGAGCCGTCGTCATGGATGATGGGACAGAGGTGACCACGACGGTCTCGCCGTCGTCCGAGCAGTCGCCGTTGAACGTCGAACCGACGTTGTTGGGATCACCGGCGGCGGGAATGTATGTGGCCTTCCAGTGGTACGTCCCCGGCTCGGTCGGTGTGACGGTGACCGGGCCGTAGGTCCCGTCCCCGTTGACGTCCTCGGACTGCGTGCTGGTACCGGCCGCCACCGTGGTGCAGTCATCCTCATACAGCGTGAACTCGATCGTGCCGCCTGCCGGCGCACCGGCTGTGGTGGGGTTGATCGCCGGCGTGCCGGGCTGGTTCGACGTGCCGCTCAATTCGGCGGTGTCGGTGACCGGGCTGCCGAGGTTCACATCCGGACCGGCGGTGGTCGGAAGCGACGGTGTCACTGGCGTGACGGTGAAGCACTCGTTTGTACCGTCGTCGGCTGAATCCGGCACCCCATCGGTCTCCGAGTCGAAGGACGCCGACCAGCAGTAGTCTCCGGCCGCGGTAACGTCCGCGGTAGGGGACGAGACGGTGGAGACGTTGTTGCTCACCGGAACCGGGTTGTAGGTCGTGGTCGTCTCCCGCGAGGACCCGATGGGACCGCGCAGGCTGAACGTCACCGTGCCCGACCAGGTCGAGACCCCGGTGACCGCGACCGTCGCGGAGTCGGTGAGACCCGAGACCGTTCCGGTGCCAATCGATGTGTTCCCGGTGACACTGGACTGCGAGGTCGTGCTGCTGCCGCAACTGCCGAACGTGCCGAGGGTGAAGTCCTTCAGCGTCGCGGTGGTCGACGTGGACGACCGCGTCTCGGCCGCCACCGACGCAAAGCACCTATCGCCTAGCCCGAGGTCGGTCAGGTTGATGCCGCCTTCGTAGAACTCGCCCTGCAGGTAGGAATGGTTACCGCTCTTGTCCGTGTACGGCCACGGTGCGAGCGTCCCGTTCGTCGGGTTGACTATCCCGCAGTTGCTGTCGTTCGGCGAAGCCCCGACGCAGTTGGCGCTAGTCGACGTCGCCAAGATCCGCAGGTTCGCGTCACCACACTTACCGACGGCGGTGCCGGTCGTCTTCGTGCAGGTCGGGTCCCACGAGTACACGGTGATCGTCGACGTGGTGCCGCCGTTGCTGAAGTCGCTGATCACCAGCACGTCTCCGGCCCGGTGCACGCCGTTGAAGCCGCTGCCGCCACCGACGGGGTTGTTGCCCAGCGAGATGGAATTCTGGAAGAACCAGAACCCCTGCTGTGCGTCACCGCTGTTGTCGAAGCGGTCCGATCCGAAGAACAGCAGCTGGTCGCCTGCCGCCGACCCGCTCGTGGGCGCGTAGCGCGCCGCAAAGCTGTGCAGCAGGTTGTCCTTGTCGGGCAAACCGCCCGCGTCCTTCCACGCCCATTTGCTGACGTCCTGGGGGTCCTTCGACCCGCCGCCAGTGAAGATGCTGGCACTCGTGTTCGGTTCCGCGACCCAGTCGACCGCGGTGGCGCCATTCGTGTCGGTGGCCGTCGGACAATCGCTCGGCGACACCTGGTGACAGACCCTGTCCCAGTCGTCGGGCGACCCGGCTCCGTGAGTAGTAACCGCGTTGCCATCGAGCTCGAACGCGCCTGTGTCGTGCACGGCCAAGGCCGGGGCCGCCAAGACCCCGACGACGAGAACGGCAAGTGCAGCCCCGAGAAGCGACCTTCGTCGCCAACCTCCAACCAGCACTAGAAACCGGTGCATACTGCTCCTCTCCTTGGATGTATGGGGCGCGGACTTCTTGCCATGCTCCGACTTCGGGACATGCTCCATCGGGCACAGCATGCTGCGCGTGTGACTCGCGCGAAAAGCCGACCCCCCCGCTTGTGGGCGACACTCTCATCCGCCGGGAGTGCGCGTCAATAGGCCATATGGGCCATCGGTGCGTTCAAGCTGCATGAACGGCTTCGCAGGTGCGCGTCGCGGACGGCGCCCGCTCGAGTCGCGAGCTGCGGCGCCCCAAACCGGGACGTCTAGCTAGACCAGACCGCGGGAGACCGCCTCCACCGCGGCCAGCGTGCGGTTGGGGACGTGCAGCTTGTCGAGGATGCTGGCGATGTGGTGCTTGACGGTTTGCGGGCTGATCGACAAGGCATGGGCGATCTCGGTGTTTTCCTTGCCTTCGACCAGAAGCGCGAGCACCTCGAGCTCACGCCAGCTCAGATCGGTACCCGTGTGGGTTGCGCGGGGATGGTCGGGGTGGGACCGCACGTAATCGAGCACGACGGCGGTCGCGTCGGCAGACAATGAGGGTTGACCGTGCGCGGCGGCTTCAACCGCGCGGATCAACTCGGCGGTCGGGGTGTCTTTGAGTAGGTAGCCGCTGGCGCCGGCGCGGACGGCCTCGACTACGGTCTGGTCGGCGGCCGTGGCCGTGAGGATGAGGACCCGGACGTTGGGTGCGACCGCGCTGAGCCGCCGGGTGGCCTCCACGCCCGACATGGCCGGCAGAGATAGGTCCATGAGGACCACCTCGGGCTCGACGCTCGCGATCTGATCGAGAGCGTGCTCGGCGTCGCTCGCGTCGCCAACAACGTCGACGCCGTGCTCCTCGAGCAGAGCACGGAGCCGGGTGCGGAATAGCCGGTGGTCATCGACGATGAAGACACGAACTGCCACTGCCGCCCGCTCCCTCCGTGTGCGCGGCGGTCATCTGACGCTCTGGTGCAGATGCGCACAAAGAATAGCGGGGAATTATCGCTCACTGAAATTGCACCAATCGACGATAAATTAATAATGTGAGAGCGTTTTGTGGCTCAGTTCGCGGGCATATGCAGGATTGCCCGCTTGATGTCTGCCGCTCGGGCGAGGGGACGGTGGTGCTCGCGGGACCGTTGAGTTGGTTGATCTTGCGGATCTGCTTGTCGAACATCGTCGGGGGCGCGTAGCGGCGCAGCTTGGTCACGCGGCGCGCGAGTGGCCCGGCCGGATATCGGAGCTTCGGGCGCGAGTCGGTGGCCGCGGCGACGATGGCCTCGCCCACGACCGATGGTTCGTCGCCGGCCTTGACCGCTTCGGCGATCAGTGCATCGACCACTTCGCCGCGTCGCGCATATGGGCCAGCGCTGCCGGCGACCTTCAGGCTGTTCGGCCCCCCGTCCGGCGGGCTTTAGTCACCCTCACCCATGGGCCAGACGATGAACTCATCTCGGCTCAAGTCGTCCGGCAAGAGGACGCTAGTGTCGTCGCGGACGTGACCGACGGGGCGCCGGGCGACATCGACATTGCAGAGTACGAGCGCAGGCGAAGCATCGGCCCGCTCGTGTTTGCGCTCGGCACGCCGGACCGCGTCGCTGCGGCGGCTGCCCTGGCACGGCTGCGCGAACCGGGGTCGGTCAAGCGGATCGTCGACAAGGTCTCAATGGCGCCCGGCGACAGGGCGATGAGCGACGCGGCGACCGTGGCGCTGCAGGGGCTAGGGACGAGGCGCTCGAGCCGCTGATCGAGCTCGCGAGCGACCACAGCCTGCTCTCGCCCGAGCGGGACGAGCTGGCGTTCATCATGCTCGGCCGGCTGCACACGCCCGCCGCCCGCGACTGGCTGCTGGCCGCCTCGCGCAACGATCACCACAAGGTTCGCTGGAACGCGCTGATCGGGCTCGGCGAACTCGGCGACCGCAGCGTCTACCCGCGACTCGAGGAGGCCGCGCGGACCGACGTGGACCACAGCGTCCGCCTGGCGGCGATCAGTGCGATGGGCGGCGTCAAGGCGCCTGAGTCCTACGAGCTCCTGGTCGCACTCCTCGGCGAGCAGGACGCCGGCCTGCGCATCAGCGCGGCCTGGTCGCTGGGCGAGCTCGGCGATGCGCGCGCCGTGCCCGCGCTGCAGCGAGCTGCCGACGACCAGCAGGAGCGCGTGCGCGTGGAGGCCGCCTCGGCGCTGCGCAAGCTGGGGTCGGCGCCCGCCCCCGCCGAGCCGGCCCATATCGACCCGGCGGGAGCCCCGCTCTCGCGTCTCGCTGGCCAACCGCTCAATCCCGACAACCCGCCGCTCAAGGACCCGCGCGACCTGGACGTCCTCACATGGCAGACGCCCGCCACGCGCGGCGAGCGCGTCGTCGACTACTGCCCGGCGTGCCGGATGCGCACGGTCCAGGACCGCTTCACCGTCATCGTCAGCCACTGGTACGGCCTCAAGGTCCCCTTCATGCCGCCGCGAACCGAGGGCAAGCTCGGCACGCGCGGCGCGTTCAGCTCGTGCGCCGAGTGCTCCTCGCTGATCCCGCTCGACGACAATGCGCGCCATTTCGTCGCCCGCTACAGCCAGCCGTTCCTGCGCGCCCAGGGCTGGCGCGGCGAGGCCACGGGGTAGCGCCAGCGATCCGTCGCGGACGGCGACGAGTGGATCGCGCCCGACCCGCCGGCCGCTGCGCGGGACGGCTCGTCCACTAGCCGCTCATCGGAGTCCGAAACGCGAGAACCCCAGCCGTCGCTGGGCTTATCGGAATGGAGCTAGGGGGACTCGAACCCCCGACTCCTGGGTGCGATCCAGGCGTGCGTGAGCCCTGAATTTGGCTTGTTTGCTGGGCTTTCGCGGCGTCGGAGGCCCGGTTCGTGGCCCGCATTTCGGCCATTTTCCGCAGATTTCGGCCGGGATCGGGCCAAAGAATCCGGTCTTTGGCCCGATGTCCCTCGCAGGCTGCGTTCCGTGCAGAGGACGCTTCTAGCGGCTCCCGGTCACCTAGGCCTGGGCGGTTGCCGGCTCGGGCAGGCCGAGTGTGTACTCCGAGTTGATCGCGAAATACGTGTTGTCACTCGCGTCGCCGAGTGTCGAGTCGATGTATTACGAGCCCCGTCTGCGCGACAACGAGCGGCGCGTGATCGACGGCAAGCCCGTGCGCGGAGGTCCTCTTCCCTCCGACACCGCCCAGTAGGGGCGTCCGATCATGCCTCGTCCGGCGAACGACCCGCCGGAACCGCGAGGTCGAATCGCAGCCCGCTTGCCCCCGAGCGCCCGAGGCCTTCCGTCGCGCGATCCACAGATGGGTCGAGCCGTCGGTCCAGCGTGAGCGGACGAAGTGCCGCGAGACCCGTGTTCCCTCCCGCGGCACTTCCTCTTCGAAGACCTGGTAGGGGTCGCCGGGCTTCAGATTGGTGGGCCGGAGGATCCGGCCGAGTGGCAGGACCACGTCGTCACCGACGGATTCTCGCTCCATGAAGCTTCGCTCGAGGCGGATGGAGCCGGTCGCGGGATCGATCAGGACCGGCAGGAACGGGATCCAGCTCTCGGGTACCGGCGTCTGGATCAGGTAGCGGAGCGGCGGTGCCCCGTCGGTGCCGCCGTTCGTGGTTACCGGCGGGCGCTCGCCCCGGGCGGCGCGGCGTGCCTCGTCGCGCTCGCGCCCGGGCCACGGCTCGCCGATCCCTTTCTCGGTCGTCTCCTCGACTGCCCACTACAGGCTTGCCGTTTCGTCGCGAAGGAAGCGCACCTCCTCGCTCGCGCCGGCGACTTGGGCGGCGCTGCCGGCGCTCGGCGGCAACAGGAAGAAGTCGGCGAGCTCGTCCGGTTTGCCGGCCACGGCCGTCGAGAACAGCGTCCAGAGCTCGCCGGCGCCGGCCGGCGCGGAGTCGGCGACGAGTGGCTGGGACATGTCAGCCGCCTCGGGCCGGATCGATGTTCTGGTTGAGGTGGAACAGGTTGCCGGGGTCGTAGCGCCGCTTGAGCTCGACGAGCCGCTCGTAGTTGACTCCGAATGCCTGGCGGATGCGGTCGTGGTCGTCGGCAGGGAGGTAGTTCGTGTAGGAGCGCTCGGCCATGTGCGGCGCGAGCGCGTCGAAGGTCGTCCGCGCCCACGCGATGCCCGCGTCGCAGTCCGCCGGATCGGTCCACTGCGAGATGAGCAGCAGGTTGTGGCCCGGTTCGCGGTGCGGATAGGCGGTGGCGGTCGGCTCGACGCGAGTGGCTTCACCGCCGAACCCCTCGATGACGAGCGCGCACTTGTCACTCGGCGTCCGCTCGAAGGCCTCGGCGAGCACGGCGATCGCCGCGTCCGAGAGCTCCGCGAAGAACGCGGACTTCCAGTAGCCGTACATGCCCGGCTCGAACAGCCAGTCAACTCCCGTGTTCGCGACCGGGTAGGGAACGCGCTCGATCAGGTCGGCGGCCGGGGATCCGAGCTCCCGCAGCGGACGGAGGTCGGCCTCGGCCCGGTCGGCGTCCTCCCCGCAGTGGCAGATCGCCACCGCACACAGCTTCGCGCCCGAGCCGTCGGGCGCATGCAGGAACGCCGCCTGCGTGCCGAGCTCGTCGGGTGCGCCGGCGGAGAAGTCGCGGTAGAAGGCGAGCAGCGCGGGTGCCGCCTCCAGCGCATGCAGGACCGGTCCACTGAGGACGGTCGAAAGCGGATGGGCGCGGAACTCGAAGGAGGTGACGACGCCGAAGTTGCCGCCGCCGCCGCGGATCGCCCAGAACAGGTCGTCGTCGCCGGCTTCGCTCGCAGTCACGACGTCCCCGGAGGCGAGCACGACCTCGGCCGAGAGGAGGTTGTCGACCGCCATCCCGTAGCGCCCCATCAGCCAGGCCAGGCCGCCACCCAGCGTCAGGCCGGCTATGCCGGTGCTCGAGACCACGCCGCTGGGCGTGGCCAGTCCGAATACGGCGTTCGCGCGGTCGAGCTCGCGCACCGTGAGGCCGCCCTGGGCGCGCACCGTGCGGCTCGCGGGATCGACGTAGATGCCTTTCATCGGCGAGAGGTCGATCATCAGCCCGCCCTCGGTCACCGCCTTCCCGGCGATGTTGTGCCCGCCGCCTCGCACCGAGATCTCAATGCCGGCCGCCCGAGCGGCGTTCACCGCGTCGACCACGTCGGCGGTGTTGAAGCAGCGGGCGATGAGCGCCGGGCGCTTGTCGATGAGGCCGTTGTGGATCGTGCGCGCCGCGTCGTACCGGGGGTCGGCTGGCGTCAGGAGCACGCCGGAAAATCCCTCGCCGAGCGATGCCATGGAATCGATGGTCGTCATGACCGCGAACCTACGCCCGAGCCGGCGCGACTGAAAGCTGGAAACCCCTGCCCTTTGACCACGGGTTCGCGGCAGAATGGCGCGGGGACCATGACCGGTCAGCTCAGCGGGCGCGAGGACGAGACGCGATCGATCGAGGACTTCCTCGACCGAGCGTCGGCGCGCCCGTCGATGCTCGTGCTATCGGGGGACGCCGGGATCGGCAAGACCGCGCTATGGCAGGCGGGACTCGAGCGGGCTCGGGTACGCGGCACCCGAGTCCTATCGCATCGCGCGGTCGAGGCCGAGGCCGTGCTCTCCTTCGCCGGGGTCGCCGAGCTGCTGAGCGGGGTGGCGGACGAGGTTCTCCCGCGCCTCGGCGCGCTCCGCCACCGGGCGCTCGAGGCGGCGCTGCTGATCGACGGATCCGGCGAGGGCGCCGTCGACCCGCGAGCCATCGGGCTTGCCGTCCTCGACAGCCTCAAGGCGCTGTCCGCCGACGAGCCGGTGCTCGTCGCCGTCGACGACTTCCAGTGGCTCGATCGGCCGTCGGCCCGCACGCTCCTGTTCGCGCTGCGCCGGCTCGAAGACGAGCGCGTCGGGGCGCTCGTCACTGTCCGGGCCGGGGCGCGTGAGCTCGACCGCGGACTCGCCTCCGGCGCGGCCGAGAGGCTTTCGGTCGGGCCGCTCGCCCCCGCGGCGCTGTTCCAGGTCGTCAAGCGGCGCCTGGATCTCGAGCTCTCACGCCCGCAGCTGACGCAACTGTGCGAGATGACTGCGGGCAACCCGTTCTTCGCGCTGGAGATCGGCCGGGAGCTCGCCCTCGCGCCGCCGGCGCTCGGTCGCCCGCTGCCGATCCCCGGCGGCCTCCGCGAGGTGGTCGGCGAGCGCCTCGCGCGGCTGCCGCCCGTCAGCCTCGACGTACTGCTCCTCGCCGCGGCGCTGGCGCGGCCGACGCTCGGAGCGCTGACTTCCGCCCACGGCGAGCGAGCGAAGGTCCTGGACGGGCTCGAGCACGCCGCCCGCGCGGGAGTCGTGGAGCTCGGCACCGAGCGCGTGCGTTTCTCGCATCCCTTGCTCGCCTCCGTCTGCTATGAGGACGCGACGCCGTGGCGCCGCCGCGAAGCTCACGCGCGCCTGGCCGCGGTGGTGGCCGACGAGGAGGAGCGGGCACGCCATCTCGCGCTGGCCGCCGAAGGGCCCAACACGGCCGTCGCTGCGGCGCTGGACGAGGCGGCACCCTACGCGCTGGGTCGCGGAGCGCCGGCCGCGGCCGCAGAGCTCAGCGAGATCGCGGCTCAGCTGACGCCGCCCGGGGACCCGCCGGCCCGCCGCCGTCGGCGGCTGGCGGCGGCCGAGGCGCATCGCCTGGCGGGTGACCGCGACCGGGCTCGTGCGATCCTCGATGAGCTGCTCGCCGAGGCGCCGGCGGGACCGCAGCGCGCTGATGTGCTCTTTGCCCTCGCCCGCGCGCGGCGCGCCGACCTGCCGACGCTCGCGCGATGGTGCGAAAGCGCCCTCTCGGAGGCGGGCGACGATCACCAGCGCGCGGCGGAGATCCTCGCCTACCTCAGCTGGGTGCGCCTGCTCGAGGGCCGCGTGCGCGACGCGCTCGCGCACGCCCGCGCGGCGCTCGAGCACGCCGTGCTCGCAGGCGATGACGAGCTGCTCGCGCGCGCGATCGCGCGCGTCGCGATGGCAGAGACGTGGACACTCGAGGTCACGCCCGGCCTCCTCGAGCGCGGCGTCGTGATCGAGCGCGGCCTCGGCGACCGGCTGGAGTTCCACGAGAGCCCGCGCGTCACGCTCGCCCGGCGCCTGATGTGCCTCTCCGACTTCGACGCCGCCCGCCCGCTGCTGGCGGACGCCGAGGAGCGAGCGACGGCGGGCGGGGACGAGGGCACGCGCGCGCACCTGCTCTTCCATCGCTTCCAGGTCGAGTGGTTCGCCGGATGCTGGGCGCACGCGGACGCGCTCGCGACCGCGGCGCTCGAGCTCGCCGACCAGCTGCGAGACGAGCAGTACCGCGCGATCGCGCTTTACGCCCGCGCGCTGCTCGACGCTCACCTCGGCCGTGTCGAGGCGGCGCGCGCCGGCGCCTCCGAGTCGCTGGCGATCGCCGAGGCGCTTTCGGACTCCCTGTTCGGCGTTCAGAGCAGAACCGTTCTCGGGTTCCTCGCGCTATCGAGCGGCGACGGCGCCGAGGCGGACCGTCAGCTGCACCCGCTGCCGGCCTGGCTGCACGCCAACGGCTGGCACGAGCCGACCGACTTCGCGTGGGCGAATGCGATCGAGGCGATGATCGCCGTCGGCGATCTCGACGAGGCCGAGGTCTGGCTCGAGTGCTACGAGCGCCTGGCCCAGCGCTCAATGAGCGCCTGGGCGGTTGCGACGGCGGCCCGCAGCCGCGGTCTGCTGTGCGAGGCCGCCGGAGATCTCGACGGCGCGCGCGCGGCGCTCGATCGCGCGCTGGCCGAGCACGAACGGATGCGCTGCCCGTTCGAGCGCGGCCGCACCCTCCTCGCGCTCGGGTCGGTCCGCCGCCGGGCGCGAGAGAAGCGCGCGGCCCGCGAGGCACTCGCGGAAGCGTGCCGCGCCTTCGACGACCTCGGCGCGGCCCTATGGGCCGGGCGCGCCCGCGACGAGCTGGCGCGGATCAGCGGCCGTCGTCCGGCCTCGGGCGACCTGACGAGCACCGAGGTGCGACTCGCCACGCTCGCCGCCGAGGGCCTCGCCAACAAGGAGATCGCCGCCGCCCTGCACATGAGCGTCCACACGGTCGAGGCGCACCTCACCCGCATCTACCGCAAGCTCGGCATCCGCTCCCGGGCCGCCCTCGCAGGACGCCTGCGTCTTCCTAGCGACCCGGACGGTGAGGTTGACGGCGCTGCCGACGGTGGTGGTGTTCGCGCCTGACCGGCCAAGCGGTGAGTTTCATCACGCGAGCGCGAACCCCCGCGATTCTCATTTCACCGGCGCGTCGGAGCGACGAGTTCCACGCGGGGAAGGAAACGCGTTCGGGTCACCCGGACAACCGGTTGCGAGACCCGTCTCCGCGTCGGCGGTTGTTACCCGCTTTCCAACCGGCAATGGTGTCGGTCGTCACGGTGGCCGGAGCTTCGGTAGCAAGGGCGAGGCGGTCGGTTAGTTGCCCGGGCGGTCGGGCCGCCGGCGAAGAAACTGCTCGACGGCGGCCACGAGATCCCTTACGGTTGCTTTGGGCGCACCTACGCCCGGATGGACTCCAGTGGCCGGCCTCTTCCCACCGTCGCGAACGCGTTTCGGGGACTGCGTGTTCGCTTGCGAGCCGTGAGGTTCGCGTTGCGCCGGCAAGCCTCAAAGAGGGCACGTGCGTCCGAGAGCCGGCACACGTCGACGACGCGATTGGGTCACCCTCGAACTGTCGAATCAGGCGGGCTGGTGGATGTCCAGGCCGTGTCCGGAGCTCCTGGGCGGTGGTCGTGGAGATGGCAGTTCGAGCGTCGCCGGTTGTTCGACAGCCTGCGGGCGCGTCGGCTCTTGGCCAATCCGCGCGTGGGCTTTATGGCTCTCGTCGCGGGCTGGGGCGTTGCCGTGCTCTTCGGCCTGTCGTATGGCCCTGGCAAGGCGCTGCACGCGTTCGCGACCGCTGTCCTGACCACCGCGCTGATCAGCTTGATGTTCGGAGCGTTCTTGTACTTCGGTAGCAATCGGCGCATTGCGCGAAGGCTGCGCGCGGTCGCACGGACTAAACCCGCGGCCCTCCTCGAGGCCGAATCGGCAACCGACGAACAGGATGTCACGGCGCGCGTCGAGCTCTACGAAGACCTCGCGAAGGATTTGACCGAGGTCAACCCGGTTGGACCGCAGCTGATCGTCGGCGAGGTCGGCGCGGGCAAGACGACGGCGCTCGTTGGGCTCACGAGATTCCTCGCGGAGCGCGGCATGGTCCCGGTGCATGTATCGCTGCGTGGCAAAAAGGACCTCGACTTCATTCTCCTCGCGCACGACCGGTTCATCGAAACGGTCGACGAGCACGTAGCGACCACCGCGGACGCCGAGCGCGTCTGGCGCTGGTTGTGCCGCAGCAAGCGACTGGTGGTGCTCGCCGACGACCTGGACGAGGCCCTTCCAACCTACGAGGCCGGAAGGAATGACGTCTGGGTGCGTCAGGCACTCAGCGCTGCCCGCCGCAGAGGCCTCGCGCTCGCGGTGACCTCTCGTCCGATTGGGGTTCCCGAGAGCCTCGCGGTCTCTGCGACCCCGCTCGAGCCCTTGGCCGAGGAAGTAGCCGTGCGCCACGCGCTCACGCGCGTGGCGTCTGGCGACGAAGCCCCGAAGGGACGCGTTGAAGACCTCGTGCGGCGCGGCCATCTGAGCGAGACGCCGTTCTACCTGCAGGTCGTGGGCGACCTGGCTCATATCCGTGAGCTGCCCGAACCCGCGAACGACCGTTACGTCGTCCGCTTCTCACTCCTCCACAGGTACGAGAATGCCCTTCTCGAGCGCAAGCTCGCGACGGACGCGCCAATCGGTCCGCAGGAGCGCGTGTCGACCGTCGACGCGCTCCGCAGGGTGGCCCTCCGGGAGATCAACTCTGCGACCGCCGAGATCGACATCTCGCGGGTAATCGAGAGCCAGCTCAAGGCAGACCCGCTCAAGGTGATCGACGCCGCCGAACGACTGGCATTGATCGAGCGCGACTTCGACAGCATCCGCTTCGTCCACGAAATCGTCCAGTCCTACCTCGCGTCGGGGCTGCTCGTCGACGACGACCCGGAACTGCAACGGGTATGTCGGGCGGCTCGGACGCCGCGATGCCTCAACGCCTTGGTTCTCGCGGCCGCCGCAGCCGCGGATGCAGAGTTCGCCGGCCGCACGTGTCGCTACCTGCTCGATTCCGCCAAGGGCCACGCGAACGACTGGGGGCTGGTGCTGGTGAGGGCGGCCGCCGACATCGCCCGCCCATGTCACGACACGAGGCTCGACGACTTGATCGCCACGGCAGCGCGTGCCTACGCGCCCGCCGACGTCGGCGAGGGCAACGAGGCGGCGATCCCTGTTGGATCGCTTACCAAGCGGGCAGCGGTACCGCGGCTCTCTCAGCTGCACAGCGAGGAGCGCTGGCACCTCCTGTTGGACTTCACAAACGATCCGGACTTCTCGGTCAAGTGGGTGGCGGCCTCCGCCCTGCGCGAACAGGCGCTGGAGGCTTACCAGGCGTTGCAGGGTCGCTTCGATGACTACCTACAAGCCGCCCGGGAGCTGCACGAGACGCTCCCCGCGGACGAGGTCGACGACTGGCGGGACCGTCCGGTGTTCCGGCTAAAGCTCCTCGGCTGGGTCCTGCCTTCGCTCGCCACCGGCCTCGACCAGGCGGGCCATCCCACTCTGGCGAAGAAGGCCGACGATCAGTGGGAGGAGTTGGCCGGCCTCGAGC
>Ga0126313_10000636_pt1 | contig 17030 bp, 14 predicted proteins | sample Plot105A_FD_89954 | JGI IMG/M metagenome (GOLD analysis project Ga0126313, IMG submission 89954) | Serpentine soil microbial communities from UC McLaughlin Reserve, CA, USA - Plot105A | ecosystem: Environmental > Terrestrial > Soil > Grasslands | place: USA: UC McLaughlin Reserve, Lake County...
AGATCTCGGCGTGGCACGATGCTTGACGCTCAACGCGAGCTATGAGCCCGTGGCCCTGGTGACGGTCAAGAGGGCTATCGTCCTCGTCGTCTCCGAAAAGGCCGAGATCGTCGAGGCGAACCTCGATCGCCGGTTCCGGTCGGAGCGGGCCGAGTACCCTTACCCCCTCGTGATCCGGCTCGTCAAGTACGTCGAGATACCCCGCCGCCTGCGCAAGCACGTGACGAACGCGATCCTCTTCGCCCGCGATAACTACCGCTGCCAGTACTGCTCCAGGCACCGAAACGACCTCGGGCGCCGCGACCGCCTGACCCGCGACCACGTCAAGCCGATCTCGCGCGGCGGCGCGAACACCTGGGATAACGTCGTGACCGCCTGCACCAAGTGCAACGCCAGAAAAGGCAACCGCCTGCCGATGGAATGCGGCATGTACCCCAAGAGCACCCCCAAAGAGCCGCGCTACGTGGTGATGGTGTGGTACTCGCGCGACCTCAACGAAGTCCAGCGCCGCTACGTAGATCAGTTTTACGGAGGCCTGACGGCCTCCTAGGCTGCGGGCATCAGGCAGTGTAGGCGCAGCTCGGCAGCGATGACGCGAGCGGGACGCGCGTTGATCATTCGGGCCAGAAGAGGGCCGCCGAGCGAGAACCTGAAACCTGATGCCTCTGCGATATGATTCCCTGTCACCTGTTCAGGCTCGACGGCGCGGCTCCCGAACTGCGAGCCCATCAGGTCTTCTGAACCCGAGCCGCTAAGCCGTCGTGCTTCCTGGCTTCGGACGATTGCTATAATCTCTACTCGTCGTACGCGCATGGACGGGGTTATGGACTACAACGATTTCGCGCAGAAGACCGAGCGGGTCGTGGACAACGTCGAGCGTGCTGTTTCTGGCAAGCGCGAGAATGTCTTCCTGGCCGTGGTGGCCATGCTCGCTGGCGGGCATGTTCTGATAGAGGACGTCCCGGGTGTGGGCAAGACGCTTTTGGCCAAGTCGCTCGCCCGTTCTTTGCGGGCCGAGTTTCGCAGGATACAGTTCACCCCCGATCTCCTGCCGGCCGACGTGACTGGCCTCAACGTCTATAACCAGGGCGAGGGCGACTTCGAGTTCTGGGCCGGGCCTGTCTTCGCCAACGTGGTGCTTGCGGACGAGATCAACCGTGCCAGCCCCAAGACCCAGAGCGCGCTGCTGGAGGCGATGGAGGAGGGCTCGGTGACGGTGGACGGGGTGACGCGTCACCTCTCGCAGCCCTTCTGCGTGGTCGCCACCCAGAACCCTGTCGAGCACGAAGGCACCTACCCCCTGCCGCACGCCGAGCTAGACAGGTTCATGATCAAGATGCAAATCGGCTACCCCAATGAGGACGCCGAGACCGAGATGCTCAAGCTCTCCCAAGACCCTGTAGCCGACCTCTCTCCCGTCGTCGGGGTCGAGGAGTTCTTACAGATGCGCCGCCTGGTCGAGGAGATCTACACGAGCGAGGCCGTCCTCAGGTACGTCGTCTCCGTGGCTTCGGCGACCCGGGAGCACGAGGGCGTCTACCTCGGCGCTTCCCCACGCGCAAGCCGGATGCTACTGGCCGCCTCGAGGGCTCGGGCGGCGGCGAACGGACGCTCGTACTGCGCGCCCGACGACGTCAAGGCGATGGCCTCGAGCGTGCTCTCGCACAGGATCATCCCCTCGGCCACCAGCTCCGAGGACGGGTTCGGGCCTGACGACGCCACCCGCCAGATCGTGCAGGACATCCTGCGCTCCGTGCCCGTGACCGAGGCGGTGTAAGAGCACTTGCCTAAGAGGGGCGCCTCGCGGCTCTCCGTCAGGCCGACGGCCCGCGGCTGGCAGGCGCTCGCAGCCGGGGTCCTCACGCTGCTCGTGGCGCGTCTGATCGGCACGACCCAGTTCCACCAGCTTGCGTACGCGCTACTGGCCCTGCCGCTCGCATCCCTCGTCCTCGGGGTGATGGGTTCGAGAGGGCTTAGATACTCGCGGGCTCTTCCTTCAGGTACGCGCATCACGGCCGGCAGCCCCGCGAAGTTGCGCCTCCTGCTCGAGCGGTCGCGGTTCGGCGCTATGGAGGCGAGTGTGGTTGACCGTCTCCCCGGGCCACGCGGCTTCGATTTCTCGACGACGAGGGAGCGCAGCAGGATCGAAGTCCCCATCAACTTCGCGCGCAGGGGCGTCTACACGCTCGGCCCCGTAGAGCTCAGGGTGGCAGATCCCTTCGGGTTGCTCCGGTTCGCCAGAAAGGACTGGGAGAGGACCGAGGTTGTCGTCTACCCGAAGGTATACGAACTTCGAGGCTTTCCCTTGCGAGGCGGGAACGAGGACGCTGGCACGACAGGGTCCCGAGGCCGGCGGGGTGAGGAGTTCGCGAACCTCAGGGAGTACCGCAGGGGCGACGACAGGCGTCACATCCATTGGAAGAGCCTGGCACGCACTGGGGAGCTCTTCGTCAAAGAGTTCTCCCTGCAGGCGCCGAGGCGCCACACCGTGGCCCTGGATCTGCGCAGGGAGGGGCTGAGGACCCAGGAGAACGAGGTCGAGGACGCCGTCTCGGCAGCGGCCTCGGTGCTCACCCACCTTGCCACGGAGGGTCTGCCTTTCAGGCTGCTCGTTACGGGCAGTGGCGACGCCGACACGGGTTTTGGATCCGACGACGATTCCTACTGGGAGGCGATGAGGCTCCTCGCGACGGTGCGCGCCGACGGGGTTCGTCACCTGGGCGAGAGCGTGCTCACGGAGCGAGGAGGACTCGGTGAGTGTGTGATACTCGTCTCACGTACCCGCGACGACGAATTGCCCCATTGCGTCCGCAAGCTCAGGGAACTTGGCGTCTCGGTAATCGTGATCGCCCTCGCGACGTACACCTACAGGACACCCCACGTGCCTGCAGACGCCCCACAGGGGCGCGAGACGGAGTTCCTCAGGAGCGTGGGCAGACTCGAAGCGGCAGGGGCCACGGTGCGCGTCGTCAGACGCCCAACTGGGGTGGCAGGACTCTCGGGCACCGGGATGGTCGAGGCGCTGCGATGAGTGGATCAAAGACGAGACTGTGGCTCTACGGCGCGGCCCTGGCGACCGGCGGAGCCTTCAGTATCCTGTTCACGGGCGAGACTTACGACGGCGCCGACGGGGGTTTCGGCGCGTTCTCCGTGGTCGCGATCATAGCCGGGCACAAGGCCCTGCTGCCCCTACTCCTCGCCGCGGCTGTGGCTGCGCTGGTCGGCTCGGCGGGCAGGTGGCGGTTCGTGCTGCTCTTCCCGGCTATAGTCGCGTATACGCTGGCCGCGGTCTACGCTGAGGAGCTCTTCTCGGTCTCGGGCTGGCAGGAGTTCGCCCAGGTTGTATTGGGCGATATCTACAACGCGGCGAACACCATGTACGTCCAGCCGATACCCTACGATCTCTCCCCCGGGCTCTTCGTCGTGCTCGTGCCCTTGGTCATGATCCTGGTGGCCTTCGCAACCTCGGCCACCCTTTACGAGGCGAGCCCCGTCATCTCCGTGGTCGTTCTGGGGCTCACCATAGGCGTCCTCTCGACCATCAGCTTCGAGGATGGGGCCGGACCCTTCTTCGCCGTATTCCTGGTCTGTGCCGTTGGGCTCTTCCTCTCTGCGGGCGGGACGGTACCCGATGGTCCTGGCCGCCCCGCGGTCGTGGCCGGGGCCATCGTGGTCGCGCTGGTGCTCCTCATGCCGAGGATGCCCTTCTCCGACGAGACACTCAGCACGGGATTGATAGATTGGACGCGCATCGGGACGGGCGGCACCTCCAGGCTCGGCGTGCAGGCCGACGTCGGAGATTACCTTACGGCCGGGAGGGAGGCCGAGCTGCTGCGGATCCGAAGCTCAGAGCCTCTCCTGTGGCGTGGCGGGACCATGGATCACTTCGACGGCGTCAGGTGGTCGGACACTACGCAGCCCGGGGCCGACGACGGGGAGGAGATAGCCCGCGACATCGAGACCCGCCCCGTGCTGCAAAGGGTGCAGGTACTCAACGCCCAGACGGACCTCATCTTCGGGGGGTACAAGATCGTGCATACCTCCGAGGATCTGGGGGCGACCGAGAACTCCGACGGCTCGTGGTCGATGGACGAGCCCTTCGAAGAGGGTGATGTCTATGAGGTGCTCTCGGAGATACCGCAGCCAACCAAAGCACAACTCAGGGGCGCAGGCAGCGATTACCCGTCATCGGTGGAGCAGAAATTTCTCCAGCTTCCCGACGACACGCCGCCCGTGGTCGACGAGACGGCGAAGAAGATCCTGCGCAAATACGAACCAGCGACGCCCTACGATAGGGCGCGTGCGATCGAACGTTACCTGATCTACGACGGCGGCTTTACTTACAACCTCGACGTGAGCTACCGCAGGGCGGACAAGGCGGTGGAGGAGTTCCTGGGTGACGGCAAGGAAGGCTTCTGTACGCAGTTCTCGACATCGATGGCGCTCCTCCTGCGCGACATGAACGTGCCCTCGCGGGTCGTCTACGGGGCCACCTCGGGAGAAGAGGTGAGCCAGGGAGAGTACTTGATCAGGGGAAGCAACATGCACACCTGGGTAGAGGCCTACTTCCCCGGCGTCGGCTGGTACCCCTTCAACCCGACACCTGGGTTCTCCATGCCCGCCGCGATGGAGGCCAACGCCCCCAGGCCCGAGCTTCCGTCGGCCGGAGGGCTCCAGGGTTCGGATCGGAGCCTCGATAAGCGCCAGCTTGCACAAGACAGGGCGCAGCAGAGAGAGGCAGAGCAAGACCAGAACCTTGCAGGGCAAGACTCCACCACGGGCCGCTCCGGGAAGAACGGTACTCCGCTGTGGCTTCTACTCGTGCTCGTGCCCTTGCTGCTAGTTGCGGCCGTGCCCCTCTCCAAGAGGGCGCTCCTCGCCCGCGGCAGGCCCGAGGATCTCTATATGGACCTCACAGGCCGGCTGCGCGACGTGCTGCCGCCGGACAGGAGTATCGTGGCCGACTCGCCCGCGCTGACCCCCACGGAGCGGGTACTGATCCTCGCTGGGGCCGCCGGCGTTGAGGAGGCCCCGATGCGGCGGTTCGCCCTCGCCTACTCAGACTATCTCTACTCCGCCGATAGCAAGAGTGACCACGTATCCTCCGCCTTCCGGGACGCCTCTACCGCCTACGGGCGTCTGCCACGCTGGAGGAGGGCGCTCGGGGCCGTCAACCCATCCTCGCTGCTCGCCAGGTCGAGAAAGTACGCGTCCGCTAGGAGGGCGCAACTCGGTAAGACGCTGCGTGGAAGGCTGCGCCTGCCCTGGCGAAAGCGGCGTTGAAGTATACGGTTGGCGGTGTAATAATTTCTGTACTTGGGAAACAGACTACAGCACTGGAGGTGCTGATGGAGCAGAAGGAAGCGACCATCGTCAACATCACCGACAACGCCGCCGAGAAGGTCAAGACCCTCATGGCCCAGGAGGGTGAGGAAGACCTCGCGCTGCGCATCGGCGTCAGGCCCGGAGGCTGCTCCGGATTCCAGTACAGCATCTACTTCGACGACGAGATCGCCGAGGACGACGAGGTCTTCGAGACCAAGGGTGTCAGGGTGCTCGTCGACGCGATGAGCGTCCCATACATCACGGGCTCAGAGTTCGACTACGTAGACGGCCTCATGGGCGCCGGTTTCGCCGTCAACAACCCCAACGTCCAGGGCGGCTGCGGCTGCGGCAGCTCCTTTACCTGCTAGCCCGCCAATCTATAGACTAAAGAGCCCGGAACTTCAAGTTCCGGGCTCTTTCTTTGCCTACACCTGCAACCGCTCCAGGGCGAGCATTATGGCGGCGACCCCGCTGGAACTGACTATCTTGCCCGTGCGCACGAGGTCAGGGAGTTCCTTCACAGGAACCCGAACCACCTCGACGAGCTCGTGCTCATCGGGGTCTGGCGTCGTGGCCTCCTCGACACCGCGGGCCAGGAAGAGATATGCCCAGTTGTCCTTGAGGCTTGGGGAGGAGGCGAGGGAGCCCAATGGTTCCCACGCGCCGCCCGTGTAGCCCGTCTCTTCCGAGAGTTCGCGGCGGGCGGCCCTCTCCGGTCTCTCGCCCTCTTCGACGAGCCCTGCGGGCAGGCCGAGCTCCATCATCTCGAGCGGCGGGCGGTACTGGCGAACGAGTATGACCTCGCCGTCCGCGGTGAGCGGGAAGACTATAGCCGCGTCGGGGCGCTCGATGACGTAGTAGGGGTCTTTGATCCCCCCGTCGGGGAGCCTTAGGCGGTCTCGTCGTAACGAGAAGTAAGGGTTCTCTAGGAGCCTCTCGCTACCGAGACGCTCCCACCCTTCGCCCTCAGCCAAGGCCGGCTTCATCTATGTTGTCCGGGGCGCGGCCTGCGAGGATCTGCGGAAGGTCCTTAGTAAAAGCGCTGCGGGCGACGACGCGGTCGCAGCCGGCCTCCCGCGCGGCAACGGCGAGGTCTTTCTGGATGTGAGAGAGGAAGCCGACCGTAGAGACATCGCTTGTCGCGCCCTCTGACTTCACGCTCATGAGGAGCTTGAGCGGCTCGAAGCGGGCGGAGTTGAGGTCGAGGACGAGCAGGTCGGGCGGTGACTCGCGCAGGGCTTCGAGCAATCTCTTGGGGTTACGGGGGAAAGCCGCCTCGATACCAAGACTGGAGGCGGTCTCGGAGATCTTGCTCCTGAACAAGAGGTCTTCTACGGCAGCCAGGATCTTTCTCGTCACGTTCGCCTCCGTGCTCTGGTTGGGTAAGCTCGCACATTCTACCTGCAGGCGGTGCGGTATCATATACGGGTGAAAAGATTGAAGGAGCTTCGCGCCGGGCTAAGGCGCACCAAGAAGACACTTTCCAACTTTACGCCCTTCTTGAGGCCTCGCCGCGTCGGGCTTCTGCTGGCGCTTGGCGTGTTGCTGCTCGAGACGGTGACGAGCCTCGCGCAGCCGTGGCCGCTCGCGCTGATCATCGACTACGTACTGACCGACAACAAGCCGCTCCCTGATGTGGTGCCCGACCTTCTGGCTGATAAGGCTCTATTGCTCGCCGGGATAGCCTTGCTTATCGTTCTGATCTTCACGGTAACGAGGAGCGTCGCCTCCTTCCGGCGCTACATGCTCCAGAAGCTTGGGCAGGAGACAGTCTTCGACATGCGGGAGGCGCTGTACGCGAAGGTTCATGCCCTGGGACTCGACTACCACGGCGACAAGCGCACGGGCGACACCATAACCCGCGTCACCAGCGACGTAAAAGAGGTCCGCACCATGCTCGTCGACTCGGTGGTCGAGGTGTTCTCCTCGGTTACGATCCTGCTCGGGATGATGGTCGTCATGCTCTGGCTCGACTGGCAACTGACGTTGCTCGCCCTAGTTACCGTGCCCTTCCTGTTCCTCGCCGTCAAACGCTACAGGCAAGCGCTCGTGCAGCGGATGCGGATCGTGAGGACGAGGGAAGGCGCCATCGCCAGCGTCATGCAGGAGGCGATAATCGGGATAAGGGCCGTCAAGCTCTTCGCCCGCGAGGAGGACGAGATGGAGCGCTTCAGGACCGAGAGCAGGGAATCGCTCAGGGCCAGCGTGGACAGCGCGATAATAGAGGCCAAGTTCAGCACCGTCCTCGGGACCGTAGGCGGCCTCGGCACGGCGCTGGTAGTCTATTTCGGTGCGAGGCAGGTTCTGTCCGGCGTCCTCTCTTTAGGCGACCTCACTGTCTTCGTGGCCTACCTCGCCCTGTTTCTCTCGCCGCTATGGGCCCTTAGCCGGCAGGTCAACCAGATCGGCACCTCACTCGTCTCGGGTGAGCGCATCATAGATCTTTTGAACGCGGAGCCGACGGTGAAGGACCTTCCTGGGGCCCGTCCCGCGCCCGACTTCGACGGCCGCGTTACATTCGAGGACGTGCGCTTCGCCTACGAGGTTGAGGCGGGAGAGGTCATGCGGGGCGTGGGTTTCGACGTCGAGGCAGGGTGCAGGGTCGCGCTCGTCGGGGTGAGCGGCGCGGGCAAGACCACGGTCACGAGCCTCATCGCCCGCCTCTACGACCCGCAAGAGGGAAGGGTCCTCATCGACGGGGAAGACATAAGGGATTTCACCCTCAAGTCCTTGCGCGATTCCATAACCTTCGTGCCGCAGGATCCCTTGCTCTTCCGGGCGACGGTAGCCGAGAACATAGCCTACGGGCGGCCAGGGGCGAGCCGGGAGGAGATCGAGGCCATAGCCGAGCTCGCGGGGGCCGACGGCTTTATCCGGGCGCTGCCAGAAGGCTACGATACCGTGCTCTCCGAGCGTGGCGAGAGCCTGAGCGGTGGCCAGAGGCAACGCATCTCTATCGCGCGGGCCATGCTCAGGGACACCCCTATTCTGATCCTGGACGAGCCCCAATCCGGCCTCGATGCCGAGGCCGCCGCCGCCGTCGAGGAGAGCTGGAGGACCCTGACCGAAGGACGCACCACGTTCGTCATCGCCCACGAGCTCAGGCTGGTGAGGAGCGTAGATTCGATCCTCGTGATCGAAGACGGCAGTATCGCCGAGACCGGCGCCCACGAAGACCTCGTCTCCTCGGGCGGCCTCTACGCGAGGCTATACTCCCTGCAAGAGCGCGACCCTGTACAGCCGTAGTAGAGGGGGGTGAACCCTTGAGAGAGATGCTCGTCCTTAGCATTGTCCTGACCGCCGTGGCGGTCGCGATCTACGTCTCCTTCGCGTAAGTTTGCAAAGAGATCTTGTACCTCTGTGCAAAGCATTTCAGCATGTCAGCTTCTTGTTAGTAGTGGAGCCGCTTGTCCAGCACGTTGATCAATTCCTCGTCGGCCAGGTAACGGCGCAGGTTCTCGCAGAAGAGGTCGGTCTGTGCGCTGTTGATCAGGTCTGGCACAACGTCCGTGGTGTGGGCGCTTATGATGACGTTTTCGAGCTCCCACAACGGGCTCTGCTCAGGCAAAGGCTCGACCTCGAACACATCGAGCGCCGCCCCGGAGAGATGGCCGCTCTCGAGCGCCTCGACGAGCGCCGCCTCGTCGACAACGGTGCCCCTGCCAACGTTGACGAAGTACGCACCCTGCTTGGTCGCGGCTAGCGCCCCAGCGTCGAACAGGCGTCGCGTCTCAGGAGTGCCTGGAAGCGTAACGGCGATGTAATCGGCCTCGCCGAGCGCGCTGCGCAACTCCGCCGTCGGGTAAAGCTTGTCTGCGTAATCCCTGGCTTCGTCGTCCTCGCGCACCGTGCGCTTGACGCCGACGACGCGCATACCGAAGGGTCGCGCCCGCCCGGCTATGGCGCGCCCGATGCTCCCCATCCCGACGACGCAGAGCGTCTTGCGTTCGAGGGTGCCCACCGTACCCTGCCGCCAGACCTTCGCGTCCTTGTCGCTGCGGAGTTGGTCGAGCCCCTTGGCATGCTGGAGCATCGCCATGAGCACGAACTCGGCGAGCGGCCCCGAGTAGATGCCGCTCGCCGTCGTCACCACGATGTCCGTATCGCCTAAACTTGCTTTCTGAGCCAACTCTCCGGCTCCCGCCATGCTTCCCTGTACCCACCGAAGTCCGGGGGCAGCTTGCAGGAGGTCAGCGACGTGACCGCGGGGGAAGTCGTAGAGGATCTCGGCCTCCCCTAGCATCGCAAGAAACGCCTCTTCATTCTCGGGCGTTCTCTCCCACTCTTTTAGTCCGACATGGTCTCCTGGCCACCGCGGAGGCGGGACCAGAACCTCCCTGTAGAGTACCCGCAACCGTTCGTCCACCTCCCGTATGCGACGGATGTACTCTTCCTCGAAGTAGCTGGTTATGACGACCGTGGTCAAAGAGTGCCTCCTTTTTGCAAATCTTCGATCTGCCTCGCGGCCAGGTCGGCCCGCCAGCGTGCGCTACGCGTGTCCCTGAGCATATTCTCGGCGTACGCGTCGTCCAGGGTTCGTGCCTTTGCCTCGACGAGGGGGATCAGGGCTCGGGTAGCGCCTGCCGCCAGGTGCACGGTCGCCGTCGCGAGGTGTCCGACGCACTCGGGGAGGGCGGTGAGATTGCAAGAGGCGAGGGTAGCCAGGTCGGCGCATGCCAGCGCGGCCTCGACGAGGGAGTCGGCGGAGTCTTCTCCGGCGAGGGTCTCGAGCCGGCGTCCGAGATCCTGCGCCAGGTCACTTATGACCTGAAGCCGCAGTGAGGCTTCGAGGTGCGGCCGGCAGGCGTCTACGAGGAGGCCCGCGGCCAGGGCTCCTGCATCAGCGGGGGTATGCTTTCGGGCGGCCATCGCGCGGGATTCTAACCGAAGGTTGGTTAGGACGGGTGCCGGCAGGAACACGTCCGGCGCGATATATTTAGCGCATGAGGGTTGCGCTGGCCCAGATCAACACCACCGTCGGAGACATCTGGGGGAACGTCGAGAAGATGGCCGACACCATGGAGCGGGCGACCGATTCGGGCGCACAGCTCGTCGCCTACCCCGAGTTGACCATCCCCGGCTATCCGCCCGAGGACCTCCTCATGCGCCCGAGCTTTATCGAGGAGAACATCAGGGCGCTCGACGAGTTCGCCAGGCGGGTTCCCGAGAATGTGGTGGCCGCCGTGGGCTTCGTGGACCTTGACGCCGACCTGTACAACGCCTGCGCCGTGGTATCCGGTGGCGAGGTACTTCATCGCTACCACAAGCGTTACCTGCCTAACTATGGCGTCTTCGACGAGAACCGCTACTTCAGGGAGGGTTCGGGCGCCCCGATCCTCGATCTGGGCGGCGCCCTCGTCGGCGTGAGCGTGTGCGAGGACATCTGGTATCCCGGTGGGCCCGCGCGCGAGCAGGCGCTCGGCGGGGCGAGCGTGCTCCTCAACATCTCGGCCTCCCCTTACCACAGGCGCAAGGGCGTGTTCCGCGAGCGGATGCTAGGCGTGCGGGCTTCGGACTACGGCTGCTACGTCGTATTCTGCAACCTGACGGGCGGCCAGGACGAACTCGTCTTCGACGGCCACTCGGTCGTCTTCGACCCAGAGGGCGCCCTCGTGGCGCGGGCCGGCCAGTTCAGGGAAGATTTGCTGCTCGTCGATCTCTACCCGGATCACTCGCTCATGCAACGCCTCCACGATCCGAGGCCGCGCAAGGAGACTACAGAGCACACGCCCGAGATAGTGAGGATTCCGGGATACGAGCCGGCCGCAGCGGAGCCGGTCGAACCGAGGGTGGAGCCTTCCCTCTCGGAGGAGGGCGAGGTGCTAGAAGGGCTCGTGCTCGGCCTCGGTGACTACTTCCGCAAGAACGGCTTCTCGCGGGCCGTGCTCGGTCTCTCGGGAGGCATAGACTCGTCACTTGCCGCCGCCGTCGCGGTCGAAGCCTTAGGTCCCCAGAACCTCACGGGCATCCTCATGCCGAGCAGCTACACCTCCGAAGAGAGCAACACCGACGCGGCGGCGCTCGCCAAGAACCTCGGTATAGACACCCAGACCATCCCCATCGGGCCGGCCTTCGACGCCTACAGGGAGATGATGAAAGACGCCTTCAAGGGATTGCCCGAGGACGTGACTGAGGAGAACTTGCAGAGCCGCATCAGGGGGAACATCCTGATGGCCCTCTCGAACAAGTTCGGTTGGATCGTCCTCTCTACGGGCAACAAGAGCGAGATGAGCGTGGGCTACTCGACCCTCTACGGCGACTCTGCGGGTGGTTTCGCGGTCATAAAGGACGTGCCGAAGAACCTCGTCTACAGGGTGGCGCGGCACCTCAACGAGAGGAAGAACCGCGAGATCATCCCCGACTCCGTCCTGACCAAGGAGCCAACCGCCGAGCTGCGCGAGAACCAGCGCGACACGGACTCCCTGCCGCCCTACGAGGTCCTCGATCCCATCCTCGAGGCCTACATCGAGGAGGACAGGGGGGTGGCGGAGATCGTGGCCTCAGGCTTCGCCGAGGACGATGTGCGGCGCATCGTACAACTAGTGGACAGGGCCGAATACAAGCGCCGACAGGCTCCGACGGGCATAAAAGTCACGGGCCGGGCCTTCGGCCGCGACAGACGGATGCCTATCACCAACCGCTACGTCGAGCGCAATCACGAGGAGTAGGCCTAATCACCGTGCCGCGGGCCGGAGGCGTCCAGGCGCTTGCGGAACCTCACCTGCACCCTCGTCCCGCGTCCCCGGGTGGAGATCACATCCAGATCCGCGCCGACCTCCCCGGCACGCCGGCGCATGTACTCCAACCCGAGGCCTTGCGGCGGCTTTCCCGTGTCGAAGCCGTGGCCGTCGTCCCGAACGCGGATGATCAGCAACGAGCCTACCCGACGAGACTCCAGGTACATGTTGCTCGCGCCGGAGTGCTTGGCGACGTTCCAGAACGCCTCGACGAAGACCCTGATAAGGGCCGCGGTCTCGGCCGGGTTCAGTACCTCCAGGGAGGCTTGGAGGTCGTCGTGGGTCTTCACCCCGAAGTACTCCTCGAACTTCTGCAGGCGCTGGCGGAGGAAATCTCCGGCCCCCGGCGGGCTCTCGCCACGCAGGGCAGCCAGCTCGTCGTAGGGGCGTGAGATCCTGAACTCTGCCTCCCTGGATGCTCTCAGGGCCGTCCCGAACATCTCAACCGCCTCCTCGCGGTCTCCACGGCGTTCGGCATCGAGGGCGGTGCGCAGCGTCAGCGAGACGCCGTGCATGTTCTGCTTTACCGTATCGTGTAGCTCGTAGAGGAGTCGCTTCTGCTCCTTCTCACGGGCCGATTCCTCCCGCTCCTGACCCAGGTGTTTGCTGACCGACGAGACCAGCCCGACGCGCAGGGCCATGTACAGGAGGAGCACCGCGCATCCAGCGAGCACGTACGCCGGCAGCGACGGGTTCATCGCGCCCCAGAGGAGCAGGATCGTGAAGTGCACCGGTGGAGAGAGCGGGCCGAGCCAGTACAAGATTATCTGCCACGGCTGTATCCGTCTGACGTTCGGGTCGGCGGGGATCTCAGGGGAGGTCGTCGATGTGAGGCCGAGCAGGATCATGCCGAGTGCCCACAACATCTCGGGCCAGTTGCCGATCTGGTAGGGTCCGGCGGAGCGAAATCCCAGGTAAGCGGCGTCGGCGAGCAGCAGCGCGACGAAACCCCCGTTCAGAAACACGGAGAAACGGGGTCCGATCCGGGACGAGGCGACAACGAGACCGAGGAAGAGGAGGGCCGCATCGCAGACCGGCTGGGAGAGGGCCACAACGGCCTCGCGCACGCTCCCGAGCCCGGCGTCGGCCGCCGCAGGACCGAGGACGAAGTACCAGGCGAGCGTCCCGACCGAGAGCATGATCGCCCCTGCGTCGAGGCCGCTGACCAGCGTGATCCTGCGCGTCGTTAGCGCCACGAGGTGCAGCATCGCACCCACCAGCAAAGGATATGAGATGGCGTAGGCGATGTCCTGCGGGGCTACCGGCGTGACAATTCCGAACCCGAAGAGGTGCGACGCGCTCCAGAGAGCGTTCCCGGCAAGCCGACAGGCCATACCCAACCCCATGAGCCGCAGGAATGCCCGCTCGTGGCCCTCCGCGCGCGGCGCGGCCCCGAGCAGGGCCAAGGCGGCGAAGGCGGCCGCAGACAGGGAGAAGACCGTGGCGATCGCGGTCTTCGCCTCCGAGCCCTGGGGCGCAAGAGCGAAGACGAGCGCGCCAAGGGCCCAGCAGGCAACGACGACTACTGGAGGGATACGCGGGATGTGAGGATCACGCAACCTGCCCGCATCCGAACCTTGCAACTCTCACCCTCCAGAACTCGAACGCACTTATCCTACCAAACTCGTGCCTTGCGTGGCCAGAGCCAGTCGGACCTGAAGAGCGGCCATTCGATGGTGGAGATACAGGAGTGGCGGGCGACTCTGTAACGCCCAACGCGTCTGGGTGTAGGGGCGGTTCGCGAACGGCCCGTGCACGTACATATTCAACGTCCGCCTCGACGCCGTGCCCGATCACCTTGACGCTGCAGTACTCGCAGACCGGGGCCAGGGCGCGGATCGCACACTCGAAGCTGTCGAAGGTGTGCGAATCACCGCCGGACATGCCTATCTGAAAAGCCTCATCGTAGTCGTTTCTGATTTGCCACCTACCGCCCAGGCTGCGTGGGCAAAGAGTTCTTCTCGACCCCTTCTAAAGATCTAGACGGGTTAGGGCCATCTGAAGTGCCGATTCTTAGCCGTTGCCCGTACAATAGAACGCAGAAAAGATGAAGATTGCCCGGTTTTGCAGGAAAAACTATGACCTAGATGTTGTCAGTTAACCAGGATTCAAAGTGCAGTATGTCCAGCGCACCTCTCACAACGGAAGAGTACTTAGGGTAACGAGACGGTGGCTTCATCGTTTAACTGGAGTACACGTGGGTACTTAAGAATGGCGTTAAGGTATAACCAAGACGGCTCTCGAGAGGGTGATAGTCGTGGCCCAGTGCGACGTGTGCGGCAACGAGTACGATAAGGCTTTCGAGGTCAGCATGCCCGGTGGCGGCACGCACACCTTTGATTCCTTCGAATGCGCGATTCACGCCCTGGCCCCCACCTGCGAGCACTGCAGCGTGAAGGTCATAGGCCATGGCGTGGAGGCCGACGGTCGTTTCTTCTGCTGCGCTCACTGTGCAAGCATGGAGGGCGCCGAAGGGTTCGCTGACAGGGTCTAATTCTACAGCCGGTGTTCCGTGTCGCAATCCTGAGCTGCTGGCACATGCACGCAAGAGACTATGCTCTAGGGGCCGACGAGCATCCTGAGGCGGAGATCAAGGAATGCGCAACGATGCTCTCGGTCCCGATCGTCGAGGGCGACCTTATGGTGCTGGTGGCCTCCTTCGGCGGCGATGACCGGCATCCGGCATGGTACCTCAACCTCCAAGCCAACCCAGAGGTACGCGTCACGATGTCAGGCACTACTCGTACCATGATCGCGCGCACCGCCACCGAAGAGGAGAGGGCTGAACTCTGGCCCCAGATCACCTCGGCTTACGGAGGATACGCCCGCTACCAGGAGCGGACCGAACGGCAAATCCCAGCGGTCATCCTCGAACCCAGGTAGCTGTCGGTCTGCCCGATACCGCTCAAGGCGATCATCTGAGACTACCAGGTCTCGGGCTGCTTCTCCCTCGGCGTCATGTCGATCCCTCCCATTTCCTTCAGGCATAGCGCGGGAAGCTTCGCAACGCTCGCCACGCCAACACCAGATTGAGCAAGAGCAGAGGTCCAATATCACTGCATAACGCTATTAGTGGTCACGCGTTCGCGACCTGCTTCACCAAAGTGCCCACAAGTGTAGAATTCTCGGAAGTAGCACCATCCTCGCAGCATTCGCTACAATAGGCACAGGCGCTCCGGTCGGGAGCGTGGGGAAAGGAGGAATGATACCTATGGCGGACGCTTCGGAATTTTCCCCTATGGGAGCACTGGACATCGCAGGTTTGCAGGACGGTTTCAGGGGCGACCTACTCCGCCCTGAAGACCCCGGCTACGAAGATGCTCGCAAGGTGTGGAACGGGTCGATCAATCGCTTCCCGGCCATCATCGCGCGGTGCGCCGGTGTAGCCGACGTCATCGCGGCCGTGAAGTTTGCTAAGGACACTGGCCTTCTGGTCGCCGTGCGCGGTGGGGGACACAGTTACCCTGGCCTCTCGGTTTGTGACGGCGGCCTCGTCATTGACCTTTCGCTGATGAAGGGGATCCGCGTCGATCCGGAAGCGCGCACGGTGAGGGCCCAGGCTGGGGTGCTCCTTGGAGAGGTCGACCGGGAAACACAAGCGTTCGGGTTGGCCCTCCCGTCCGGCATCGTCACGCATACCGGGCTTTCAGGCCTTACTTTAGGCGGTGGGATCAACTGGCTACAGCGCAAGTATGGACTGACGATCGATCAGCTTCTCTCGGTGGATCTGATCACTGCAGAGGGCGAATTTGTTAAGGCGAGTGCGTCGGAGAACGAAGATCTCTTCTGGGGGGTTCGGGGAGGAGGCGGCAACTTCGGGATCGTTACCGACTTCGAGTTCCGCCTCAACCCGGTGGGACCGACGGTGCTTGCCGGGCCGATCTTCTGGCCCATAGAGGAGGCACCAAACGTCCTACGCTTCTACCGCGAGTGGATCTTAGAGACACCGGACGAACTCATGACTATCGTGACCAACCGGAAGGCGCCACCTCTTTCGTTCGTGCCCCGGGAGCTGCACGGCAAGCTGATCGTGGGCGTCGCGTGCTGTTTTGCGGGACCCATCGAGGAAGGGGAGAAAGTCGTGAAGCCGCTCAAGGAGTTTGGCTCGCCAGTGCTCGATGTGTGCGTGCCGAAACCTTATCTTGCCCACCAGGCGATGTTCGATCCGTCATTCCCCCACGGGCGGTGGTACTACATTCGCTCCTGCGACGTTTCGCAGCTCACCGACGAGGTCATCGATATCACCGTCGATCACGCGTTGCGAATCAACTCCCCGTTTACTGCTTTGACGCTCTGGCAACGTGGAGGGGCGGTCGAGCGCCTGGGCGAGGAAGAGACGGCCTTCGGCGGACGCAGCGCCGGGCATACGTACAACATCACCGGCGCGACCGAGGGGTCGGAGGGCTTCGACGAGGAGCGGGAGTGGGTCAGGAACTTCTGGTCGGCGCTGGAGCCCCACCACACGAGCGTCTACGTGAACTTCCTGATGGACGAGGGTGAGGAGCGGATCCGCGAGGCCTACGGGGCCAGGAAGTACGACCGACTCAAGGCGCTCAAGCGCCGCTATGACCCCGACAACCTCTTCCGCCTCAACCAGAACATAAGGCCCACCGCCACCGTGTGACGACACCCTATCAGATACAGTAGAGCAACAGAGGGAAGGGCCAGGACGAAAAGTTAGTAACAAGCAGGAGGTGTACCTATGGCTATCAAAGCTGGAGTCGGCATGAGTCGCCATCACAATCCGAACGTCGCGGGTCATGAGGCCGCCGAGCAAGCACTTAAAAAAGCGGGCGTCGACAGACCAGACTTTGTCTTCATGTTCGCCTCTATCGGTTACGATCAGCACTCCTTGATGCGCACAGTCCGCCAGACTACTGGAGGAGCACCCCTCACAGGTTGTTCGGCAGAGGGCACGATAAACGGAGACGATGCCGATGAATCCAATTTCTCTGTGGTCGTTACGGC
>Ga0126313_10000637_pt1 | contig 17027 bp, 17 predicted proteins | sample Plot105A_FD_89954 | JGI IMG/M metagenome (GOLD analysis project Ga0126313, IMG submission 89954) | Serpentine soil microbial communities from UC McLaughlin Reserve, CA, USA - Plot105A | ecosystem: Environmental > Terrestrial > Soil > Grasslands | place: USA: UC McLaughlin Reserve, Lake County...
AAGAGGCTGAAGTGGTGCTCGGTGTTGGTCGGCAGCGGCAGGAAGCCGAGCATGTTCGAGAACCAGATCCAGAAGAAGAGGGCGCCGATGAAGGGGAACCACTTGCGGGCCAGCTCGCCGTGGAGGCTGCCGCCGGTGATCGTGTTCTTGGTCAGGTCGTAGGCGACCTCGACCGCCGTCTGGACGCGGTTCGGCTTCTGCACCATCCGGCGGGCGATCCAGGTCATCGTCAGGATCGTCAGGGCGCTGGCGAGGACCAGGTAGAGGACCGCCTTGTTGATGCTGAGATCGATACCGGCGAGTTCGATCGTCACCCATGGTTCGAGTTTGAACTCGTTCTGCGGCTTGAAGGCTTCGTTCTTGCCCTCGCTGGGGAAGATCAGGATGAGGAGGATCGCGACGGCGATATAGACGCCGAAGCCGATCAGGACCTTGGCTTTGGTGCTGAGGCCGCTCTTCTCGGGGTCGCCGCTCCCGGCGGCGCCAGCCGGCGCCCGCATCGTTGCCGACTCCATGGCCTAGGCCCCCTGGCCCTCGGGCTGGTCGTCGAACAGGTGCGTCAGGCCCTGGGCGGCGAAGGAGATCGTGAAGAGGGCGAGCAGCAGGATCGCCGCGGCGAGGCCGGACTCTCGTTCGGCGATGCCGACGAGGAGGACGGCGGTGGCCATCAGCCAGACCCGGCCGAGGGTGCTGCCGGCGACGATGCCCATCGCCTTCTGCCGGTTGCCGTTCGCCAGTTCCTGCTTCATTCGGCGCTGCGCGAGCATCTGGATCCCCCGCTGGGTGAGCCAGACGGCGGCCGCGACGGCGAAGCCGAGCAGCGGCAGATCGCCGAGCAGGAAGACGGCGAGCGCGGCGAGCAGCGCGATTAGATCGACGTACTTGGGAGGAGACATAACAAGGAACGGCGCTCGGCTGGAGGCAGAGTGAGCGCAGGGGCGACTATATCCAAAAGGGCCCCGGAATGGCTTGCTCAAGCCACTTCGTGAGGGTTGCCACTACCTGGAGTCGATCGCTTCGAACTCGCCCGTCTCCGGGTCCACCGTCGGGAAGGTCCCGGTCTCCAGCTCCTCTTCGACCGCGCGCTCGATCTCCTCGGGCTGGGGCTCCGGAGCTCCCACCTGACGGCGCAGGGTGATCAGCTGGCGCAGCCTCGTCTGGCGCAGCTTGAGGATCTCCAAGACCTCCACCAGGTAGACGCTGGCGGCTAGGGCGAGGATCCCGAAGAGGGCGATGACGGCGGTCCAGAGCGGGTCGAAGTTGCCGTGGTCGTCGCTGTAGGGGACGAAGCGCAGGGCGAGGGCCAGCAGCGCCATCACCGCGGTCCAGCCGTAGAGGTAGAGCAGGGTGCGCCGCTGCGAGAAGCCGATATCGGCCATCCGGTGGTGGAAATGCCAGCGGTCGGCTTTGTAGATCGGCCGGCCGTATTTGAGCCGCTTGGCGACGACGAAGCCGGTGTCGAGGATCGGCACCGCGAGGATGATCAACGGCAGGAAGAGGGCGACAACCGCGTTCGTCTTCAGCGCTCCCTGCACCGCCACCGCCCCGAGGAGGTAGCCGAGCAGGTTGGAGCCGGTGTCCCCCATGAAGGTGCTGGCCGGGGGAAAGCCCCAGCGCAGGTAGCCGAGGGCGGCGCCCGCGGTCAGCGCGGCGAGAACCCCGGCGGCGTTGCGGTCGAGCGAGAGGGCGATCGTCGCCAGGGTGACGCCGGAGATCACCGCGACCCCGGCGGCGAGGCCGTCGACGCCGTCGATCAGGTTGATCACGTTGATCACCGCGACGATCGCGATCACGGTGCCGACGTCGCCGAGGTGGACGACCCCTCCCCCGGGCAGGGTGAGGAGATCGACCGTCCCAGGGGTGAGGCGGCCGAAGAAGGGGAAGGTGAAGTTGTCGACGGTGACGCCGGCCGAGACCGGGATCACGACGGCGGCGGTCTGACCGAGCAGCTTCACCGCGGCGGGGAGGTCGAAGACGTCGTCGAGCACGCCGACCGCGGCGATCGCCAGGGCGCCGATCAGGATCGCGTGGCTTTCGCCGTCGCCGGGGAGCCAGACGAAGCCGGCGACGACGACCCCGCCGAGGATCCCGAGGCCGCCCAGCTTCGGCGTCGGGGCGAGATGCAGCTTGCGCTCGCTCGGATAGTCGATCGCCCCGACCCGCAGCGCCAGCCACTTGGTCAGCGGCACCAGCGCCAGGGCGAGGACGCCGGCGACGAGGAAGGCGAGGAGGGCGTCGGTGTCAGTCGGCATAGCGGTCGAACCAGAGGGTAAGCGCCATCAGTCCCCAGATCTGGCGGCTGAGGTCCTCCTGGCCGGCGCAGTGGCGGTCGAGGATCGGCGTCACGGCGGTGGGCTCGAGCAGACCCTGACGCGTGAGCGTGCTCGGCGCCAGCGTCTCGCGCGCGAACGGCTCGAGCGGGCCGCGCAGCCAGGCGGCGAGCGGGATCGAGAACCCCTGCTTGCGTCCGTGGACGATCTCGTCGGGGAGCAGCGGCGCGAGCGCCCTGCGCAGCAGCCGCTTCTTGGCGAAGCCGCGGACCTTCATCTTCCGCGGCAGCGAGAAGGCGAACTCGGCGACCTTCTGGTCGAGGAAGGGGACCCGAAGCTCCAGCGAGTGGGCCATGCTCAGCCGGTCGGTCTTGACCAGCAGGTCGTCGACCATGTAGATGCCGAGGTCGACGTCCTGCATCCGCGCCAGCGGCTCGGCACCCTCGGTTTCGGCGTAGCGCTCGCGGTAGAGGTCGACCGGGTCCCAGCCGGCGCCGGCCGGTCCCGCCAGCTCGGCCCGTGCCTGGGGCGAGAAGATCTCCTTCCAGGCGTGGTGGCGCTCCAGCGGCCCCAGCGCCGCCGCGCGGGCGAAGCGCTTGGCTTTGTAGTCGAAGCCGACGCGGTCGTGACGGCTCGGCAGCGCCTCGGCCAGCGGCCGGGCGAGCGGCGCGAGCCGGCCGACGCGGCGGGCGAGCAGGTCGGCAACGTAGGTGTAATAGCCACCGAAGAGCTCGTCTCCCCCCTCCCCCGACATCGCCGTCTTGACGTGGCCGGCGGCGAGCTGGGAGACAAGGTAGGTCGGCAGCGCCGAGGAGTCGCCGAAGGGCTCGTCGAAGGCCTCGACCAGCCGCGGCAGCAGCTCGACCGCGTCGGGGCGGACGACCAGCTCGTGGTGGTCGGTGCCGTAGCGCTCGGCGACGAGGCGGGCGCGGGAGAGCTCGTCGAACCCCTCCTCCTCGAAACCGATCGAGAAGGTCCGCAGGGGCTCGCCGAGGTGGGCACTTGCGAGCGCGGCGAGCGCCCCCGAGTCGACCCCGCCGGAGAGCAGGACCCCGACCGGGACGTCGGCGACGAGGTGGGCGCGGACGCTGTCGTCGAGGACCTCGCGCAGCTCCTCCGCCAGCTCGGCTTCGGTTCCGTGGCGCGGCTCACCGCCGGGCACCGCGCCGACCCGCGCGTAGCGGCGCGTTTCGAGATCTCCCCCCTCCCAGGCGAGCAGGTGCCCGGGGGGCAGCTTGCGCGCCTCGGCGAAGATCGTCAAGGGCGCCGGGATCGAGTTGAAGGCGAGATAGGCGGAGACCGCCTTGGGGTCGATCTCACGCGAGAAGCCCGGCTGCCCGAGCATCGCCTTCAGCTCCGAGGCGAAGGAAATGCCGCCACCGGCCACTCGGTAGTAGAGCGGCTTGATCCCGAAGCGGTCGCGGGCCAGCAGCAGCCGCTGACGGCGCTTGTCCCACAAGGCGATCGCGAACATCCCCCGCAGCCGCTCGAGGAACCCGTCGCCCCACTCCTCGTAGCCATGGACCAGGACCTCGGTGTCGCAGTCGGTCGCGAAGCGGTGACCGCGTCCCGTGAGCTCCCGCTTCAGCTCGCGGTAGTTGTAGATCTCCCCGTTCTGGACGACCACCGCCGAGCCGTCCTCACTGGCGATCGGCTGGTGGCCGTGGTCAAGGTCGATGATCGAGAGCCGCCGCGCCGCCAGCGCCACCGGCCCCTCGTGGAACAACCCGTCGTCATCCGGCCCACGATGAACAAGCCGCCCACTCATCCGCCCGACGGCGTCAAGATCGGGGGGCCCGTCGGGGCTGACAACTCCACAGATCCCGCACATGGGCGGGCAGTCTGGCAGGGAGGCTGGAGGTCCGAGAGCGCTGGGGAGGGTCGGGTACCCGTCTACCTTCGCTGGGCTATCCGCCCGGAGACGTTGGAGCCATCCGAGAAACGAGCGCTGGGGCGGATAGCGGACGCCGCTCGTACGACGGGTACCCGACCCTCCACCCGGTCCGCACTGAGATTCCGCCCACTGGACTATCGCTTCCGATTTTCGCCCCACCGGGGGATAACTCGGCTGGGTGCTCAATCTCGTGAGCTGATGCGACCGCGAATCGACTGGGAGGGTGGGGCACCCTCCGTACGAGCGGCGTCCGCTATTCGCCCGAGAGCTCGTCGTAGGACTGCTCGCAGTTCCTCCCCAGGCGAATAGCCCAGCGAAGGTAGGAGGGTGCCCCACCCTCCCTCGCGGCCTGAGGTCAGAGAGATTCAGCCGCTGTTGTTCTTCGGAGCCGCGGGGCCTTTTCCCAGCACCTTGGCGACCGTCGCCAGCAGGACCTGGACGTACAGCGAGACCGAGCGGTCGGCGATGTACTCCATGTCGTGGGCGAGCTTGTCGGCCCAGGTTTCCTCGCGGGTGATGCGGGTCTGGGCGAAGCCGGTGACGCCGGGGCGGACGACGAGGCGCTGCCAGTACTGGGGGATTTCGCGGCAGAGCTCGGCGTAGAAGGTGGGGCGGATCGGGCGCGGGCCGACGATCGACATGTCGCCGCGCAAGACGTTCCAGAGCTGCGGCACCTCGTCGAGGTGGGTCCGGCGCAGGACGCCGCCGATCCGGGTCCGCTCTTCCTCGGTGCGGCGGGTCAGCTCCTCGCCGTAGTAGGGCCCCAGCCGCGTTTCCGCGTCCGGGTTGAGGGTGCGGAACTTGTACATCCAGAAGAGGTGTCCGGCCCGGCCGACGCGGGCGCCGCGGTAGAGGACCGGCCGGCCGGAGTCGAGCGAGATCACCAGCGCGACCAGCGCCAGCAGCGGCGAGAGGACGAGCAGGATCGAGGCGGAGATGAGGATGTCGAGCGCCCGCAGAATCGGGTCGATCGGCCGGGGGTCGCCTTCGGCCGCGGGCGCGACGAGTTCTTCGAGGCCGGCCTCGGCCTCGGGCAGCTCGCTCAGGAAGGCGTTACGGGATGAGGCTCTTCGGGCAATGGTGAGGCTCCGACGGTACCGAGGATGGTCTCGACCAGGGCGGACGGATCGCGCCGTGTGGGGGTCGACTCGGCGGTCCGCTTCTCCAGCTCGAGGGCGCGGGCGTCGGTCAGCGGGCGCAGGCGGCCGGAGCGGATCAGCGCTTCGTCGACGCCGCCGAGGCGGCCGCCGTAGGTCGTGTAGACGGGGGTGCCGAGGGCGGCGGCCTCGCGGTTCATCGTGCCGCCGGCGGAGAGGACGAGATCGGCGAGGGCGACGAGGCTCTGTGCCTCGACCGCGCCGGGCGGGACGATCACCGAGGGCAGGCCGAGGCTGGTGATGAACTCGTGCTGGGCGTCGGTGCGGGGCAGCACCACCGCGTGCACTCCCTCGTCGCGACCGAGGCGGTCGAGCACCTTGGGGAAGAGCGGGTTCGACTTGCGGTGATAGAGCGAGACGTCGGGCGGCGGCCGGACGATGACGACGACGCGTTCGGTCTCGACGCCAAGCCGGACCAGCGCCTCCGGATCGGGCTCGAAGTCATAGAGGTAGTACTCCTCCTTCAGGCCGGGATAGGGGAAGTACTTCACCTCGCTGACGCCGAAGCGGCGCAGGCGGTCCAGCGGGACCGTGTCCGGGAACATCACCCGCCGCGCCAGGCGGCAGCCGATCCGGTGCTGGGTCACGGCGTACTCGTAGTCGTGCATGTTGGCCTCCGGGACGCCGAGCGTCTTGGCGGCGATCGCGAGGTCGTTGGAGCCGTGGGCAAGGGCGAGGTCGAAGCCCCGACCGCGGCCGAAGTTCAGCATCCCGGCGCTGCGCGAGGCGAGGCTGTAGGCCTTGCGCAGCCGTGAGGCGCCGCCGTGGCGGCCGATCGGCGTGTGCTCCATCCCGTGAAGGGCGAGCAGCTGCTGCGTCTGAGCGTAGTCGCGGGAGGTGATCCCCACCTCGTGCCCTTCGGCCCGCAGGCGGTCGATGATCGGGCGCAGCACCAGCACGTGCGCCGGGGCGCTCATGTCGACCCAGATCTTCAAAGGGCTAAACGGTCGCCGCGAGATCGGCGTAGAGCGGGAAGCGGTCCATCAGGGCGTTCGTACGCGCCCGAAGGTCCTCTTTCGAGGACTCGAAATCGGGGCCGAGGGCGGTGACGATGACCTCGGCGATCTCGGTCATCTCGTCCTCGCCCATTCCCCGGGTGGTCAGCGCCGGGGTGCCGATCCGCAGGCCCGAGGGATTCATCGGCGGGCGCGGGTCGAAGGGGATCGCGTTGCGGTTGACGGTGATCCCGACCTCGTCGAGCCGGTCCTCCCCGGTCTGGCCGTCGAGGCCGGTCGGGGTGAGGTCGACGAGGACGAGGTGGACGTCGGTGCCGCCGGTGATCACCGGCACGCCGCCCGCTTCGAGGCCGGCCGCGAAGGCCCGCGCGTTGGCGATCGTCTGCCGCTGGCGCTGGCGGAACTCCTCGCTGGCGGCGATCTGGAAGGCGACCGCCTTGGCCGCCACCGTGTGCATCAGCGGTCCACCCTGTTGCCCGGGGAAGACCGCCTTGTCGATTGCTTTCGCGTGCTCTTCGCGACAGAGGATCATGCCGCTGCGCGGGCCGCAGAGGGTCTTGTGGATCGTCGTCGTGACGACGTCGGCGTGCTCGACGGGGTTCGGGTGCTCGCCGGCGGCGACCAGGCCGGCGAAGTGGGCCATGTCGACCATCAGCTTGGCCCCCACCGAGTCGGCGATCTCGCGGAAGGCGGCGAAGTCGAGCTGGCGCGGATAGGCCGACCAGCCGGTGACGATCAACGCCGGCTTGTGCTCGTTGGCGAGGCGCTCGACCTCCTCCATGTCGACGAGGAAGTCCTCGCGGCCGACGTGGTAGGGAACCGGGTTGTAGAGCGTGCCGCTGACGTTGATCTTCATCCCGTGGCTGAGGTGGCCGCCGTGGTCGAGGGCGAGGCCGAGGAAGGTGTCGCCCGGTTCCATCAGCGCCATGTAGACGGCGTTGTTGGCCTGGGCGCCGGAGTGGGCCTGGACGTTGGCGTGCTCGGCGCCGAACAGGCTCTTGGCGCGGTCGATCGCCAGCTGCTCGGCGACGTCGACCTCCTCGCAGCCGCCGTAGTAGCGGCGGCCGGGGTATCCCTCGGCGTACTTGTTGGTCAGCACCGAGCCGACCGCTTCGAGCACCGCCTGCGGGACGAAGTTCTCCGAGGCGATCATCTCCAGCGTCCGCTGCTGGCGGCGCAGCTCGGCGTCCAGGACGGCGGCGATCTCGGGATCGACCTCGGCCAGCGGCGCGCTCTGGAAGTTGTCCGGCAGATCGGCCATCGAGGGCCGACCATAGCAACGGGTCGGGATAGTCTTCGGCCGGTGCGAGCCCGGTTTTCGATCGCTGTGCTGGCGCTGATCGCGCTGTCCCTGCCAGCCACCGCCACGGCGGCCGTCGACAACCCCTGCGAAGGCCCGGAAGCCAAGCGGCTGCTCTGCCCGAACCTGCGGATCGCGCCGCCGAGCGAGATCTACGTGGAGAAGCTCGGTGGCCACGTGCTGCTGCGGGCGACGAGCGACGTCCAGAGCCGCGGCCGCGGCCCGATGGAGCTGCACGGCACCCGCAACGGGCCCCGCAGCATGCGGATCAACCAGCGCGTCTACAGGGCAGGTGGCGGCCACGTCACGCTGCCGACCGAGGCGCGGCTGCGCTTCACCACCGTCGGCACCTACTTTGGCGGCTCCTATTGGAAGGTCCACCAGCTGGCCAACTTCGAGCTGCGCCGGGTCGGCCCCGATGGAGCGGTCGGCGACGTCGTCCGCACCAGCCCCAAGCTCAACTACTGCCTGCGGGACCTCTACCGGACCCGGGCCGGCCGCCACTCGCCGGCGGGGCGCGTCTACCCCGGCTGCAACCAGAACCCCTACCGCGATCACGTCAGGCTCGGCACCTCGGTCGGCTGGTCTGACATCTATCCCGCCGCCTACCACCAGCAGTGGATCGACGTCGCCGGCCTGCGCGGGTGCTTCGCCTACCGGATGATCGTCGACCCCCAGGAACACCTCTTCGAGTCGAACGAGGACGACAACATGTCCCAACGCCTCGTCCACCTGCCTTACCGAGGCGAGCCCGGCTGTTGAAAACGCTTCGGCTGCGCCTCAGGCCAGCCCGACCGAGGTGAGCTGGCTCGCCAGATCGCCGGGGGAGAGAGCGCCGTCGCGGAGGATGCGCCAGGAACCGTCGTCCTCGATTGAAGCGATGTCGACCACGGTCGACGGGAGCCCCGGCAGCTCGCCGCCGTCGATCGCCAGGTCGGCGCCCTCGCGGATCACCTCCGGGACGTCGCCGAAGCGAAACGGCGCCGGCTCGCCGCTGAGGTTGGCCGAGGTCTGGAAGACGGGGCACATCGTCCCCGCCAGCGGCCCGCCGATCAGGCGGATGCCGAGCCGTTCCGGATCCTGGCGGCAGGCGAGCGGGTAGCGGCGCTGGGTGTTGGCGACAACGAGCGTCACCGGTCCCGGCAGCAGGGCGCTGACCGCCGCTTTCGTCCGCGGCCCGAGGCCGGAGACCAGCTCCCGGATCGCCAGCGGCGAGAAGTACATCACCGCCGAAGGCTTGCCGTCGTCGCGGCCCTTGAGGCGGTGGATCTTGGCGACCGCCCCCGCGTCGAGCGGATCGCAGGCGAGCCCGTAGAGGCCGTCGGAAGGGAAGACCGCGACGCCGCCGGAGGCGATGCAGCGCTCGAGCGCCTTGCGCGCCACCTGCGCCTCACCGCTGCGGAGCTGGACCAGCTCGGTCACGCCCCCTCCCCTACCCGGCCGACGACGACCCGCTCGATCCCGGCCAGGTCCCGCCGCGCCTCGATCGGGCCGAAGCCGGCCTCGCGCATCAGCGCCGCGACCGCCTCGGCCTGTCCCTCCCCGACCTCGACCGCAAGTCCGCCGGACCTTCGTTCCGCAGAGCGAGACAAAAGTCCGGCGGACTTTGGGATCAGGACGCGGTAGGCGTCGAGGCCGTCGGGGCCGGCGAGGAGCGCCTCCCGCGGCTCCCACTGGGTGACCTCGGGCTGGAGGGATGGCCAGTCGCGCTCGGCGACGTAGGGGAGATTGGCGAGGATGAGGTCAAAGCTGCCGTCCCGCGGCAGCGTGCCCTCGCTGAAGCGAACGCGGTCGGCAAGGCCGAGGCCCTCGGCGTTCGCCCGCCCAACTTCCAGCGCGCCAGGCGAGGTGTCGGTCGCGGTGACCTCGCACCCCGGCATCTCGTCGGCGACAGCGAGAGCGAGCGCGCCCGAGCCGGTACCGACGTCGAGCACGCTCGCCGGCCCGAGCTCGACCGCCAGCTCGACCAGCAGCTCGGTCTCCGGTCGCGGGATCAGGACCCGCCGGTCGACCGCCAGCTCCAGGTGACGGAACCCTTTGCGGCCGAGGATGTAGGCCACTGGCTCGCGCCGTAGCCGCCGCCGCACCATCTCGCCGAAGCGCCGAGCCGCCGCCGGCGCCACCTCAGCACCGGACATCAGGGCCGCTCGATCGAATTGCGTCGCCTCAGCCAACAGAATTTCAGCGTCGAGGCGGGGGGTTTCCACTCCGGCGGCCTGGAACGCATCCGTAGCGGCGTCCAAAGCTTGTCTCGGGCTACTGGCGGGTGTGGTCAACGAGTTCAAGGACGCAGGGAGCGTGGCGTGCTCTGCACGCGAGCGACTGAGGACGCCGAAATCCGCAGATCACACACGTCAGCCTACGGCGGCAGCTTGCAACCTCTGCCGCTTCTCCTCGGCCGACAGCGCGTCGGTGAACTCGCCCAGCTGCCCCGCCAGCACGCCCTCGAGGTTGTGCGAGGTGTGCTTGATCCGGTGGTCGGTGACCCGGCCCTGGGGGAAGTTGTAGGTGCGGATCTTCTCCGAGCGCTCGCCGCTGCCGACCTGGGCCTTGCGCTCGGAGGCGACCTTCGCCTGCTGCTCGGCCAGCTCGCGCTCGTAGAGCCGTGCCCGCAGCACCCGCATCGCCCGATCCTTGTTCTGCAGCTGGGACTTCTCGTCCTGCATCGAGACGACGACGCCGGTCGGTTTGTGGGTGATCCGGACCGCCGAGTCGGTCGTGTTGACCGACTGGCCGCCGGGGCCGGAGGAGCGGTAGACGTCGATCTGCAGGTCGTTCTGGTCGATCTGGACCTCGACGTCCTCGACCTCCGGCAGCACCGCCACGGTCGCGGTCGAGGTGTGGATCCGTCCCTGCGACTCGGTCTCCGGGACCCGCTGCACGCGGTGGGTGCCGCCCTCGAACTTGAAGACCGAGTAGGCGCCCTCGCCCTTGATCTCGAAGGTGACGTCCTTGAAGCCGCCCGAGTCCGAACCCGACTGCGAGAGCGCTTCGGTCGAGTAGCCGAGCTCGTCGGCGTAGCGGGTCAGCATCTTGTAGAGGTCGCCGGCGAAGAGCGCCGCCTCATCGCCCCCGGTGCCGGCGCGGAGCTCGACGATCACGTTCTTGGCGTCGTTCGGGTCGCGCTCGACCATCGCCAAGCGGATCTCCTCTTCCAGCGCCTCCAGCTGCGCCGGCGCCTCCTCCACGACCTTGCGCATTTCCTCGTCCTCACCCTCGGCGAGCAGCTCCTGCGCGCCTTCGAGGTCGTCGCGCAGGGTCCGCCATTTCGCCCCCAGCTCGCTGGCCGGCTGCAGCTCGCGGTATTCGCGACCGACCTCGGCGTAGCGCGCCCGGTCGGAGATCACCTCCGGGTCGGACATCTGCGCCTCGAGCTCCGCGAAGCGCGACTCGATCTGGTCGACGAGTTGCTCAATCATGGAGCGAAGACTAGAGCGGGACCGCTAAGCGACGATCTCGATGTGGGGCTTCTTAGCCGCCTCCTCGGGGGTCTCCCGGGCGAGGACGGCGTTGAGCGAGGCGATCGCGACCGCGAGCTGCTCTTCGTCGGGTTCGCGGGTGGTCAGGTTCTGCAGCATCAACCCCGGCCACATCACCGCCCGAACCCACCGTTTGCGGCGGTTTTTCCCGGCCCACTTGATCACCTCGTAGGAGAGGCCGGCGATAAGCGGGATGCCGAGGATGCGCGAGGCCAGCAGCCAGTACCAGGCCGGCAGCCCGATCGGGGCGAAGACGAAGATCGCCAGCACCATCACGATCAGCAGGAAGCTGGTCCCGCAGCGGGGGTGCAGGCGCGAGTAGAGCTTCGCCCGGGCGGGCACGAGCTCGTCTTCGGCCTCGTAGCAGGAGATCGTCTTGTGCTCGGCCCCGTGGTACTCGAAGACGCGGCGCAGGTCGGGCATTTTGCTGATCGCGAGGATGTAGCCGATGAAGATCGCGGTCCGCAGGACCCCCTCGACCAGCCAGAAGAGCAGCGAGGAGCCGAGCTGGTCCTTGATCAGACTGGTGAGACCGACCGGGACGACGAAGAAGAGGCCGATCGCCAGCAGCATCGAGAAGACGATCGTCAGTCCCCAGACCCATCCCCCGATTTCCTCTTTCTCGCCCTCCTCGTCCTCCTCCATCTGCGCGTTGGCGCTGATGGCGAGGGCTTTGAAGCCGATCTTCAGGGACTCGCCCAGAGCAACGACGCCACGGATCACCGGCAGGCGCCAGAGGCGGTGCCGCTGCGCCCAGGGGACGAGCGACTCGGACTCGACCTCGATCTGCCCCTCGGGGGTGCGGACGGCGACGGCCCAGACCGAGATGCCGCGCATCATCACGCCCTCGAGCACGGCCTGGCCGCCGACCGGCGCGTCGCGTTTGGCGACCAGGGCGCCGTCGGGCATGCGCAGGGGATCCCCGCCGTTGCCGGAGGGGTCTTGGTGGGATGCCAGTGCCGAGCCCGACGGCGGGCTCACGCGCTACTTCCCAGCCCTGTGCTTGGCGGCGCGGCGCTGGAAACGCTCGACGCGGCCGCCGGTGTCGACCAGCTTTTGCTTGCCCGTGTAGAACGGGTGGCACTCGGAGCAGAGCTCTACATGCAAGTCCTCTTTCGTGGAGCGCGTGTAGAACTGGTTGCCGCACGAGCAATGCACGTTGGCAAGCGTGTAATTGGGGTGGATCTCTGCCTTCATCTCCATCAAGTCTAGAGAACCGCGCAAGCCGTGCCGATAGGTCCCTGTGCGGAACGCAATCGCAGCAGTCCTTTTCGGCGGCGCGGCGGTCGTCATCGTCCACGATTGGATCGGGATCGGGGGCTCCGCGCTGGACGTCGCAGTCAACGGCGTGATCTATGACGCGGTGGTCATATGCGCCGGCCTCGCCTGCCTGACGAGGGCGCTGCGGGGCGGCCCGGAGCGTGGCGCCTGGTTCGCGATCAGCGCCTCGATCCTCGCCTGGGCCGCGGGTGAGATCTGGTGGACGCTCTACATCGAAGGAAACGCCGACGCGCCCTACCCTTCCCCCGCCGACATCGGCTACATCGGCTTCTACCCGCTGGCGATCCTCGGCCTCTACCTGCTGGTCCGGGCTCGGGCCGATGAGCTCGACCCCCGTCTCTGGATGGACGGCCTGATCGCCGCGCTCGGGACCGGGGCCCTCGGCGCCGCCCTGGTCTTCGAGTTCGTCGCCGACCGCGCGACCGGCACGCCGATCGAAGTCGCGACCACTTTGGCCTACCCGTTCGGGGACGTCGTCCTGATCTCCCTGATCGTCGGCGTCATCGCCCTCACCCGCTGGCGGCCGGGCAGGACCTGGACGCTGCTGCTCGGTGGGCTCGCGGTGATGGCGGTTGCGGACGTCGCCTTCACTCTGCAGGCCTACGAAGCCTCCGTGCCCGGGGGCGACTGGGTCGAACCGATCTACCTGCTCTCGGCCGTCCTGCTCGGCGCCGAGGCCTGGCAGCCGGATGCGGACCGGATCCTCCCCGACGCGCGGTTCGACGGCTGGCGGGAAATGGTCGTCCCCGGCATCGTCGCGGTGGCGATGATCGCCCTTGTCGTCATTCAGTACTCGAACAGCCAGGAGAGCCCGCTGACGACGATCCTCTGGTCGACGACGATGCTGGCCGTGATCGGCAGGCTGGCTCTCAGCCTGCGGGAAAACACGCGGCTGCTGGAACAGGTGCGGACCGATCCGCTGACCGGCCTCGGCAGCCAGGCGCGGCTGCGGATGGACCTCGACCAACTGGAACGCTCCCCCGAAGCGCCGCTGACCGTGATCCTGCTCGACCTCAACGGGTTCAAGCGCTACAACGACACCTTCGGCCATCCGGCGGGAGACAAGATGCTCGGATTACTGGGCAGGCGCCTGGGGGTTGCGGTCAGGGACGAGGCGACCGCCTACCGCCTCGGCGGCGACGAGTTCCTCGTCCTCGCCGAGGGCGGCCTGGTCGATCGCGGTCTGGAAGAGCGCAATGCGCTGGCGGTCCAAGCCGCCGAAGCGCTGACCTCGCGCGGCAGGGGCTTCGACCTCAGCGCCGCCTGGGGCAGCGCCTCGATCCCGGAGGAGGCGGACTCCCCCGCCGAGGCGATGCAACTCGCCGACGTCCGGATGTACGCGCAGAAGGAGTCGCGGCGCTTGGCCGGGTCAGTCGACGCGCTCGACCGCGAAGCTCTCGAGCAGGGCCAGTAACTATTGCGGCCGCCCTTCGGCGGCCGCAAATCTAGTGTCCACCCACCCCTCAGGCGTCCACGTAGAACGTAGTCGGAGTGGTGATTTTGTAACTCCCTGTCCAACTGGCTTCTTCGCCGCAAAAGATGCCACTTGAGCCGCCAGTCCGTTTGAGGGTGCCCGACATGTCGATTGTCGCATTGCCGCCCGTGCTGGTTGAGCTTGTTAAAAAGCCGATATCAGTGACGTTGGTCGACCAGATGCAGTGCAGTCCCGTGGTTGACTGTTTTCCTGTCACTTCAAGTCCGGTCGATGTGACTGTTCCGTTTTCGGAACCAGACACGCTATGAATCTGCACGAGACCCGCTTTCAGGGTCGTGAGTGCCCAGTTGTTTGTGCAGTTGCTCCAACCCAGAGTCGTTACTTTGATGCCGATCGCTTTTCCAACCCCATCTTCTGCGATGCTTCCTGCGAGGGTGCCATTGCATTCCGGTGTGATACCGAGTCCACTTTTGTCGTGTAGAATCGCGTGCCCCTCCGTCGACGCGGTAACCGTGCTTGTGTAGACCGTGCCTTTGGGCGATGTAGCCGTCGTAGCCGAGGCGGTGGCGGCGAAAGCCATCACGGCGGTCGCGGCGAGGGCGATCAGTCCAAGCATCTTGAGTCTGTCCATTTTTGGATCCTTGGTCGAGGCGCAAAGGCCTGTTTCGACCCTTCTACTCGACAGACAACCGCTAGTCAAAAACAACTGAGTTTTCCGCCTGCCGTTCGTTAACCGGCAGATGACCGCACGACCGCGAAGCTCTCGAGCAGCGTCAGTAGGACCTCGGTCACCTCGGCCCGGCTCTGCGGTCGCTCGTCGCGGGCGAGCAGCATCGCCGCCTCGTCGAGGGCGCCCATCAGCAGGTGGGCCACCGGCTTGACCGGTAGCTCGCGGATCTCCCCCGCCTCGATCGCCGCCGCCAGGCTCGCTTCGATCAGACCGAGGCCGTTGGCGGCGCCGATCTCCCGCCACCGCTCCCAGCCCAGTACCGCCGGCGCGTCGTGGAGGGCCACCTGGCGCAGCTCAGGCTTCGCGCACTCGTCGAGGAACGCCTCGACCCCGGCCTTCATCGCCTCCAGGGGACTGTGCAGGTCGGAGCCGAGGACGACGCGAGCGACCCGTTCGGTCGATTCGGCCTCGATCCGTTCGTAGACCGCCTCGAGCAGGCTCGCCTTGTCGCCGAACTGGTGGTAGAGCGCGCCGCGGGTGACGCCGGCGGCACGGACGATCTCCTCGGTGCCGACGTCCTCGTAGCCGCGCTCGGTGAAGAGCGGGCGGGCGGCGGCGATCAGCGCCTCACGGGTGGCCTGCGTGCGCTCGGCTTGCGTACGCCTTTCTGGATTTACGTTCATGCAGTATGTATCTTAGTCGTACGGCAAGCTGACAAGGAGGGCATCGTGACGGACGAGCGCAAGGAGCTTCAACTTCCCCAGGGGACGATCCGCTACCGGGAGGCGGGAGAGGGCAAGCCGATCGTCTTCGTCCACGGTTACCTCGTCGACGGCCGCCTCTGGGACGGCGTCGTCGACCGGCTGTCCGACCGCTTCCGCTGCATCGCGCCCGACTGGCCGATCGCGGCGCACCAGGTGGCGATGAACCCCGACGCCGACCTCACCCCTCCCGGCATCGCCCACCTGATCGCCGACTTCCTCGCGAAGCTCGAGCTAGAGGACGTGACGATCGTCGGCAACGACTCCGGCGGGGCCATGTCCCAGGTCCTGGTGACCTCCTACCCCGAGCGCATCGGCCGCTTGGTGCTGACCAACTGCGACACCCACGAGAACTTCCCGCCGGGGATGTTCAAGGCGATGCCGCCGCTGGCGAAGCTGCCCGGCGGCATGCAGGTCCTCTCGGCCCCGTTCCGGATCGGAGCGGTGGCCCGCCGCGCCTTCGCCCCCTTCGCGAAGACCAAGCTCCCGGACGAGCTGATCGCCTCCTGGATGGGAGCGACGAAGAACGACTCCGGGGTGATGCGGGACGCCGCCAAGGTCACCGCCGGGATGAACAAACGCCACACCCTTGCGGCCGCCGAGAAGCTGCGCGGCTCGCAGCTGCCGATCCTGCTGACCTGGGCGCCGGGCGACAAGTACTTCCCGATCTCCTATGCGGAACGCCTCGCCGGCGAAGCGGGGAACGCGAAGCTGGTGCGGATCGAGGGCGCCAAGACCTTCGTCCCGCTCGATCAGCCAGAGCGCTTGGCCGAAGAGATCGCCCAGTTTGCGGCTTCCTCATAGGGCCTCGACCGAACAAACGTTCCCAAACAATCGCAAAATGCATATTTTTCGTCCGACGAGCGGGGGGAAACTTCACCAACCCCTACAGGAGGACGGAGCGCGATGTCCAAGCAGATCTTCGACCAGAATCGCCCCCGCAGCACCATGGCCCAGCGCCTAGACGAAGCCTTCGCCGGCTGCGACGAGTGGACGGTGATAAAGGCCCCGCGTCGCAGCGACATCCTGTTTGCGGAGGCCGTGCCGACTAAGCCGTCACGAATCTTCGACGGAGACATTTTAGGACCCCAGCGAACCGAAGCTCTCTAGCTCATCGGTTGAGCGGATCAGGAAATGGGGTCCGCCCAACATTGGGCGGACCCTCGGGTTCTCAGCCCCGGCTACGCGTCTACGTAAAGAGTGCTGGGGGTACTCACTTTGAAGCTGCCTGTCCACTGGACAGCCGTGCCGCAGAAGAAGCCGCTCGAGCCACCCGTTCTGGTGATCGTGGCAGCAATGTCCAGTGTGGCGTTGCCACCGGTGACCGTACTGCTTGTCAAGGTCCCAATATCCGTGTTGGCGGTGGAGTAGATGCAGTGAAGGCCGGTGGTGGACTGTTTCGCTGTCCATTCAGCACCGCTCCATGTTGTTGTGTCATTGTCCGTACCCGTTATTGGATGTGTTTCAAACGAGCCAGTTTTGAGCGTAGTTGTAGACCAGTTATTTGTGCAGTTAGTCCAAGTCAGGCTGCTGACATTTGATTTCACTGTGACGCTGGAGCCATGACTTACGACGGTCGATTCAACAGATACGTTGCATTCCAGTGTGATTCCGAGGCCTGAGGTGTCATGGGTGATTGCATGACCCTCGCTAGCGGCTTTGATTGAACCTGTATAAGTAGTGCCTTTAGGCGATGTGAGTGTCGTCGCCGAGGCGCTGGCGGCGAAGGCGAAGAGAGCGGTCGCGGCGAGAGCGAGCAGCCCGAGCATCTTTACGTACTTCATCTGATCCTCCTCGATAGGCGCAGTAGCGCGGGGGTTTACC
>Ga0126313_10000638_pt1 | contig 17027 bp, 22 predicted proteins | sample Plot105A_FD_89954 | JGI IMG/M metagenome (GOLD analysis project Ga0126313, IMG submission 89954) | Serpentine soil microbial communities from UC McLaughlin Reserve, CA, USA - Plot105A | ecosystem: Environmental > Terrestrial > Soil > Grasslands | place: USA: UC McLaughlin Reserve, Lake County...
ATGTCGTTCAGGCTGGTGTTGACAGGAAAAGCCGGCTCGGCGCCCATGCCCCGGATCTGGGACTCGACCGACTCGCAAATTTCTAGAAGCGTCAAGCCCACGTGGTACTTTTTGCGGGCGCCCTCCCTGACTTCGGACGCTATCTTGCCGGCACGCAGATAGCTCTCAAAATTCATCCTCTGACTTTTGTATCATGGTTCATATATAGAGATTTGCGGTAGGCGTTCCACCTGAAGAATTTTTTTCAAAACTTGCAATATAGAGCCCGCCTCGTCTCTTCTTAATAACCGCCGGGAAACTCGATCCATGATTGAAGGCCGGCGCAGGATTTGGCATTGGCATCAGCATTGCAGTTGCTGCGATAATCTAGTTTGCGTCGATTCTTACGGCAGTGTCGTCGCAGCCGTCCATTGGCACAGGAGATGATGATTGACGTAAAGTCGGATGACGGGTCATCAATAGCCGCAGCAAAAGAAGATGATCGTGGTGGCAGTGCAATATCTCCTATGCCTGAGGAAAAGAGTCCGAGTCTGAAAAGCCTGCAGGGCAAGACCCGCGCACAGAAACAGACGACGGTAGGCGCGCCCTGCTTGAAGAAATGACACTGGACTACCTACACATCGAAAGGCCTATCGTAAGGCTTGTCAATGAGCACAAGAAAGAGCTCGGCCTTCAGCTGCTGAAGATGGACTTGGATCTGGCCGGAGTGGCAGGCAGACACAGCACGAGCATGATCGTGGGAGACTACTTTGGCCACACTGACCTGTCAGGATTTGACATTGCAGACCGCTACGGCTAGAAAAGATCACCTGCTCGTCCAGGGTTTCAAACGGCAGCGCAGAAACCATCTACAGGAACACTCTACAGGAATACCGGGCCAGTTTTGGAGATGGCAGAAGTTGAGATCGCCGGCATGGTATTCGATAGGCTCTCAAGGCCGGTCGTCGAGAACCCTGTCGCCGGGCGCATCGGGGTCGGCATTTCAGTTGACGATAGGGACGGGCTGTACGCGACTGCCAACGTGTGCTGAGCTTTGTCCGGTAAAATCATTCGGTATCGTTTCCACTAATACGGTATCTACAGCCGTTATAAGACAGCAGAGTCATTTAGTTTACACTTGGAAATGGATCATATCACCGAAAGAGGCATATTGAAAATGATCGAAGAGTGCAAGAACGAGCTCAACATCGACAAAAAAATCGAAATCCTCTACGAGATCAACTCCATGCTGCCGACATCGAAGCAGCTAAAGATACCGTCGCTTATCACCAACGATTACGTCAGCCATGCGCTCTACAAGATAGAGGAAAAGCTGCTGGTGGCTCAGTAGTAGCCCTATCTGCTACTGTCACTATTTTCTCGCTGCCTATGCTCCTGATTGTAGTGCTGACGGTATTCTGATTCCGTCTGGAATGCGACGTTGCACTTGCTGCACATCACCGGCTCCTCTTCGTCGTCATCTTGCATGCGTAAGGCTGCTTTTCATAGGTATTAAGAATTGAATCAGTCAGAGCCGTCGTTCCCGTACACACTGATAAGGGCTTCAAGCTCAAGGGTGGTGATCGGCAGCTGGTCGTCTTCTTCCCAAAAGTCGAACTGGGGCGACATCAGGTAGCCTCTGGCGGATTGCATGTGGCCGAGGCCCAGAACGTGGCCCAGCTCGTGCACCGCCGAATTCCGGAAGGCGTAGGAGGGAAGGTCAATCTCTGTCTCGCCGTCGCCGTGCAGGATAAAGGGCGAAAGGTAGACGTTTGCGTCAATTTCGCCGTCGCTGCCTTCGTCAAACTTCACTGACGTGTAGGCGCCTGTCTGGGAAGGGTAGTCAAGAAAGTCCATGTACGAGTCGAAAATGAAGACCCTGACGTCGCAGGACCTGAGCTCCGACTGCGAGCTCACATAGCGAGCTGTGAGCTCCCATGCCTGTTGGTTGTCAGTGTATTCCCTCAGCGCCTGCCGCCACTGCTGGGCTGCAAGCTTTGCCCATGCGTAATACTTGTTGGGCACATTTTCGTCCTTGTAGATGCAGCTGTCTATGATGTCCTCGCTCCAGTGGTACCTTGCCACAGGGACAGAGGTTTCTTCAAAATTGGTCTGGTCTGCATAGTAGTTGGCTGCAAAAGCCGGAACAAAACTGGAAACAAGAAACGCCGCTGCAGCAGCGGCTGCAAGCGCGGCAAGCAACAGTTTCTTGATTGTCATTTTCAAACTATTACTTTTTCGCCCTTGTCAAGCGTGGCGATGTTGAATGCCTGCTCTATGGTCGAGACAAACACGACTCCGTCTCCGTGCTCGCCCGTCCTAGCTGACTCGATGACTGCCTGCACGACCTTGTCAAGCTGCTCGTTGGGAACCACTATCTCGAACTTGACCCTTGGAAGTAGGTCGTACGCGACTGGCTGCCCCCTCCACTGTAGGTGGAGCTCTCGCTGCTTGCTCCAGCCAGATACTGTAGAAATCGTCATGCCGCCGATCCCCATCTGCCTCAGCTTCTCCTTCACGACAGGCATCCTCTCGGACCTGATTATCGCTTCTACCTTCTTCATCTGGCAACTATTGTTCACCATCAGCCATAAATTGTTATTGGCCGGGCAGGCTGGAATGGTAGTTTTATAAAAAAATGCTTAAAACACCTTGAGGTGGTGCTAGTTGTACCAGTTGAGCAACAAGAAATTCGTACTTGACACCAGCATAATAATTGACGGCGAGATAACCAAGATGCTTGAAGCCGGCGACGTAGAGGAAGGAAGCGAGATAGTCATCCCACTGGCGGTCCTCGATGAGCTCCAGTCGCAGGCCTCGACTAACAAGGAGCACGGCTTTGTGGGGCTAGAAGAAATAAAAAAGATGCGCGAGCTGAGCGCAAGGAGAAAGATCAGCCTGCGCTTTGTGGGTCAGCGCCCAGACCTGAACGACATCCGGCTTGCAAAGCACGGCAGGATAGACGCGATAATCAAGGACGTCGCGATGCAGGAATCTGCCACGCTTATCACTGCCGACTATGTGCAGGCGCTCGTGGCTGAGGCTCAGGGCATCAAGGCGATGCACATACGGGCTCCCACAAAGACGACAGATCTGGAATTTGAAAAATACTTTGACGAAAATACAATGAGCGTGCACCTGAAGGAAGGGACCTTCCCTATGGCAAAGCGAGGGAGGCCGGGCACCTTCCAGCTCGTCAAGATAGCCGAGGAAAAGAGCACGTACGCGCAGCTGACAAACATCATAAAGGAGGTGTCTGAAGCTGGCAGGGTTACTGGCACCGGCTCTGTGGAGATCAGCAGGAGCGGCGCGACCGTTATCCAATTTGGCAATTTCAGGATCGCAATAACCCGCCCGCCTTTCTCAGACGGGCTTGAAGTGACAATCGTCAGGCCGATTGTCAGGCTCGCCCTTGCCGACTATAACGCAAGCGAAAAACTGATGGAGCGGCTGTCTGGAAAGGCAGAAGGCATAATCATTGCTGGGCCGCCAGGCTCTGGCAAGAGCACCCTTGCAAGCAGCCTCGCGCAATTTTATTCTGAAAGGGGCAAGATAGTCAAGACATTTGAGTCGCCCCGCGATCTGCAGGTGCCAGAAGAAGTCACGCAGTACGGCCCGCTTGAAGGCAGCTTTGAAAAGGCGGTGGACATACTGCTTCTCGTAAGGCCTGACTATACTATCTTTGACGAGGTGAGGCGGGCGCAGGACTTTGAAGTGTTTGCAGATATGAGGCTCGCCGGCGTCGGGATGGTGGGCGTCGTGCACGCAAGCAGCCCACTTGACGCCATCCAGCGCTTCATGGGCAGGGTGGAACTTGGCATGATACCACACATCCTTGACACGATAATATTCGTCAGGGACGGTAGCATCAAGAAGGTCTATGAGCTGAGCCTGACGGTCAAGGTGCCAACCGGCATGACCGAGGCCGACCTTGCAAGGCCGCTTGTCGAGGTGCGCGATTTTGAAACCGGCGCAATCGAGTACGAGATCTATACGTTTGGAGAGGAGAACGTGGTAGTGCCGGTGAGTAAGCTTGCCAAAAGCGGCAGCGAGGCTGCGAGCGGTATAAGAAAGCTTGCCCAGTCCAAGATAATGGACTTTGTGCGCCGGTTTGACCCAAGCGCCGAAGTAAACATCATCTCGGACAACAAGGTACAGGTGAGGGTCAGCAAGGAAGCCGCGCCCCGGCTGATAGGCAAGGGCGGCGCGACCGTGTCAGAGCTTGAAGAGATGCTTGGAGTAAGGATAGACGTCGAGGCGAAAATCCCGACGCTTGGCAAAGAGATCGAGTTTGACATCAGCGAATCAGGATCATCAGTCAACATCCTCGTTGACGACGAAGTAGTGGGGCGCACGGTCGATGTCTACGTCGAGGACGACTACATCATGAGCAGCCAAGTGGGCAAGAAGGCGAGAGTCAAGGTAGACAAGCGCTCCGAGGCTGGAAGGAGCATAGTGAACGCGATATTTGCCGGGCAGGAGATCAAGGTTTTCCTGAGCAGGCACTAGCCTAGCGAAGGCCGGCAAGCCCTTGGCTCTTGACCAGCCTGATAAACTCTTCAAGCTTTTTGAGCGTCCCGGGATGCAGATAATGCTCGATTCCCTCTGCGTCCCTGTTGGCAGTGTCCTCGTCCACACCTATCATTTTCAGAAACTCTGCCAAAATGCCGTGCCTGTCATGGATGTTCTTGGCGACTGCTACGCCTGACTCTGTTAGGCTTATCCCTCTGTATTTTTCGTAGTTGACGTGGCCGCTCTTGTTGAGGCGCTGGAGCATCTTTGTCACGCTGGGCGAGCTCACATTAAGGTAACTTGAAATGTCTACGGTCGTGGCGTAGCCCCTGTGCGCGATAAGCTCGTAAATGACCTCGAGGTAGTCCTCCATGCGGGTCGTCCGGCCCAGCTTTTGGGCATTGTGGGCGTCGCGGATGGAATCCAGCCGGCTACCCTTTTTTATAGCTGTCGGGCCTGACTTGGCTTTTATCACTTTTCTTGCCACTACTGCTAGCTCCGATCATAGCAATAAATATTAACACTGTTAAAAAATCTTGCAGCACCTTGACCCTCGCTATCTCCGCAGACCAGCTGCGCTCCATGCTGGGCAACAGGAGCCTCCTGCTAGTCGACACTAGGCCGTTTTCTGGCTACGCCGAGTCGCATATACCGGGCGCGGTCAACATCGACCTCATGCAGTTCCACTGGATTGATACCTCAAAGCAAGGCGTGGCGCAGTTCAACAAGCAGATGCAGCTCTTGCTTTCAAACATCGGAGTGTCAGCCAACAGGTTCGTGGTGTTTTACGACGACGTCTCCGGGCCGTCGGCAGCAAGGGGAGTCTGGCTCCTTCTCTACTTTTCGCATGACAAAGTCGCCATGCTAGACGGCGGGCTAAACAGGTGGAAGGCGCTTGGATACAAGACAGAGACCAAGACAAACCCGTTTGTCCACTCTAATTTCAGAGGCAAGCCGGACCCGAAGATCCTTGCAGACTCCACTCGCATCAAGACGGCGATAAAAAGCAAAAAAGCGATCATACTGGACGCGCGCTCTAAGGCCGAGTACGACGGCTCTGCCATCCGCGCTTCAAGGGCAGGCCACATACCGACTGCAGTCAACATTGACTGGAACGGCAACCTTGATCAGGATGTTTTCAAGAGCGCGGAAAAGCTGGAACAGATGTACGGCCGCATCCCAAAGGACGCGGAGGTCATAACCTACTGCCAAGGCGGCTACCGTGCCGCCAACAGCTTTGTCGCGCTTAAGATGCTCGGCTACAAGAACGTGCGCATGTACCTCGGGTCATGGGGCGAGTGGGGCAATAAGCCTGACCTGCCTGTCAGTAGATAAAATCTGAGCTGACCCTGAGCAGCGACCTGTTCTTCAAAAAGTAGCAGCTTGTTAGCCTGCGCTTTTGGGCCAACTTGACCACCAACAGCTGTACAAAGAACGTCGGCTGGAGCAGCAATTCAACTTTTTCTTTTTTTCTAAAGTCGACGTACACGCACGAAAAGCCTTCTTGGCAAAGCCTTTCACTCAGGCTGCCGTTGTCGTCGCCCTCTGCGCCCATGACTATTATCCTGTCTCCCCTGCTGACGCTGAACAGAGGCGAGTGGCAAAACTCTTCGACGGGGTACGCAAATGCCTTTGCGCCAAAAACCTCGTTGAACTTTAGCATGCCATACAGAGATGCAAGGTAGAGCGGCCCGTTTCCAAGTATTATGTACGAACTACCTCTGCTGCCTATCTTGCCAGCTGCCTTCTCTGCCTGATCCGACGCCTGCCTGTAAATCCTGCCAAGGCTTGCAGGAAGCCGCACCTGCTTGGCAAGCGAGAGGCATGCAAGTATGCTTGAAGCAAAGCTAATGGTTCCTGCGGTCGTTACCCCTGCGCTCCTATATTTCAGCTGTATTACTCCGTCACATGATCTTGCCAGCCTGCTTTCTGGTCTTGCAGTGATTGCCGTGGTGGTTCTGGCTCCATGCTTTTTGGCCGCCTGAGCAGCCATGATGCTGGCCCTGGTGTTGCCAGAGATCGAAACGACATACATGTTGCGATCGCTTGCTACGGATGGATTCAGAATGACGTCGGTAGGATAGCAGCAAAGCGCGTGGCCGCCTGAAACATACTGGGCAGCAAGCGAAGCGACGTACGAGTCGCCGGCGCCCACAAACAGGCAATTTTCACTGGCCTTGGGCAGGCCCAATTTTGGCAGGTCCTGCACCTGATATTCTATCTCTGCCTGCATTGCCTCTATGGCGTTCATGTCATTATTACAAAATCAGCAGGTTCCAAATAAGTTTGAAAAAGCCTTACTTTCTCTTTTCCTTCAGCTCTCCTTGGCCTTCAATCACTATCATTGTAAGAGTAGAGCGCACCTTGTCAATCCTTCTAACATGCCATGTTATAGTTTCTCTTAGTTTATCCATGGTGTCAGACCTTATCTTGGCAATGATATCATAAACGCCATATACTCCGGAAACCTCGACATCTTCGGGCAGCTTTTTCAATTCCTTGATAATCTCTTCTTCCGAACCTAGGTCGCAGTTGATAAGGACATATGCTGTTGGCATGGCTGCCATTGCATTTGCTGTGTTATTAAACGCATCGCAAACTGGCTAGCTAGAACTTTTCCTTCGACAGCTTTTTCGCCTTGAGGTAATCCACGAAATAGAACAGGTACGCCCGCTCGCTTACTTTTATGATCCACGGTATGAACGACTCGTTCTTGCTGCTCTTTTCGCCTATCTCAAAGCCCGAGTCCTCGACAAGCTCACGGAACGACTGCCCGTCGTAGGTCTTTTTCGGCGGCGGGCCGCAGTTGTAGTCGTAGGGGTCTGCGATAATCACGTCGGCATGGGGTTTGAGCAGCCTGTGTATAGCCGCCAGCAGCTTGTCTGCGTCTACCAGCTCTAGCAGGTTCAGCGCAAGCACTACGTCGAACTTGCCGGCGTTGAAGGGCGCGTTCAGCGAGTCGGCCACGCAGAACTCGACGTTGCCACACTTTTGCTCGTACATCTTTTTCCTCGCTTCCCGGATGAACGAAAACGACATGTCGATGCCTATCGCAAAGGCGTACTTGTGCGACAGGAGCATCGTGCTGTATCCCATCGAGCAGGCCATGTCAAGCGCGACTCCGTCCATCTTGGGGTTGATGCCATGGACTACGCGGTGGTAGACCTCATTTGGCTTGAGGCGCCACCGGAGCGACTTGAGCAGCCTGTCTTCGTTGGAATGCTCGTACTGCGTCCATCTGTATGGCACGAATCTGCTGCCGCCTTCTTCGTACCTGTCGTTTGCAGCAGATTCGGGCGACAGTTTTGAGCTGCTCTCTTTCAAAAACTTCTTCATCTCCTCGCTCTTGCTATCCAGCAGCCACCTAGCGTACGTCTGCGACCTGTCTGCGGCATAGGCGGGAAAGTCTCTGACTACTATCGCCACGCCCTGTATCACTGGGTAGGCCGCGCCACACTTTTTGCACGTGAGGAAGCCTTCAATGCACTCATTTTTTCCGTCCATCGCGAGGCTCTCGAGCGTGAGTCGCAACTGCTTTTCCTGGTGGTGCAGGCAGACTAGGTGGTTCGCAAACTGGATCTTCATGTGCTTGCCGCATCACGCGGCGACATCATATAATAATATCAGAGAAGCCCGTCTTGGTGCAGCCTGTCAAGGAGAGGCGCCAGCACGTCGCGCACCTCTTTTTCGCCAAGCCTGAACTTGGCGACTATGCCAAGCGCGATTGAAAGCATATTTCTATCTTCCCTTGCGGTGTGCACCTCTGCGGCAAATATGCTAAACGTCTTGGCGTTTCCCTGAAGCCACTTCTTCCATGCTCTGGTGCGCTCTGCATTGGCTTCAAGCGAGGAAATGACATAGTCGATGTCCATCCCTTGGTAGTTGTCGAGCAGGCCCAGCTTGACCATCGGGAGCAGAAGCGTCGCCTCCGGCACTTCTGTATGCACCTTGTTCATCTCTTCAATTACTTCGTCGTTTTCTCTCTCTGTGTCAATGTTGTCGCCGTAATGCGGGAACAGGTAGCCGGCAAGGTGCCCGTCCCAGTCGTATATCTTGTAAAGAGTGTCGTTGTACTCTGCCTTCCATGCCTTGGTCTTGCCGAACAACTGCAGCATCATCTCCTTTCCCAGATATTACTTCTGCTGCAATTCGGTTAATGAACCACTCATCTTCTGAGCCAGAGGTGTCCCTGTCTTTTCTGTCTGTTACCTGATTTATGACATAGGCTTGTTTCTATTGAAGGCAAGTTTTATTCATGGAGGGACAATGAACCATAGCCACCGTCACAGAATCACAAATTCTCGATATACAATCTATCATCCCGTCATCATTTTTTGGAGGTGGTGGCGACCAGCTCAACGACCTTGTGGTCATGGATCTCGCCGTAATCATGTTTGTTGCCGCCATAATGCTTGGCATGACTCGTAAGATAAAGCAGCCTATGGTTATTGGCTACATACTTGCAGGCATGCTCATAGGTCCTTATACGCAGCCATTCAGCCTTGTCAGCAGCATCGAGACAGTCAATCTCATGGCCGAATTGGGAATCATTTTGCTCCTCTTTGTAGTGGGGATAGAATACCACATCGCAAAGCTCAGGTCTATCGGGAAAAATACTGTCGTCATAGCGTTGTCTGAAGCGTTTGGGACGTTTACAATAGGTTATTTTGTCGGCCAGCAGATGGGCATGGCCTTGTTTGATAGCCTCTTTTTAGCTCTCTCGATTTCCGTGACAAGCACGATAATTGTCATGTGTGTGCTGGAAGAGCTGGGCATGATAAAAGACGAGGCATCATATCTTCTTCTCAGCGTTGCAGTTATTGAAGACATCATAATTATTTCAATGCTTGTGGTGCTGCATTCGATTGCCTCGATAGGCAATTTATCGATTGGAGAAATTGGAATTCTGGTCGGAGTAGTTGTTGCTTTCATTGGCGGAGTGTTGTATCTTGGTTCAAAGACAGTGCCACGACTGGTAGATGCGATGGGCAAGACGAATCAGTACGACTTGATTTTGATAACAGTCTTGGGCGTTGCATTTGGACTGGCGTTTATTGCCGACCTAATTGGAATATCTCTGGCAACTGGCGCTTTCTTTGCTGGTGTGCTTGTGGCTGAATCCAAGGTCCAGAATATTGCCAAGATAATCACAATGCCACTCCGAGACATGTTTGGTGCGTTGTTTTTTGTCTCTCTAGGAGCGCTTATGGACATCAAGCTGCTTCCCTCATTTATAGTTCCTGCCCTTATACTCATTGCCGCGTCCTTTGCAGCAAAATTTGGGAATGTCTTTATCTCTGCAAGGGTGCTAGGCCTCCACAAGAAGATATCTGCAAGAGCTGGATTTGGATTATCTGTGTCTGGCGGTGAACTGGCGCTGGTCACAGCCAAGGGAGGCGCGGATGTTGGAGCTACAAGCGCATTCCTCATGCCAATGATCGGATCTATGACGATTATTACGACATTCTTGTCTCCATACCTTATCAAGCTGGGATGGAAAATTACTAAATCAGCAACACCGGAACAGAGAGAGAAGAAAAAGGACAGATTCTAGATCAGATGAGCAATAGTTGCATCCGCCAAACATCAGTTGAAATACAGCACGATATGAAATCAGCCGCATGCCCATAGAACTGACATTTCTGTACGTGATCCATATCGCTAGCGATAGCATGCCGCATCTATCTCAATCGCATTATTGACCGTTGACTTAAATTAGACCCAGCGTTCTATCACCACCATGTCAGAACAACCACCATCACAAGAACAGGCATCACAACAACGCAGAGAAGGCCCACATGACACAATCTACATCGGCAAAAAGCCACTCATGACATACGTAACGTCAACTCTGATCCAGCTAGCCAACCAGCCAACAGTGACCATCAAGGCAAGAGGCCTGAGCATAGGCAGGGCAGTCGACGTGTCACAGATCACGCTGAAGAGGATGGAAAACGCCGGATACAAGATAGGCGACGTAAGGATAGGCTCCGAGACAGTCCAGTCGGAGGACGGCAGGACGAGGAACGTCTCTACGATTGAAATAGAGATAAAGAAGGGCTAGGCGCTGAGCTGCTGTTTCTTTTACTACTTTTTCTTATTATAGCGCCGCCTCCATCTAGGCTTTAGACATGAGCAGTACGGCGGCCATTTACCTTGCGCACCTGAACCCGATGACAAAGGCGCACGAGTCGATAATCTCGACGCTCAAGCGGGATTACCGCGTATATGTCTATCCTGTGCGCTTTCTCAAGGACGGACGGGAAATAAACACCAAGAGCTTTCCTTTTTCATTCGAGCTCCGCAAGGCCATGGTCGAGTCCGTATTTGGCGATTCAGTCGCCGTGCTGCCTGACTATACGTTCTATCCGCCGTTTGTCAAATACCTGCCGCCGCTCATATCGTCGCGCTCGTGGGAGCTCCGCAACCAGATAATTGCGCAGATAAAGGAAGGCAGGTTCGTTTCGTACACGGGCGACAAGGCCGAGCGACTGATGCTCAAGGTCTATCGGTTCAATCCGCTCAAGGCTGCTAGGCTTGAAATTTCAGCATCATCCGTCAAGGAAGAACTTTACCGCCAGGCCGCGGAAGGCACTGGTGACAATGAATGGCGTAACAAGGTGCCCGCGCCAGTGGTTGAGATCATCAAAAGGAACTGGGATGTCGTGGACAAGTTTGCTAGAATGGAAGACAACACCATGCGGGTCATGGGCATGAAGTTTCCAAAGGAAGGCTACAAGTAGTTGATGATGATAATAATAATATTCTTCAATTATATGTTATGAATGGGACATATAACACAATCATGTAAATACAATATTGTTCAGATATCATTCAATGGCAAGCAGTATAGAAGGCTATGATGTTTCACAAATACTAGAAACACTGATCAAGACTCTTGTCCGGAAGAACATGTTATCTGATAATGAAGCAAATTACATAAAGCAATCGGATCGAGGGGCAACATTTCGACAGAGTCAAGCTGGATATGAGCAAACTGGGCAGGCAGAGGCATAAGCTTCGTCAATAATGGTAAGTATAGTATTGCAAAAATATCTCAAGTACCGGCCCGCTCTTTATCCACTAGCCTTATCCTAGGCTGTTAAAGCTAAACTTGTTTTTCATTTAGTGGTCTCTGCCCTGAGTGAGCATCTCTACTCAATTCGTCTTGAGAAATGAATGGCGTTCCACATCTTTCAAGCACGCAAAAACTGCAGCATCTTCGCTTTTCGCAGCCATGCCTAACAAAAACTTCTTTATAGTGTTGCTTTCTTCAAAATGACTGCTGATTACATCTTGAATATAATAAGAGAGGAGAACAGGTGCTTGGCGCATGAGCAAGCAATACTACTACATATTATTACTTGTCTGGGACAGTTTGGCAGTTGCTATGGTCACAGCAACTATATGAATAGGCTTGGCTTTAGCTGTTTTAGTATAATAATAGGAAGGGCATTGGTGGTTCTGTAAAAATGAAAGTAAAAGGCGGCGAGTTTGTGTGGTTTGACGGCAAGTTTGTAAAGTGGCATGAGGCAACAGTCCCTGTCTTTACACACGCACTCCACTATGGCAGCGCCGTCTTTGAAGGCATTCGCGGCTATGCAGCCAAGAACAACCTGTATATTTTCAGGTTGCAGGACCACATGGAGCGGTTGCACCGCTCTGCAGGCGTCTACTCGCTTTCAGTCAACTACTCTGCCAAGGAACTTGCCAGCGCGACTGTAGAACTATTGCAAAGGAATGGCGTCAAGGAGTCGTGCTACATCCGGCCGCTGACGTTTGTTGGCACGCACGGCATCGACCTCAACGTGACGAGGGACTCGCCGACTCATACAGTAATCATTTCGTTCCCGTTTGCAAAGTACTTCAAGGGCGAAGGCATCAGGGCATGCGTCTCTTCGTGGCGGCGCATTCACGACAGCACGACCCCGCCACTTGCCAAGGCCGCGGGCAACTACCTCAATTCCATTCTGGCAACACAGGAGAGCAAGCGCAATGGCTACGACGAGTCGATACTGCTCGACCTGTCTGGCAACGTGAGCGAGGCTTCAGGCGAAAACATTTTCCTTGTCAGACGCGGCAAGATCTATACTCCGTTCTTTGCCGACTCGGCGCTCGAAGGCATCACGCGGGAAAGCGCGATAAAGGTGGCAAGGGACATGGGCTATGAAGTAATGGAGCGGCCAATTCCAAGAACTGAATTATATATCGCAGACGAGATATTTCTCACGGGGACTGCCGCAGAAATCGTCCCGGTGACCGGCATCGACGGTTATGTGGTTGGCAGTGGCAGGGAAGGCCCGGTAACAAAGAAGATACGCGAAACGTACGAAAAGATCGTGTCTGCCGGCGTCAAAGAATACATGGATTGGTTAACCCCGGTATGGTAAGAACAGAAAATGGTCTTAAAGTCGCCGTGGTAGGCGTTGGCGGCTGGGGCAAGAACCACGCCCGGGTGCTGGACGGCCTTGGCTGCCTGGCAGCCATTTGCGACCTTGACCTTGCGCGAGCCAAGGAAATAGCCGACAAGTACGGCGCGCCGTCATATTCTTCGCTTGATGAAATGCTGGACAAGGAGCGGCCAGACGGTTGCGTCGTGTGCACCCCAACCAAGACGCACGCAATAGTGGCCAAGAAGGTGATGGAGCGGGGCATCAACGCGTTTGTAGAAAAGCCGATGTCGTTTTCATCTAAAGAATGCGAAGAAATGATGGGCATTGCAGAAAGGAAAAAGCTGATACTGACGTCCGGATACGTCGAGCGCTTTAACCCCGCGGTGAGCGACGCCAAGAAGCTCATAGTGCGCCGGATGTACGGCGATCCTATGATGATTGAATTCCACCGCGAAAACAGGATGCCGCTCCACATCAAGGATGTGGGCATAATATACGACACGTCGGTGCACGACATCGACGCGGCAATGTACCTCTTTGGCGCCCTGCCACGCGTTGTGTTCGCCCGCGCCGGCAAACGCTTCCATGAGCACGAGGACTTTGCCACAATCATGCTCGGGTTTGAGGGGCAAAAGGTCGCGATCATTGCTTCAAACTGGCTCACGCCAAAGAAGATCAGGACGTTCAGCGCGGTTTGCACCGACGGCATTATCACCGGCGACTTTTTGACTCAGGAAATAAAGATAGACCATGCCGACGCCACAATAGTGCCCCGGCGGCAATTCCAGGAGCCGCTCACTCTGGAGCTGACGAACTTTGTCGAAGCAATTGAAGGCAAAGGAAAGATAGTGGTGACTGCAGCCGACGCGACCAATGTCACGCGCGTGGCGGAAGCAGCAATCCTGTCAAGCGACACCGGCTCACCTGTGTATCTGGATCTGAAACCATAATGAAAAAGTCGATGCTTGACATCCTTGCATGCCCAATAGACAAGGACTACCCGCTGGAGCTGTTCGAGATCCTTTCGGAAGGACAAATAGTCAAAGAAGGCATCCTCTTTTGCACTAAATGCAACCGGTATTATCCAATAATAGATGAAATTCCAGTCATGCTGCCTGACGAGCTGCGTGAAAAGCAAAGGGACATTGACTTTCTGAAGAAATGGCAGGGTAAAATCCCTGACAAAGTTATAAAGCAAGGAAACCCATGGCAGCTCTGACAAAATGAGTACCAGCTACAGTCCTCCGCCCGGCGTGACAAATTATGTTGCCAAGACTGCCAAGATAGGCAAGAACGTCAAGATATGGCATTTTGCGTACGTCGGGAGCGAAGCAGAGATAGGGGATAACGTCATGATAGGCTCGCTGACCCATATCGATTACAAGGTCAAGATAGGCGACAATACGAGGATTGAAGGATCAGTGTACATACCTCCACTGACTGTAATAGGCAAAAACGTGTTCATTGGGCCGGCAGCGGCATTTACGAACGACCCGTACCCGATGAGCCCCAAGATGGTCGGCGTAATAGTAGAGGACGGCACAATAATAGGCAGCAGGTCGGTATTCAAGCCCGGAGTCAGAGTCGGCAGGAACAGCGTCGTTGCGATGGCCGCAGTCGTGACAAAGGACGTTCCACCCGAGACTGTGGTAATGGGTCACCCTGCCAAGCCAGTGTACAGCAGGGCAGAATATGACAGGAAAAAGAAAGAATGGGAATCCAGCAAATAGGCTAGTACGACCGTCGGTTCATCATTCTTCTTCTTCTTCTGTAGTACAGCATTATCAGGTCGCCTGCCAGCACTCCTGCCACAGTGATTCCAGCAGCCACCATCACAATTCTGCGCTCGGGAACTGTTGAAATTTGCCTCGCCCCGCCATTTTGAGAGTGCATCTCGCTGTTGTGTTTTCTCAATTTCTCGCACGACTTAAAGGAACCCTCAGAGGTTTAACACGTAAAAGTCTGGATTTGAGGAATGGTTGTCATGTTATCACTACATTTCTATGACATCGCATTTATCAGTTGAGAAAAGCCATGCCATTTGTGTCAGGAAAAAAAATCGCTCACGGCCAGCGTGTCAAAATCTGTCCAGATGTTGCTCCCGGTGAAAACAAAGACCTGAAAATGGAGGTGCGGCAGATACGTAAAGCCAGTCATGCCGACACGGGCAATCGGCTGACCTGCCCTGACATGCTGGCCTATCATGACCCTAGCACTTTTGTGCTCAAGATGGTCGTAGCGCGAATATTCGCCGTTTGGGTGCTGTATCACTATAAAGTTGCTGTCGTACCAGTATTCTATGCTGGAGCCGCCTGTATATGAGTCGTCCCTGACAAAGGTGACGACGCCATCGGCCGCGGCGAATACAGTAGTGCCCTGCGGGACAATAAAGTCGATTGCGTTTTTCAGCCTGCCTGTGTGAGCCGGCGACGAGGTTCTGTCGACCCTCTCCATCTTGCCTTTTGGCACTGGCAGCGCATAGCGGTTTACGGCCTGCACGATGCAATACTTTGTGTGCAAAATCGCATTTAGTTGTTTATATAACAGCAGCTAGTGCATTGGCCTGACACTTCTTACCTGCGGATTCACCAAGAATGCAGGGTCGGGCTCTTTTCCATCCAAAACGTCTAGAAGGTTTTTTGCAGCCACCTCTGCCATTTTAGAGCGCGTCTGGTGTGTCGCGCTTCCAATGTGCGGCAGCAATACCACGTTTTTCATTTTTGCAAGCGGACTTGTCTTTGGCAGCGGCTCTTTTTCAAAGACGTCAAGGCCGGCTCCGGCTATTTGCCCGCTCTTGAGCGCTCTGGCAAGGTCTGCTTCATTTGTCACTTGGCCCCTCGACGTGTTTATCAAGAACGCGGTTTTCTTCATCTTGTCCAATTTTTCCCTGTCTATCATATGGTAGCTTGCACTGTTCATGCTCGCATGTATCGACACATAGTCGCTTCGAATAAGCAGTTCGTCAAGGCCGGCATAGGTTACGCCAAGCTTCTGCTCGAGCTTGGCGTTCCTGTTGCGGTTGTAATACAGAATTTTCATGCCAAACCCTTTTGCCCGGCGCGCCACTGCAGAGCCTATCCTGCCAAGGCCAATTATGCCAAGGGTGGCCTCATGCACGTTGTAGCCGAGCATGAGGTCCGGTGCCCACCCGACCTTCCACCTGCCTTCTCTCACAAGCCTATCACCGTTCACTATATTGCGGGCGCAGGCAAGAATGAGTGCAAACGTCATGTCTGCAGTGGCTTCTGCCAGAATGTCAGAAGTGTAGGTGACGTAAATCCCCCTTGCAGTCGCTTCCTTTACGTCGATGTGCTCAAAGCCGGTGCTGTACGAGCTGATGACCTTAAGGCTTGGGCCCGCGGCGTCCATCATCCTAGGGTCTATCCTGTCTGACAGCATGCAGAGTATCCCGTCCTTGCCGGCGACGTTTCTGAGCATCTCTTTTCTGCTTGGCGGCTCGGGCTTTTTGTTCAGAGTAACGTCGCACTCCGCTGAGAGCATTGACAGCCCCGGCTCAGGGACCTTCCTTGTCACGTAAACCTTCTTCCTGACCACAGTACACCACTCTGTCTGCGTCGCTATTTTTAATATAACAGTTAACTGACAGATATAGTTCTATTAGAACAGAACTAGGAAAATGAATCGGATTGGAAAGACAAGTCGATGAATGGAAAATGGCTCCCGCGAGCGGGGATCCTATTTATACAGACAAACCCCTGCTCCAAAGGAAGCTGGAAAGCATCCTAGAGGGTCAACCAAAGGGCCTAAAGCGGATGATCTTACAGCTGACGGAGGCCAACAAGCAAACAGTCGCAGATTTTCTGGCTGGCTTTATAACGGCAGATAACCACGAACTCAAGACGCGCCGGGTATATGTTACGAACCTAGTCTATCTACAAAGGGGTCAGAATGGCAAGAATTATCTTGAAATAACAAGGGATGAGATGATTTCATACTTCCAGAAGAAGCACTCTATCCCCCTGACAATCGGACAAGAACAGGGTAGGTTCGAACGATGGATTGGAGCCCCTCTCCACAGCCGTCTTTTTCAATTTACAAATTCATATTTTATTTTCAAATTGCCCCGATAGAAGCATCGGTAATATCCCACAAATACAATGAACTTAAATCGATAGCACCCGC
>Ga0126313_10000639_pt1 | contig 17025 bp, 21 predicted proteins | sample Plot105A_FD_89954 | JGI IMG/M metagenome (GOLD analysis project Ga0126313, IMG submission 89954) | Serpentine soil microbial communities from UC McLaughlin Reserve, CA, USA - Plot105A | ecosystem: Environmental > Terrestrial > Soil > Grasslands | place: USA: UC McLaughlin Reserve, Lake County...
CCAACGCCCCTCGACCGGCGCCTCGCCTTCCAGCTCCATACCGAGTTCGGCGAAGAACGCTTTGGCAGCCTCGAGGTCGTCGACAACGATGAGAACGTTGTCCATCCGCTGAATCGTCATATCTCCGGAGCATAGGGTCGGATGTTCGCTGTGCCAATAACGGGTGGCGTGGGTCTGTCGCCCTTCTGTCGGGGCGAGTGGAATTCGATCAGCTCGAGTCGTCCGTTGCCGTCCGGGGTCTGCATCATCGCGACCTCGTTCCGTACGCCGTCGAGCGCGACGATGCGGTCGACCGTGCGGCCCTCGATGGTCGCGGTGCCCTGTAGCTCGAGGCCGAGCTTGGCGAAGAACGTGGTCGCCGCCGCGAGGTCGTCGACCACGATGCCGACGTGCTCCATCCGCCGGAGTGTCACGTTCTGCCTCCGGCCAGCTCGTCGGGGGTGTATTCGTCGGTCCGCCGTGTCCATGAGCCGGTGCAGTCCTGTGGCGGCGAATGCCGACGTCGAGCGCGGCCGTTCGCCGCCGGCTCAGGGTCAGGGAGCCTCCGCATCGTCGGCATCGTGCTCGTGCTCGGCGTCGGTGCCGTTCGCTCGTTCGCGCCGGCGGCGCGCGTCGGCTTGAGCGCGGCAGCGCCCGCAGACTCGCCGGCCGGATTGCGCCGGCCGCGTGCCGCACTCGACGCATAGCCGCTGCCCGTTGCGTCGTGCGTCGAGTTCGGCGGCGACTAGCTCGCCGACGAGGCGCGTGAGTTCGGCTTCGACGCGCTCGTGGACGAGCGCGGCTAGCTCGGCTCGACGTTCGCGCACGGCGCCGGCGACGAGGGCGTCGAGGTCGGCCGTCACCGTCGCCGGGTGCACGCCGGCGAGTCTACGCCGCTGGCAACGCCGTGCCCTAATCACGCCCTAAACGGGCGGAAACGTGCCGCAGGAGCTATGCGGTGCGCGACTGCCCTAGCGCTCGGAAACCGTGTCTACAAGCGGCTTCGCGAGGGTCGGCGCATATCCGCGCGCATCGGCTGGCGCGCTTTGGGGAGGCAGAGGTCGCACGTTCGAATCGTGCCGGGCGCACTCTTCCGTACCGGATACCTTGCTCAGACGCGGCGTCCATACGCCGTCGTGCCCCCGACCTTGAGCTCGGCCGCTTCCGGAACGTCAGTCCGGACATAGGCGAGCGCGAGCCCCGGAACCGAGCTCGTGATCCGACCGACGACCTTGTCGCCGTGGAGCACGTCCGTGTCTGACTCCGGCCGGCCCTCGACCTCGAGCACGCGGAGCGCGCGGTTCGCCTTCCCGCGGTACTGGAGCCGCGCGATGGGCTCCTGCCCCGGATAGCAGCCCTTCGTGAAGCTGACGTGCGTCTCAGTCAGGCCCGCCTCGGCCGGGAGAACCCGATCATCGATCTCGCGTCCCCAGCGTGGCCGGCCGCCGAGGATCCTCATGCGTTCGAGCTCCTCCTCGTCGAGGAGCTCGCCCGGCGGCTCGGCGTCGAGCACCTCGACGGCGGGCGCGCCGAACTCGTCGTTCGGGACGCCGTCGGACTCTCCCTCGCCGAAGAAGAGCACGGAGGTGTGTTCCTCCGGCTCGATCTCGACCTTCGCCGCAAAGCGGACCCGATTGAGCGCCGAGCGGATGACCTCGCCGAGGCCTTCCTCGGTCATGAGGAGGAAGTCGTCTTCACTCCGCCGGACGACGACCAGCGGAGCGATGACGCGCGCCTTTGGGGTCAGCAGCAGGGCCCGGCAGGGCGCCCTTTCGACGTCGTTCGAGACCATGCGCTGAAGGAAATCCATCGCGTCGGGACCCCGGACGGCGACGTAGTCGCGGGGCCGGACCGCTGCCGTCGGAGTCGCGATCTGCATGGAGGAAAGGATAAGGAAGGCTCCGGGCCGCCGCCTTCCGCGGGCCCTCTAGGACGTCTCTAGGGCACCTGCCATCCCGGCGCTCTTGTGGTATTTGCAGAAGAAGCTCAGGGTGCCGCTGTCCGGGAAGGTCACGTCGACCTCCGCAGACTCGCCCGGCTCGACATCCTGGTCGACCTTCAGCTCGGCGATGGTCAGGTTGTGCTCGCTTCCGCCTTCGTTCTCGAGCTCCAGCTTCAACTGCTGGCCCGGCGTCCCCTTGAGCACGGTGGGCTCGAAGTAGTCGTCGTCGAGCTCGAGCTCCAGCTCGCTCTCCCCCGAGACGTCCTTCACTCCGTGGTCGTTTGCTTCGAGACCGGCGACAGTCGTCGTGCCGCCCTCGCTCGACTCCCCATCGCCTCCACCACAAGCGGACGCGGCGAGGAAGACGGCCATCGCGAGGAGGAGCGCCTGGGCGATCACTGCTCGTCGCAGGTTGCCATTCATGTTGAGTCCCTACGAGGGGGCCGCACAATCGGTTTCGGAATTACTCTGAACGCATGTTCCGCTCCCGAGCCGCGCGCAAGGTCGAGGAGGCCGGCTACGACCCGGACCGGCTTCCTCCGGGCCAATACCTCACCGAGAAGTGGCCCGTGCTCCACGCCGGGACGGTACCGCAGACCGAGCTGGCGACATGGGATTTCCGGGTCTTCGGAGAAGTCGAGAACCCGGTCAGGCTCTCCTGGGACGAGTTCACGGCACTGCCCAGCCGCAAGCTCACGACGGACATCCACTGCGTCACCCGCTGGAGCCGGTTCGACGCGAGCTTCAAGGGCGTCCACTGGGGCGAGCTCGCCAAGCTCGTCAAGCCGAAGCCGAGCGCGCGCTTTGTCGTCGCGCACGCCGAGCAGGACTTCACCGCGAACTTCCCGCTCTCGGCGCTCGAGGACGACGATGCGCTGCTCGCCTACGAGGCCGACGGCGAGCCGCTCACACCGGAACATGGGTGGCCCCTGCGCCTCGTGATCCCCAAGCGCTACTTCTGGAAGAGCGCCAAGTGGCTTCGGGGCATCGAGCTACTCGACCACGACGAGCTGGGTTTCTGGGAACGCCTCGGCTACCACAACGAGGCGGACTACTGGAAAGAGGAGCGTTACGGGTTCTGAGCTCCGCCGGCACCTGCCGGCTCTCCTTTTCGGCCATGGCCGGTGCCTGGCACCGGACGTGTCCACTGGGGATTTCGCCCCAAGCCCGCTGGAGAGCGACACTGATCCGCCGCCGGAGCGGGGCTTTGCCCCGCGGGAGGCTCACAAACAAGAAAGACGGTGGACGGAGCAAGCCAGAAGCCGGCTCCGTCCACCGTCCGCCCGAACCTCCGTCCTAAAGGAGGGGGCTCACGGGGGAACCAGGTGGTTCCCCCGTGTTCACATCATGTCGGGCATCCCGCCGCCCGGCATGCCGGCCATCGCCGGCTGCTTCTCGGGCGGCTCGGCGACAACGGCCTCGGTGGTCAGGATGTTCTTCGCGATCGATGCCGCGTTCTGCAGCGCCGAGCGCGTGACCATCGTCGGATCGATGATCCCCGTCTTGACGAGGTCCTCGATCTCGCCGGTGTCGACGTTCAGGCCGTGCCCGGCCTCTGCCAAGCGGACCTGGGAGACAACGACCGAGCCCTCCATGCCCGCATTCGCGGCGAGCTGGCGGATCGGCTCCTCCAGCGCCCGGACGACGATCTGAGCACCGGTGCGTTCGTCACTCTCGAGCTTGTCGAGCTTGATCGCCCCGGCCGCGTTGAGAAGCGCGACGCCGCCGCCCGGCACGATGCCCTCCTCGAGAGCAGCGCGGGTGGCCTGCACGGCGTCCTCGACGCGGTGCTTCTTCTCCTTCATCTCGGTCTCGGTGGCCGCGCCGACCTTGATCACGGCGACACCGCCGGCCAGCTTCGCGAGGCGCTCCTGAAGCTTCTCGCGGTCGAAGTCCGAGTCGGTGGTCTCGATCTCCGACTTCAGCTGCTTGATCCGAGCCTTGATCCCGTCTGAATCGCCCGCCCCGTCGATGATCGTCGTCGAGTCCTTGTCGACGACGACGCGGCGGGCCCGGCCGAGCTGGCTCAGCTTGGTGTTCTCGAGCTTGAGGCCCATCTCCTCAGTGATCACCTCGGCGCCGGTGAGGATCGCGATGTCCTCGAGCATGCGCTTGCGGCGATCGCCGAAGCCCGGAGCCTTGACCGCGACAGCCGTGAACGTGCCGCGCAGCTTGTTGACGACGATGGTGGCGAGCGACTCGCCCTCGACGTCCTCAGCCACGATCAGCAACGGCTTGCCGGCCTGGATCACCTGCTCGAGCACGGGCAGGATGTCCTTGACGGCCCCGATCTTCTGGTTCGCGACGAGGATGTACGGGTCCTCGAGCACGGCCTCCATGCGCTCGGGGTCGGTGATCATGTAGGGCGACAGATAGCCCTTGTCGAACTGCATGCCCTCGGTGAACTCGAGCTCAAGGCCGAAGGTCTGGCCCTCCTCGACGTTCACTACACCGTCCTTACCGACCTTGTCGATCGCGTCTGCGATCGTGTCGCCGATCTCGCGCTCGCGCGCGGAGATCGTGGCGACCCGGGCGATGTCCTCCTTGCCCGAGATCTCCTTGGACTGCTTCTTCAGATCGTCGACGACGGCGTCGACGGCCTGCTCGACGCCCCGCTTGAGCCCCATCGGGTTCGCGCCCGCGGCGACGTTCTTCAGGCCCTCTCTGACGATCGCCTGAGCCAGGAGAGTTGCGGTCGTCGTCCCGTCGCCGGCGACGTCGTTCGTCGCCGTCGCGACCTCACGGACGAGCTGCGCGCCCTGGTTCTCGAACACGTCCTCGAGCTCGATCTCGCGGGCGATCGTGACGCCGTCGTTGGTGATTGTCGGCGCGCCGAACTTCTTGTCGAGCACGACGTAGCGGCCCTTGGGGCCGAGAGTCACCTTGACCGCGTCCGCGAGGACGTTGACGCCCCGCTCGAGCGAGCGACGCGCTTCCTCGTCGAACTTCAGTTCCTTGTGTGCCATTCAGATACCTCCAGTTGATTACGCGTGGCTAGGCGGTCGCGCCCGCCGTTTCCTTCTTCTTGCTGCCGGCCTTGGAGCGGCCGCCCGCGACCTTGGCAAGGACGTCCGACTCCCGCAGGATCAAATACTCGTCGGTGCCGAGCTTGATCTCGGTGCCGCCGTACTTCGAGTAGATGACCTCGTCGCCCTCGGCGACCTCGAGCGGGATCAGCTCGCCGCGATCGTTGCGGCCACCGGGGCCGACGGCCAGGACGCGCCCGCGCTGGGGCTTCTCCTTGGCCGTGTCCGGAAGGACGATGCCGCTCGACGTCGTGTCCTCCTCCTCGAGGGCCTCGACGATCAGGCGGTCTCCCAGCGGTTGCAAATCCATCAACCGACCTCCTCTTTCAGCAGACTTTGTGACAGGTCTTGGCACTCATCAGGTGCGAGTGCCAGCTTATTCTAACGGGCCCTTGCGCGCCAACGCAACTCAAACCGTCGAGGTTTGTTACAAACCCTCGCGTGCCCCGGGAGTTTTCGGCAGGAGCAGTTCTCGTCCGCCGGCTGCGTGGACGCTTGTGGCTCGCCGCGATCCGTCCCGGGGGGAAACCCGAGGGAACCTGGGCGCTGCCCAAGGGCAACATCGGCCGCGGTGAGTCGCCCGAGGCGACGGCGTTGCGCGAAGTGACGGAGGAGACCGGGCTCGAGGGGACCTCGCTGGGCAAGCTCGGCGACGTCAAGTACGTCTATACCCGCGGCGGCGCACGGATCTTCAAGGTCGTAAGCTTCTATCTCCTGCGCTACCGCCGTGGTCGCATCGACGACGTGCCTCGTGCGTTCCGGCACGAGGTCGCTGAGGCCCGCTGGCTGCCGCTCGACGAGGCGCCTCGACTGCTCGCCTACGGCGGAGAGCGCGACATGGCGCGACAGGCGCTGGCAACGCTCGAAGCCGACATCGTATGATCTGCCGTCCTCGGTGGCCGCAATCGCACGTGGTGCCAGACTGAAGTCTGGCACCAGGAACGCAAGGGATGTACGCGCTGAACTTCTACTCACCCATGGTCGCCGACCAGCTGCGGAGCCGTCGGAAGACGGCGACGATCCGGCTCGGGGACAAGTCCGCGAAGTACAAGAAAGGCATGGTCGTCCAGGTCCTCGTCGGCTCGCGCTTCGGGCCCCGGGAGAAGGTGTTCGACGCGGTGATCGACAAGGTCGAGGTCAAGCAGCTCGCAGATGTCTCGCCGCGTGAGATCGAGCACGACAACCCGGAGATGCGCCGGCCTGACGAGATGGCGAATTGGCTCGGCCAGCTCTACAACCGCCCAGTCGGTGCGGAGGACACCGTCACGGTCATCCGCTTCTCGGAGATCAAGAAGAGCTAGCCGCCGGACTGGCGGATCTGGGTGCCGAAGAGCTCCGGCGGGCGGAGCTCGCCGCCGCATGCCTCGCACTCGACCGCGAAGGCAGACGTGAAGCGGCTGTTGCAGGACGGGCAGCGCCAGCGCATTTCGCCCTGGCACTGCGGACAGGCCGCCGGCAGCTCCGCCTCCCACTCCTCGAAATAGCGCTGCGCGTAGCCGCACGAGAGACAGAGGGCAACCCAGTCGCCGAGGGTCTTCCGCCGCTCCTCCTTCAGCCAGTCGCCTGCCTTGCCCATGTCGAGAATCTACTGGGGAGGAAGGGCCACGCCGAAGCACTCGGCCAGAAGCTCCATGTGGTGACGGTCATTCTCGTCCCAGGCGTAGCCCAGGTGATGCCGAAGCTGCAGCTCGGCGGTGATGCACGGGACTGCTCGACCCTTGATCTCACCGGTGGCCTGGAGACCCTCATACGGATAGGCGCCCCATGCTCCCCCGGGCAGTGGTTGCCACGCGTTTCCATCCGCCCCGAAGACAACGGGGTGGAGATCGATGCGTCGGCCCCGCCGGTCTCTCAGCACGAAGCGCGCCGGAAGCCCCGGTTGCTCTTCGGCATCGTGAGCGAACCCCAATTCCCTCAGATCCGTGGCAGCGCGCTCGCATTCCTCGCACTCGACAACCAGATCGAGGTCCTCGTGCGTCTGCTCACCGAGGAGCGCGTCCACGCCCCAGCCGCCGTCCACCAAGAAGCGCACGCCGGCGGACTGCAGGCGATCGAGCACCTCCATGACGTCGGATTCGTTCATCGCCTCCCTGTTAGCAGTGCTGGGGGAATGCGGCGGCTAGCGCCTAGCGGTTCTGCAGTGCGTCGAGGCCGACGGCGAGCGCGACGGCGATGCGGCGGTCGATCCTGCGTTCACGATCGCCGGACAGGTCGAGGACGTACTGGTCCCGGACCTTCAGGAACCTCCGGTTCATATTGCCGACCACGTCCCCGTTGATCACGATCTCGAAGTTGTAGGGGATCGGGACGAACTCGCCGACGTAGGGGACGAAGTCGATCGCCCGACGGGCGATGCCCACCGCCGTCGAGCTCTCCCGGGCGAGGGCCACCTCCTGCTCGTCCGGCCCGCCGATGTGCCAGGTCGACCGAAGCAGCGACTCGCGGAACTTGTGCCAGATCATCCCGATCCGCTCCTCCTCGACGAAGATGTCGTAGCGGGACCCTCCCATGTCGAGCATCGAGCGAGCCTTGACCCTGAACAGCTCCTGAGTCTCGTTCTCGTCCGCGTAGAACCGGATGTCCTCCTTGATCGCGAGTTTCTTCTGTCGGACATACGCAATCGGCGGTCCGGCCGGAGTCTCCCCGACGGCGAGCGGCGTGACGCGGTAGAGGTTGGCCACGGGGCGGATCACCTGGTCGACGAGAAAGCGGTCGTACTCGAAGGTCACGGCCCGACTCTAGCCCTCTACCCCGATCGTTAGAGTTTCCGCCCAATGGCGATCGCCCGCGAAGCCGAGCCGGTCGGCTCGCTGCACGAGATCCGCGAGGCGGGTCTCGACCGCGAGGACCTGTTCGGGATCTACCGGAACATGCTGATCACGCGCGGGATCGAGGAGCGCGGCCACATCCTCTACAAGCAGGGCAAGATCCCCGGCTCGTTCTACACAGGCCGCGGCAACGAGGCGTCGTCCGTCGGCGTTGCCACCGCGATGGGCCCGGAGGACATCGGGACGCCGCTCCACCGTGACATGGGCGTCCACGTCACGCGGGGGGTCGAGCCCTGGCGGATCTTCGCGCAGTACATGGGCCGCGAGGACGGGCCCACGCGCGGGCGTGACGGGAACGTGCACATGGCCGACGCCCAGCTGGGCCTGATCGCAATGGTCAGTCATCTCCCCGCGATGCTGCCGGTCGCCGTCGGCGTCGCGCTCGCCTTCCGGATTCGCAACGAAAGACGCGTCGCTGTCGCCTGGTACGGCGAGGGCGCCTCGGCGCGGGGCGATACCCACGAGGGCATGAACCTCGCCGGCGTGCGCCGCCTTCCCGTCGTGTTTATCTGCGACAACAACCAGTGGGCCTACTCGACGCCGACCCACCTCGAGTACGCCTGCGAGACGCTCGCGGACCGAGCGCAGGCTTACGGGTTCGACGGCGTTGTCGTCGACGGCACCGACGTGCTCGCCGTCTACCGCGAGACGAAGCGGGCGATCGAGAAAGCCCGCGAAGGCGGCGGTCCGACCCTGATCGAGTCGATGACCCTGCGCATGGAGGGGCATGCCGTCCACGACGACGCGTTCTATGTACCGAAGGAGCTGTTCGAGGAGTGGGCGAAGCGCGATCCGATCGAGCGCTTCCGCTCCTGGCTGCGCGAGAACGCGAACATGACCGACGAGGAGGAGGACGAGCTGTCCGCGGGCGTCAAGCGGATCCTGACTCAGGCGATCGAGCGCGCCGAGCAGTCGCCGCTGCCCGATCCGTCGACGGTCGCCGAACGCGTCTTCGCCCGACCTGAGGACCTCGACACGCCGCACCACAAGTAATGCCAGAACTCACGTATTTGCAGGCAATTTCCGATGGTCTCCGGCAGGAGATGCGGCGCGACAACCGCGTCTTCGTGATCGGCGAGGACGTCGGGGTCTACGGCGGGGCGTTCAAGGTCACGCTCGGCTTCCAGGAGGAGTTCGGCCCGTGGCGCGTGATCGACGCGCCGCTCTCCGAGACGGCGATCGTCGGAGGCTGCACCGGCGCCGCGATCATGGGCATGCGGCCGGTCGCCGAGATGCAATTCGCCGACTTCATCTCCTGCGCATGGGATCACCTCGTGACCGTCGCCGCCAAGCAGTTCTATCGAGTCGGCACCCCGATCCCAATCGTCGTCCGGCTCCCGTCAGGCGGCGGCTTCTCCGGCGGGCCGTTCCACTCGCAGAACCCGGAGAGCTCGTTCGCGCACATCGCCGGACTGAAGGTCGTCTGCCCGGCCACGCCCGAGGACGCAAAAGGCCTCCTGATCAGCGCGATCGAGGATCCCAACCCGGTCCTCTACTTCGAGCACAAGCACCTCTACCGCCGGATCAAGGCCGAGGTACCGGAGGAGCGCTACACGACGCCGTTCGGGAAGGCGCGGGTCCACCGCGAAGGCGACGACGTCACGGTCGTCACCTGGGGCGCGATGGTGTACACGGCCGACGAGGCGGCGCAACAGCTCGAGGGCGACGGGATCTCGGTCGAGATCCTCGACCTGAGGACGTTGGTCCCGTGGGACCGCGAGGCCGTCCTCGAAAGCGCGAAGAAGACGTCCAAGGTACTGGTCCTCCACGAGGACACCCGCAGGGGCGGCTTCGGGGGCGAGATCGCGGCGACCATCGCCGAGGAGGCGTTCGAGCACCTCGACGCGCCGATCGTTCGGATCGCCGCTCCCGACTCGCCGGTTCCCTTCTCACCGCCGCTCGAGAAGGCCTTCATCCCGCAGGTTGACGACGTCGCCGCAGGGGTACGAGAGCTGGCTGAGTACTAGGAGTACGAATGGCTACGCCAACCGCCGTCGACGTCGTGATGCCCCAGATGGGCGTGTCCGTCTCCGAGGGGACGATCACGAAGTGGCTCAAGCAGGAAGGGGAGGAGATTCAGGCCGACGAGCCGCTGCTGGAAATCTCGACCGACAAGGTCGACACCGAGGTGCCGAGCCCCGGTAGCGGCGTCGTCCAGCAGATCCTCGTCCAGGAGGGCGAGACCGTCGAGGTCGGCACGAAGCTGGCCGTGATCGGCGCGGCCGGTGCTGCCGCACCTCCCGAGGCACCCTCCGGCGACGGCGCAGCCCCCGAGCAGGCGACGACAGAGGCGGCTGCCGAATCCGCAGCAGTCTCGAGCGCCGAGACACCCGCCCCGGCCCCTGCGCCGGCCGAGGAGGCCGCGCCGACCGCTCCGGCGGCCCCGGAGCCTCAGCCTGAGCCGAGCGAGGACGGCAAGAGCTTCGTCTCCCCGGTGGTCGCCCGCATCGCCTCCGAGCACAACGTCGACGTCTCCCAGGTCCAGGGCACGGGCCGCAGCGGGCGCGTAACGAAGAAGGACATCCTCGCGTTCGTCGAGGGCGGCGCGCAGGCAGCTGCGCCGACGGCTCCAGCTCCTCCGGCCGAGCCGGCACCAGCACCCGAGCCGCCGACGGCAGCGCCGCCGGAGCCCGAGCCGGAGGCCGCACCCGCGGCGGCACCCACCGCTGCCGCGCCGGCGGCTGCTCCACCCGCGGAAGAAGCCCCAGGCGAGCAACTCGAGCCGATGACCGCGATGCGCAAGGGCATCGCCGAGCATATGCGCCGCTCGCTCGATACCTCGGCGCACGTCACGAGCGCGATCGAGGTCGACATGTCCAAGGTCGTCGCGTTGCGCGAGAAGCTGAAGCCGGAGTTCCAGAAGAGCTACGGCGTCAACCCGACGTACCTGATCTTCGTCGCCCGGGCCGTGGTCGAGACGCTCAAGGACTACCCGTGGATCAACGGGGAGATCCGCGGCGACAAGATCGTGACGCGCAACTACGTCAACCTTGGCTTCGCCGTCGAGCTCGAGGACGGCAAGGGCCTGATCGTCCCGGTCGTCAAGAACGCCGAGGGGCTGAACCTGCTGGGGATGACGCGCGCCGTCACGGACATCGCCGACCGGGCGCGAAACAAGAAGCTGACACCGGACGAGGTGCAGGGCGGTACGTTCACGGTCACGAATCCCGGCGGGTACGGCACCTTCCACGGAACGCCGATCATCAGTCAGCCACAGGCGGCGATCCTTGGAACCTACGCCGTCGTCAAGCGTCCTTGGGTGACGCAGGACGAGCACGGCAAGGACGTGATCGCCATCCGACCGATCATGAACCTGACGCTCACGTACGACCACCGTCTCGTCGACGGTGCGCTCGCCGGTCGGTTCCTGCGCGACCTGCGCGAAAAGCTCCAGAGCTGGGACGAAGCGGCGTACTAGCCTGGGACGAGCCGGGCTGGCTCGACCGCGCGACTGCCTGGATCGACGAGCGCGTCGAGCGGACGGGTGAGGCCGAGCTCGTCCACGCGCGCGCTTGGTCCGCGATCGTGCGGGTTCGGATCGCCGACGGCATCGCGTGGTTCAAGGAGGATCCGCCGGCCGACGAGTTCGAGCCTGCGCTGACCGAGCTCCTCGCCGGCAAGCGCCGCGACGACCTGCCGGAGCTGATCGCGTGGGAGGGCCCGCGGATGTTGACGCGCGACGTCGGACCTCGGCTGCGCGAGGTACACGACGCCGGCGAGGCGCGCCCGTCGTGGGAGGAGATCCTCCCGCTCTCCGCCGAGCTCCAGATCGAGTTCATGGAGGTCGCCGATCGTTCGCTCACACTGGGCACGCCCGACGATCGACCCGAGCTCCTGCCGAACCGGTACGTGGCGCTCGGCGGCGATCGCATCGACGCCGTCCGCGCCGCCGCGGAACGGCTGGCCAACTCGATCCCGCTTACCGTCGCGCACATGGAAGGGCATGACGGCAACATCTTCGTTCGCGACGGCCGACCAGTCTTCATCGACTGGGCGGAGGCGGTCGTGACCGATCCCTTCGTCGGGCCGGTGCAGACTCTTCGCGGGGCAACGGAACGTCTGGGGTACACGCCCGGCTCCCCGGAAGTCGAGCGCCTGCGCGATCTCTACCTGGAACCGTTCGGGCCTTTCGCGCCCATGACCGAGCTGCGCGAGCTGTTCGCCGACGGGTACCTACTCCACGGGATCTCCCGCGCCGAGCTCTGGCGTCGCACGCTCGCCCGCTCCCGGCCGAGGCGCGTGCGGAGTACGGACAGCCGGTCGGGGCGTGGCTGGAGATCATGCGCGAGCTGGTCGACGGCACAACTACCCTAGGAGGAGCATGAGCGCGATGCAGGGCAGCTGCTGGTGCGGCGGTGTCCGCTTCGAAGTAAACGAGCCGTTCAGCACGCTCTCCTTCTGCCACTGCACCTCGTGCAAGCGAATTTCCGGCGGCGTCGGAACGGCCAGCGGGAGAGCCCGAACCGAGTCGATCGACGTGAAGCAAGGCCGTGAGCTGCTGACGACCTACCAGCCCGACGAGGGGAACGCGAAGACCTTCTGCTCAGTGTGCGGCTCGAACGTCTTCGGCGGCGGGTGGCCCGACAGTGAGCAGTCGAGCGTCCGCCTGAGCGCGATCGACAGCGGACTCGATCAGAAGCCCGAGAGGCACATCTTCGTCCGCTCGGTCGCCGCCTGGGAGACGCTGCCGGACGACGGCCTGCCGCGCTACGAGGTGGAGGATTCGTGAGGCCCGCGAACTTGCTCAACCTCGGACAAGTGCCTTACCTCGAGGCCTGGAACTTGCAGCGCTCTATCGCCGGCGCGGTCTCGCGGAGCGAGATCCCGGACACGGTGATGCTGCTCGAACATCCGCCGGTGATCACGCTGGGGCGCCGCGCGGAGCAGAGCGAGCTGCACATCCCTGAAGAGGCGGAGGTCGAGATCGTCGAGACCGACCGCGGCGGCAAGTCCACCTACCACGGGCCGGGGCAGCTCGTCTGCTACCCGATCCTCGACCTGACGCGGCATGGGCAGGACGTCAAGCGCTACTGCCGCGATCTCGAAGAAGCATTGATTCGCACGCTCGCCGCCGCCGGGGTCGAGGCCACGCGGATCGAGGGCCTCACCGGAATCTGGGTGGAGCGGCCGCCGCGAAAGATCGCCTCGATCGGCGTCCACATCTCGAAGTGGGTGACGACGCACGGGTACGCGCTCAACGTCGATCTCGATCCGGCGCCGTTCACCGAGTGGATCACGGCCTGCGGGCTCGAGGACACCGCCTTCACGACGGTCGCCCGCGAGCTCGGTCGGCCCGTCTCGGTGGACGAGCTACGGACGTACGCCGCCGCCGCGCTCGAGCAGGTCTTCGGGCTCGCCTTCGAGGAGCTGCCGCCCGAGCACGGCTCAGCGGCCGGGCAACCAGCCCTCGCGATAGGCGACCCGGCGCGAGCGCGGTAGATCCGCGTACGCCTCCCCGGGCTTCGTCGTCTCTTTCTCAACCGAGACGCCGTACTTCTTCGCAGTGTCCGAGACCGCGTAGACGAGGCCCTTTCGACTGAGGCCGCGCGCGCCCACGGCGAGAACGACCGCGGGCCCGTCTCCGGCGGCGACGATCATGTGGTCGGTTTGCGGCGGGCAGTGGATGAAGTCCCACGCTCGCAGCTCCCGTTCCTCGTCCTCCACGATCAGCACGCACCTGCCCGCGAGCACGAGGAACCCTTCCTGGCCGTTTTCGCGGTGGTAGCGGCCCAGGCTCTCGCCGGGCTCGAGGACGCTGACGTTGATCCCGAGCTGGGGAAAGGGCCTTTTGCCCTCGAAGTCGCAGTAGCTTCCGAGCCGCTCCCGCTCCCGCCAGCGCGCTTCGCGCACGTTGACGACCAACCAGCCTTCCTCATCCGCGACCAGCCCGTACTTGGTCTCTCGGAGGGGCGCCTCAGGCACCGATGCAGCGTACCGACGCGTCCGTAGACTTCCCGGCGTGAAGTCGCTGCCCGTCGCGGAGCGCCCGCGCCGGCCGCCGTGGATGAAGGTCCGGGCGCCGAGCGCCGACTCGCAGTACTTCGACGTCCGCAAGTTGATCCACGGCGCGAGCCTCCACACCGTCTGCGAAGAGGCGCGCTGTCCGAACATCGCCGAGTGTTGGGGCCGGGGGACGGCGACGTTCCAGATCCTGGGCGACACGTGCACCCGCGCTTGTCGGTACTGCTACGTGCACTCGGGGCGTCCGGAACATCCACCGGACCCGCTCGAGCCGCTGCGCCTGGCCAACACGGCGGCGCAGATGGGGCTCGAGCACGTGGTCGTCACCTCGGTCGACCGCGACGACCTGCCCGACAAGGGCGCCGGTCACTTCGCAGCGACGATTCGCGCGCTCAAGCACAAGACGCCGAGCACGAGCGTCGAGGTGCTAACCCCCGACTTCCTCGGCGTGGAGGAAGAGGCGCTCCGGATCGTGCTCGCCGAGCAGCCCGAGGTCTTCAACCACAACATTGAGACCGTCCCGCGGCTCCACCGGCGGATGCGAGGAGCGAAGGCCTCGTACGGCAAGGCGCTCTGGCTGCTCGAGCGGGCGAAGGAGCTCGCCGACTATCCGGTCCTGACGAAGTCGGGGATCATCGTCGGCCTGGGGGAGACGAACGACGAGGTGGTCGACACGATGCGCGACCTCCGCGCCCATGGCGTCGACGTCGTCACGATCGGCCAGTACCTCCAGCCGTCGGCGAAGCACGTCCAGATCGACCGCTGGGTCCATCCGGACGAGTTCCGCTGGTTCCGAGAGCGCGGCGAGGCACTTGGCTTCGGCTCGGTGTTCTCCGGCCCGCTCGTCCGCTCGAGCTACCGCGCGGACGAGCAGCGGCACGCGGCCGAGACGGGCCGCGGCGCCGTCGCCTACTAGCGCTCGGCCCGCGCAAAGAGCGGGCGCGTGGTGCGATCGAGCTCACGCGCGACCCGCTGCGCGTCCTGGCCGAGGTAGAGGCCGTTCTCGAGGATTCCCTCGGCGGCGTCCTCGATCTCCGGCCAGGTCGAGATCGTTGGCACCCGGCGGATCGTCTCGATCTGGTCGAGGAAGACACGCGAGCTCCGCGGCCGCGCGTCCGGGTCGAGGAACGCCTCGGACTCGGCGACCGCCTTCAGCGACGGCACCGTTCGCCCGGTTCGGGCAACGATCTCCTGTCCCTCCGGGCTGTTGGCGAACTCGACGAAGCGCCAGGCCGCGTCCTTGTCGTCCGAGGCCTTGGCCATGCAATAGGCGTCGGAGTGGAGGATGCCGGCCGGCTGGCGGAAGCGGGGGAGATCGACGACGTCCCACTCGAACGCGCGGATCGTCCGGAAGGTCGGCGTCGACCGTCGCGAAGAGAGCAGCATCGCCAGCCGTCCGTTCTGGAAGCGCGTCTCGTCGTCCTCGGCCTCGACGTCCACGTCGGTCGGAACGACCCCGTAGACGCTTCGGAGCTTCAGGAATTCCTCTAGTGCCTGTAGCGCTCGAGGGGTGCCGAGCGTAAAGCGCGTCGGACGCTCGTCGTCATCGACGAGCTCACCCCCGTTCGACCAGACGAAAGGCGCGATCCGGATCACGGTCGGCTCGACGCCCAGGCCGTAGATCGCAGGAGTGATCGCGCCCTGCTCCGGCTCGCCGGCGATCACCTGCCGTCCCTGCGCGTCGCGGGTCAGCTGTGAAGCTCGGATCACGAGCTCAGTCCAGGTCCAGCCACGTCGAGGCTCCGGCACGTTGAAGCGCCGGAAGAGGTCGCGATTGTAGTAGACGACGAGGCTCGAAACGTTCTGCGGCAGGCACGTCAGCAGGCCGTCCCAGCGAAAGGCCTCGAGCGCCACGGGGTAGAAGTCGCCGGGCTCGAACGAGTCCGCGTCCTCGACCCGGTCCTCCAAGGGCTCGAGGACGCCGCGGGCAGCGAACTGACCGTAGAAGCGGTAGTTGAGCAGGAAGACGTCCGGCGGCGCTCCGCCGGCGAAGGACGTCGAGAGGCGAGCCAGGAGATCCTCGCGGTCGCTTGCCTCGATCAGCTGGACGTTTCCGTCGTCATCGCGGCGCTCGTAGGCTGAGATCAGGGTTCGATAGGCCTCGATCTCCTCCGGCTCGCCGAAGACGAGGAAGCGGATGTTGCCGTCGCCCCCACCCCCGCCGCACGCAGCCAGGCAAAGAGCACACGCGAGCGCGGCCAGGAAGCGGGGCACGGCCGATATTAGATACGAGATGGGGCCGCCGGAGCGGCCCCATCTGCGGTTATGCAATCAGTCGAGGTTCAGCCGCCAGGTGCTGCGTCCGTGCGTTGCGGCGTAGAGGATCCGTTCGCTCGGAAGGATCTCGAGACTCGTGACCTCGACGTTCGGCAGCCCAGGCGCGGAGTTCGTCCACGTCGTGGTGCCTGCTGCGAGGCGAAGGGCCCCGAAGTCCGTTCCGGCGTACAGGTCGCCCGTGACGTCGTCACGCACGAGGTCGTTGACCGGCAGGTCGCCGAAGTTGTACGACCGGTCGACCCACGTCGACGTCCCCGTCGCCGGGTTGTACGTGACCTCGACGATGTGAGCCCCAGTCCCCGGGGTGTTCACGCCGTAGCCGCTGTACGAGATCCACGCGTGGTTCCCGTTCGCGGGATCCACATGGATGCTCGAGACGAAGCGGCCAGGATCGATCGCCGTGTCGTCGTCCAGGCGTGACCAAGTGACGTTCGTCGCCACACGCTGGATGAACGGGTCGTCCGGCGGAATCCGTGGCCTTCGCTCGACGGTCGGTTCAGCGTTCACGTTCTTCGTGATGAAGACGCGGCCGGTGCTCGTTGCCGCCCACGCGGTCAACGTGTCAGCCGTCGTCCTCTCCACCGCGGCGACGTTGCCGCCCGCCCGGTCACCCCAGGCGGAAGCCGTCAAACGAACCGGGCCGAGCTCAGCCCAGTCACCGCACGTGATGCTGGGGTGGAAGTCGCCAGTCCACGTGTTGCAGTGCTCCTGGGCTTCCGCCATGGTCATCGAACCGAGGCCGTGTGTCTTCGTCCGATACGCCGTTCGCCCAGTGCCGGCGAACATCGTGCCGCTGACGACCGGGTCGCTGATGATCGGCGAGTAGAAGTTCGAGCCGGCATGCCCGAAGAGCGGGTCGGCGACGTAGATCCACGTGGCGATCTTGCCGCCCTCGAAGTTCACCTCGGGCGAGACGTCGAAGAACGAGTGGAAGCGGAAGTTCGGAAGATCGGCGTCGAAGCCGTTCCAGCCGCCGTCCCCGATCATCGTGTTCTCCCATTTCACCGTGTCC
>Ga0126313_10000640_pt1 | contig 17019 bp, 18 predicted proteins | sample Plot105A_FD_89954 | JGI IMG/M metagenome (GOLD analysis project Ga0126313, IMG submission 89954) | Serpentine soil microbial communities from UC McLaughlin Reserve, CA, USA - Plot105A | ecosystem: Environmental > Terrestrial > Soil > Grasslands | place: USA: UC McLaughlin Reserve, Lake County...
AGCTGGAGGTCGAGCTGGAGCAGGGCCGGCCGGCCACGGTGGAGAAGGTCGTCGCCCTCTACACCTCCCGGGACCGGGGCATCTCCGAGAGCCTGCTGGACGCGCGCCAGGCGGCGCAGGCGGCAGCAAGCTTCGCGGAACTGCTGGCCCGGCACGAGGCCACCTGGGGCATCCTGTGGAGACGGTTCGACGTCCAGCTCGACAGCGCCAACGAGTGGGCCGAGACCGTCCTGCACCTGCACATCTTCCACCTGCTGCAGACCGTCTCGCCCCACACCGAGCACCTCGACGTCGGCGTCCCGGCACGCGGCTGGCACGGGGAGGCCTATCGGGGCCACATCTTCTGGGACGAGCTGTTCATCTTCCCGTTCTTCAACCTCCAGCAGCCGAGGGTCGCCGCCGCGATGTTGGACTACCGGCACGCCCGGCTCGGCGCGGCCCGGGCCGCGGCCCGGAGGGCCGGCTACCAGGGGGCGATGTTCCCCTGGCAGAGCGGCTCCAACGGCCGTGAGGAGACCCAGCAGCTTCACCTCAACCCCAAGTCCGGGCGCTGGCTGCCCGACCACTCCCACCGCCAGCGCCACGTCAATGTCGCCATCGCCTACAACGTCTGGCAGCACTACCTGGTCACCGCCGGCAACGGGTTCCTGCGCTTTGTCGGGGCCGAGCTGCTGGTTGAGATCGCCCGCTTCTGGTCAAGCATCGCCACTTGGAATGCCGAGGAGGGCCGCTACGAGATCCTGGGGGTGATGGGCCCGGACGAGTACCACGAGGGCTACCCGGACGCCGACGAGCAAGGCCTGCGCAACAACACCTACACCAACGTCATGGCGGTCTGGGTGCTGCGGCGGGCCCTGGAGGCCCTGGAGGTCCTGCCGCCGCACTACCGGCAGGAGCTGGTCGCCGAGCTCGGCATCGCCGACCGGGAGTTGGACCGCTGGCGCGACATCAGCCGCAAGATGAAGGTGGTGTTCCACGCCGACGGGGTGCTGACCCAGTTCGAGGGCTACGAGCAGCTGCGGGAGTTCGACTGGGAGGGCTATCGGGAGCGCTACGGCGACATCGCCCGGCTGGACCGGGTGCTTGAGGCCGAGGGCGACATCACCGACCGTTACAAGCTGGCCAAGCAGGCCGACGTGCTGATGCTGCTGTTCCTGCTGTCCCGGGACGAGCTGCGGGAGCTGCTGGCCGGCCTCGGCTACCAGGTGAGCGAGGAGCAGCTGGCCCGGACCGTCACCTACTACCTGGAGCGGACCTCGCATGGGTCGACCCTGTCGGGGGTGGTGAGCGCCTGGGTCCTGGCCCGCTATGAGCCCGGGCAGGCCTGGCAGTTCCTCATGCGGGCCCTGGAGAGCGATGTTGCCGACGTCCAGGGCGGCACCACCGCCGAGGGCATCCATCTGGGGGCGATGGCCGGCACGGTCGACCTGGTGCTGCGCTGCCTGACCGGCCTGCGGGCCCGCGGGGAGGTGCTGTGGTTCGACCCGGCCCTGCCGCCCCAGGTCAAGCAGCTCAACTTCAGCATCCACTACCGGCACCACCGCCTCGACGTCGAGCTGGCCGAGGATCACCTCCAGATTAGCTCCCGGCCCGGTGAAGGCCGCCCAATCCAGATCCACGTCCACGACGGGACTATCCACCTCGTCCCAGGCGCCCGCCACGTCTTCCCCCTGCAGCGCCCATAACCGCGCCGGGCGCGTCCTGAACGATGACAAGGATGCCGACCATCGCCCGCCGCCATCCCCCACCGTCGACTACTACCTCAAGCGCACCTCGCACGGCTCGACCCTGTCCGGGGTGGTCAACACCTGGGTGCTGGCCTGCTGCGACCGGCGCCGGTCGTTGCGGTTCTTCACCGAGGCGCTCGCCAGCAACCTCCACGACGTCCAGGGCGGCACCGCCGAGGGCATCCACCTGGGCGCCATGGCCGGCACCGTCGACCTGGTCCAGCGCTGCTACACCGGCCTGGAGACCCGCCAGGACGTGCTCTGGCTCAACCCCAGCCTGCCCGAGAAGCTCGACGGCCTCGACTTCGAGGTCCGCTACCGCGGCCACTGGGGGATCAACCTGCACCTCACCCCAGCTGCTGCGGGTCCGCGTGGCCGCCTCCTGCGCCGCTTCGGTCCGGATCGGCGTCAAGGGCGAGGTCGTGGAGCTGGCACCAGGCAGCGCCCGCGAGTTCCCGTGCTGAGCTGGTGAGGGCCGCCCGGCCCGGGAACGGGAGGACGATCGGCCGATGTGTCCGCGGCCTTGATGACGGAGGCTCAGCAGGGAGGCACCCGTCCTCCCCGCCGCGATCGAGGAGGCGACATTGATGACCGCAACCGAGTCCACCGCGACCAGCCTCGAGGGCCTGCTCGGCACGGTCGGTGAGGCGATGAACGGCGAGGTGGTGGCGCTCGAGGCCGACACCCCGGTCGACGTGGCCGTCCGCCGGCTGGAGCACATCCAGGTGTCGGGGGCTCCCGTCGTCGACCACGGCCGCGTGGTTGGCGTGGTGACTCTGCGTGACCTGCTCGTGCCCGTCCTGGCCGACGGCCCCGTCCAGACCACCGGCCCGTTTCACCGCCACGAGCACCACCTCACCGCCTACCGGGTGCGCGAGCTCATGACCGCCGAGCCGGTCACGGCCCGGCCCGACTGGCCTCTGGCGCGGGCGGTGCTGGCCATGGAGCAGGCGCGAATCAACCGGTTGCCGGTGGTCGGCTCGGCTGGCCGGCCGGTCGGCATCCTGACCCGCGACGACGTGCTGCGTGTCCTGGCCAGGCGCATCCGCGAACCTGCCCTGCCGGCACGCCACCGATCCCGGATCGAGCCGGACTGACCTACCGAGGTGATGGCCTGGCCGCGCCGAGCCCCACGGCGAGCTCCTCACCCCATCGGCGGGCACGCTCGCGCTCCCCACGCAGGAGGGGGCCGGTGGTTCCCTCCACGAAGAAGCTCTGGGGTCGAGCGAGGACTCGGAAACCGAGCCGTCGCAGCCGCTTCTCGGCGGCGGCCGCGGCCGAACCGGGCAGTCGCGGCTTGCTGATGCGGGTGTCGAAGGCGGCTACCGCCACATCCGGCGAGCTCTTGGGAAGCGTGCCGAGCCACTCTCGGAGTCCGATGCTGGTGGACACCAGCCTGTCCTTGGCCTGCTGGGCGGCCGACTGACGGGTTCCCAGCCGGCTCAGCCCGAAGGCATGGGTCGGGCCTCCCACCACCAGCAGCTCCACGTCGTCGCCGATGGTCGCCGGCGCGGCGCCGACCTCGACCAGCTCGACCGGCAGGTGCTCTGACAGGCCCTCGGTGACCGCGTCGGCGATCTGCCGGGTGTTGCCGAACATCGATTCGAAGACAACCAGTGCCGCCATGTCGATCACCACTGGGCGTGGGGATACAGCTCGAGCCCCTCGACCTGTCCGTCGCGGGACAGCGTGACCACGAGCGCGACGGCGTTGAGGTGCTGGAACTGTGCTCGCACCAGGTACTGCAGGTGATCGCGGCCCGGCTTGGCCGGCTCCGGCTGCACGCTGGTGACGGCCAAGAAGGGGCCGGTGAGCGACAGGTTCTCGGTACGGAATTCGGCAAAGGCGTCCTCATCGACGATCAGCTTCGCCGGCAGTGACAGATCTCGGCTGAAGGCCTGGTAGTCGCCCAGGTTGTAGGCGGCCAGCATGTTCTCCGCGATCGCCTGGACTTGGTGGTTGGTAATGGCCGCCGGGGGTGCCTGCTCGACCCGCTCGCCAGCACAGGCGGCGAGCGTCATGGCCAGGAGCACCCCGAGCGCCGCCAGCGTGGCCGTTCGTCTCATGACCTTCCCTTTTCTGCAGTGAATGCTCGATCCAAGTCTGTTGGCATGGGGTCGAGGCAGGCAGGGCCGAACGGCCCGAGATCGGTGGGCCGGGTCCCGGCGCCTTCGGGAAGGTGGGACCGCCGGTCAGGGTAGGGCTCAGCCGCGGAAGGCGATCATGTACAGCAGCCAGAGGCCGTACAGGACAGTGGCCACGGCGATGTCACCGAGGACCCGGGCGACGATCCGCTCGGCGCGGCCGCGCAGGCCCAGGTCGAGCAGGACCGCATGCACGCCGGCGACCCCGTGCCAGGTCACGCAGATCAGCAGCAGGGCCTCGACGGCGAACACGACCGGGTTGCGGATCCAGGCGACCACGTCGGCGTAGGTGCGCAAGCCGCCCTCGACCACGAAGTGCTGGGCGACCATGTGCACGGTCAGCAGGACCAGCAGCAGCACCCCGGAGGTGACCTGGGCCAGCCAGGCGAAGGTGGGCCGGGGGCGGCGCCGCCAGCGGGTCGCCTCGGTGAAGTCCTCCTTGAGCTGTGTGGCCATCGGTCCCTCCTCGATCAGGCCAGGATGCGCACGGCCGCGACCACGACGACCAGCCCGACCAGGATGGCCGCGGCCACCAGCAGGGCCCGGTGCCGGTCGACCAGCAGGCCCGACCCGACCAGGGCGACCCGTAGGCCGTTGAGGCCGTGGAAGGCCAGGCCGGCGACCAGCAGCAGGTCGAAGGCCAGGAACACCGGCCGGCGGAACAGCTCGACCAGCCCGTCCCAGGCCTCGGGGCCGCGCAGCAGGGTGCTGAGGAGCACCAGGTGCAGGTAGAGGTAGGCGACCAGCCCGAGCCCGGTGAGCCGGTTGGCCACGAAGGCCCAGGTGCCGAGGTGGCGCCCGCGCGGGTCGAGCCAGCGCGGCCGTCGCCGTTGTGGTCTCGCGCCCTGGCGGCTGGCTTGGGTCATGGCCGGACCTCCCGGTGGTAGCGGCCGACCAGCCGGGGCAGCCGGTCCCGGAGCAGGCGGCCACGCAGCCGCATGATCGCCTCGCCTGGGTCGACCCCGGCCGGGCAGACGGCCGAGCATTCGAACGCCGTGTGGCAGCGCCAGGCCCCGTGGGCGTCGTCGACCAGGCCGAGCACCGCCCTCGGGTCGGCGCCGCGCGGTTCCTCCAGGACCCGCTCGGCGGCGGCCAGGGCGGCCGGGCCCAGGAAGCGGGGGTCCCCGGCGACCGGGCAGGCCGACAGGCACAGGCCGCACTCGATGCAGTCCTCGAAGCGCTCCAGGTCCTCCAGCACAGGACCCGCATCGGCCGTCCCGTCCTTCTTGCCGGCGCGTTCGCTGGCCCGGACGAGCGGCCGGCCGACGGGCTCGAGGCGCCGGTAGACGTGCTCCATGTCCACGACCAGGTCGCCGGCCACGGCCGCCCCAGCCAGGGGCTCGACGACCACCGGGTCACCCAGCTCCTCGATCCGGGTCACACAGGCCAGGACCTCGCGGCCGTTGACCCGCATCCCACAGGTGCCGCAGGAGCCGTGCAGGCAGGAGTGGCGGACGGTGAGGCTGGGGTCCTTCAGGCGGCGGACGGCCAGCAGGGCGTCGAGCACGGTGGTGCGGGGCCCGGCCGGGACGCGGAACTGGTCGTAGCGGGGGGCCGCGTCGTCCGGGCCGAAGCGGAAGACCTTGAGGAGCACGGTTCGCTGGGTGCTCATGCCGCCCTCCCGGTGTAGTGGGCGGTGTGGGGTGTCAGCACGACCTCACGGGTGCGGCAGGGCGCCTCGACAGCGAGCTTGGCGCAGACCAGGTCGGCGGTGGCCTCGGCCATGGCCCGCAGGGTGGTGGCCTTGCCGCCGGTGATGGTGACGAACCCCTCCACCCCGTCGCTGACGGCATGGTCGAAGCACTTGAAGGTCCGGGACAGCTCGCGGCCGCCGCCTCCTCCGGCGCCGCCAGTGGCGCCGATCAGCGGCCGGGCCGCGGACCAAGCGGCCCGCTCGGCGGCCGAGGCCACCGCCGGGACCAGCTTGGCGCCCTCGCGGTACATCGCCTGGACATGCTCGTCGGGGACCTCCAGGTCGTCGGGGTCGGTGACCGTCCAGGCGCTGGTCCCGACGATCGACAGGCGCCGCTGGGGCACCACGATGTCGCCGTCGCCGGCCGGGTGCAGGCGATTGACCACCAGGTCGCACAGCCGGCCGACCAGCGCCAGCAGCACCCCCGGTGACGGCTGGACCGGCACGGTCGCCCCGGCCATGGCGGCCAGGCGCTCGCACCAGGGGCCGGTGGCGTTGACCACCAGGTCGCCCGCCAGCTCGCCCTCCGCCCCAGTCAGGTGGTCCCGGAGCGCCACCCCGGTCACCGCCCGGCCAGCGGTCAGCAGCCCGGTCACCTCGGTGAACGGCCGCAGTTGAGCGCCGTTGCCCCGGGCGGTGGCGAAGAACCGCAGCGGCAGCCGCATTGCGTCCATGGTCGCGTCCGGGACCCACACGGCCGCCTTGAGCGCCGGGTTTAGGCCCGGCTCCACCGACAGGGCCTCGGCTACGGTCAGCTCCCGGGTCGGGATGCCACAGGCCGCGCAGCCGGCCAGAAAGCCTGGCAGGTAGTCCATGTCCTCGTCACAGACGGCGACGACCAGCCCGCCGTTCTCCTCGAACGACCCGGGCGCGATCCGACGCAGGATGCGGTTCTCAGCGATGCACTCGACCGCGGAGGCCGGGTCGTTGACGGCGTAGCGGCCGCCCGAGTGCAGCAGCCCGTGGTGGCGGCCGGTGGTGCCCGAGGTCAGCTCGCCCCGCTCCAGCAGGGTCACGGCCAGCCCGCGCAGGACCAGGTCGTGGGCGAGGGCCCCTCCGGTGCCGCCCCCGCCGACCACGATCACGTGTGCCGCGTCCATGTCCTTCACCTCCTGGCGGCGCCAGGGCCGGCTCGGCCCCGACGTCGACGCGAGGCGCCTCAGCGCGCGATCAGCACGGGCCGCTGGCTGAGGTGCAGGACCTTGTGGGCGACGCTGCCGAGCAACAGGGCGGTCAGGTCGCCGCGGCCGTGGGAACCCATCACGATCAGGCCGGCGTCCAGGTCCTCGGCCAGGTTGGTGAGGATCTGGGCGATGCCGCCGTACTGCGAGCTCCGAAGCTCAGTGCGCGCCTTGATCCCGGCCTCCTCCAGCTCGGCCACGTACCCATTGGTGAGCTCGATGACCTCCCGATCGGCCTCGTAGTCAAGCCCGGGGTAGGTCTGGAAGCGGGCGGGCAGCAGCTCGGTCACGTGGGTCACCACGACCTCGTCGTTGGTGGCCATGGCCAGCCGCTTGGCCAGCTCGACCGCCTTCTCCGAGTACTTGGACCCGTCGACGGCGAGCAGGATGGTCCGGAACATCGGGTGCCTCCTCTCGAGGTGTGCCTCCAGCATCGATGCAGGAGGCGCCGCCACCCAGAGCCGGACGGCCCACAGCCGATAGGCCCTACGACCCGGGTCAATCCGGCCGGACATGGCGACGCTGTGTCCATGGAGGAGATCGCCCGAGTGCTCACCCGACACCCGCCGTCCGATCGGCTCCCGGCAGTCCTGCCGGCGCAACAGGACCTGCTCTCGGCCCGAGCCGAGACGCTGGCCAGCCGGCCGATCCTCACCTGCGCCCCGGACGACACGGTCACCCAGGCGGCCCGGCGCATGCGCGACCGGCGCGTGTCGTCGCTGATCGTCGACAGCCGGCCACCAGGCCTGGTGACCGGCTGCGACCTCCGCGACCGGGTGCTCGCGGCCGGCCTTGATCCGGACACCCCGGTACGCCAGGTCATGACCACGCCGCTACACACCATCCCGGCCGACAGCACCATCTTCCGCCAGCTCCACGGCCAGCTCGACGGCGAGGTGGTGCTCGCCATGGTCGACCGGGACATCCACCACCTGCCCCTGACCCGGCAGGGACGACTGGTCGGGATGGTCACCGACACCGACCTGCTGCGCCGGGAGTCCCACCATCCCCTGCTCGTCCGCCGCCAGCTCGACCGGGCGGCCGGCCCCGAACAGCTGGCCGCCTCCGCCCATGAGGTAGCCACGGCCGCAGCCCGACTGGTGGGGGCCGGCACCCCGGCCGCTGACGTCACCCGGTTCCTGACCAGCGCCCACGATGCCCTCTATGTCCGCGCCGCTCGGGACGGCGAGGCGGCCCTCGGCCCGCCCCCCTGCCCGTACGCGCTCCTCGTCCTCGGCAGCGGGGCCCGCCGGGAGAGCACGCTCCGCACCGACCAGGACCACGCCATGGTGCTGGCCGATGACGCCCCACCGGGGGCCGACGGCTGGTTCGCCGCCCTGGCCGAGCACCTGGCGGCCACCCTGGAGCGGTGCGGGCTCGTCCGCTGCCCGGGCAACATCATGGCGACCAACCCGGCCCGGCGGGTCCCGCTGGGGGCCTGGCAGGAGCAGTTCATCCGCTGGATGGAGGAGCCGGAGGAGGACGCGGTGCTCGCCGCGGCCACCTACTTCGACGCCGAGACGCCGCTCCGGCGGATCGCCGGCCAGGCCGCCGGCAACCGGCGGTTCCTGGGCCGCCTGGCCGTGGCGGCCCTCTGGCGGCGCCCACCACTGGGGCTCCTGCACCACCTGCGCGGCGACCACCATGGCCGCATCGACCTCAAGGCGCACGGCACCGCGCCGATCGTCGACCTGGCCCGCCTGCTCACCCTGGAAGCCGGCGACCCGGCGGTGACCACCACCGCTCGACTGCAGGCGGCGGCCGACCACGGCACGGCCGGGACCGCCGCCACCGACCTCGCCGCCGCCTTCGAGTCCCTGCAGCAGCTGCGCCTACGCCACCAGGCCGAGCAACTGGCCGCGGGAGCGGTCCCGGACGACGCCATCCCCCTGGCCGAGCTCACCGCGCTCCAGCGCCGCTGGCTCAAGGACACCGCTGAGCTTCTTCGCACCTGCCAGGAGAGCGTCCGGATCGCCTACCGGACCGACCTGATCGGGTGACCACCTGCCGCGGCGGCGGCGACGTCAGGAGGCCTCCGGCGCCAGTTGCTCCCGCGCTTCCAGGAATCGCTTGAGGCCGCCCCAGTTCTCCTGCTCCTGACGCCGCCCCACGCGGGCGATAACCGGGGTCAGCAGCCGGTACAGCCCACGGGGCTTCACCTGCCACGACCAGCCCATCCGGGTGCCGTTGGGGACCGGGTCGAAGCGCAGGGTTCCGACGATGTCCGCGGCCGGCATGTGGATTGACGACGCCAGCCGCCCCGGGCGCTCATAGGCCGTGTACTGGATGGTCATCCCGGTCGTCCGGCCCAGGGTGACGGCCTCGGCCCGGAACCGGGTCCCGGGGCCGATGGGCCCGGGCGAGAGCTTCTCGGCCCGGCGGATGCGTGGGTTATACCGCGGCTCGTTGCGTTCGTCGGCGACGAAGTCGAACACCTCATGGACTGGCCGATGGATGACAAGTTCGCCTTCTATTGGTGCCATGGCGGATGCACCTCCCTGTGCCGTCATGTTGGCCGCCGTGGTGGGCGGCCACCAGGGCTGGAAGTCCCCTCGGTCCGCGTCCGTTCGGCCGGCCCAAGCCCCTGGCATCCGGCGGCGACTGGGTGAGGGACGGTTGGCTGCTGGCGGTGTACGCTGCCGCCGATGGCAGGTATCCATCCGCGGTACGAGCGCCTGCTGGAGGCCGGGATCACGCTCGCCTCCGAGCTGTCGCTCCCGGCCGCCCTGCAGCGCATCGTCGAGCTGGCCGCCGAGCTCACCGGGGCCCGCTATGGGGCGCTGGGGGTGCTGGGCCGCGACGGCGCCATCAGCGAGTTCATCACCACCGGGGTCAGCGATCAGCAGCGGGCAGCGATCGGCCACATCCCGGTCGGCCGCGGCATCCTCGGCGTGCTGATCGACGACGCCACCCCCCTGCGGCTGCACGACATCGCCGACGACCCCCGCTCGGTCGGGTTCCCGCCCAACCACCCGCCGATGCACTCCTTCCTCGGCGCTCCGGTGACCGCCCGCGGCCGGGTCTACGGCAACCTGTACCTGACCGAGAAACAAGGCGGCCACGACTTCGACGCCGAGGACGAGCGGGCCCTGGTCCTGCTCGCCGCCCAGGCCGGGGTGGCCATCGAGAACGCCCAGCTGTACGAGGAGACCCGAGACCGCGCCCGGCGGCTGGAGGCCATCCGGGCCATCACCACCGCCATCCTGGCCGGGACCGACACCGGCGAGCTGCTGGCCCTGGTCGTGCGCCACGCCCGGGAGCTGGCCGGCGCCGACCTGGCCACCCTGGCCCTGCCGGTCGACGACGACCGCCTGGCCGTGGAGGTGGCCGACGGGCTGCTGGCCGAGCAGCTGCGAGGGACGCTCTTCCCGGCCGAGGGCTCGGTGACCGGCGAGGTCATCCGCACCGGCAAGGCGGTCGTGCTGGCCGACGCCTCGGCCGACGAGCGTGTCATCCAGCCAATCGTCCGCGCAGGGGTCGGGCCGGCGGTGTTCATCCCCCTGGCCGTGCGCGGCCGGATCCTCGGCACCCTCACGGTGGCCAACGCCAAGGGCGGCCCCCTGCTGCGCGAGACCGAGGTGCAGCTGGTCGAGACCTTCGCCGAGCAGGCCGCGGTGGCCATCGAGTACGGCCGCCTCCAGCGGGAGCTGCAACGCCTGGCCCTCCTGGAGGACCGGGAGCGGATCGCCAAGGAGCTGCACGACGGGGCCATCCAGGCCCTGTTCGCGGTGGGCATGGGCCTGCAGGGCTCGGCCGCGCTGGCGGCCAGCGAGGAGCTGCGCAGCCGCCTCCAGGACGCCGTGGAGGAGGTCGACCGGGTCATCCGCGACCTGCGCAACTACATCTTCGGCCTCCGCCCGGGCATCCTGGCCGACCGCCAGCTCGACCAGGCCCTACAGCGCCTGTGCGAGGAGTTCCAGCAGCGCACCGGCGTGGTCGCCATCGCCGAGATCGACCCGCAGGTGGCGGCCGAGCTGAGCAGTCAGGCGGGCGACGTGGTCCAGCTGGCCCGCGAGGCTCTCTCCAATGTCAGTCGCCACGCCGAGGCCACCACCTGCCGGGTGTCGCTGTACCGGACCGAGGCCGGCGACGTCCTAGAGGTCGACGACGACGGCCGCGGGTTCGACCCGGCCGCGGCCACCGGCACCGGCCATGGCCTCCGCAACGTCCAGGAGCGGGCCGAGCGCCTGGGCGGCCAGGCCGAGATCCACAGCATCCCCGGCGAGGGCACCCGGGTCCGGGTCACCATTCCGGGCTAAGCGTCCGGTCGAGGTCGCCACGTCGCGCGCGGTCTCGCCGTCGCGTAGAACGGCTGCCGATAGGCCTAGGGCGACCGGGTCCTTCGACCCTACGGTCGGGCTCGCCCCTGGTCCACCGTGGTGCCATGTTCATTCGCTACTACATCGAGCTGTCACTGCCGGTGGCCACGGTGAAGCAGGCCCTGGTCAACGCTCCGGCTGGGTGGTTGTCGGCCATGGCTGGCGAGGCCCAGGCCCGCGGCGACGGGTTGCTCGGCGAGGTCGGCGTGGGACCGCTCAGCGTCAGGTTGCGGCGGCAGGTCAGGATCCGCCTGGGCGAGCCAGTGCAGTTCCCTTCCATGACCTCGCTGCCGCTGACCTGGGAGCCGGTCGGCCTGGAGGGCCTGCTCCCCCAGTTGGACGCCAACCTCGAGCTGGGCTCGCTCGGCGAGGACCGCACCCAGCTGGCCATCAGCGCCCGCTACCGCCCGCCCCTTGGTGTGGTGGGCCGCGCCGCCGACCGGGTGCTGCTCCACCGGGTCGCCGAGGCGACCCTCAAGGACTTCCTCGACCGGCTCGGCCAGGCAATCACGAACCACGCCATCACCGGCGGTGCGCTACAGGTTGTCGGTCATGAAGGAGATGTCGACGCACATGCGCCCTGACACGGTAAGCCCCGCTCGGTTGAGCCCGCCCAGCTGGTCCTGCGACGATGGGATCATGAGTGCGCCCCCGCTGCGGGTCATGCTGGTCGACGACCACGAGGTCGTCCGCGACGGCATCCGCCTGCTCCTCAACGAGGCCGAGGACGTGGTCGTGTGCGCCGAAGCTAGCTCGGTAAGAGAAGCCGTGGCCGTGGCCGCCCAGTCCCTGCCGGATGTGATCGTCATGGACGTCCGACTCGGCGATGGTTCCGGGATCGAGGCCACCCGCGACATCCGCGCCGCCCGCCCCCAGACCAGCGTGCTCATGCTGACCAGCTTCGCCGACGACGAGGCCCTGTTCGCCTCCATCATGGCCGGGGCGGCCGGTTACGTCCTCAAGCAGATCCGCGGCGACGAGCTGGTCCGAGCGATCCGGACGGTGGGGGCCGGCCAGAGCCTGCTGGACCCGGCGGTCACCAAGGGCGTGTTCGACCGCCTCCGCAAGGGCAAGCACCTGCTCAAGGACGAGAAGCTGGCCCGCCTCTCCCCGCAGGAGGAGCGGATCCTGGGCCTGGTCGCCGAGGGCCGGACCAACGGCCAGATCGGCACCGAGCTCGGCCTGGCCGAGAAGACGGTCAAGAACTATGTCTCCAGCATCCTGGCCAAGCTCGAGGTCGCCCGCCGCGCCGAAGCCGCCGCCTACCTGGCCCGCCACACCACCCTCCCCGGCGCCTGACCCGCCGCCCCATCCTGCAGCTCACCGGGAATCGCGTGGCGCGGAGGGTGCGCCACCAGGATTCCCGCGCCTGCGGCTACCGCGAATGCGAGTTCGTGAGCCGCCGGTAGGACTCGTCGCGCTGGTCTCCTTTCCGCTCCCACCGCGCGGTGAGGATGGGCTGGTTCCCCAGGGTGACCGTTCCCCTCCAGCGGTAGGTCGTTGGCCAGGTGCGGAACACCGGGGCGAGCCCCGTCACCGCCGCCATGAGTGGCGGCAGCCCGGTCGGCCGCCAACCCCGGACGATGTCCAGGGCGAGCTCGACGACGTCCTGGCGCCGCTCGGCGGTCCAGAACCCGGCAACGACGGCCGGGTCGCCATCGATGCCGAGCCGCCAGGTTCCTTCGATGGCCTGCCGCGGCCGGAGGCGGGTGACGTGGAGGGCCGGGGCCAGCTCGAGGCGGGCGCGGTGCCCGCCGTTGCGGGCCCGGAGGGCCGCGATCCCGCCCGACCGTGGATCGACCTCGACGTCGCCGGGTGCCTGGGGATCGACGGTGGGCACCGGGCCGTCGTGGGCCTGGTTGCAGACGACCACGGTGGGGTCGGCGGTGTACTTGACCAGTCGGCGCCGGTGCAGCCAGCCGACGGGCAGGCGGCCGGTCGCGACCGGACGGCCGTCGATGCGGACGTCGAAGGCGCGGCCGGATCGGCGCACCAGGTCGCAGCCCCCCATGACGAACAGCGACAGCGAGGCCGGGTCCTCGATGATCGCTCCCACCGGTGCCAGCATCGTCCCTCGGTGCCGTGGCCGGCCGTTCCGGTCGTTGATGCGCGCCTGGACCGGCCGGCCAGCCACGTCGGTGAAGCGGACGTCGAGGTCGATCCCGTCGGGGCTGATCTCGAACCGGGCTGGATCGATCGGGGCCTCCCGCCACTCCCCCAGCTCGCCGCCGACCTGGGCCATCTCCGATTCCAGGGTCAGGCCGGGCTGCCGGTAGATGTCCAGGCGCCCGTCGTCTCGTCGCCGGAGCAGGACGGCCATGCCCCGGCCGTGGGCTGGGTCGTCGAACACCTGCAGCTCCAGGCCCTGGTAGTGGGGGTCGTCGGTGATCTCGAAGTTCAGCATCCGGTCGACGGCCCACAGCTGCAGATCGAACGGGCACAGCAGCTGGCTTGGCGGTCTGTTTGTAGGCGCTTTGACAACCGCTCTGGCATCCATGACCACAACCACCTCCCAGGGTGTCCGGTCCGAGCCTGCCGCCACCGGGCGTTCCAGGGCAGGGGCAACGGTCCTGGCCGTCTCAGGACATCCGGCCGTAGCAGCGCCGTCCGCCAGGGCGGAACCTGGAACCAACGAGAGGAGCAGGATGCGGACCCGACTGACGATCATGGCCATCGTCCTGGTGGTGGCCGCCGCGACCATTGGGGTCGTCGTCCTGCTGGTCAGCATGTTGGGCTGGTTTGGGCTGGCCATCGGCGCGCTGGGAACCATCACTGTTCTGGGGGCCTACCGGCTCTGGATCCAGCCCTGGCAGCACCGCTGGGGCGCCACCGATGAGGAGATCCGCCGCGCCATGCCCGGCGACGACCTCATCCCCGACGCCGCCAGCACCACCGGAGCGATCACCATCGCCGCCCCGCCCGAGCAGGCCTGGCCGTGGCTGGTCCAGCTCGGCTACGGCCGGGGTGGCTGGTACAGCTACGACTGGATCGACAACGACGGCCAGCCCCAGTGCAGATCGCATCATCCCCGAGTTCCAACAGCTGCAGGCCGGCGATCAGATCCTGATGATTCCGGGCATGGGCCCGCGAGTCCGCGAGGTCGAATCCAACCGGTACTTCCTCGCCGGCGACCGGGAAGCCGGCAGCTGGTGCCTGGCCCTGTACCCGGCGCAGGGCGGCTGCCGGCGGTCAGCCGGTGGCGGGTGGACTGGCCGCTCACTCCGGCGACCGCCTTCTGGATCCTGCTCAGCGACCCGGGCGTCTTCATCATGGAACGCAAGATGCTCAAGGGCATCAGGCTCCGGGCCGAGGCCACAGCTCGGCCGGGGAGCGGCGCCTGTTGCCGAGCGGCGGCTCCTAGCCTCACATGTACAGTCCGCCGTTGCAGTCGATGATCTCGCCGGTGATGTAGCCCGACTCGGGGTCGGCCAGGAACTCCACCACCCGGGCGATCTCGTCCGGCTCCCCCAGGCGACCCACCGGGATCTGAGCGACCACCCGCCCCAGCGCCTCCTCGGGCATCGCCGCCACCATCTCGGTGGCGATGAACCCCGGCGCGACCGAGTTGACGGTGATCCCCTTGCGGGCCGTCTCCAACGCCAAGCTGTTGGTCAGCCCGAAGAGCCCCGATTTGGCCGCGGCGTAGTTGGCCTGGCCGATGTTGCCCTTCTCCCCGATCACCGAGCTGATGTTGATGATCCGCCCATAGCCCCGGTCCAGCATGTGCTGGAGCACCGCCCGCGACAGATAGAACGCGCCGGACAGGTTGATGCCGATGACCCGGTCCCAGTCCTCCACGCTCATCTTGCGGACGGTGCGGTCGATGGTGATGCCGGCGTTGTTGACCAGGATGTCCAGCTGGCCGTGCTGCTCCAGGACTTCGGCGATGACTCGTTGGCAGTCGGCCGCCACCCCGATGTTGCCCTGGTGGATGGTGGCGCCGTTATGGGCGGCCGCGAACGCCTTGGCCGCCTCGGCGCCGCGGGAGTAGCCAACCGCCACCCTGACCCCGCCAGCGGCAAGCCGGGTGCTGATCGCCAATCCGATCCCTCGGGCGCCGCCGGTGACGAGCGCCACCTGCCCTACCATACTGGCCATCTGAGATCCCTCCCCGGGTCGATCTTCCACGTGCTGCTCGGTCGCGACCACGGTCAGCGGACGAACATGGCAGCAAGTGTGGAGGCCCTCGCGCCGCGGCCGTAGGGTCCAACGGCCCGAACCGGGTGGGCCGTTCGCCCGGACCCCGACGCCGCCCCGGCTTCTACCCTCTCGGGCTGTGTCCGCTCTCGAGGAGGTACCAGGATGCCCGAGCCCCACATGGAGGAACTGGACGAGGACGAGTGCCGCAGGCTGCTGGCTGAGCGGCATCTCGGCCGCCTCGCCATCCCCGACTTCGGCGGGCCGGTCATCTTCCCGGTCAACTACGTGTTCGACCAGGACTTGGTCATCTTCCGAACCGACCCCGGATCCAAGCTGGATGCCGCCACCGAGCGAGAGTCGGTCGCCTTCGAGGTCGATGCCATCGACGAGGCAACCAGGACCGGCTGGAGCGTGGTCGTCCGCGGCACCCTGGGTGACATCACCGACCCCGCCCATCTGGAGCGGCTCCGCGCTCTGCCGCTGTACCCCTGGGCCCCTGGAGAAAAGACCCGGTACGTCCGCGTGCGGCCGCTGTCGGTCAGCGGCCGCCGCATCAGAATCCCCGACCACCTGCCCTTCACCTGGTGGGGCTGACGGGCCGCCTTCCCATGCTGCAGGGCCTCATCGACGAGGGTCGTCTCCTCTGGGTCGACAGCGCCGGGAACTACATCTAGATCATGGGGCGTAGAGGTGATCACCATGACCAAACGAAGGGCGCAGCCGGACGCGGGGCCTCGGTGGGCCGAGGCCACTACTCCGAGGACGGCGGATCCTGGTGGGATGAGACCTCAAGACGCTGGTTTCCTTCAACCGGCGCGCAGGACACCTGGAGATCCCCTTCGCGTACGGTCCCCGAGGCCGCCGGCCGCCCAGCGGCTAGCAGGGCGTCGATCTTCCCTGCCATCTGCCGCTCGAAGGCGATGCGGCCGGCGACTGCGGCGGCCCGGCAAGCCCGGCTAGGCCCGGCTAGGCCGACGAGGGTTCTTCCGATGCTGCTCGTGGCCCGAAGGCGCCAGCGCGTCAGTTACCGTGGACCATTCTGCGGCGGGCCTCGGATCAGGACTCCCAGGAACGTCGCCGTGCACCAGCATCCGCCGACACGGTCAGGGGATGCCCAACAGCCGCTGGCACTCGATCCACAGTCGCTGCTGGGCGTCGGTGTCTTGGGAGTTCTTCGGCGGCGTGGCGGGCTGTTCGCGCTTGTAGAAGCGGCCCGTGGCCTGCGCGTACCGCGCCTCCAGCGCCAGGGCGCCAAGGGCGTGGGCGGCCCGGTCGGGTCGGCGGCCTACCGGCCAGGTGAGCAGCCGGACCATCGCCGGCATCTGGCGCATCAGGTTCGACTGCAACGCGCCCGGGTGGTAGGCGTTGGCGGTGACCTCCGTCCCTTCCAGCCGCCGTGCCAGCTCGAAGGCGAACAGCAGGTTGGCGGCGTTGGTGGCGCGGAACTGCCGGAACGGTTGGAAGTCGCTGCGGGCCATGAGGTCGTCGAAGTCGAGCCGGTCGGGTGAGGGACCGGTCACGACCAGGACCCGCGCGGGCACCCCGTGCTCCAGCAGCGGCAGCAGCTGGTGGGTCAACAGGAACCGCCCGAGCAGGTTGGTCGCGAACATCAGCTCATGGCCGGCGCGACTCTCCTGACGATCCCTGGTCAGGGCGGCGGCGGTGTGGATCAGGGCGTGGAGCTGGTCGGTGTCCTGGCGGATCTGGGCGGCCAGGGCGCGGACCGCCTCCGGGTCGGCCAGATCGCCAACGAGCAGCCGGTGCGACCCTGCTGGCCCAGCCTTGCGGACCTCCTCCAGGACGCCAGCGCCGCGG
>Ga0126313_10000641_pt1 | contig 17002 bp, 17 predicted proteins | sample Plot105A_FD_89954 | JGI IMG/M metagenome (GOLD analysis project Ga0126313, IMG submission 89954) | Serpentine soil microbial communities from UC McLaughlin Reserve, CA, USA - Plot105A | ecosystem: Environmental > Terrestrial > Soil > Grasslands | place: USA: UC McLaughlin Reserve, Lake County...
CGGCTCGGACGCGGAGGAGTTCATCGTGGCGACCGAGACCGGCATGCTCTATCCGCTGGAGCACGAGAACCCGGGCAAGAGCTTCATCCCGGCCAACCGCGCCGCGGTTTGCCGCTACATGAAGATGATCACCCTGCCGAAGCTGCGCGACGCGCTGCGCGACCTCGCTCCCGTGGTGAAGGTGGACCCGGAGATCGCGGAGCGCTCTAGGATCCCGATCGAGCGGATGGTGGCCATCACGCCCTAACGGGGGCGTCAGCCGTTCAGTCGACCTCGTCCCAGATCGCTCCGGCGGCCGTGGCCGCGGCTGGCCTCCGGGAATCAGGCAGGGGCTCGGCCGACTAGCGGACGACGGTCGGATCGCCGCTGCCGGACCCGGAGCTCCCCGACCCGGAGGTGCCGGAGCCCGAGCTCCCCGAGCCGGAGCTGCCCGACCCGGAGATGCCGGAGCCCGAGCTCCCCGACCCGGAGCTGCCCGAGCCCGAGCTGCCGGAGCCAGAAGTGGCGAAGCTGCCGGAGCCAGAAGTGGCGAAGCTGCCGGAGCCAGAACTGCCGGAGCCGGAGCTCGCCGAGCTGGAGCTGCCCGAGCCGGAGCTGCCGGGTCCGGAATGGCCGCCGTCGTCGTCCGAGGTGCCTCCGCCGCCGGGACCCGAGTGGTCGACGCCGCCGTCATCGCCGGGTTCGCCCGAACCAGGGCCGCTGTGGTCGACGCCGTCGTCATCGCCACGTCCGCGGCGGTCGCCGCGCCGGTCGTCAGCGCCTTGACCGTCGGCCTCACCGCCGCGAGGATCGCCGAGGTCTTCCTGCTCGGTCGCTTCGGCCCCAGGCCGCTGGGATTCGGCCGCTGTCGCCGGCCCCTGGGCCGCCTTGGCGGGCTCGTCGCCGCGGTCCGGCACGGTGGCGACTCCGCCCGCCACGACACCGGTGACGAGCGCGGTGGCCGCCACCTTAATGGCGAGGGCGCCGGCGCCTCCGGCGGTCACCAGCTCGCCGACGCGGACGGCGGTGGGCTCCCCGTGGCCGCTGCAGAGACGCAGCGCGAGCGGCGGGGGGGTCACGGCGGTGATGCCCGCGCGAAGCGTCGTCCGGGCCCGGTTGAGAAGCTGGCGCACCGCGCCCCCGCTGACACCGAGCTCGCCGGCGATCTCCTCATAGCTCCGGCCCTCGAGCTCGCGCAGGACCATCGCGTCGCGCTGGCGCGCCGGTAGGGCCGTGACGCGGGCGAGCACCTCACGGAGCCCCTGGCGCCGCTCCATCGCCTGATCGGGACGCTCCACCCCGTCCATCCCTTCATCCAGCTCGGCGTGGCGGAGGCTCCGGTCCCGCAGGCCGTTCAGCGCCGTGTTGTGGGCGATCCGGTAGAGCCAGGGCCGGAGGTCGATGTACGCGTCGTCACGGCGCATCGCGGCGAAGGCGCTGACGAATGCCTGCTGCACCGCGTCCTCGGCCCGGGACTCCGGGAGTATCCCCCGGGAGTACCGCAGCAGGGCCCCTCGATAGCGGGCCACGATCACCTCGAAGGCAGGCTCGGACCCCGCGCGGACCAGGTCCACGAGGCGCTCGTCGCTCTGCGAGCGCAACACCGGTTGCCGTGCGAGGCGAGCCGGCGCGAGAAGCGCCTTCGGGGTCATGTTCTAGACCTGCAACACGATGACGCAACGAAAGTCACGCGCGCCGCGGCGATCGGGGACTCGGCTGCCATACGCCCGAGTCCCGATACGTCCGCTGCGAAGGACCGACCGGATTAGGCTGCCACTCGTGGAGCTAATCCACCCGGAGCGCCGACCCACCTCGCCGGGCGAGCTCGCCTCCCGGCTTCGGCTCGGCGATCTCGCCCCCGAGGGACGGCCTTACGTGGTGCTCAACATGGTGTCCACGCTCGATGGCAAGGCCACGATCGACTGGCGCACCAAGGGGATCTCGAGCGACCTCGATCGCGAGCTCTTCCACAACCTGCGCACACAGGTGGACGCCGTCATGATCGGTGCGGGAACGGCGCGAGTCGAGCGCTACGGGAGAATCGCCAAGAGCGAAGAGCTCAGGGCAAAGCGGGAGCGCGAGGGCGTCGCCTCTGAGCCGCTCGCGATAGTGGTCAGTGCCCGGCTCGACCTGCCTGCGGATCTGCCGCTCCTTCAAGAGGAAGGGCAGAAGGTGGTGATCGCAACGGGCGCCGATGCGATCCTCCAGGGCACGAAGGCAGACATCGAGTACCTCCGAACCGGCGACGACCTGCCCCTCCTGGCCGCCCGGCTGCGGGAGCAGCACGGGGTGCGCTCTGTGCTCTGCGAGGGCGGGCCGACGCTCAACTCGCACCTGTTCGCCGCCGGGCTGGCGGACGAGCTCTTCCTGACGCTCAGCCCGAAGGTCAGCGGCGGAGCGGCCGCGCTCACGATCGTTGCCGGAAGGGACCTTGTCGAGCCGGCGGAGATGAGCCTCGTCTCGGTCGCGGCCGGCGGCAGCGAGCTCTTCACGCGCTGGCGCGCGCGGCGCTAATGCCGCCGCTGCTGTACCTCGACCAGAACTACCTCAGTGGAATGATCAAGCGAAAGCCCGTATTTCGCGACCTCGAGCCGACCCTCAGGGGTGCCGTCTCTCGGGGAGCAGTAGCGGTGCCCGAGTCTCACGCTCACCGGATCGAGTCGGCGGCCCGGCCCGACCTTCCGCTGCTCGATCTCGTTCGTGACCTGTCGGGCGGGTTGCAGCTGCCGGATCCCGGCCCCCGCGAGCGGCGCTGGGAGCGACGTCTGGCGGCCGCGCTGGCTCGCGACTTCCCCGAGCGAGCGGGGCAGAGGAGCGACGCGATCGACCTCCAGGTCCTGTCCGTGGCGCTCCCGCGCTGCGTCCTGGTGACCTGCGACGCTTTCATGGCGGACGTCGTGCGCCGGACCGGCCTCGAGCTGCGCTTCGGTTGCGAGCTCTACACGGGTCGGCGTCGAGAGGTGGCCCGGCTACGCGAGCGGCTGGAGTCTCTCTAGGCGGGGCGGACTGGGCAACTCGCCGAGCCCGCGAAATGTCTACTCCACCGGATCGGAGAGCTAGACCTCGAGCAGCGTCCCGTCCGGACCCAGGTTCACGACTCGCGTGCGGCCCAGCCTCGATTCCTGCCCCCAGCATTGATGGATGTGCCCGCAGACCGCCAGGGGAGGGCGCTTGGCCTCGATCGCCCTGAGGATCGCCAGGCTGCCGAGCCCGGCGTCGACGTGCCCCTGCGGCGGCGAGTGCAGCACCAGCACGGCGCCCTCGGGGCAGCCGGCGAGCCGTTCCTCGGCCTGCTCCTCGGTCAGGTCGAAGCTCCAGTCCCATGGGGTGACCGGCACGCCCGCGCCGAGGCCGAAGAACTGCATGCCGTCCAGCTCGGCGCCCTCGCCATGCAGCACGGTCGCCGCGGGCCAGTCCCGGCAGGCCTCTCGCAGGGCGTCGTCGGTCTCGTTGTTGCCGGGCACCAGCAGGGTCGGCCTCTCGATCTCCGCAAGCGCCGCGATCGTCTCCTCGAGCCCCCGGTGCACCGATGCGAAGTCGCCGGCGCCGATCACCATCTCCGCGTCCGCCGAGCGCTCGACCAACGAGCCCGCACGCTCGAGGTTGCGGTGGACGTCGCTGAAGGCGAGCAGTCTCACGGCCGCCAGAAGGATTGCAGCCCCTGGATAACCTTCCGCTTAGGCGCCCTCGCCACCCTCTCGACGCGTGACCCCGATCCGCGGCTTCGCACTCGCGCTAACCGGTCTGCTGATCGCCTTGGCGATCGGCCTCTGGCTTGGTGGCCACCCCACCTCGCTGCCGGGCTTCCTACGCGACACCTTCGTGGAGGACGACCACGCGCTGCACGCCGAGGTCATCGACACGATCGAGGACAACTACTACAGGAAGGTCTCGAAGGACACGCTCGAGCAGCAGTCCCTGCGCGGGATCGTCGAGGCCCTACACGATCCCTTCTCGCACTACGTCTCGCCCAGCGAGGCGGAGCGCTTCCGGGAGTCGATCCAGGGCGAGTTCGAGGGAGTGGGGATGACGGTCGAGGAACACCGCAGGGGGCTCAGGGTGCTCACCGTGTTCCAGAACACGCCCGCCCGCCGCGCCGGCATAGGGCCGGGCGACCTGATCATCGCGGTCAATGGCCGCTCCATCGCGGGCCTCGCCAGCGACGTCGCGACGGCCCGAATAAAGGGACCGGCCGGCACCAGTGTGCGGCTTCGGTTGCTGAAGCCGGGGAGCAAGAAGCCGCGGGACCTGGCACTGCGAAGGCGGCGCATCGAGTTGCCGGTCGCCCAGGGACGGGTCGCCATGCGCGACGGCCGCAAGCTCGCGGTGATCCGGCTGCTGAGCTTTACAACCGGCTCCCACGGCCTCCTCCGCCGCCAGGTGGACCGGGCGCTTGACCGAGTCGCGAAGGGGATCGTGCTCGACCTGCGCGGAAATGGGGGCGGCCTCCTGCGGGAAGCCGTTCTCGTCTCCAGCATCTTCGTGCAGAGCGGGGACATCGTCTCCGTGCGTGGACGGAAGCGCCGCAACCGCACGGAGACGGCGGTTGGCGACGCGATAGACGAGCGAATTCCGCTCGTGGTGCTTGTCGACCGGGGAAGCGCCAGCGCCTCGGAGATCACGACGGGCGCGCTTCGCGACCGCGGCCGCGCGACAGTGGTGGGCACCCGCACCTTCGGCAAGGGACTCGTGCAGGAGGTCGAGCCGCTCGCGAACGGCGGCGTGCTCGACATCACCGTCGCGAAGTACTACCTTCCCGACGGCGAGACGATCACCCGCGCGGGCCTTCGGCCCCAGGTGCCCGCGCGCGACAATCCGCGCACGCGCCGCGACGAAGCGCTCTCGGTCGCCTTCGACACACTGCTCCGCAAGCGAAGGTGACGCCGGCCGGCCGCCGGGCCCGCCGCCTCGAACTCCCGCTCGTGGCGGTGCTGGCGCGCCGTGGGCGGTTCCTGGTGGCCGAGCCCCTGTTCGGGACGGGGCCCCGTACCGCCGTCGAGGCCCGTGGAGCCGCCGAGGGCGACCTCGTGCTCGTGGGCGCGGGCAGCCGCGGGGCGCGCGTTGTGCGGCGGCTCGGCCGGCCCGACGTCGCGCGGGACATCCTCGAGGGCCTGATGTTGTCTCGCGGTCTCCACAGGGCGTACGGGCGGGCAGCCACCGCCGAGGCCGAGGGGGCGGCGGAGCAGCCGTTCGCGGCGGCGGACCGGGTCGACCTCCGCGAGCTGCCCACCTTCACCATCGACCCCCTGGAGGCCAAGGACTTCGACGACGCCGTGTCGGCGCGCGCCGAGAGCGGCCTCGTGCGGCTGTGGGTGCACATCGCGGACGTGACCGCCTACGTCCGGCCAGGCGGTCCGCTCGAGCGGGAGGCGTTCCGGCGCGGAACCAGCGTGTACGTCCCCGGGGCGGTGGAACCGATGCTTCCCGAGGTGCTGTCGAACCTGGAGTGCAGCCTGCGCCCGGGGGAGGACCGGCTGGCGTTGAGCGTGGAGATGGAGATCCAAGGCACCGAGGTACGAAAGGCGAGCTTCCATCGCTCGCGCGTGCGCAGCGACGCCCGGCTGACCTACGGTCGGGTCGACGAGGTGTTTGCCGGACGGGCGCGGGCCGAGCACCCGTGGGCGCGGCCGTTGGAGGCGGCACGCTCGGTCTCGGCCGCGCTGCGCGAGCGCCGCGAGCGCCGGGGCGCGCTCGCGGTGGGCGAGCCGGAGCCGAGCTTCAGCTTCGACTCCGAGGGTCACGTGATCGGAGTCCAGCGCGAGGAGGAGACCGAGGCGCATCGGCTCATCGAGGAGCTCATGATCCTCGCCAACGAGCAGGTGGCCGGCTACCTCGGCGACGCCCGGATCCCGACGCTCTACCGGGTGCACGAGCGTCCGGACCCGCAGTCGGTGGCGTTCATGGTCGACCAGCTGGCATCGCTCGACGTGCCGACGCCGTCGCTGCCGAAGAGCATGAGCCCGCAGCAGGCGGCGGACGTGGCGGCGGAAGCGTCCCGCCTGGCCGCCGACCACGCGCGGCGCACCGGGCGCGGCCGCCAGGCGTTCGGCTCGCTCGTGCTGCGCTCGCTCAAGCAGGCCTTCTACAGCCCCCGCAACGTGGGTCACGCCGGCCTGGCGAGCCCCCGTTACTGCCACTTCACCTCGCCGATCCGGCGCTACCCAGACATCGTCGCCCACCGGGCGCTGCTTCAGGGACTCGGCATCGACCACGCGGCAGCTCCGTCGCACGAGCTGGACGAGGCGGGGGCTCTGAGCTCGGTGGCCGAGCGCGAGGCCATGCAAGTCGAGCGCGACGGAGACGACATCTGCCTGGCTTTCCTGCTCGAACGGACCCTGTCGGAGGCCGGTCCCGCCGACCCTCCGGTCTTCGAGGGCGAGGTAGTGGGTCTGATCGAGAAGGGTGCCTTCCTCCGCTTCGGTGAGGAGGGGTTCGAGGGCTTCCTTCCGGTCAGGCGCCTCCCCGACTGGTGGCAGCTGAACGAGCTGGGCACCGCGCTCGTGTCGGAGTCCGGCCGGTGGCTGCGGCTGGGTGACCCGGTCGAAGTGACCGTGGATCGCGTGGATGCGCCGCGCGGACGCGTGGATCTGGCCCCGGCTCGGACATACTCGTAGTGCAATGGCGAAGAAGAAGAAGCGCAAGGCAGCCCCCGGCGACGTCGCGACCAACCGCCAGGCGTCGTTTCGCTACCACCTGCTCGAGAAGTGGGAGTGCGGAATCCAGCTCCGGGGCTCGGAGGTCAAGTCGCTGCGCGAGGGCGCCGTCCAGCTCAAGGACGCGTACGCCGAGCTGCGCGACGGTGAGGTGTGGCTCCTGCGCATGCACATAGCCCCGTACAAGCCGGCCGCGGGGGAGAACCACGACCCGGAGCGCCCCCGCAAGCTCCTGATGCACCGCCGTGAGATCGAGCGCCTGATCGGGAAGACCGCAGAACGGGGGCTGACCCTCGTACCGACGCGGGTCTATTTCAACGGCCCGCGGGCCAAGGTCGAGCTGGCGCTGGCTCGCGGGAAGGAGCGCCACGACAAGCGCCGAGCGATCAAGGAGCGCGAGACCCGGCGCGAGATCGACCGGGCGCTGAGCGAGCGTCGCTGAGCCCGCCGGCGACGGCCGTGGGTACGCCTTTCCGCGGGGCCTGGCGACGCCTTTCCGCGGCTCGTGACTACGCCTTTTCGCGGGTCCTGACTATGCCCGCCCCGGGCTCGTCGCTGCGCCCTCCGGCGGCCACGAGCCACGTTGCAGCGGCTACCATTGAGGGTGCGAATACGGGGGCGTACTAGCTTCGACGTGGAGCTGAATCGTCCCGGTGTAGCGAGTCGAGGACCCCGGGTTGGCCTCGTAAAACTCTCCCGGGAACCAATAAGTGCGGACTCTCACGAGTACGCCCTCGCCTAGATAACGCGAGGAGTCGCACCGGGCAGCCCGCGGCCCGGATTCGCGGCTTCAGCTAGCGGGCTCACCTCTCGCGCAGGACCCTTGGCGCGAGGGGGACGGCTAACAGGAGGGTATGGCTCCGGTGACGTGCCCCTCGGATCGACCGATCCGGACGCCGAGATCAGACTCCGACGGGAACACTCGTAGCAAGCACCGGAACGTGGTTCCGCGGACGCCGGGGCAGAACCGGCCGCCTCCACTGCAGGAAACCCGCTCGAAGAGCGGGTTTCCGGCGTATTGGGCGGTCGGCGTGCTACCAATCGTCTACCAAGTTCACTCGCACTCACGCTCGCGGCAGCGTGGCCGCACCGGAGCGGACCGCGACGGCAGCTCTAGGAGCTCATTGGTGGCCCCCCAGAGCGCGACTCTCCGAGGCATATGAGCCCGTGGGATGCCGGTGTGCTCAGTCGGACTGGACTCTGTAGAGCCATTGTGTTCGTCTGAGGTGCTCTCACCTTCGCTGAAATCTCCTCGCGATTCCCCCAGGAGATGACGAGAGGGCGGTCACGTCAGGAACCCAATTAACCGTCCGGCGGACGCCGAAGGTACAGGCGGGCGAACTCTGCGCAGCCTGGAGCGGCGATCGGCTCCTCGCCGACCGCTTGCTCCGCGTCCTTGAGGAGGCGAGCGCCCGCCCGGTCAGGAAACCGGGCGGGCGCGGCCTGCCGCTTAGCGGAAGCGGCGCCGGAACTGCCGGATGATCCCGGAGCTGATCGCGTCCGCCATCCGCAGGATGTGGTGGTGGATGCGCTCGTAGTCGCGAATGTCCGTCTCGAAGTCGCCGCCTAGCCGGTGCGCGGCCTCGTCGAGTGTCTCATCCAGATGGCCCCTCATCAGCCGGTTGATCCGCGCGAACGGGAGGAAGCGCGGATTGGCGCGGCTGAGGAAGCGCGCGATCTCGCGTCCGTTGCGGTACCAGGCGTCCTTCGCTGGCGCGAACCCCGCGTCGTCCCCAGCCTTCGCCGTCTTGAGGAGCTCGACCGCGCCGGCGATGTGCTCCTTGAGCAGCGCGGTCAGGCGCTTGCCCGCCTTTCGACCGTAGTACGGCTTGACGGCGTTACCAATGTCGGTCTGGTTGCGCAGCAGCCGGGCCGCCGTCGGGTCGAAGTCCGGCAGACCGGCGGCGAAGCTGACGATCGCGAGCCGCGTCCAGGTGATGTGGTCCTCCCACAGCTTTCGCATCCCGTCGTGGAAGCGGATCGCCTTACTCGTGCGCACCGGCACGGCGGCGCTGTGCGCGTGCTCGGTCGCCGCGTGATCGGTTGCCGCGTGCCCGGAGCCCGGGCCGGAGACCACCACGACGGCGACAGTGCTCGCCACGGCGATGAGGCCGGCGACGGTCAGCGCCGGGCGCCGGCCGGCATCGGAATTGCTCATCGTGCTACCTCCTGGTTGAGGGGCGGCCGGCGGCCGCCCGCGGTTTGAGGGAGTCGCAGGGTGAAGAGGAGTGCGAGGAGCTCGACCGCCTTGGTGGCTAGGCCGAGCGCATCGGCGGGCTCCCGCCGCGGCTCGAGTAGCGGTATCCCGGCCGTGCGGCTGGCCAGGTAGCCCGCGAGCAGGCCCACCAGCAGAACCTGGGCCGCACGCGCGGCGCGCGCATCGCCCGGGCGGATGGCCACGCCGATCGCGGCCGCGAGCAGGAGGCCGGTGGCGACCACGAAAGCCACGCCCAGCTGCGGCGCCTCGCGCAGGTGCTCGGGGACGAGCGCCGCGTGCACCCCGGCGCTAACCGCGCAACCGAGGGCTACCACACTCGCGTTGCGTTCGCGTGACCGCATGCCTGCTTAGTGTCGGCAGCGCCGGCGGCCTTACCTCGGTCGGCTCGTTCAGTGGGGAAAGGAACCGGCCGGAGGGTGGTCGCGATGGTGCTCATGTGGATTCTCCTTTGAGAGATTGCTCACGTGGCCAGCCAGGAGTCCGCGGCCACGACTGTCATCTCGCTTAGCGACCCGAGGCGGCCCAGCCCTACCACCCGATTTATGCGAGATGCGCCTGAGGCAGCGCGCAGTGGCCATTGCGGCGACGGGCGAACCAGCGCCGAGCCCGGGCCAGGGACTCCTTCCCCCGCACCGCGACGCGGCTGACAGGCAGTCCGCTGGCTCGAGCGACTCGTGACGCCGGGCCGAATGGCCAGGGGACGACGATGTGGCCCTCACGCGTGTAGAGAACGATCTCCTCCGCCGGCCATGCGTCGAGCAGGTCGCCCGTGGCAGCGCCCAGGTCCGGGTCGCCGACGCTCGCCGTTTCGACAGGGACCCCGGCCAGGTTGGTGAGCTGCTGCAACGCGCTCAGCTGACGCTCGGCGCAGGGCACGCTCGCGGTTGGATCGCCGACCCAGTCAAGCCCGTGCAACCAGGCAGGCACAAGCAGGCTGAACGTGATGTTCCGAGTCCGGGCATGGCGGCTCAGATCGGATACGACCGCCGCCGGGTCGAGTGTCCAGTCCACGACCGCCAACAGCCGCGTCGCAGACCGGTCGGATGTGAGGGTGCGCGATCGGTGAGGGTGCATCTCGGCCTCCAGGTGGATGGGTGTAGCCCATTTGCGCCCCCGCCGGCCTGGTCCTTACTCGCGCGACTGACGAGGTAAGAAGCGGCCCCCGCCGGACGCTAAGAGTCGATGAACCAAACCAGCCAGACCCACGTGATCGTCGGTGCCGGCCACGCCGGCGGCAAGGCGGCGGAGGCGCTCCGCGAGGAAGGGTTCGACGGCCGGATCGTGCTGATCGGCCAGGAGCCCGAGCCGCCCTATGAGCGGCCCCCCCTTTCGAAGGACTACCTGCGCGGCGAGTCCGGGCGCGAGAATGCCCACCTGCACCCCGACGGCTTCTACGGCGACCAGCAGATCGAGCTCCGGACGGAAAGCACGGTCGAGCGAATCGACACCGAGGCTCGCGAGGTCGTCGTGGACGGCGAGCGGATCGGCTACGAGCGGTTGCTCCTCACTACCGGAGCGGAGCCGCGGCGCCTGTCGGTCCCCGGGTCGGAGGTGGACGGGATCCACTACCTGCGTGATCTGAGCGATGCAGACGCGATCGCCGCGCGCCTCGAGCGGGGCGGGCGGGTCGTCGTGATCGGGGCGGGGTGGATCGGGGCCGAGGTCGCGGCCTCGGCGCGCCAGAAGGGACTCGACGTAACCATCGTCGAGCGCGGCAGGCTGCCGCTCGAGCACGTGCTGGGACGCGAGGTCGGCGAGATCTACCGCGACATCCACCGCGACCACGGCGTCGAGCTCGTCGGAGGCGCTGCACTCGACGGGTTCGAGGGCGGAGACTGCGAGGTGCGCGTGCGCCTGGCCGACGGCCGTACGCTCGAGAGCGATTTCGTCGTCGTAGGCATCGGCGTCGAGCCGCGTACGGAGCTGGCCGAGAAGGCGGGGCTCGCCGTCGACAACGGCATCCTGGTTTCCGAGCGGCTCGAATCGCGCGTGGACGGCGTGTTCGCCGCCGGCGACGTCGCCAACGCCTACCACCCCTTCTACGGGCGCCGGCTTCGCGTGGAGCACTGGGCGAACGCACTCAACCAGCCCCTGACCGCCGCCCAGGCCATGCTGGGCAAGCCGGCGAGCTACGAGCGGCTGCCGTACTTCTTCTCCGACCAGTACGACGTCGGGATGGAGTATTCCGGCTACGCCACCGACGGGGACGAGGTCGTGTTGCGCGGCCGACCCGACGAGCGCGAGTTCATCGCCTTCTGGCTCGACGGAGGCCGTGTCGTTGCCGGCATGAGCGTGAACGTCTGGGACGTAAACGCGCAGATTCAGGCGCTGATCCGCTCCGGGCAGCCCGTTGCCGTGGAGCGGCTCCGCGACCCCGAAATCTCGCTTGAAGATCTGACCGAGGAAGGAACGTCGTGAATCGTCTAGAGCAACTACAAGCCACTGGGGTTTCGATCTGGCTCGACACCCTCTCGCGCGACCTGCTCGAGGAGGGCGAGTTCGAGCGGCTCCAGCAGGAGCTGGCAGTGACCGGGGCGACCTCGAACCCGACCATCTTCTCCAAGGCGATCGTCGGCTCTGATCGCTACGACGAGCAGCTCGTCTCCCTGCTGGAGGCGGGTGTGACCGATCCCCACGAGCACTTCCTCGAGCTGGCGCTGGAGGACGTTCGCGGGGCCGCCAAGACGCTGGAGTACGCCCACCGCAAGAGCGGTGGGAGCGACGGCTTCGTCTCGCTCGAGGTCACTCCCGACCTCGCCTACGACACCGCCGCCACCGTCGCCCAGGCAAGGGACCTTTGGCAGCAACTGGATGCCCCCAACGTGATGATCAAGGTGCCCGCCACCGAGGCCGGCCTCCCTGCGATCGAGGAGCTCACGGCCGCCGGGGTCAACGTCAACGTCACGCTGCTGTTCTCCGTGGGGCGCTACGAGCAGGTGATCGAGGCCTACCTTCGCGGACTGGAGCGGCGCGTCCAGGCCGGCCAACCGATCGCCGGGATCCGTTCGGTGGCCTCGTTCTTCGTCTCCCGCGTCGATGCGAAGGCGGACGCCCGCCTGTCCGCCGACTCGCCGTTCAAGGGACGCGTGGGCACCGCCAACGCGCTGACCGCGTACGACACTTACCGCGACGCCTTCGCCGGGGACCGCTGGCAGCGGCTGCGTGACCTCGGCGCGACCCCGCAGCGGCCGCTGTGGGCGAGCACCGCTCCGAAGGACTCCTCCTACCGCGACGTCCTCTACCTCGAGAGCCTGGCTCTACCCGGCTCGATCCTGACGGGAGCCGACCCTGGTCGCATTCGGGGACCACGGGGAGCCGCAACCTGCGGTCGCGACTTCCGCGACGGCCGCCGTCGATCTACCCGCGATCACGGCCGAGCTCGAGCGGGAGGCGTCGACGCGTTCTGCGCCGCATACCGCGAGCTTCTTGGCTCCATCAAGGAGCGCGCGCAAGCTCTGCGAGCCGATGCCGGTCGCCTGCCGGCGCTGAGTCGATGACGGCGGTCATCGAGCAAGAGCGGAGCGCGGCTCTCGTCCACCGGTCGGGTCTCGAGGAGCTCATCTATGCTCGCCGGTCCATGGAGCGAGCCCTCGAAGGCAGCGACGTCTCGCCCGCCGAACAGTCGCAGGCCTGGCTGACCGCGCTACGCAGGGAGGGGCCAGCGCGCGAACGAGCGATCGGCCGTCTCCACGAGCTGCTGCTCCGGGCCGCGCGCTTCGAGCTAAACCGCCGCCGCGCGGCGATGTCGTACGTCCGCGGCGAGGAGCTCGAGGACATCGCGGTCCAGGCCGCGGACGACGCTCTGATGGCGGTGCTCGGAAAGCTCGACGACTATCGCGGCGCGAGCCGATTCACCACCTGGGCTTACAAGTTCGCGCTCCTCGAAGCAGGTGTGAAGCTGCGGCGGCGTGCATGGCAGGATCGGGAGGTGGTACTCGACCCCGACAGCTGGCCGGCATTTGCGGACCCAGGTTCTTCCGCCCACGATGAGCTCGAGCAGACAGAGCTGCTCGGGGCGCTACGCGGGGCGGTCGAGGCCGAGCTCACGCCGCACCAGCGGCAGGTGTTCGTCGCGCTGGCCCTCAACGAGGTGCCCATCGACGTGCTCGCCGAGCGACTCAATACGAACCGAAACGCCCTCTACAAGACCTTGCACGACACCCGCCGCAAGCTCCGGCGAAGGCTAGCGGAAGACGGGCTCGCGTTGCCGGAGGAAGGCGGATGACTGGAGAAGTCATGGCGAAGCAAGACGACAAGCACAGCCCGCTGCTCGAGCGGCTACTCGTGCCCCGTGGCTACGAGATCGGCTGCGACGAGTGCTTCGAGCGGCTCGACGAATATGTGGAGCTCGAGCTCGCGGGTGCCGACGCCGACGAGCGCATTCCCGGGCTGCGCAACCACCTCGACGGCTGCCCGGCCTGCCGCGAGGAGCACGCAAGCCTGCGCGCGCTCGTGCTGCAAGATCGCCGCGATAGGACCGCCTAGCCGCTCGTCAGGTCCTGCGCGAACGCCTCGAACGCAGCGAGGCAGCGCGTCAACGCGGTGAAAGCGCACGGTCTCGAAAACCGTTAGGGGCCGTTAGGTCCCTCGAGGGTTCGAATCCCTCCCCCTCCGCTTTACGGCCCGAGATTATGCTTCTGTGCAGGCATTTCGGGCGGTCTTGCCGCAGTGTGGGATGAGCCCCAGTCGGCCCCACCGGCCCCCGGTGGGGGCCAGGATTCTGCAGCGCATTGCAGCGCGCGTGCAGCGCGTTCATTGGTGGGCCGCCTTGGTCGAACGCTCGAGGTAGGCGTCGAGCAGTCCGGCGGCCTCGTCTTCCGAGCCCGGGAACAGGTGACCGTAGCGGTCGAGGGTCATGGTCACCGACGCGTGGCCCATGAAGCTCGACAGCGCTTTGGCGTTGACGCCTGCGGCGATCATCAGCGAGGCGAATGTGTGGCGACAGTCGTGCAGGCCGATCGGCGCAAGCTTCGCCGCTTGCCAGACCCGGTGCGCCCGCTCCGTTACGGCCTGGTTGGAGAACGGGCGTCCGTCCGCTCGGCCGAAGAACAGGCCTCCGCGCCTGCCACGCGCTAGGCGCTGCTCGGCCAGGTGCTTGCGCAGGACCTTCGCGACGGGGACGGTTCGCCGGCCGGCGCGGCTCTTTGGCGTGACACGGCCGGCCTTGGGGTCCCAGCTCCAGCGAACTTGGATCACGTTCGCGTCGAGGTCGACGAGCTCGTCGGGCAGCGCTTGCAGCTCGCCTGAGCGCAGGCCCGCGTACATGGCCGTCGCCCACAGAGCGCGGTCGCGCGCCGGCAGCGCGGCTATCAGGTCGGCGGCCTCGGCCGGGGACGCGATCCGCTCGCGCCCGCCGCGAACCGCCGGCAGCTGCACGCCGGCAGTGGGGTTGACGGCGACCTCATCGAGCGCCAAGGCGTACCGATAGATCGCCCGCAGCGGCATCAGCGCGTTGCGGATGGTGCTTGGGCTCAGGTCGTCGCCTATCAGGCCGTTGACGAGCCGCTGCACGTCCGAGCGGCGGACCTCCGCGAGCTGTGTGTCGCCGAGGGTCGGCAGCACCCGATCCCGGAGAGCCTGCTCGTACCCCCGCAGCGCTGAGGGCTTGTAGGGATCTCCCGAGCGGGTCCGCGCGAGCCCCGCCTTGGTGGCCTCAAGCCAGTCATCGGCGGCCTGGCGGAGCTTTGCTGATCCGCCGACGCGCAGGGTGCCGCTGCGGAGGGCGACACTGGCGTCGTGGCGCCAGGCCTTGGCAGCGGCGAGCGTGGGGAAGCTGCGGCTGAGGCGCTTGCGGTCCCGCGGGCTCCAGACCTGGGCCTGGTAGCTGGGCGAGCACCGGCACGGCCCGCCTTTGCGGCTCGGGCACGAGCGCCTGTGACGGATGCTGATCCCCTCCGGCGGTCGCTTGGCCATGGCCTCCGCTCGATCCTACGCCGGCCGGTCGAGCTCGACGGCCAGGTCGGCGTTGTCGGCCAGCCAGCGCTCGATCTCCCGCACCGGGATCAGCCGCAGGCTCCCCCGACGCACGAGCCGCAGCTCGGGCTGCACGTGGCGCTCGAACGAGTTGATCGACATCCCGAGCGCGGCGGCGGCCTCAGAGCGCGTGAGCGCCAGCCTGGGCGTCGCCTGGCGCCTTCTGGCGGCCGCCATCACGCAGCCTCCGCCAGGGGAGCAGGTGGGCTGTGCGTCGCCTGGGCCACGGACACGACCTCGACCCGGTGTGGGTTCTTCTCGACCAGGACCATCTGGCCGACGCCGAGGCGCGTGACCTCGTCGGGGGCGACTTCGAACTCGCGGCCCCGGTGTTTGGTGCCGATCCCGGACTCGCGCGGGAAGGGCCGGCTGCCCTTGGTGTTGAGGCGGTCTTCTGTCTGGAAGGTGTGGACCCAGACCTCCTCGGTGCCGGCGATCGCGGCGACGGTCTCGGCCGAGTCGGGGTTGTTCTGGCGGCCTGCCAGCAGGTACTCGACGTTTCCCACCACCTGCTCGTCGAAGCCCTCGTCGACGCGGCGCAGGTCGGCCAGCTCCTGGGTCGCCACGAGTAGCGAGATCCCGGCCGAGCGGGCGCGCTGGAACAGCCCGGCGATCTGGTCGCCCGCGAGCCCGGAGAACTCGTCGACCGCCACCAGCGCCGGCCGGGCGAGCTTCGGGTCGCCCTCCCTGGTGCCGCAGACCGTCTTCAGGTCCTGGATCACCATGTTGCCGAGCAGCCGGGCGGTCGCGCCGTAGCGGGAGGAGTTGAGGCTGAAGACGACGCAGCCCGCCTGATCGAGCACCTCGAGCAGGTCGAGCTCGTCCTCGGGCCCCTCACCCGGCGCAAGCCAGTCGCCCTGGCCGCCCTCGACCAGCAGCGCCAGCCGGTCCTGCAGCCCGGACAGGTGGCCGACCTGATCGTGCGTGAGGCGCGAGAGGTAGCCGCCGATCTCCTGCGCGGCGGTGTCGTCTGGGACGTTGCGTGCCTCCATCGCCAGCGCCGCGGGGTCGAGCAGCCGCACGACGTTGGCCAGGTGGCGCTCGTCCGGCTTGTGCTCGAGCGCCCGGAAGAGGTTGACCAGGTAGCGCTCGTACATGGCCTGGTAGTGGCGCTCCGAGAACTCCTCGGTCGCGATCAGCTTGTCTTTAAGCTCCGAGCGGTTGCCGCGCCGCAGCGGGTTCCAGCGGTCGCCGCCGTCGAGCGACCAGAGATAGAAGAGCTGGTCCCGGCGCTCGGCTTCGGCCTCGAGCTGCCAGGCCAGGGCGGGGTCGGCCTTCATGTCCAAGACCACCACGCCGAAGCCCGCCTCCATGTGCCGGTTCACCGTCCACAGCAGCGCGTTGGACTTGCCGGCGCCCGAGGCCCCCAGCAGCCCGTGGCGACCGGAGCCGGCGCCGAAGCCAAGCCGCACCGGCAGGCCCTTCCGGTCCGTCCCGAGCAGGAAGCCGCCGTCCGCCACCAGCGTTCCGTCCCTGAGCTGGCGGCGGGCGCGGCGGCGTCGCAAGACATCGAGCATCCCGAGCGCCTGGCCGGCGCGGCGGCGGGCGTCGCCGCCCGCCTCGCGGTCGCGGCGCTCGAGCAGGTAGGCCCAACGCGCGGTGCAGGCCCCGCCGACCAGCAGCGCAACCGACCAGCTCTCGACCAGCGTCGCCCAGACGGCAAGTGCGCCGGCCGCCGTCGGGACCAACGCCCAGGTCCAGCGCAGGTTGCGCGAACAGAGCAGCAGGTGGGCGGGAATGGCCACGACGGCGCCGATCACCAGACCGACGAACACGGCTTCAAGGAGATGGCTCGCACCCTCGGTGCTCACGACTGCTTCCCGCCATAAGCCACGAGCAGTGCGAATTCGCCCCCGGATCTCACGACCCAGGTGGTACCAACCGGGAGGACGGAAACCCCGCCGATCAGGAGCTCCGCCGCCGCGTCGCGCATCGCTTAGGTGTTACACACCGCATAGACAGACCGAGCGGGGGGGACGGGGCGGCGCGACCCCTTCGTGGCCAAGGCAGTCGCGCGATCGAGTGCACAATCATGTGCGACCTCAACCGGTCGCTGCACCACCCCTGATGTCTCGCATGCTCCCATCTGGTTCGAGCGCTGTGGAGCGAAGGCCGTAGGCCGAAGCGAGATCAGCGCTCGGCGCCGGCCGGCTCGAGACCGTCGATCAGCTCGGTGAGC
>Ga0126313_10000642_pt1 | contig 16998 bp, 16 predicted proteins | sample Plot105A_FD_89954 | JGI IMG/M metagenome (GOLD analysis project Ga0126313, IMG submission 89954) | Serpentine soil microbial communities from UC McLaughlin Reserve, CA, USA - Plot105A | ecosystem: Environmental > Terrestrial > Soil > Grasslands | place: USA: UC McLaughlin Reserve, Lake County...
AGTCGGTCGAATGCGCCTCGAAGACGAGCTGCGGATCGGCGGCGATGAAGTCGCTCAGTACGCGCGCACGCTCGGGCGCGTAGTCGATGACCTTGTGATGGTCGAACTCGACGCCCGGCTGCACCACGAGCGCGATGACGCGTGACCATGCCGATTCGAGCCCACTGCGCGCGAACGCCTCGCGGTGTGCGGCAATCGTCGCAGTTGCGGCCTGCGGCGTCGTGACCGCCTCGAACTCGCCGGTTCGGGGGGTGTGGGTCGGCCCCGGCCCCTCCTCGGCCTCGAGCTCGGCACCCTCCGGGAGCTCGAGTCGCTGCACCTGAGGCAGCCGCCAGACCGCCCCCGCCATGCCGAGGCCGAGCGCCACGCAGGCGAGCGCCAGGAACCACTGGCCACCCGAGAGGAGGGACATGTCGAAGAACTCGCGCACCGGCTCGACCGCGAGCATCCCGGCGAAGATCGCGCCGAGGCCCGCGACCAGCGCCAGCATGTAGCTCTGCACGGTGATGTGCTCGCGGCCGGGGCCGCGCTCGAGCAGGACGATGAAGCACAGGCCGAGCACGATCAGCGTCGTTGTCGCGGCCGTCCTCCCCTCCTCGAGCGTGCCGCCGAAGACGCCGTCCACGAAAACGAAGGAGAGCAGCGAGGCGATCCCCATCGAGATCCCCGCCGGGAACGCGAACGCCGCCAGCGCGCGCAAAAGCCGGCCGCGGTAGAGCGGGCCCTCGCTCGGCGCCAGCGCGAGCACGAACGACGGGATCCCGATCGTCAGCGTCGCCGCGATCGTGAGCTGGCGGGGCAGGAACGGGAAGGTGAAGTCGAAGATCGCAGCGAGCAGGATCAGGAAGCCGGCGTATACGGACTTCGTCAGGTACAGACGGCCGAGGCGGTGGATGTTGCGGGCGATCCTGCGGCCCTCGCCGACCGCACGCGGCAGCATCGCGAACTGGTCGCGCAGGAGCACGATGTCCGCGACGCCCTTCGTGATCTGGCTTCCGGAGCCCATCGCGACCGCGAGCCGCGCCTGCTTGAGTGCCGGCACGTCGTTGACGCCGTCGCCGATCATCGCCGTGAACCTGCCCCGGTGCGCGAGCGCGCCGACGAGCGCCTTCTTCTGGTCGGGCGCGATCCGGCAGAAGATCGTGTGCCGCTCCGCCGCCTGGGCGAGGCCGCCGCGATCGGTCGGCAGCCGCGGCCCCTCGATCACGGGCGCGTCGATGGGCACGCCGACAGCGTGCGCGACGGCCGTCACCGTCTCGCGCGCGTCGCCGGAGATCAGCTTCAGGTCGACCTGCTGGTCGCGCATGTAGGCGATCGTCGCCGCCGCGTCCGGGCGGAGGGTCTCCTCGAGCACCACGAGCGCCCGTGGCTCGAGCCGCGGCGGCGGCTGGGAGGCCGGGTCCGATGGGAGCCCGCCGCGGGCCTCGCCGAACGCGACCACGCGGCGGCCGGCGCGCGTGTGCTCGTCGAGCGCCCGCTCGAGCCCCTCGGGGAGCGAGAGCGCCCCTTGTCCCTTCAGGATGTCGGGCGCGCCGATCACGTAGCTCGAGCCGTTCAGCGTCAGGCCGCTCCACTTCCACTGCGATGAGAAGGGGACCTCGGCGCTGGGCCGCTCGGGATGGGCCGGATAGGCATCGGCGATCGTCTCGAGCGTGCGGTTTCGCTCCCCGGCCGAGGCGGCGAATGTGCCCAGCGCACGCTCCGTGGCGCTCGCGCTGCCCTGGTCGGCGATCTCGACGCGGACGAGCTTCAGGGTGCCGTCGGTGAGCGTCCCGGTCTTGTCGACGCAGATCGTGTCCACGGCGGCAAGAGACTCCGTCGCCGCCATCTGCTGGACGAGCGTGTTCTGGCGCGCGAGGCGGATCGCGGCGACCGCGAGCGTGACGCTCATCAGCAGCACGAGTCCCTCCGGGATCAGGGTGACGAGCCCGGCGGTGGCCTCCTGCGCCGCCTCACGGAAGGGCGTGTCGTGGAGCGTGAAGCCGACGAGGACGATCACCGCGATCGGCGCGAGCGCGAGGCTCGTCGCCTTGAGCACCGTGTTCACCTCGACCTGAAGCGGCGACGGCGGATGGCGGAACTCCCGCGCCTCGCCCGCGATCTTCTCCGCGTAGCTGTCCTCGCGCACCGCGTCGAGCTCGTAGTGGCCGGAGCCCGCGATCGCGAACGAGCCGGAGAGCATCCGGTCGGCCGGGCGCTTGCGGATCCCGTCCGACTCGCCGGTCAGGAGCGACTCGTCGACCGCGAGTCCGCGCGTGTCGACAAGCGAGCCGTCGGCGACGAGCTGGTCGCCGGGCTCGACGCGGACGACGTCGCCGGGGACGACCTCGTTCGCCGTCAGCTCGATGACGCGGCCGTCGCGGACGACCCGGGCGCGGGGCGCGACCAGCAGCGCGAGCCGGTCCAGGGTCTCCTTGGCCTTCAGCTCCTGGCGAATCCCGATCGCGGAGTTGACGATGGCGACCAGCCCGAAAAGAGCATCCGCCCAGAGGCCGAGAGAGAGGATCAGGATGAAGAAGACGCCGATGATCGCGTTGAACAGCGTCAGGACGTTGGCGGCGACGATGCTCGCGACCGAGCGGCTCGAGGTCGGCTCGGGCTCCCCGAGGCGCGCGAGCCGGCGCGCCGCCTCCTCGCTCGAGAGCCCTTGGGTCAGAGACGCCGCCTCCACTGCTCCATCTATACCGGAGCGGGCGCCGCGTGCCCGCCGAGCGCCTACATGTGGAAGCGCCGATGGTGTTGGTGGTGTTCGGGCTCGGCGCCCGGTGCCGGGGGCGCTGCCGCGCGGCCGGGCACGAACCGGCCCGTGAGCACGGTCGCGATCGCCACCACCGCAATCGCCGGCCACAGCGCGTGGCCGACCGCGTCGGCGAAGTTCGACGCGGCGGCGGAGGGGCCGTTGCCGAGCGATCCCTGGAAGACCGAGCCGGCGACGGCGAGCAGGAGCGCGCCCGCCAGCACGCGGTTCATCGCCAGCACGCCGGACGCGATCCCGCTCTTCTCCCTCGGCATCGCCGCCATCGCCGCGGTCGACATGGGCGCGTAGACGAGCGCGAGCGCGATCCCGAAGCAGACGAAGCCGGGGAGGAGGTCCACGTAGGCGCCGGCGTCCTCGGCAAGCGCCTGAAGCGTGAGGCCGGCAAGCCCGAACAGCATCCCGACGGTCATCGTCGCGCGCGCACCGAAGCGCGCGATCAGCGGCGCCGAGAGCGGCGAGAACACCGCCATCGGGGCGGTGACCGGCAGGATCATCGCGCCCGCCTCGATCGCGGAATAGCCGAGCTCGTCCTGGAGGTACTGGGGCTGGAAGTACATGACGACCCAGTAGGCGCCGACGATCGCGAAGGCAGCGGCGGTCGCACCGAGGTAGGGGCGGTTGCGGAACAGCGAGAACTCGACCAGGGGCGCCGCGACTCGGTGCTCGAGCCGCCAGAAGCCGGCGAGCGCCGTGAGGCCGAGCGCCAGGAGCGCGATCGTCCGCGCAGACGCCCATCCCCAGTCGTCGGCCTCGACCAGCGCGAAGACGACGGCGGTCAGGCCCGCGGCCAGCACCGCCACGCCGGCAAGGTCGACCGAGGACGCCCGAGGGTCCCGCGACTCCTCACCGCGGGTGACGAGGATCGCGATCCCGGCGACCACGATCGGGAGGTTGACGAGGAAGATCAGGCGCCAGCTGGCGACCTCGATCAGCACGCCGCCCACCAGCGGACCGATGGCGAGCGCGACGGCGGAAACGGCCGCCCAGATACCGAGGGCCCGCGGCGTCTCCTCGGGGCTGAACGCGTTCGTGGTCAGCGCGAGCGAGAGCGAGATGAGCGCCGCGCCTCCGAGCCCCTGAACGACGCGCCCGACGATGAGGACGAGCTCGTCCGGAGCGGCGCCCGAGATCAGCGACCCGAGCCCGAACGCGGACATCCCGACGAGGAAGATCCGGCGCCGGCCGAGGATGTCCCCGAGCCGCCCTCCGGCGACGACCGCGGCCGCGAGCGTCAGCAGGTACGCGTTCTGGACCCACTGCAGAGCGTCGAGCGAGGCCCCGAGGCCATCGTGGATGGCGGGGAGCGCGAGCACGACGACGGTCGAGTCGAGCATGAGCACGAAGAGGCCGGCGCAGGCGCCGACGAGGATCCACCACCGGTTCGGGTTGGCGCGCGAGGCGGTCAAGCGCCGCGAGCGTATTGACCCCTCTGGACGGCCGAGACCATCTAAGTAGGATCGAGCTGGTTTGGAGGGCACCAGGCCCACAGAGGGCGCCGGCGAGGCGGTCTCGGTCGAGTTCCGGGACGCCACCAAGCGATACCCGGGAGCCGCCGCACCGGCCGTCGACGGCCTGACCCTCGACGTCCCCGCCGGCGAGATCTGCGTCCTCGTCGGACCGTCGGGATGCGGCAAGACGACCGCGATGCGGATGGCGAACCGGATGATCGAGATCACCTCCGGCGACGTGCTGATCGGCGGCAGCTCGGTCCGCGAGCGCCGTCCCGCGGAGCTGCGGCGCGAGATTGGATACGTGATCCAGCAGGTCGGCCTCTTCCCTCACCGGACGATCGCCCAGAACATCGCCACCGTGCCGGCCCTCGTCGGCTGGGATCGGGAGCGCGCCCGGGCCCGTGCCCGCGAGCTGCTGGCGCTGATCGGCCTCGACCCGGACATGGCCGATCGCTATCCGTCCCAGCTCTCCGGAGGGCAGCAGCAGCGGGTCGGCGTCGCGCGAGCGCTCGCCGCGAACCCCGGCGTGATGCTGATGGACGAGCCCTTCGGCGCCGTCGACCCGATCAACCGCGAGCGGCTTCAGAACGAGTTCCTGCGCCTGCAGGCGGAGATCCGAAAGACCGTCGTATTCGTCACCCACGACATCGACGAGGCGATCAAGATGGGCGATCGGATCGCGATCATGCGCCAGGGCGGCCACCTCGCCCAGTACGCGACGCCGGCCGAGCTGCTCATGGATCCGGCCGACGGCTTCGTCGAGGACTTCGTCGGCGCGGATCGGGCGCTCAAGCGGCTCTCGCTGATGCGGGTATCGGATGTCGACCTCTGGCAGGCGCCGCTTGCTCATGTCGGGCAGTCGACCGCCGAGGTGCGCGCGAAGCTCGACGGCGCCGAGGTTCCGTACGCGCTCGTCGTCGACGGCGAGCGGCGACCGCTCGGTTGGCTCTCCGACAGGAATCTGGCGGGGGCGACGGTGCCGCAAAGCCCCGACCACAGCCCGGACCCGAAGGTCGAGCGCGAGGACGTGCTCCGGGACGCGCTCTCGGACCTCCTCCAGGCGGAGACCCGCTACGCGCCGGTCGTCGACGCGGAGGGGCGGATCGCCGGCGTGCTCTCGGTCGAGATCGTCTCCGAGTTCCTGACCTCCGACGATGCGCGGGTCGAGGAGCATCCGGCGGCCGAGCGGCCACTCGGTTGACGCGATGGTCGGGTTGCTGACCCAGCTGCCACTGATCGCTCAGGCCGGCGATTTCGTCCGCCCACCCGGCGAGGGGCCGACCAGCTGCGTCGGCGAGAACAACACCGTCTGCATCGGCTGGGCGCTCGACAACATCGACCGCTGGGTCACCCCGACGCTCGAGCACCTCCTGCTCGTGTCCGCGTCGGTCGCGGCGGGCTTCGCGATCGCCTTCGGCCTCGCCCTCCTCTCGCACGGCCGGCGCTGGCTCGAGCCTACGTTCATCGGGGCCACCGGAGTGATCTACACGATCCCGAGCATCGCGCTGTTTTTGATCCTGCTGCCGATCACCGGTCGCGGCACGGTCACCGCGGTCATCGCCCTGACGCTCTACAACCTCCAGATCATCTACCGCAACATCGTCACCGGGCTCGGCAACGTGCCCGAGGCGTCGCGGGACGCGGGACGCGGGATGGGGATGACGGAGCAGCAGCTCCTGTGGCGGGTAGAGCTGCCGCTCGCCGTCCCGGAGATCATCGCCGGCCTGCGGATCGCCACCGTCTCGACCGTCGCGATCGCGACCCTCGCGATCTTCGCGGGCGCCGGTGGGCTCGGGGACGTCATCTACACGCAGGGCCTCCAGAACGACGTCTTCAAGACGGCGATCGTCGTCGGCAGCCTGATCGCCATAGCGATGGCCGTCTGCTTCGACGCGTTGTACGTCGCCGGCCAACGCGTGATCTCGCCGTGGCGGAAGGTGCGGGCCATATGAGCCTCCCGCCGGCCGACGTGTTCGACTCGTTCTCTGGCGCGATCGACTTCATCTTCGAGCCCCGTGATGCGATCGGCGTTGGCGGCCAGGTCGGCGGGCTCGAACAGGTCTGGGACCTGATGTGGACGCAGATCTGGATCAGCGCGCTCGCCCTCGCCGTGGCCGTCGCGATCGCGCTGCCGATCGGCCTTTATTTCGGCCACCGGGGCAGCGGCGAGCTGGTCGCGGTCGCGGTCGGCAACGCCGGCCGTGCGATTCCCGAGCTGGCGCTGATCGCGCTGATGGTCGCGTTCATCGGCGTCGGGGTGCTGAACGTGACGATCGCGCTCATGATCCTCGGCATCCCGCCGATCCTCACCAACACGTTCGTCGGCGTCCGCCAGGTCGACCGTGACGCGGTCGAGGCGGCGCGCGGGATGGGGATGACCGAGCTCGGGGTGATCCGCCGCGTCGAGCTGCCGCTCGCCGTGCCGACGATCATGAGCGGCGTCCGGACCGGGGCGATCAACATCGTTGCCACGGCGACGATCGCATCGATCGCGGGCGTCTCGACGCTCGGTGACTTCATCATCAACAACGCCAACTACGGCGAGGACGGGCTGCTCGCCGGGGCGATCCTGGTGGCGCTGTTGGCGCTCGCGGTCGAGCTCGTACTGGCGGGCGTCCAACGTCTGCTCACGCCTCGGGGCCTCGCGCTCGAGCGCGAGGCCGCCGGCGCGACCGCTTAGGATCAACCATCCCCGCACGACTCTCCGCACCAGAGGGAGGAAGAAACAGATGAGCACCAACCCCCGCCTGCGGGCGCTGTTCGCGCTCCTAGCGGCCCTCGTCCTCGCGCTCGCCGTCACCGCATGCGGTGACGATGACGATGGCGACTCCGAGGAGACCGGCACCGAGGAGAGCGCCACCGCAATCCAGGAGAACCCCGACAACAGCGGCGTCCAGCTCACGATCGGCTCGAAGAACTTCACCGAGCAGATCGTGCTCGGCGAGATCTACGCCCAGGCGCTCGAGGCGGCCGGGTACGACGTCTCCACCGATCTCAACCTCGGTGACGAGCAGGTGGCGCTGAAGGCGCTCGACAGCGGCGACATCAGCGGCTACCCGGAGTACACGTCGACGGCACTCACCTCGTTCTTCGACTTCGCGCCCGAGGACGTCCCCGGCGACGCGCAGCAGGCCTACGAGGAGAGCAAGGACGAGTTCGCGGGCGAGGGGCTCGTCTCGTATCCGCCGACGCCGTTCTCGAGCGCGAACGCCGTCGGGCTCCTCAGCTCGACCGCCGACGATCTCGGTGTGAGCACGATCTCCGACCTGAAAGGCAAGTCGCAGGACCTGACCCTGTACGGCTCGCCGGAGTGCCGCCAGCGGATCGACTGCCTGGTCGGGCTCGAGAAGTACTACGGGCTGGACTTCAAGTCGTTCACGCCCGTCGACATCGGCCTCCGGTACGAGGTGCTCGACAAGGGCGACGCCGACCTCTCGATCCTGTTCACGACCGACGCCCAGCTGTTCGTCTCAGACAAGTACACGATCCTCGAGGACGACAAGGGCGTGCTGCCGGCCGGCAACGTGATCTTCGTCGCCAGCCAGGACGCGGCCGACGAGGCCGGGCCGGACTTCGGTGAGACGATCGAGAAGGTCCAGCAGAACCTCACGCTCGAGGTAATGCAGGAGCTCAACGCCCGCGTCGACATCGACAAGGAGAAGCCCGAGGAGGCCGCGCAGGAGTACCTGCAGCAGTTCGGCTACATCCAGTAGCGCGGCGGCGGGCGCGGTAGGCTCGCACGGATGCTGAGCCCCGCGCTCGCCACCTACTGGATCTTCGGTTTCGGGATCCTCGGCCTCTTGGCTCTCGTGCTCTGGGTGGTCGGGCTCGTCGACGCCGCGCGGCGGCCGGATTTGGATCGCGGCAAGCGAGCCGCGTGGATCCTGCTGATCGTGATCTTCCCGATCGTCGGCACGCTCGTCTACCTGGCGACCCGGCCAACGCTGCCGGACGAGCGCGACAAGATCATCGCGGCGCGGACGGGCCACCCGCACCGGCTCGACCGGTAGGAGCCGCCGAGGTGCGTTGACCCCGCCCACGGGGTAGGAGCACGCCCATGGCCACGGCCGCGATCCTCGACGTCGACGGGACGCTCGTCGACTCCAACTACCAGCACGCGATCGCGTGGTACCGGGCGTTTCGCGAGCACGACGTGAGCCCCGCGATCTGGCGCATCCATCGCCACATCGGGATGGGTGGCGATCAACTCGTGGCGGCCGTCGCGGGGGACGACGTCGAGGGCGAGCTCGGCGACGCGATCCGCGACTCCGAGAAGCGCCTATACGGTGAGCTGATCGACGAGGTGCGGCCGTTCGAGGGCGCGCGCGACCTGCTCGAGGAGCTCGCCCGCCGGGAGCACCCGATCGTGCTCGCGAGCTCGGCGAAGCTCGAGGAGACCGAGCACTACGTCGAGCTCCTCGGCGCCGGCGAGCTGCTCGAGGCGTTCACGAGCTCGGCGGACGTCGAGCAGACGAAGCCCGCGCCTGACCTGGTCGCGGTCGCGATGCAGAAGGCGGGAGAGCTGTCCGCCGTGATGGTCGGCGACTCGAACTGGGACGTCGAGGCGGCCGCGAACGCGGAGCTGAAGACGGTGGCCGTCCTCACCGGCGGCTTCTCGGAGGCGGAGCTCCTCGAGGCCGGCGCCGTCGCGGTCTTCGACTCGCTCGTCGCCCTGCGCGAGGGCCTCGACAACACGCCGCTTCGCTAGACGCAGGCGCCGCGAGCGCCTAGGCTCGCTCTCGATGGCAGGGATGGCCAAAGAGCTGACCCCCGACGATGCGCACATCCTGGCGCTCGAGTCCGAGGCGATCGCCGGCCACACGCTGAAGCTCATCGTGCTCGAGCCCGGCAGCGAGCCGCTCGACCTCGAGGCGCTGCGGGCGAGCGTCGCCGAGCGCCTGGCGAGCACGCCCCGAGCGCGTCAGCGCGTGGCTCGGGACGCCAACGCGAGGCCGTGCTGGGCCGATTGCGAGGACTTCGACATCGCCGCCCACGTGCGCCGCCGCGAGCTTGGGGCGGGCGCCGGGGAGGCCGACCTCTGGCGCGAGGCCGGCGAGCTCATGTCGCAGCGGCTCGACCACGACCGGCCGCTGTGGACGTTTGACGTCGTCGGCCCGCTCGACGACGGCCGCGAGGCGATCGTCGCCAGGGTCCACCACGCGATGGCGGACGGGATCAGCACCGTGAGATTCCTCGGCTCGGTGCTCTGGCAGCCGGCAGCGGATCCCGGGCCGCCGGCGCCGAAGCGAAGGCCGGCTGCCGCTGGCGAGCCCGAGGGAAAGCACCATCGGCTCGAGGAGCTCCGGCGGCTGCCCGGCGCGCTTCGCCGCGAGCTCGGCGGCCACGCGTCGGAGTCTCCTCTCGACCGCCCGGTCGGCTCGGCGCGCGAGCTAGCGTTCATCGCCGTCCCGCTCGGGGACCTCAAGGCGATCGGCGCCTCGCGCCCCGGGCACGTGACCGTGAACGACGTCCTCCTCGCAATCGTCGCCGGCGGGCTTCGCGAGTGGCTCGGCGCCGCCGGGCGGCTGCCGGCGCTCCGCGCGCAGATCCCCGTCAGCCTCCACCACCGGTCAGAGGGCGCAGGTGACCTCGGCAACCGCGACTCGTTCCTCAACGTCGACCTGCCGCTCGACGAGGCGGAGCCGATCGCCCGCCTCGATCGCATCCACGCCGAGACGGAGGAGCGAAAGCAGTTGGGCGACGCCCAGGAGCTCTACGACTTCTTCCACGCGCTGGCGCGCTTCAAGCACCTCGACCGGGCCGTCGAGCACCTCGCGGCCGAGCCGCGGGAGTTCAGCCTCTCGATCTCGAACGTGCCCGGGCCGCGCGAAGAGATCGCGGTCGCGGGCCGCCGAGTCGAGCGGCTCGGGTCGGTCGCCGAGCCGGCGGACCGCCATGCGCTGAGGGTCTCGGCGATCTCCTGCGCCGGGAGCGTCGGCGTCGGCCTCTGCACCGACCCGGAGGCGCTCCCGAACGTCGCCGGGTTCGCCGACGCGCTCGAGCGAGCCACCGACGAGCTGCGCGCGGCTGCCGGGATCGAATAGGTTCCCCCGCCGGTGGCCCTGAAGCTCGGACTCAACCTCGGCTACTGGGGGATCGGCCCACGCGGGGAGGAGGCGCTCGAGATCGTTCGCGCCGCAGAGGCCGCCGGCTACGACTCCGTCTGGGTGGCCGAGTCCTACGGCTCCGACGCCGTCTCGGTGCTCGCCTGGCTCGCGCCGCAGACCGAGACGATCAAGCTCGGGGCGGCGATCATGCAGGTGCCCGCTCGCCCTCCTGCCGCGGCGGCGATGGCCGGGGCGACGATCGACGCGCTCTCCGGCGGGCGCTTCATCTTCGGCTTCGGGCCGTCCGGGCCGCAGGTCTCCGAGGGCTGGTACGGCGTCTCGTACGCGAAGCCCTGGGGCCGGACGCGCGAGTACATCGAGATCGTCCGCGCGATTATCGCCCGCGAGGGCCCGCTCACCTACAAGGGGTCGCACTACCAGCTGCCGGCCGAGGGTCCCGACATGACCGGGCAGGGCAAGGCCCTGAAGCTGAACTTCCACCCGCTTCGCAGCGAGATCCCCGTGTTCGTCGGCGCGATCGGCCGCAGGTCCGTGGAGATGGCGGCGGAGATCTGCGACGGGTGGATCCCGATCTTCTTCTCGGCCGACGCCTTCGAGGGGACCTGGGGCGAACACCTGGAGGCCGGCTTCAAGATGGGAGGCCGCAGCCGCGGCGACCTCGAGATCTCACCGGCGCTCCAGGTCGCGGTCGACGGCGACCTCGAGGCCGCGCGGGCGGTGGTCAAGGCGGGGCTCGTGCTCTATCTCGGCGGCATGGGCTCGAAGAAGACCAACTTCTACGTCGATCTCACCCATCGCTTCGGGTTCGGAGAGGTGGCCGTCGAGGTGCAGTCGCTCTTCCTGGACGGCAGGCGCGAAGAGGCGTATGCCGCGATTCCCGACGAGCTCGTCGACGCGACCGCCCTGATCGGGACCGAGGACGAGGTCTCGGCGCGGATCGAGAAGCTCGCCGCGGCCGGGGTCGACAGGCTGATCTGCTCGCCGGTGCACACGGACCGCGCCCAGCGTCTGCACACCATCGAGCGCATCGCGGCGCTCGTCGGCAGCGCCTCGCCCGTCTGATCGCACCGGCGCCGGCCGACCGCGGCCCGGGGATAATGGCCACATGCCGGATGCAGCGCCGCGTCCGCCAACGTCGGCCCGCTTCTGAGGCCGACCATGTGGAGCTGCGCGTGCAGACCCGAGGTCTCGGTGTCCCAGGAGAGATTGAGATCGGCCGAAGCGCTGCGCCCGACCCACAGCGATTCGAGGTCCTCGCCGATCACGAGGATCCGCTGCGCGCCCTCCGCGTCGCGATAGACGAGGAACGGACGCCCCTGCCGCTCGGCCTCGATCTGCGCCTTGAGCTCAGGCGCGGTGCGGGCTCTCGGCCCGAGCCGCTCCTCGTTCATGGGCCGGAACATAGCCCCACGCCTTCCGTTAGGCTGCCCCGGCTTTTCAAGGGATGACGGTCGGGGTGCCCAAAGAAACCGCCGAGGCGGAGCGCCGAGTGGCGCTGATTCCGGACGTGGTGGCATCCCTCGAGGACAAGGGCCTCGACGTCGTCGTCGAGGCCGGGGCGGGCGAGGCGTCAGGGCATCCGGACTCCGAATACACCGGGGCCGGGGCCGAGATCGGCGACCCCTGGGGCGCCGACGCCGTCGTGCACGTCGCGGTCCCGACCCTCGACGAGATCGGACGCCTCAAGCGGGGGCAGGTGCTGATCGGCCACCTCGCGCCGCTGACCTCGGCCGAGACGAACCGGGCGCTTGCGTCGGCGGGCGTCACGAGCCTCGCGATGGAGGCGATCCCGAGAATCACCCGCGCTCAGGCCATGGACGCGCTCTCCTCGCAGGCGAACGTCGCGGGATACGCGGCCACGCTCCTCGCCGCCCGCGAGGCGGGGCGCTTCTTCCCGATGATGACCACCGCCGCGGGCACGGTCGCGCCGGCCCGCGTGCTCGTGCTCGGCGCCGGCGTCGCCGGCCTGCAGGCGATCGCGACGGCGAAGCGTCTCGGCGCGGTCGTCACCGGCTTCGACATCCGCCGCGCCGCCTGGGAGCAGATCGCCTCGCTCGGCGGCCGGCCACTCGAGCTTGACTTCGTCCCCGATGCCGAGGCCGAGGGTGGCTACGCGCGGCCGCTCACGGACGAGGAGAACGAGCAGGTGCGCGAGGCGCTCGCCGAGAACGCGGGTAGGCAGGACGTGATCATCACCACGGCGCAGATCCCGGGCCGGCCGGCGCCGATCCTGCTCACCAAGCAGGCGGTCGCGAACATGTCGCCCGGCTCGGTGATCGTCGACCTCGCCGGCGACTCGGGCGGCAACTGCGAGCTCACCGAGAAGGGCCGCACGATCGTCACCGACAACGGCGTCAAGGTCGTCGCCCCGGTCAACCTCCCCTCGGACATGGCCGCCCACGCCTCGCAGCTCTACGCCAAGAACGTCGAGAACCTGCTTGGCCTCCTGGTCGACGAGGAGGGCAACCTGAGCCTCGACTTCGACGACGAGGTCGTCGCCGGGGCGTGCATCACCCACGATGGCGAGATCCGCAACGAAAGGGCTGCAGGCGCCCAAGGCGGCGCTGGAGGTAGCTGATGGACGTGATCATCGAGATAACGATCTTCGTGCTGGCCGCGTTCGTTGGCTTCGAGGTGATCTCGAAGGTGCCGACGACGCTTCACACGCCGCTGATGAGCCAGACGAACGCGATTCATGGGATCGTGATGCTCGGCGGCCTGATCGTGGTCGGGTTCGCCGACGACGGGCTCGAGAAGCTGATCGGCGTGATCGCGATCGCGTTCGGGATGATCAACATCGTCGGCGGGTTCATGGTCACCGACCGGATGCTCGGGATGTTCGCCCGGAAACCCAAGCCGGCCGCCGAGGAGGCCCCAAAGCAGTGATCCCGGTCGCGGCCCTCGAGCCGGGTGGCGACGCCGCCACGGCGCTCTACATCGTCGCCTTCTCTTGCTTCACCTTCGACGTCCGCCGAGGAACGCACCCGCGGACCGCCAAGCAGGGCAACCTGATCGCGGCAGGGGGCATGACGCTCGCCGTCGTCACGACGCTGCTCCTCGACGGGATCGGCAACTGGGGGCTGATCGTGCTCGGCCTGGCGATCGGCGCGGCGGTCGGCGTGATCGCCTCGACCCGCGTGCAGATGACCCAGATGCCGCAGATGGTCGCGCTCTACAACGGCGTCGGCGGCGGAGCGGTGGCCCTGATCGCCTGGTCGGAGCTTCGCAACGGAATCGCGGAGATCGACTCGGGGCTGCTCTCGGAGATCCCGCTCGACACGCTGATCCCCATCCTCTTCAGCGCCGTCGTCGGCTCGGTCTCCTTCTGGGGCTCGAACATCGCCTTCGCCAAGCTGCAGGACCTCATCCCCACCCGGCCGCTGTCGGTGCCCGGACAGCAGGTGGTCAACGCCGTACTGCTGGTCGGGATCGTCGCCGCCTGCGTTGTGTTGACGCTCAACAACGACGATCCGTCGCAGGGCCTCTTCATCGGCGTCCTGGTTGCCGCGGCGCTGCTCGGGAACCTGGTCGTGCTGCCGATCGGCGGCGCGGACATGCCCGTGGTGATCTCGCTGCTGAACGCGTTCACCGGGCTCTCGGCGGCCGCCGCCGGCTTCGCCCTCGACAACGTCGCGCTGATCGTCGCCGGCACGCTCGTCGGCTCCTCGGGAACGATCCTCACGCTGGAGATGGCGACCGCGATGAATCGCTCCGTCGCCAACATCCTGTTCGCCGGCTTCGGCGGTGCGCCGGCCGCGGGCGCCTCGACGGGGGAGGAGCGGCCGCACACCTCGATCGGCGCCCAGGACGCGGCGATCAAGCTCGCCTACGCCGACTCGGTGGTGATCGTGCCCGGCTACGGGCTCGCCGTCGCCCAGGCCCAGCACGCCGTCAAGGAGATGGCCGACGAGCTCTCCAAGCGCGGCGTCGACGTGAGCTACGCGATCCACCCCGTCGCGGGCCGGATGCCTGGTCACATGAACGTGCTTCTGGCCGAGGCCGACGTGCCGTACGAGAAGCTCAGGGAGATGGATGAGATCAACCCGGAGATGCCGCGCACGGACGTCGCGGTCGTGATCGGCGCGAACGACGTCACCAATCCGGCGGCCAAGAACGACCCCAACTCCCCGATCGCCGGGATGCCGATCATCGAGGTCCACGAGGCCCAGCAGGTGATCGTGATCAAGCGCTCGCTCTCGCCCGGATTCGCCGGGATCGACAACGACCTCTTCTACGAGCCGAATACCTCGATGCTGTTCGCCGACGCCAAGCAGGCGGCGGGGGACATCGCGGCCGAGGTCGAGAACCTCTGAACGCTGCGCCCTGAACCTATTCGCCTTCTTCCCGACCTATCAGCGCGGGGCGATGACGATCCAGGGCTATCGCGAGATCGTCGGCGAAGATCGGTTCTTCGGCTTCGCTCGTGAGCTGCTCCACCGCTATGCCCACGGCAACGTGAGCGCCTCGGACTTCATCGCCTTCGCCGAGGAGGAGAGCGGGCTCGCTGGCGACGAGCTGGCGCTGCTGGACGACTACTTCCAGCAGTGGCTCTACGGGATCGAGCGGCCGACCATCGTCCCCGAGGACTTCGGGCCCTAGCTAGTCGGAGCGGCCCTCGAACTCGCGCTCCTGCCGGCGACCTCGGCGCACGTGCGGCCACGCCCAGCCGATCAGGGCGCCGAGGGCGCCCGCGATCAGGAGGGCGAAGATCAGCGGCGTCTCGGTCTCCGTGAACAGGAACTGGACCTTGACCTTCTGCGAGTTCTGGATCACGAACAGCAGGAGCAGGAAGACCGCGAGCGCGAGCACGTAGAAGCGCCAGCCGCGGCCTTCGCGGCGGGTCGCAGCGTCGATCGCATCCCTGTGGTCCGCCACGGCGCGACTGTATCGGTTCACTCACGACCCGAAATCGGCGTATCCGCCGCGCCACCCGCGCGGCGGCCCGACCTAGGTTCGCGCCATGTCGAGCGAGTCCGGGCAGGCGACGGTCGAGTGGGTTGGGCTGGTGCTCCTTGTTGCGCTCGTGATCAGCGGCTTGGGCGCGCTGGTCGGCTTCGCGATCCCGGGCACCGAGCTCCTCAGCGCGGTCGCCTCGAAGCTCGTCTGCGCCGCCCGCCTCGGCCCGGCTTGCGGAAGCCAGGAGAGCGACCTGGTGGCGGCATATGGTGAGCAGGGGGCCGCGATGGTGGCGGCGCACGCGCCCCAGATCCGCTACGAGCACGGCATGCACGCGCTCCCGGTGGACTACCGGAGCTGCCGTGAGGACGCGTGCGCGAACGGCGCCGAGGGGCGCGTCCGAGTCGCGCGCTCGGTCACGGGTGAGCCGACCGTCGCCTTCACGCACATGGTCGACTGCCGGCCAGGCTCCGAGACGCCCGGCGCGAACTGCTCCGGCGAGGCCGCCGGCAACCAGTACGTGCAGTACTGGCTCTACTACCCGGGCAGCGCGACCGGCGAGGGCTCGGTGGCGCCGGGTGTGATCCGCGAGCTCACGGGCGGCGCGACCTACCACCCCGACGACTGGGAGTCGGTCCAGGTCCGCGTGCACGCGGACGGCACGGCGGACGTGCGCGCCAGCTCCCACCACGACTACGGCTCCGGCTGGCGCCCCGCCGACGACTCCGTCTACCGGGTCTCGGGCGGCAGCCACGCCGGCACGATCGAGCCGGCGGACTTCGTCCGCGTCACGCCGGCCCGCCGCCTCGGCCTGATCCCGCTCGAGCCGATCGCCGCCGACCGGCCCGGCGCCGAGTTCGCGATCACGCCGCCCTGGTTCAAGCGGGTGTGGCTCGATCCGGAGTACGGGGGGACGGACTAGGGCGCGGTCCGCGACGCCATGAATGGCCACCGCTCGGCCCTGCGACTGGTTTGCGATCGCTGGAATTCCGCGTCGCTGCAAGCCGTCGTCTGACCGAGACGAAGGAGGAGACCGAACTTGCTGATCTCAGAGCACCGGTGCGAGAGAGCTCGCCGCCGGCGGACGCCCAGCGTCAAGCCCATGCGCGCGATTTCCGCCTCGAGGTATGAACGGCCGTCGCGCCCGACCGTCCGGACGAACTCACCGGGGAGAGCGAACGCGATCGGGGCCGCGGAGCGAAGGTGGTCGACCCAAAAGCTCCACAGGGACTCAGCATCACGCCGTGGGACCCAGGAGGACCCTGGCGGATCTTCGATCGACATCATCGTCAGATAGCTGGAGGTGACCGTGATTGCGACCGCTCGATGAAGGGGCTCCACGAACTCCTCCTGCGGCCCCACGATCGCTCCGAGGGATGACTTGCCATCGCCTCCGACCGGCTCGTCCGCCGCGGGGTCCAGCTCGTATGCCAGAAAGCAATCCAGGCAGGCATCGGCGGGCGCCAGCTGGTTGAAGAAGGCGTGGCTTCGCAGGTAGGCGAGACCATCTGGCTCCCGCCCGTTCTGGTAACGGCCCTCGATGAGCTCGATGGCCGGGTCAACGTTCTCGGTCACCGACATTGCGCTAACCCCTAGATACGCGCTCCGACCGGGTGGCCCTTCCCAAACGTCACACCGGCGGCGCCATCTCCGGGTCCTCCACGACGTAGAAGCGGCTGCGGCCGATCTCCTCCTCGCCCGAGCGCATGACCACCGCGTGCGGGCCCTCGGTCGAGAAGGTGACGCCGACGCCGAGCGACAGCACCACGCGCTGGTCCTGTCCCTGGATCGAGCCCGGCGGCCGCCCCGTCTCGAGCTCCATCTC
>Ga0126313_10000643_pt1 | contig 16990 bp, 17 predicted proteins | sample Plot105A_FD_89954 | JGI IMG/M metagenome (GOLD analysis project Ga0126313, IMG submission 89954) | Serpentine soil microbial communities from UC McLaughlin Reserve, CA, USA - Plot105A | ecosystem: Environmental > Terrestrial > Soil > Grasslands | place: USA: UC McLaughlin Reserve, Lake County...
ACACGCGACGAGACTCTAAAACCCCTGCAACGAAGCCACTTCAGGCCACTTGGCCGGACCGGTCGCCACAGCCATAAGAACCCCGTGGAGGTTCAAGTCCTCTCATCCGCATTTCTCGGCTTTGCAGCGATTTCTTACGGCGGGCCGTCCGCCAACTCCGTACTCAGTCCGTAAACGCGCTCGTCGAAGCCGTTGAGGAGGCCACGCAGGTAGTCCTCGGAGTCAGGTAGCAGGTGCCCGTAGGTGGCGTCAATCTGGGCAACGGACGTGCCCATGATCCGGGCGAGGTAGAAGAGCTGCACTCCGCCGGCGATTGCCCAGCTCGCAAACGTGCGGCGGCAGTCATAGATGCGTCGGTGCTCGATCCCGGCCGGGCGTAGCGCCGGTGTCCATTGGCGGTAGCGGAACTTCTCGCTGTCGATGTAGCTGCCCACCGCGCTGCGCAAACGGCGGGGGAATCTCGGCGAACGACGCCTCTGCAGCGGTAATCGACGCTCCGGCCGAGGCGTCGCAGGAGGCGCACGATTCGGGCAGACCACCGGCATGCTGGTCGCGGCCTACCAGCGGGCCGAACCGACGGCTCGAAAGAGCAGCCAGTAGATCCGGTCTTGGGGCGCTAGGTTTGGGTCACGATGACAACTCCAGGGCCGAACGACCGGGCTTTGCCCGAGGATCGTCAGGACGTGACGGCCGACCTGTCCTGGATGCTGTGGACCACGATCGGGATCGGCGGGATTTGGGTCGCGGTCCTGCTGATCAGCGTCTTCGCGCCCGATCTGGTCTCCGGCTCGGAGCAGGAACATCTCCCGGTGGCCGCGTTCACGACGTGGTTTTGGGGCGGAGTCGGCACCCTGGTCTTATTGTTGGCGATGGGCCGGCTCCGGGGCAGCGCGAGGTGGCGGCCCATCTGGATCGGGTTGTCGGTGGTGACGCTGGCGATCTGGGCGGTGGCCACGATCCTTGGCATCACGCTGCCGGTACTGGAGACCGGCACCGATCCGACACGGATCCCCTTCGCCGCCATCTTCGCGCCCGTCGCCGCGGCGATGCTCACCGCGCTAGCGGGTGCCGTCGCCAACGTGTTCCGTCAAGGCTCTGGGGGTGGGTAGATCGGCCCGCTCGAAGTCGGGGCGAGTGTGCCCATTCCCCCACGTCAGGTGCAGCCGACGCAGAAGAACATGTACGAGACGACGTAGATCACTACGAACAGCACGAGGCTGCTGGCCAAGAGAGCAACTCTTGTCTCATCTCGTGTCTTCAGGAAGGCCAGACCTACGAGGATGACGGGGATAGGCAGTGCAACAAGGAGGTGGTAGGCCGCTTCCCGTGTGAACTCGATCGGGGGAGTGAAGCCACACTTCGCCAACTGCCGCCAACCCCCTCAGAACCCCGTCGAGGTTTAAGTCCTCTCATCCGCATCTCGAGAGCATGCGCCGTTGGCCGAGCCCGCCTAAGCTGCGAGAGCCTCGAGTACCTGGGATGCGTGCGTGTCGGGCTTGACGCGCCGCATCACCTTGGCGACGCGGCCGTCCTCGTCGATCAGGAACGTCGAGCGCTCGACGCCCATGTACGTCTTGCCCATGTACTTCCGCTCGCCCCAGACGCCGTACTTCTCGGCGACGTCGTGGTCGGGGTCGGCAAGGAGCGTGAACGGGAGGCCGTACTTCTGCTTGAACTTGACGTGCGAGCTCTCCTCGTCCGGGCTGACGCCGAGGACGACGGCGCCGCGCTGCTCGAAGTCTTCGTAGCTGTCGCGGATCCCGCACGCCTGGGCCGTACAACCCGGGGTGTCGTCTCGCGGATAGAAATAGAGGACGACAGGCTTGCCGCGGAACTGCGACAAGCGAACCTGTTCGCCGGCGTCGCTGGTCAACTCGAAGTCCGGCGCTTCGTGTCCCTCTTCGACCACGAATCGAGCCTATACGCTCGCCGCCGTGCTGCGCGCGCACGAGATCCTCGGTCTCTGTGTCCTCGCTGCGGCGGCCGCCGCGACCGTCTGGGGAGCAGCGGCGTACTTTCGGCACAGGAATCCCGGCCGCCTGCTCGGCCACGTCCTGGCCCTCGTCCAAACACTGCTCATCGCCCAAGTCGGCCTTGGGCTGCTGCTCGTCTCGGACGATCGCCGGGCCTCCGACGACCTGCACTACGTCTACGGCACACTTGCCCTGGCAGCCGTGCTCGCTCCCTGGATGTATGCCCCGACCGATCCCCGCCGACGCCTCGCCTGGTTCGTCGGTGCGACGTTGCTGGCAGGGGCGCTCGCAACGAGGGCGTACTTCACGTCGGGATGAGGCGCTTCTTCGGCGATATGAACCCGACCCTGCGCGGGTTTCTGATCATCGTCGCGATCGTCGCGCTCGTCATCGTCCTCAACCAGCAGAACACGGTCGTGTCGCTCCTGCTCCTGGCGCGGATCGCGTTCTTCCTCGCGATCGCGTTCTTCATCTACCTGTTGTGGCGCGAGCGTCGCTCGGACATCTCGACCTGGCCCGGCCGCGCACGTGCCGCGTTCTACGGCGGTGCGCTACTGATCGTCGCCGCGCTTGGCGTCTTCTTCTTCTCGGGCATCTCCGGCCGCAACGCGCTCGCCTTCTTCCTCATCCTCGGTCTCAGCGCCTTCGCGATGTTCCGAACCTGGCGCGACCAACACACCTACACGTAGGGCCTAGGCCTCGACACCGGCCCTAGCCCCGTCGAGTGTGTCGAGGGCGGCTCGGATCTCGCACGCCTGCCCGACGAAGATCGGCGTGTCGCGCTCGGTGTAGCGGCTCGCTTCAGTCTCGCGCAGCGTCAGCATCAGGTGCATGAAGTCGGACGGCTCGTCGCACTCGAACACGGTCATGAACTCCTGGTCGTCGATCCCGAAGGAGTACGTCGTGTGGTTGTGGATCGAGGCGAACTCGGCGCCGATCCGCATATGCTCGTCCATCGCCCGCTGTCGCTCCTCCTCCGGGAGCGCGTACCAGGAGCGCAGCTTCACGAACGGATAGACCACGAGGTACGGCGAGCCCCTCGGGACGACCTTGCGCGGGCGCCGCGCCGCCGTGTACTGGGAGGCTTTGGTGGTGGCGAGATACGAGTACGCCGTCTCGAGGTAGCCCGCGAGTGGGGTGGCGTTGAGCTCAGCTCCGAGTTCCCCGAGATCCGCATAGCGCTCGGTGATCTTCCAGAGGAAGAAGTCCGCGTCCGGCCGCACGCCGGCAGTCGAGTAGGCGCGCAGGCTCGACATCCGCCCGGACCAGTCCTCGACGACGTCGGCGAAAGCGTCCTTGCCGGCAATGCGCTCTTCGACCGGGAGGCGCCGCCAGGCCGGATCGACACGATAGAAGGTGTAGGCGACGTACTGGCCGTTCACGAGCAGGATGGTAGATCGAGTAGGGCGTCCCGGCTCGTCTTCGGTGTGTGGTCGGCGTAGTACAGGCCGGACTGCCAGCCGAGCAGGTCCGGCTCGTCCCAGATGTGGAAGATGTAGAGGCCCTCGACTGTGCTCTGGCTGCAAGCGAGCTCGAAGGCCTGTCGGTAGTAGCGAGCTTGGGTCGCTTCGTCGACGACGTCGGCAGCCGCCTTCGTGCTCTGGTTGGTGTAGACGTCGAGCTTGGACGGCGGGATGCTGGTCTGGACGCCGAACTCGGTGTAGAGGATGGGCAAGTCGGCGCCGCGCTGAGCGGTGCCGTCGAAGGCCTCGCCCAAGAGGTCGACCAACTTGTCGTAGTCGGCGAGCGCGATCGTCGTCGAACGGGGATGCGCGAAGTCGGGCGGAATGCTGGCGCGCTCGAGGTACGGGTGGTGGGCGAACGCATCCATCACGGGCTCGTCTCGGCCGCTCTCCCGGTAGTACCGGCCGAGGTCCTGGATGAACTTGGTCGGGGAGTGGGTCGGCCTCGGCGAGTTCGGGTCGTCGCCGCCGCGAGGTGCGAGGGCGCCGCCGATGACCCGGATGTCATCCGACACCGCCTTGAGCGCGTCATAGCTTGCCGCGAGCAGGGCGAGGTAATCGCGAGCGGCGACGTTCGCTCCGTTCGGCCCGAACTGCGGGAGCCAGAAGCGGTTGAGGTTCGGCTCGTTCCCGATGATGAAGTCGCGGTACGCCGGAAGCTGGCGAGCGACGGCTGCCGCGTAGGCGGCGAACTGCGCCCGCAGCTCCGGCGTCCGCGGCGTTGTTTGGCTGCCGGCGTTCTGGACGACCAGCAGCGGGCGGATGTCTGCGTCTTCGGCCGCGTCGGCGGCGTTGCGCAGCTCCGCCACTTCCTGGGGCGACGGTTCGCGCTGTCCCGGGGCCCAGAACATGTTCGTGATTACCGCATCGAAGCCCGCCGCCGTCGCGTCGCCCATCTTGTCCTCGGCAGCAGCTGGATCGGGATCGCGGACGAAGTACTCCCAGACCCCGACCGTGACCCGCGGCTCGGAGGATTCGCCCAGCCCGCTACAGGCGACGGCGACGGCCGCGAGAATGGCTGCACCAAGCCCGAGGAGACCCCATTTCCGCACGCCGGGGCGAGGCTACCCTGCCCATCGTGGCCACGTCTCTCGAACCCAAGCTGAAGGCGCTGCCGGCGAAGCCGGGCGTCTACTTGTTCCGTGACGCGGCGGGCAAGCTCCTCTACGTCGGCAAGGCGAAGTCGCTGCGGCCGCGCGTACGGAGCTACTTCCGGCAGGGCGGCGACGGGCGGCCCGCGATGGGTGGGATGGTGGAGCGGATCGCCGACCTCGAGGTGATCGTGACTGGGAACGAAGTAGAGGCACTGCACCTCGAGCAGAATCTCGTCAAACGCCACCGGCCGCCGTACAACGTGCGGCTGCGCGACGACAAGTCGTTCCCGTACATCGCGGTCACCGTCGAGGACGAGTACCCCAGGGTCATGTTCACCCGCGAGCGGCACCGCCGCGGCGTCGTCTACTTCGGCCCGTACGCAAACGCGAAGAAGGTGCGCGAGACGCTCGACGTGCTCAACCGCGTCTTCCGCTTTCGGCCGTGCGAGGGGCCGAAGCCGGGACGCCATTCCGGGATCCCCTGCCTCGACTTCCACATCGACCGCTGCTACGCCCCGTGCGTGAGCTACATCTCCAAGGACGACTATCGGAACGTGATCGACGGCGTAATCGAGTTCCTCTCCGGCGAGACGCAGCCGATCATCCGCGAGCTGGAGCGGCGGATGAAGGAGGCGGCGGCGAACGAGCAGTTCGAGGAGGCCGCGCGCTACCGAAATCGACTGTTCTCGGTGCGCCACCTGGCCGAGCGGCAGGCCGCGGACAAGCGCGCCGTCGGCACCGTCGACGTGATCGGGATCGCGATCGACGGCGACCGCGCCGCGGTGCAGATTTTTCCCCTCCGCGACGGGCGGATGATCGACCGGTACGGGTTCCACCTCGAGAACGTGGACGGGCGCGACGTGCCGACGGTGCTCGAGGCGTTCGCGCTCGAGTACTACGGCTCGGCGCCCAGCATCCCGCCGCAGATCATCGTTCCGCGCGAGGCAGGTGACACGAGCGCGCTGGCGGAGTTCCTGTCGGAGCGGCGAGGCTCACGGGTCGAAGTGCGGCGGGCCGAGCGGGGCGAGAAGCGGCGGCTCCAGGAGCTCGCCGAGCAGAACGCCAAGGTGGCGCTGGAGGCCGACACGGCCAAGGCCGAGACCTCCCGGCTCCGCCGGATCGAGGCGCTGGAGGAGTTGCGCGAGGCGCTGAATCTGGAGAGCCTGCCGCTGCGGATCGAGTGCTTCGACGTCTCGAACATCCAGGAGGAGTCGCCGGTGGCGTCGATGGTCGTGTTCCAGGACGGCGTGGCCAAGAAGGCGCATTACCGGAAGTTCGGGATCCGCGGCCAGGATGGGCAGGACGACTACGCGGCGCTGGCCGAAGCGGTCTCGCGCCGTTTCGCGCGGCTGGCGACGGCGACGAGCGAGGAGTACGACGAGGGCTTCGCGTCGGCGCCGAATCTCGTAGTCATCGACGGGGGCAAGGGCCAGCTCTCGGCGGCGATCCAGGCGATGCAGGCGTACGACCTGCCCCGTGTGGCGGTGATCGCGCTGGCCAAGAAGGCGGAGGAGGTCTTCGTGCCCGACCGCCCGGATCCGATTCGGCTCGACCGCCACTCACCCGGTTTGCAACTGCTCCAGCGTGTTCGGGACGAGGCGCACCGGTTCGCGCTTGGTTTCCATCGGCAGCGCCGCGACGCGCGTGCTAAGGAGTCGATCTTCAACACGCTGCCAGGCGTGGGCCCGGCGCGACGCCGGGCGCTCATCCGTCACTTCGGGTCCGCGGAGCGCTTCCTCGCCGCCAGCGAAGCAGAGCTCGAGGGCGTGCCGGGGGTGCCGGCGAAGACGGCGCGCGCGATCTACGCGCAACTGCACAAGGCCGGGAGAGCCTAGGCGCCGACTCGGAGGCGACCCGGGAGCTTCCTGGCGTCGCTCCCGAAGCGGTAGACGCCTTTGACCAGCCGGACGCGCCAGGTCGTCGAGCCGGTGAAGGTGGAACCCGTGCTCTTGTTCACACCGCGGCCGGCGAGGCGGAAGTTGTGGCGCGTCGAGCGGTCTCTCACGGCCACGCTGTAGACACCGGCCTTCAGGGAGCGGGCGCTGAGCGTCGCCTTCCCGCGTGGCCCGACCGCGGCGCGCAGCCTTTGAATCTTCGGCCGCGGCGGCGGTGGCGGGTCAGGGGAGAGGACGAAGAACGCACCGTTCATCGTCTGCCAGTGCGGCTCGCAGGCATAGGCGTAGCGAAGTCCGTCCTTGAACGTCACCGTGAAGTCCTGCTCGCCGACGAACTCGAGCTCCGTGCGGAAGTCCACCGTGGGGTCGGAGTTGCTCGCGAGGTGGAGGTTGTGCAGGCGCGAGAGGTCGCGGACCCGGATCGTGTAGGTCCCGGGCGGGATCTGCGTCACCGGGCGGCCGTCCTGGTGGTTGAGCGCGATGTCGAAGCCATCGTTCGTCCCGACCGTCGCGATCAGCAGTTCACCCTGGGCGCCGGCCGTGCCGAGCCAGACGGCTGCACCGACGACGGGCCCGACCACCACCGCGACCAGCCAACGCATCGTTGCCGCAGGATCGCGAGCGCGCAATCATCTGGTCAACTCTTTAGCCAGAAAGAGAATCCGATCGCAATCCGCTTCCACCTGCCCGCCGCCGAGGTCGAACGCGTTTCACATGCGTACTCGCCTCTCCTCGAAGCCGTGCTCAGCCTCCATGTGCTGGTCGAGCCCAAGCATCATCCGTTGCAGCACCCCTGGGTTCGTGAGATGCGCGGGCTTACACCCGCGCTGAAGCGGGCGGTCGTGGACTTCTCGTTTGCGTATCGCCACCTGATCCCAGACCACTTCGGGCCGTCGCCGGACTCCGAGCTCCGGAGCTTCGAGGACGAGTTGGCTGCGTTCTCCGAGCTCGACCCGGAGACGATCGCACTCGACTTCTCCCGTCCGCTCTGGGATCACACGGGCCGGCGAGACACCGCTCATCTCCGATCGCCCGAGGTCCAGAACCACATCACCCGCGCCGCTCGCAGGATGGGCGCCGACCCAGATCTGGCGTCTCTGATCTTCGAGGATCCGGCGGAGCTGGCAGAGCGTTTTGCCAACTTCATCCGCTCCTACTGGGACGCCGCGTTCGCCGGCGAGTGGGAGCGCCTCGAGCCGCTCCTGGCCCAGACGATCAGCGAGACAGGTCGGCGGATTGCAGCAGGCGGCTTCTACGCCTTCGTGCGCACTCTATCGCTCAAGCTACGCGTCGACGCAGAGCGGGAGGAGTTCGGCATCGATCTCCCTCATTTTCACCGAGTCGAGGTGACGCTCGACCGCCCCCTGCTCCTCGTGCCGAGCGTGTACGTGTGGCCGCACGTCCACGTCAACTGCGACGAGCCTTGGCCGCTCAGCCTGATCTACCCGGCACCGTTCGTCGCCGAGGCGTCGCGGCCGGAGTTGCCTTCGGCGGAGCTCGTCGGCGTTCTGCGCGCCCTGTCGGACCACACGCGGCTGCGAGCTCTCAAGCTGATCGCGGACCAGCCGAGGTCGACACAAGAGCTCGCGCCGCTCGTGGGCATCTCGGAGGCGGGCCTCTCGAAGCATCTGTGGCAGCTCGCCGACGCCGGAATCGTCCGGTCGCGGCGCGAGGGCTACTACGTCCTCTACAGCCTCATGCCCGGGCGGATCGACGCGCTTTCCGACGCCGTGCGGCATTTCGTCAAGGGCGAATAGAAGCGGCGAAGAGCGGCTGGTCGAGGCGGCCGGCGGGCCGCAATGCGAGCACGAAGGCCGCCACGGCGCGGCTGCCCGCGAACGACGTCGAGATGTAGTCGCCGACCATCGCCCCGCCGGCTTGGGCGATCCACGACAAGCGCATCGGTTGGGCGTTGAGTCGGCGAGGGGTGCTCCACGTGCTGCCGCGGTTCTTCGAGGAGACGAACTCGACGTTGAGCAGGCCGCTGGGTGAAGCTGTGTAGTACGTCAGCGCGAGCCGCCCCGACTGAGCCGGGTCGGCCGCAACCCCTGGGATCACGGAGTCGGCTACGGCGGCGCTTGCCGGGATTCGACTCGGCGGTAGCCAGGTGATGCCGTCGGCCGAGGTGGACAGCACCAGGTCGTTCCGGCCGCACGCGATCCGGGTCCGGCAGTCTGGCCAGACGAGGTAGATCACACCGTCCTTGTCCACTTCGGCGCTCGGCAGCGGCGGAGCGCGGAGGCCGGGCGTGGCCTTGAACGCCGTTGGTGAGACGGTGACGGGAGCCGAGAACGACCGGCCTCCGTCCGTCGAGCGCACCGCGGCAACCCGATCCTCGTCGTAGAACGGGACGACGAGGTCGCCGTCGGGCTGCACGACCGGTTGCGGCGCCGGAGCCCAGCGCCCGACGATCGACTTCCGGCCGGCACTCTCCGGCGCGGCGACCTGCGGCTCCCACGTCAAACCGCCGTCGCGCGAAGCCTGGAACTCGAGCTGCAGGCTCCGAAAGTCGCTGTACGTCGCGTAGCAGCTGCCGCGATGTGGACTCGTGGCGCCGTTGTCGCAGGTGATCCACTCCTTGTCGAGCAGGAGGTTCGGCTGCCACGGCGCCTCGACGACGCTGATCGGCGCGCTCCAAGTGACGCCGTCCGGCGACCGGCTGACGACAACAGCGGCCGCCTCGCCGGGGGAGAGCGCGAGCGACGCGATCAGCCAGACGCCGTGGAGGGCGTCGTAGGCGACGACCGGGTCGCTGGCGCGTTGCCAGCGCCCGGCAGGCGTCGAACGGACGGTCAGCGCGGGCAGGATGCCGGAGCGCCACGTGCGCCCGGCGTCGGTCGAGGTCGCCCAGCCGGTGTTGACGGCGCCGCCGTCGCGAAAGCGGCCCGACTGGAAGGCGGCCACGACCGTGTTCCCCCACGCGAACGTGTCGGGCTCGGCGATGCTCGCGTGCTGCGCCGGAGCGCGATGCGGGTCGCGGGCGACGACGCGGGCCACCGTCTCGCAGTCGCGCGCGATGCGGTCGGCGAGGTCGGCGTTGACGAGGTCGGCTCGTCCGGGTCCGCAACGCACCGTATCGCGGCGTCCGCCGTCGACCTTGATCCGGTCGTTGCCGGATCTCGCGTCGATTCGGTCGGCGCGCGGGCCGCCGCGGAGGAAGTCGGCCCGCTTCGTGCCCTTGATCACGGCGGCGCCCGCGATGCCCCCGAACAGAAAGAGGGCCGCCGCACTGACCAGGACGACGCGACGGCCCATCCTCAGCTCAGACGCTGCCGGCGCGCCGAGGTTATTGAGTCAGGATTAAGGCGTCGACTGGGCGACGCCGACCAGAAGAGGCCGTGCCGCTGAGGCATCGCTTGCGATGCCGATTGGAGGACATGCCGGCTTTGCCGGCGTGTCCGTCCGCTTTTGCCGTTGCGGCCGTCTAAGGCCTGTCGCCGTCCGCCGCCATGAACGGGTAGCGATAGTCGGTCGGCGGGACGAACGTTTCCTTGATCGTCCGCGGGCTGACCCAGCGGATCAGGTTCCACATCGACCCGGCCTTGTCGTTCGTCCCCGACGCCCGCGCGCCCCCGAAAGGCTGCTGGCCGACGACCGCGCCGGTCGGCTTGTCGTTGACGTAGAAGTTTCCCGCGGCGTAGCGCAACTTCTCCTGGGCCTCCTCGATCGCCGAGCGGTCCTCGGAGAACACCGAGCCGGTCAGCCCGTAGGGCGCCGTGTTGTCGACCAGCTCGAGCGTCTCGTCCCACTTCTTCTCGGGATAGACGTAGGTGGTGACGATCGGGCCGAACAGCTCCTCGCGCATCAGCTCCGAGTGCGGGTCGCTCGTCTCGAGCACGGTCGGCTCGATGAAGTAGCCCTCGCTGTCGTCGGTTCCGCCGCCGACGACGACCTCGGCTTTGTTCTTGACGGCGTTCTCGATCGCCTCGCGATGACCGGCGAACGCCTTCGCGTCGATCACGGCGCCCATGTAGTTGGAGAAGTCGGCGACGTCGCCCATGCGGATCGTCGAGACCTCCTTGACGAGGCGCTCGCGCAGCTCCGGCCAGAGGTTCGACGGCGCGTAGACGCGCGAGGCGGCCGAGCACTTCTGGCCCTGGTACTCGAACGAGCCACGGAGGATCGCCGTCGCGAGGGCCTCGACGTCGGCGGAGGGGTGGGCGACGATGAAGTCCTTGCCGCCCGTCTCGCCGACGATGCGCGGGTAGTTGCGGTACCCGGCGATGTTCTCGCCGATCGTCTTCCACATCGACTGGAAGACGGGAGTCGAGCCCGTGAAGTGGACGCCGGCGAGGTGCTCGCTCTGAAGCGCAGCGTTCCCGATCGTCGAGCCCTCGCCGTAGACCAGGTTGATCACGCCCGGCGGCAGGCCCGCCTCCTCGTACAGCTGCATCAGCCAGTAGGCCGAGTACGCCGCAGTCGAGGCCGGCTTCCAGACGACCGTATTGCCCATCAGCGCCGGGCTCGTCGGCAGGTTGCCCGCGATCGAGGTGAAGTTGAAGGGCGTGACGGCGAAGACGAAGCCCTCGAGCGGCCGGTACTCCATCCGGTTCCAGACTCCCTGCGAGGAAGCGGGCTGCTCCCCGTAGATCCGCGTCATGAAGTGGACGTTGAAGCGCCAGAAGTCGATCAGCTCGACGGCGGAGTCGATTTCGGCCTGGTGGGGCGTCTTCGACTGGTTGAGCATGGTCGCGGCGTTGAGCGTCGCGCGCCACGGGCCCGCGAGCAGCTCGGCGGCGCGAAGGAAGACGGCGGCACGGTCCTCCGATGGCCAGCGGTGCCAGTCCTCCCAGGCGTCACCGGCAGCCTCGATCGCACGTTCGACCTCGGCGGGACCGCCCTTGTGGATGTCCGCCAGGACGCTGTCCTTGTCGTGCGGCTCGACTGCCTCGAACGTGTCGCCCGTTCTGACCTCTTCGCCGCCGATGATCGAGGGGATGTCAAGGCGTTCCCGGCGCATCTGTTCGAGGCGGCGCTTCAGCTCTGCGCGCTCCGGCGAGCCCGGCGCGTAGTCGCGGATAGACTCGTTGACGGGAGGCGGGGGGCGGAAGATGCCGGGGGCGCTCATCGGCATGGATTGTAGATTCCTGGGAGTTGACGCTCTCGGAGGATGTCCGCAGCGAGTTGGCCGGGATCGCCCCCCGCCGCCAGTGCGACCGCCTCGCCGAGCTCTCGGCGCTCTTCCACACCGCCGGGCGGATCCATCTGCGCGGACGAGGTGAGGTCTCGCTTCACCTCGACCTGGCGAGCTCCGGGGTCGCCCGGCGGGCCTTCAGCCTCTTGCGCGGGTTCGGCGTCCCCTGCGAGATCAGGAGCTACCGGCGCCGGGCGTTCGGGGGCGAGACGCGTTATCAGCTCCACGTGTCTGGCCAAGACCGCGCGCTGCAGGTGCTGCACGAGGCCGGGGTCGTGAGCGCCAGGGTGACACCGCTGGATCGGCCGCCGCGACGAGTCGTCGGCCGCTCGTGTTGCCGGGGTGCGTATCTCCGCGGTGCGCTGCTCGGCGGCGGAAGCGTCTCACCGGGTCACCTGGAGATCCGCATGGAACACCGGCCGGGTGCCGAGTTCCTCGTCGAAGTGGCGGAGGCCGAAGGGATCAGGCTGTCCGTGCAGGCACGCGACAACCATTCGTCCGCCTACGCGAAGAGCTCGGAAACGATCGCCGAGGTGCTCGCCGCGGCCGGCGCGGCGGGTGCGGTTCTGACGTTCGTCGAACGGGGCGTCGTCGGGACGGCGAAGTCACGCGCGAACCGCCTCGCGAACGCGGATCACGCGAACCTCGTGCGCACGAGCCGGGCGGCAGGCACCCAGCTGCGGGCGCTGCGCCGGTTGCAACGGCGCGGCGGGCTGGCCCGGCTGCCGCAGCCGCTCCAAGAGCTCGCCGAGCTCCGGCTGGCCCATCCGTCGCTCTCGCTGCGCGAGCTGGGGCTCAAATGCCGCCCGCCAGCAACGAAAGCGACCGTCCACCGGCGCTTGCAGAAGCTGATCAGATTGGCCGAGCCGTAGCCGCGAACTCATCGTGGCGCGAACCCCGACCACTGGCGGCGGGCCGCTAAGGCGTCGCTTGCGACGCCGTTTAAAGGCCGTGCCGGCTTTGCCGGTGCGGCCGTCTGATGCCCGACCGGCCCGCCGCGTGCCTGCGGCAGGCGGCGGGCCGGAGGGGAAGCTCCGAGGACGACCTCCCCCTCCAGTTAAACCGCGCTCCGGACCGTGGCGCCGAACGGGGTCTGAATTCGACGCCGGACGAGCGCAGACCCGCCGTGAAGTGAGTATGACTGAAAGGCCTCGGCTCGCTCAAGCGAGCTGGGCTTGTCGCTATCTCTTGATCCGCAGCGACGTCGAGAAACGCTTCGCTCGCGAGGTGTTCAGGGCCGCCCGAATGGTCACGCGGATCGAGTAGCGCCCCGGGCGGAAGCGATTGCTGATGCGAACGATCCGGGAGCGGTAGGCCTTGACCGTCGAGCGCTTCCGCAGGGCCCGGCGGTTGCCGCGGTAGAGAGCGGCTTCGACCGTCGCATCCTCCTGGGCGTTGACGACGAGTGCCAGGCTGAGCCTGCGCGCCGGCAGCACCCGTTTCCTCGGGAAGCGGACTTTCGCGCCTGTCACGGTGGTCGTGTGCCGCCACGAGCGCATGCGGCCGGGGCAACGGCCGCCGGTCTGGGCGACGGTGCCCTTGACGGAGTCGAACGAGGGTCGCCGGGAACCGTCGGCGCGGACGAGGGCGGCCTGCCAACGCTCGAGATCGGGCTCGTCACGGAGCAGGAAGAAGAGGACCGAGCGCACCGAAGCGTCGCAGGCGAGGTAGCGAATCGCCTGGTTGTAGATCCCCGCCTGGTTTGACTCGTTCGTCGTCCGCACGCTCTCCCGCCCGTAGTAGGCCCCCGCCGAGGACGGCACGATTCCAACCTGCCAGCCGAGCTCGTCGAGTCGGAAGGCGATGCGCCCGCGCGAAGTGCCTTCACCGAACGTGGGCTGTCGTGTGCCGCGGAAGGCGTCCCAGAACGCTTGCTTGATCCGGCCGAGGTTCGGCACACCGGCGTTCGGCCAGCGGTAGCCCTTCGTGAGGCTATCCGTATCCCGGTCGGGATACGGGTGGAACCCGAGCTCGTCCATGATCGGTCTCTGCCGCTTGGCGCGCCGGTAGGCCTTGCCGAGGCCGCTAATGAAGCGGACGGGCGAGATCGAGACGTTGTCCTTTGCGCCGGGCGCGTCGTTGCCGCGCGGCGAGAGCCCGATGCCGATGACTGTGATCGCAGGATCGACCGCTTTGAGCGCGTCGTACGACCGGGCGAGCAACGCGTAGTAGGCGGCGGGCGAGAGCTGAACGCCGTTTCGCCCGAACTGGGGCTGCCAGAAACGGGGCTGATTCGGCTCGTTGCCGACGACGTAGTCCTTGACGGTCGGGAAGGTGCGCGCGAGCTGCTGCAGGAAAGAGGCGTACTGCGCTCCCGCCGTGTTCGGGTTCGCGGTGATCGAGCGCGCCTTCGCGGGCGCGACGGCGAAGATGACGCGGATGCCGCGCATGCTCGCGTACGAGACGTAGGACTCGAGGGCTTGCTGTCGTTGGATCGTCGTCGGCGCGTCGGGATCCCAGGTGATCGAGACCCGGTTTTCGCGCATGCCCAGATCGGCCAGGCTGTCGAAGAACCAGGGAGCGTTCTCCGGCGCGATCCCGAAGTCGTCGACGACGCCAACATCGATGGCCGAAGCGTTGCCGGCCAGCACGAGGGCGGCCATTAACGATGCGGTGAGCGCAAACAGAGACTTCAGAGGTACCCCTTTCGGTTGCCAGAGTAGCGTTCGCGCCGGAGGCTCAAGCGCCTCCTTTTGTTCGAATAAAGTGAACCCAAGCGAACAGAGGGGAGCCATGGCCAAGCGCGTTGCTATCAACGGATTCGGACGGATCGGACGGAACTTTTTCCGCGCGTACCTGAGGCAGGAGCCGGACTTCGAAGTCGTCGCGCTGAACGACATCGCGCCAGCCGAGGTGCTTGCACACATGCTCAAGTACGACTCGAGCTACGGGGTCCTCGACGCCGACATCGGGCACGGGGACGGTGAGCTGACAGTCGAGGGGAAGTCGGTCAAGGTCACCTCCGAGCGCGACCCCGCGGCGCTGCCCTGGGGCGATCTCGGCGTCGAGGTCGTAGTCGAGTCCACCGGGCTGTTCACCGACCGCGAGGGCGCCGCCCAGCACATCGAGGCGGGTGCCAAGAAGGTCGTGATCTCAGCGCCGGCGACCGATCCCGACGTCACCCTCGTCCTCGGCGTGAACGACGATGTCTACGACCCCGAGCAGCACGACATCATCTCCAACGCTTCCTGTACCACGAACTCGGTGGCTCCGATGGCCAAGATCCTCCTCGACGAGTTCGGGATCGAATCCGGCTTCATGACGACGATCCACGCCTACACGACAGAGCAGCAACTCCTGGATCAGATCGCGTTGACGCGCAAAGGGAAGGCCGATCTGCGCCGGATGCGAGCTGCGCCGCAGAGCGTCATCCCCTCGACGACAGGCGCGGCGAAGGCGACCTCGCTCGTGATCCCCGAGCTGAAGGGAAAGCTGGACGGGATGTCGATGCGCGTCCCGGTCCCGGTCGGCAGCGTCACCGACCTCGTCTGCGTTCTGTCGCGCGACGCGACGGTCGAGGAAGTCAACGAGGCATTCCGCGGCGCCGCTGGGGAGGATCGCTGGACCGGGATCGTCCAGTACACCGACGAGGCGCTCGTCTCCGCCGACATCGTCGGCAACTCGCACTCGCTGATCCTCGACGGCCTGTCGACCATGGCAAACGGGCGCATGGTCAAGGCCATCGGCTGGTACGACAACGAGTGGGGCTACAGCTGCCGACTCGTGGACGTGGCCGAGAAAGTCGCGGCGTCGGTCGGCGCCCCGGTTGGCGCGTAAATCCAGGTCGGTCCGCGACGCCGACGTCGCGGGCCAGCGCGTGCTCGTCCGGGCCGACCTGAACGTCCCCCTTGAGCACGGGCAGGTCGCGGACGACACGCGGATTCGCGCGGTGCTGCCGACGCTGGAGCTGCTCCTTGAGCGGGAGGCGACAGAGGTCGCAGTCTGCTCGCATCTCGGGCGGCCGAAGGGGTTCGATGCGGCGCTCTCGATGCGTCCGGTCGAGGAGCGGCTGCGTGAGCTCGCGCCGGACGAGCGGCTGGTCGTACTCGAGAACACTCGGTTCGACCCGCGCGAGACCGAGAACGACGAGTCGTTCGCGCGCGAGCTCGCCGATGGCCGCGACCTCTTCGTCAACGACGCCTTCGGCTCCGCGCACCGCGCGCATGCGTCGACCGTCGGCGTTGCGAAGATCCTTCCCGCGTACGCCGGGCTGCTGCTCGAACGGGAGTTGGAGGAGCTCGGGAAGCTGCTCGGCGAGGTCGAGCGGCCGTTCGTCCTGGTCTCGGGCGGAGCCAAGGTCGAGGACAAGCTGGGCGTGCTCCAGAATCTCGGCGGGAAAGCAGACGAGGTGCTGATCGGCGGCAAGATGGCGGAGGAGGTGCGGGGGGAGAATCCTCTCGACTTCGAAGTCGTCCTGCCGCGCGATGTCGTCGCGGCGTCCGCCTTCGACCCCGACGCGGAGGCCAGGATCGTGCCCTACGAAGAGCTGCCGGAGGGGTGGCTCGGCCTGGACATCGGCCCGGAGGCCCGCGCCGACTTCGGCGAGCGCATCCGGCGCGCGCGAACGGTGTTCTGGAACGGTCCGATGGGCGTGTTCGAGTGGCCACGGTTCGCGGACGGGACGAAGGCGATAACTGAGGCGGTTGCCGACGTCGACGGTTTCACCGTCGTCGGCGGCGCGGATTCCGTGCGCGCGCTTCACGAGGTCGGGCTTGCCGATCGCGTGTCCTGGGTCTCGACCGGCGGGGGAGCGGCGCTCGAGTTCCTGGAGGGCAAGGAGTTGCCCGGCGTCGAAGTGATCCCGGAGGCTTAAGGTGCACCGATGCTGATCGCCGGCAACTGGAAGATGCACAAGACGGCCACGGAGACGGCCGACTTCTGCCGAGCGCTCCGCGACGAGCTCGCCGACCTCGAGGGCATCGACGTCGCAGTCTGTCCGCCGTTCACCGGGCTCGCGCCTGCGGTGCAGGCGCTGGCGGGCACTGAGATTGCGGTCGCCGCCCAGAACATCCACTGGGAGCCCGAGGGCGCGTATACGGGAGAGATCTCGACGCCCATGCTCGTCGAGCTGGGCGTCTACGGCGCGATCGTCGGCCACTCGGAGCGCCGGCAGTACTTCGGCGAGACAGACGAGAGTGTCGGCCGGCGCGCCGTCGCTGCGCTCGACGCCGGGCTGTGGGTGATCGCCTGCATCGGCGAGCTCGAGGAGGAGCGCGAACGGGGGGAGACCGAGGACGTGCTCCGCCGGCAGTTGGTCGCCCTCGAGTCCCACGATGATCTGGTGATCGCATACGAGCCGGTCTGGGCGATCGGGACGGGCAAGACGGCGACACCCGAGCTGGCGCAGGAGGCGCACGCGTTCATCAAGTCGATCCTCGACGTCCCCGTACTGTACGGCGGCTCGGTCAAGCCGGAGAACGCGGCCGAGCTG
>Ga0126313_10000644_pt1 | contig 16981 bp, 20 predicted proteins | sample Plot105A_FD_89954 | JGI IMG/M metagenome (GOLD analysis project Ga0126313, IMG submission 89954) | Serpentine soil microbial communities from UC McLaughlin Reserve, CA, USA - Plot105A | ecosystem: Environmental > Terrestrial > Soil > Grasslands | place: USA: UC McLaughlin Reserve, Lake County...
GCGATTCTCCACCTGCTCGGGGACCCGAAGCAGCGCGTGCTCGTCGACGACGACCGCGGGCTGCTGCCAAACGCCGTGGAGGAGTCGCTCCGGCTCGAGCCGGCGGCCGCTGTGATCGACCGGTACGCGAGCCGCGACGTCCGCCTGGGCGGCGCCTTCATCGGTCGCCGTGAGCTCGTTATCGTCTCCATCGCCGGTGCCAACCGCGACCCGAGGGTGTTCCCCGACCCCGACCGGTTCGACCTGCGCCGGGAGAACGCCGGTCTGCAGATCGCCTTCGCGGCGGGCCCTCATGTCTGCATCGGTATGCATCTCGCGCGACTCGAGGCCCACGCCGCGATCGGCCGCCTGTTCGATCGCCTGCCGCGCCTGCGCCTCGATCCGGCTCGGCCGAGCGCGCCGCGCGGCCTGGTCTTCCGGAAGCCACCCACGCTCCACGTGGTGTGGGGGTAGCGGGCCTCCGATCGGGCACTTTGGAAAGCGGCGGGGCGCGATACTGCCCAGACGTGGACTCCGAGCCGCAAGACAGGGCGCCCTTCGAGACCTGGAACAGAGGGGACATGGAGGGCTGGGTATCGCTCTTCGATCCCGACTGCGAGTTCGTATCCGCGATGGAGGCGTCTGTCGAGGGCGGCGTGAGGGTGTATCGGGGACACGCCGGTCTGCACGACTTCCTGAGCGAGACGTGGGCGACGTGGGAGTCGTTCCATGTCCAGGTTGAGCGGACCGAGCGCAGGGGCGGCACGGTAGTGGCGGAGGGCAGCGTCCGTGCTCAGGGGAAGGAGAGTGGCGTCGAATTGGAGCGCCAGGCCTGGTGGGTGAACAAGTACCGCGGAGACCGCATCGTGTGGTCACAGGCGTTCTTCGAGCGCGAGGAGGCGCTCAGCCCGGCGAGTGACTAGCTCGGTGTCGCTCGAGCCGCCCGTTGTGATGGGCGTCGTCAATGTCACGCCCGACTCCTTCTCGGACGGCGGGCTGTTCCCGGAGCCCGAGGCCGCGATCGAGCACGGCAGGCGGCTGACCGCCGAGGGCGCGGACATCCTCGACGTGGGTGGCGAGTCGACCAGGCCTGGCGCCAAGCCGGTGCCCGAGGACGAGGAGGTCGGGCGGGTCCAGCCCGTCGTCGAGCGACTCGCCGGCGAGGGCCACACCGTCTCCATCGATACGACCAAGGTCGGAGTGGCGCGAGTCGCGCTCGACGCCGGCGCGACGATCGTGAACGACGTGTCGGCGTTCCGCTTCGAGCCGGAGCTCGCCGGTCTCGTGGCCGAGCGCGGCGGGAGCTGCTGCTTGATGCACATGCTCGGCGAGCCGCGCACGATGCAGGAGGACCCGCGCTACGAGGACGTGGTCTCCGAGGTGAAGGCTTTCCTCGAGGAGCGGCTGTTCTTCGCCGTCTCCGAGGGGCTGCCCGAAGAGAGCGTGTGGCTCGATCCGGGCATCGGGTTCGGCAAGACGGTGGACCACAACCTCGAGCTGTTGCGACGTCTCGACGAGATCGTGGCGATCGGCCGGCCCGTGGTCGTCGGCACCTCCCGGAAGAGCTTCCTGGGCAAGCTCACCGGCGGCAAGCCGGAGGGGGAACGGCTCCCCGGGACGATCGCCACGAACGTGATCGCGCTCGAGCGCGGAGCGACCGTTTTCCGCGTTCACGACGTTGCCGAAGTGGTCGATGCGTTGGCGGTGGCCGCTGCTACGGTCCGGCCCGAGAACTCGGAAGGATGAGCGACGAGCCGGACTTCCCCGAGAAGCTCGACGAGCTCGACGACGACGAGCCGTCGGGGTCGCCCTCGGTCACGATCGAGGTCAGCGGCTTGTCCCTGTACACCCGGCACGGGGTGAGTGAGGCGGAGCGTGAGCTGGGCCAGCGACTCGTGTTCGACGTCTCCTTCGAGCTGGAGGAGTGCGACGCCACGGGCACCGACCTCGTGGAGGACACGATCGACTACGCGGACGTGTGCGAGCAGGTGGCGCTGGCTGCCCAGGAGCGCTCCTACAGGACCCTCGAGCGACTCTGCACCGCCGTGGCCGAGCGACTCGTCGACCGCTACGCGGCCGACTCGGTACGGGTCAAGGCAACCAAGCCGGAGCCGCCGATCCCGCTGCCCGTGGACGAGGTCTCCGTAGAGGTCTGGAGGGAGTAGGACGCCGCGCTTACCGCTGCGGGTCCTGGGACGACCGCGGGTGGCGCCGGCTTGAGGGGCTACCTGGGCCTCGGCTCGAACGTCGGTGACCGCCGCGCGCACCTGCGCGCGGCGCGCGAGGCGCTTCCCTCCCATGGCGTGGACGTGGTTGCCACGTCCTCCGTGTACGAGACGGAGCCCCAGGGCGAGGTCCGCGACCAGCCTGATTTCCTGAACGCCTGCCTCGCTGTCGACACCCAGCTCGGCCCCCAGGACCTGATCGACGCCTGCAAGGAGGTGGAACGCGAGCTCGGCCGGCGCCGCGGTGACGTCCGGCATGGGCCGCGGCCGATCGACGTCGACATCCTCCTGCTTGACGGCCTCGAGCTCCGCTCCGAGCGGCTCACGCTGCCGCACCCCGAGATCGTCAGTCGCCGCTTCGTGCTCGAGCCGCTGCTGGAGCTCGAGCCGGGCCTCGAACTGCCCGACGGGACACCGCTTCGCTCCAAGCTGGCGGGCGTGGCGAGCCAACGGGTGCGGCGTCTCGGCGGCTTTTAGCATCGAGCGGCGGAACTCTGTCCCCGCCCGGCTCGTGGCATGAGCTTCGCGGCGCGACGCGGTCGCGCGGTCGCAGGGCCGAGAACCCCCCAGTCGGGTGGTTTTCCGGAATCGGACGTTCTCCAGCCCCTCGGCCGGATAGACCCTTTCAAGATGGAGGACGCTCGCGAGGTGGCCAGCTTCAGGGGCGACGACGACCCCTCGCTCGTGGCGGCGGCGCTCGCATGCCGGGTATGCCTGTCCGGTGAGGTCGAATGGGCGCTCGAGGTAGACGAGTTCGACGGCCAGGTGCACTGCCGCTGCCGAAACTGCGGCGACCGCCGGGTCGTGACGCTTACCTCAGAGCAGACGCTGAGGTTGTCCCTGCACAGGGGACGCCCGCTCGAGGTGGCGTAACCGCAGAGCCGGGTATCGGTACTGAGGAGGCACGATGCCCCAGACTTAGGAAAGGCACGATGCCCGAGACAGAGCCTTCCACGCGGACCGACGCGCTCGATGTCTTCGTCGAGCTGCTCTCGGGTCTGGACGACCAATCGCAGTCATCCGGCGGAGCCTTCTACGACCGTCTCTGCGACGCGGTGTGCCGTCTCACCTCAATGGAGCGCGCGGGCCTGTTCCTCTATGACGACGTGCGCAAGATCGTGGCTCCGGTGGGCAGCCACGGCGTCGAGCCAGGTCTGCTCGCCGATGTCTATGGCACGCTCGAGGAGACGCCGATCGCTCAGCGGGCGCTCGGGGACGACAGGGTCGTGGAGGTGTCCGAGCACCTCGAGCGCGAGGTTCCGCCCCGCTACGCCCGCTTCGCCGGAGTTACCACCCTCACTTGCACCCCCGTGTCTGCCGGCGGGCGCTGGCTCGGGGTGATCTTCGCGGACCGGGGGGGCGGCCACTTCACGCTCACCGAGCCGGAACGGCACACGATGTGGACGCTCGGAAAGACCGCGGCGCTGGCAGCGAGCGCCCGCATCGCCACGGTCCAGCAGGACCGGGCCCGCCTGCTCTCTGCGCGGATCGCCCTGGCGCGTGAGATCCACGAGCGGGTGGTCCAGCGGCTCTTCGGCATCTCGCTCGTGCTCGGCTCCGAGCGTGACCTGAGCGAGGTGGAGCGCGCCCGCTGCGCCGAGGAGATGCAGGTGGCGCTGGGGGACCTCCGCGAGGCCCTGGCGCGCCCGCTGTCACCGCCGCCGCACGCGAGCAACGGCCCCACGCTCGCGGACGAGCTCCGCCGGCTCGGCCGTCACTACAAGGACCTCCCGCTGGACGTCGACTGGGAGCCCGACCTCTCGGTGCCGAGCCGCATCGACTCGCTCGCGCAGTCCGTGCTGGCAGAGGGGCTGCGCAACGCGCACAAGCACGCCCGGCCGAGTCACGTGCAGGTGCACGTGGGCCGCACGGACGGCACCTTCGTGCTCGAGATCCGCAACGACGGCGTCCCGTCGAGGGCCGACGGCACGCGCGGGACCGGCATGGGCCTCCGGCTCGCGGCGCTCGAGGCCCTCCAGCTTGGCGGGGTGGTCGAGTTCGGAGATGAGGGCGGGGAGTGGCGGGTGCGGCTCGTGGTGCCGACACGGGAGGATTCCGCTCCATGAGCGAAGCGCGCCGCCTGCGCGTGCTGGTGGTCGACGACCACGACGTGGTGCAGTGGGGCTTTCGCCTCCTGCTCACGGAGCAGCCGTGGGTCGAGCGCTGCCTGACCGCCCGCGGCGCTGACGAGGCGCTCGAGCTGGCCCGGCGCTACGAGCCCCACGTGGCCTTGATCGACCTCTTCCTCGGGGAGCAGTCGGGCGCCGAGCTCTGCGAGACGATCCGCCGTGAGTCGCCCAGTACCCGAGTGCTCCTGATCTCCGGCGCCGGCTGGATCTCGCCCCAGGCGGCGCGGGCCGCCGGCGCCGCCGGCTTCGTCTCCAAGGACTGGTCGGCGGACGACGTGGCGATGGCCGTGCGCATGGTGGGCAAGGGCATGACCGTGTTCGCGCCGCGCTCGGAGGGCCCCTCGGCGCCACTGTCGGAGCGAGAGCGCGAGGTCCTGGCGCTGATGGCCTCCGGGGCCACCAACAAGGAGATCGCGCAGCGCCTCTTCCTTTCGCCGCACACGGTCAAGGAGCACACAAGCTCGCTCTACCGCAAGCTGAACGCGCGCAACCGCACCGAGGCCGTGCAGCGCGCCGAGCGGCTCGGGCTTACCGCTTAGCGGCTGGCGGAGGGGCTCGGGTCAGGCAGCCGGCGAGCGCCGGCCGCCTGCCGCGAGGCCCTCCGGCACCCGACGATGCCGAGAGGTCGCATCGGAACGCGGGACGGGACCTCGCGGATGTTCAACCCCCCGGGCTTCGCCCTAAACCCCCCGGACCGGGGGGTCTGGACGGCAGTCCCGGTGTCCGTCTGCCATCCACGGAAAACACTCTCATGATGGCTCGCGATGCGACACTTGCTGTGCTGTTCCCCGGTCAGGGGAGCCAGACGTCCGACATGCGGGACCGGGTCCAGGAGGACCGGCCGGATCTCCTCGCGCTCGCGCGCGACCAGGTCGGCGCCGACCCTTTCGAGCTCGCCGACGAGGGCACCCGCTGGGCACAGCCCGCGATCTTCTGCGCGTCCCTTGCGGGCTGGAAGCGACTGGACGACGGGGAGGCCGCCGTGATGGCGGGCCACTCACTCGGCGAGATCAGCGCTCTTGTTGCGGCCGGTGCGCTCAGCGAACGCGATGGGCTCCTTCTCGTCGCCGAGCGCGGCCGGTTGATGCAGGAGGCCGCCGCGGCGGCCGGCGGCGGCGGCATGCTCGCCGCGCTCGGAGACGAGCGCGGCGCAGTCGACGAGGTCGCACGCCGGCTCGGGCTCACAGTCGCGAACGACAACGCGCCCTCACAGGTCGTTCTGTCGGGGGAGTCGGGTGCGCTCGACGCGGCGGCCTCGGAGTTGAAGGAACACGGCGTGCGCACCCGGCGCCTGGCTGTCCGCGGGGCCTTTCACTCGCCTGCGATGGAGCCGGCCGTGGCCCCCTTCCGCGAGGTGCTGGAGGAGATCGAGGTGAAGGAGCCGCGCGTTCCGGTGCTGTCTGGGGTGACCGCGGAGCCGTTCGACGACGTGCGGCTCCGCCTCTCCCAGGCAATCGCCCATCCCGTGCGCTGGTTGGACGTCATGCGGGCCATGGCTGCGCGCGGCGCCCGCAGGTTCGTCGAAGTGGGTCCCGGCAAGGTGCTAACCGGCCTGGTGCGTCGGACGCTCGACGGGGTGGACGCCCGTGCGTAGCGCGACGCTCACCGCCCCGGACGTCCGTAGCCTCCGCACCGCGGGCGGCGCCGCGATCCTCGGCATCGGCGCAGCACTGCCAGAACGCGTGGTGCGCAACGCGGAGATCGCCGCGCAAGCCGGGGTCAGCGAGGATTGGATCGTCGCTCGCACCGGCGTACTTGAGCGCCACGTCGCGAGCGAAGGGGAGCGGCTGGACACGTTCGCCACCTACGCGGGGCGTCGCGCCCTCGACGACGCGGGTCTCGCTGCTCGGGACCTCGACCTCGTTCTGGTGGCGACCATGAGCGCGGACGAGCTGACCCCCAACGCGGCGCCCCTCGTGGCGCACCGGCTGGGCGCGGAACGCGCCGGCGCCCTCGACGTGGGCGCCGCCTGCACGGGTTTCCTCGGCGCCCTCGGGCTCGCCTCGGCCCAAATAGAGTCGGGCCGCGCGGAGCGGGCGCTCGTGATCGGCGCCGACCTGCTCAGCCGCCTGACGGACCCGAGGGATCGCGGCACGGCAGCGCTGTTCGCCGACGGCGCCGGCGCCGCTGTGCTGGCGCCGTCGAGCGAAGGGGCAAGGGTCGGGCCCGTGCTCCTGCGCGCGGACGCGACCGGCGCCCCCGCGATCCGGGCGACCCACGAGGAGCGCCTGATCCGCATGCAGGGCCACGACACCTTCAGGGAGGCGGTGCGCCGGCTCGCCGAGTGCACGCTCGAAGCGGCCCAGGAGGCCGGCGCCCGCCTCGACCAGATCGACCTGTTCGTCTACCACCAGGCGAACGCGCGAATCCTGGCCGCAGTCGCCGAGAAGCTGGGACTCGACCGCGAGCGCGTCATCGACTGCATCGACCGCTACGGCAACACCTCTTCGGCGACGATCCCGGTGGCGCTCGCGGAGGCGCGGGCCCAAGGCCTGCTGCCGCGCGGCGCCACCGTGCTGCTCGCCGCCTTCGGCGCCGGATTCACGTGGGGAGCGGGGCTCGTCGAATGGGTGTGAACGGCGGCTGCGCACTGGTAACCGGTGCTTCACGCGGAATCGGCGCGGCGATCGCCCGAGCGCTGAGCGGCGATGGCCGGCCTGTGGGGCTGAACTACCGCAGAGACCGCGATGGCGCCGAGCGGGTGGCGCGCGAGATCGAGCAGTCCGGCGGCCACGCGCTGCCCGTGCAGGCCGACCTGTCGCAGCCCGGTGCGGAGCAGGAACTGTTCGAGGAGCTCGAGGAGCGCCTCGGGCCGGTGGTGGTGCTCGTGAACAACGCCGGCACCCGCGCCGACGGGCTTTCGCCGCAGCTCGACGACGAGGCCTGGGAGCAGGTCCTTGAGACCAATCTCTCGGCGGCGTTCCGGACGACCCGGCGCGCGCTCAGGCCGATGATCCGGGCGCGCTACGGCCGGATCGTGAACATCGCCTCCGTCGTGGGCGGGGCGCGCGCCAACCCCGGCCAGGCCAACTACGCGGCATCCAAGGCCGGGCTCGTGGCGCTGACCAAGACGGTCGCCGCCGAAGTGGCCCGCCGCTCGGTGACGGTGAACGCGGTCGCCCCGGGCTTCGTGGAGACAGAGTTGACCGAGGGCGTCGGGCGCGAGCTCCTCGAGGCGGTGCCCGCCCGGCGCCCCGGCAGACCGGATGAGATCGCCGCATGCGTGCGGTTCCTGGCCTCGGACGAGGCCTCGTACGTCACCGGCGCACTGTTGACAGTCGACGGCGGACTCACCGCCTGAAAGGAGAAGCAATGTCCACCACGGTCACGAAAGAGCAGGTCGAGGAGCGAATCAGGGAGGCGCTGATCGAGTTCGGCGCGGAGCCAGACCAGATCAGCCGCGACGCCGAGTTCGAGCAGCTCGACGTCGATTCCCTGGACCTCGTGGAGCTCGCCCAGATCTCCGAGGACGAATGGGGCGTCCAGGTCAAGGGTGAGGACATGGAGGGCATCAGGACGGTCGGCCAGGCGGTCGACCTCGTGGCGGAGCGAATGTCATGACTCGCACGCCGGTCATCACGGGCATAGGCGCCGTCACCCCGCTCGGTGTCGGCGCTCGCACGCTGCACGAGCGCTGGACGGCCGGAGCCTCCGGAATCGAGGACGGCGTCGCCGCCTGCACGGAGTTCGAGCCCACCGACCACCTGAGCACGAAGGAGGTCCGCCGCTCGGACCGCTTCACCCAGCTCGCGCTCGCCGCCGCGGGAGAGGCGCTCGACGACGCGGGCTGGGATGAGCCGCCCTACGACCGCGACCGGATCGGCTCCGTGATCGGGACCGGCATCGGAGGAATCGGAACGCTGGAGAAGCAGCATCTGACGCTGCAGGAGCAGGGCGCCGAGCGAGTCTCGCCGCTTGCCATTCCGCTGCTGATGGCCAACGCCGCCGCCGGGGTGCTGGCAATGCGCCACGGGCTCGAGGGCCAGTCCTTCGGGACCGTCTCGGCCTGCGCGGCGTCATCGCACTCGATCGGGATGTCAGCTCGCCTGATCGCCTACGGAGACGCCGACGCGGTGGTCACCGGCGGCAGCGAGTCCACACTCACTCCGCTCGCCACCGCCGCGTTCCGGCGGATGGAGGCCACCTCGCCGAGCGGCATCTCACGCCCCTTCGACCGGCGGCGGGACGGGTTCGTGATGGGCGAGGGCGCCGGCATCCTCGTGTTGGAGGAGGAGTCGAAGGCGCGCGAGCGCGGCGCCCGCATTCTGGGATACGTCCGCGGCTACGGCGCGACCTCCGACGCCCACCACCTCACGGCCCCCGAGCCGCACGGCCACGGAGCCGCCCGCGCGATCGAGCTGGCGTTGGCGGACGCCCGCTTTGAGCCCGAGGAGGTGCTCTACGTGAACGCACACGGGACTTCGACGCCGCTCAACGACCGCTCGGAGACCGAGGCGCTCAAGGCGGCTCTCGGCGAGCAGCAGGCCCATGCGGTCCCGGTCAGCTCGACGAAGTCGACCATCGGGCACCTGCTCGGGGCCGCCGGCGCGGTCGAGGCGATCGCCACGCTGCTGGCGCTTCGTGACCGCGTGGCGCCGCCCACGCTCAACTACGAGGAGCCGGACGAGGGGCTCGATCTGGACTACGTGCCGGACGGGGCGAGGCCGCTTCCGAACGGCGACAGCCCCGCGATCGGGATCACGAACTCGTTCGGCTTCGGCGGGCACAACGCGGTTCTCTGCCTGGAGGCTGCCTCGTGAAGATGGCCGTAGTCGAGCAGACGCCGGTCGAGGCCCCGGAGCCGCGGCAGCTCTCGCCAAGCGAGCGGCTCGAGCTCTTGTGCGACGAGGGGTCGCTGCAAGTGATCCGCTCGACCGTGCTGCCGCGGCGCCCCTCCAGGCGCACCCGCCCCGGAGACGGCGTGGTGGCGGGCGCCGGGATGGTCGCCGGGCGGCCGGTCTACTGCTACGCGCAGGACCGTTCCTTCGCCGGCGGCTCGCTCGGCGAGGCGCACGCGGAGTCCATCGTGCGGGTCATCCAGCTCGCGGGCCGCGCGGGGGTGCCGGTCGTCGGCTTCGTCGAGTCCGCGGGCGCCCGCATGGACGACGGTGTGGCCGCCCTCGGTGGCTATGGGCGGATCTTTCGCGAGACGGTCGTGAACTCAGGCCGGGTGCCGCAGATCACGCTCGTCACGGGGGTGTCCGCCGGCGGCGGCGCGTATTCCCCGGCGCTCACCGACTTCGTGATCATGACCGGCGAGTCGAGCATGTTCCTCACCGGCCCGGGGGTTGTCCGCGAGGTGACGGGGGAAGCCGTGGACGCGGCCCAGCTCGGCGGCCCGCGCGTGCATTCCCGAAACGGCGTCTGCCATTTCGTGGCCGAGAGCGATGGTGCGGCGGCCCTGCTGGCCCGCGACCTGCTCGGCCACTTCCCCCAGCGGGCCGGCGAGCCGCCGCCCGCCGCCCCTCCAGTGGAGCCGCCGGGGCTCGACCCGTCCAGGCACGTCCCCGACGAGGCCAGGCGCGTCTACGACGTGCGCGACGCGGCCCGTGAGATCGTCGACGGCGGCCGCCTGCTCGAAGTGTCGGAGCGCTGGGCGCGCAACATGGTCACGGCCTTCTGCCGCATAGCCGGCCAGCCGGTCGGCCTGATCGCGAACCAGCCCTGGTATCTCGGCGGAGTAATCGACTCGGAGGCGGCCCAGAAGGCCGCCCGCTTCGTGCGCAAGTGCGACGAGTTCGGGCTGCCGCTGCTGGTCCTGGTCGATACGCCGGGCTTCCTCCCGGGCACCCGCCAGGAGGAGCGGGGCGTGATCCGGCACGGCGCCGGCCTGCTGCATGCCTTCGCCGCGGCGAGCGTCCCCAAGCTGACCATCGTCCTGCGGAAGGCGTACGGCGGCGGGTTCATCACGATGAACTCGAAGGACCTCGGCGCCGACCTCGCGCTCGCATGGCCGGATGCGGAGATCGGGATCATGGCTCCCAGGCAGGCGGTGGGAATCGTCCGTCGCCGGGAGATCGCCGAGGCGGACGACCCCGGCGAGACCCACGATCGGCTCACCGCCGAGTACGCCGACGAGCACCTCTCCGCCGCCGTTTCCGCGCGCGAGGGCCACATCGACGAGGTTGTGGAGCCCGCAAGGACCCGTGAGCGCGTCGAGTGGGCACTCGGCGCGCTGGCCGACTGGCGGACATGACGCGGACGCCCTCCAGCTACGTCGCCCTCGGCGACAGCCTTACCTGCGGCACCGATCCGGAGCGCGAGAGGCGCTGGCCGGACGCGGTGGCCGCGGCGCTCGGCCCGGACGTCGTCTATGCGAACTTCGCTCGGATCGGGGCGACGAGCCGCGACGTCGAGGAGGAGCAGCTCGGCCCCGCCCTCGCCTTGCGACCCGATCTTGTGTCGCTGATCTGCGGCGCCAACGACGTGCTCGAGTCGGTGCGGCCCGATCCCGAGGGGTTCGGCCGGCGGCTCGCGCGGATGTTGGGCCGCATCCGTGCGGAGGCGCCAGAGGCCTCAGTCCTTACCGCCACCTATCCTGACCTGTCGCGCTTCGTGCCGCTCCGCGAGCGTACCCGGAGGCGGGTGAGGCGCGGGATCGAGGGCTTCAACGCGGCTTGCCGTGAGGTCGCGGCCGAGCACGACGTCGTGCTGCTCGAGTGGGCGGAGCACCCCCACACGCGCGAGCCGGCCTACCGCGCTGCCGACGGCTTTCACCCGTCCCCGGAGGGCCACCGCCGAGCGGCGGCGGAGGTGATTGAGGCGCTTCGCATCCGACAACGTGAGGAGGCTGCATGACCCCGCTTTCCAAGAGCTTCGACGAGCTGCGCGAGGGCGAGCGGTTCGCCACCGGCGGACGCACGCTCACGGAGGCCGACGTGACGCTGTTCGCCGGCCTCAGCGGCGACACCCACCCCCAGCACACCGACGCGGAGTGGTCGGCGGGCAGCCGCTTCGGCGAGCGGATCGCGCACGGCATGCTGGTCCTGTCCTATGCGGCCGGGCTGGTCCCGTTCGACCCTGCCCGGGTCGTGGCGCTCCGGCGGATCGCCGACGTGGTCTTCAAGCATCCCGCCCGGATCGGCGACACGATCAGGGTCGAGGGGCAGCTTGCCTCGCTGCGTGAGCTGGATGAGGGCCACGGCCTAGTGACCTGTCGCTGGCGCGTGCTCAACCAACGCGGAAAGGTCGTTGCGCGCGCCAGCGTGGAGGTCGTGTGGAGGCGGGAGCCCGCGGCCGCGCCCGAGCCGCAGCGGGTCGAGTCGAATCGCCAGCCGGTGCTGATCTGAGTCCGATGCTCGAGGGCAAGCGACTTCTGTTGACAGGAGTGATGACCCGGCGCAGCATCGCCTTCGCGGTCGCGGAGCGCGCTCAGCGAAGCGGCGCCGAGGTCATCCTCACGAGCTTCGGCCGGGCCCGGCGGATGACCGAGCGGGCCGCGAAGCAGCTGCCCGAGCCGCCGGACGTGCTCGAGCTGGACGTAAACGAGCCGGCGCACTTCGAGGCGCTCGCAGCAGAGCTGCGTGGCCGTTGGGGCGGCCTCGACGGCGCGCTGCACGCGATCGCGTTCGCGCCCGACGACGCGCTCGGCGGCAACTTCCTGCGCACCCCGCGTGAGTCGGCCGAGGCGGCTTTCCGGACCAGCGCCTACTCGCTCAAGGCGATGGGAGAGGCGCTGGAGCCGCTGTTCGACGGCGGCGGCAGCCTCGTGGGGCTCGACTTCGACGCCTCGGTCGCCTGGCCCGTCTACGACTGGATGGGGGTCTCGAAAGCGGCGCTCGAGTCCGTCGGCCGCTACCTGGCCCGCGACCTCGGCCCACGCGGCGTACGCGTCAACCTCGTCTCTGCCGGCCCCGTCGAGACACCCGCGGCCGGCGGGATTCCCGGTTTCGACGAGCTCGCCTCGACGTGGGAGCTACAGGCGCCGCTGGGCTGGAACACCGAGGACGCCGCGCCCGTGGCCGACGCCGTGTGCTTCCTGCTGTCGGATCTCTCGCGCGGCGTGTCCGGGGAGATCCTGCACGTGGACGGAGGCTTTCACGCGATGGGGGCGCCGGCCGCGCGAGGCCCGGCGTAGCGGGGTCCGGGCCGGGAGGCCCGGAGTAATCTCGCCTGCGTGCTGCTCGCCATCGACGTCGGGAACACCCAGACGCACATAGGGGTCTTTCGCAGCGAGGAGCTCGTGGACAGCTGGCGCCTCTCCACGGACCGAGAGGCGACGGCGGACATGCTCGGCGCGCAGCTCGCCGGCCTGCTGGCCCTGCGCGGCCTGAGGCTGGGCGACGTGGACGCCGCGATCGTGTCGTCGGTGGTGCCTCAGCTCGGCCACGAATACGAGCTCGGCTCGGAGCGCTACTTCGAGGGCGCCCTGCAGGTGGTCGGCCCGGGGCTCAAGACCGGCATGGCGATCAAGATCGACAACCCGCGCGAGGTGGGGGCCGACCGGCTCGTCAACGCCGTGGCGGCCTATGCGCGGTTCGGCGGGCCGTGCATCTCGGTCGACTTCGGAACGACCATCAACTACGACGTCGTGTCCTCCGAGGGCGACTACCTCGGCGGAGTCATCGCTCCCGGCGTCGAGATCTCCATCGAGGCTCTCTCACAGCGGGCCGCTCGCCTCTTCGAGGTGGACCTGGAGGCGCCGCCCGGGACGATCGGGAAGAACACACAGGCGGCGATCCAGGCCGGCGTCATCTACGGCTTCGCCGGCCAGGTGGACGCCATCGTCTCGAGGCTGCGCGAGGCGCTCGACGAAGAGGCGGCCACGGTTGCCACGGGTGGGCTGGCCGAGCCGATCGTGCCCCATTGCGACGAGATCGACGAGGTCGACGACCTGCTCACCTTGAACGGTCTCCGGCTGATCTGGGAACGTAATGCGAGTTGATGCGGGCTCCCTCCGTTCTGGGTCGGGATGACCCCTGACCGGCGGGACCCTCGAGCGCTACCCTCGCGCCGTGCGCTCGCTGACCGACAGCTGGAGGCTCGGCGGGGTGGAGATCGCCAACCGGCTGGTGCTCGCGCCGCTGGCCGGCATCGGCAACTGGTTCGTGCGCCTGCAGGCCCGGCGCCACGGGGCCGGTCTCGTGATCTCGGAGATGGTGTCGAGCTTCGGAGTCAAGTACGGCAACGAGCGAACGATGCGCGAGCTGCTCCGCATTCATCCGGAGGAGCATCCCGTGTCGATCCAGCTCTTCGGCCAGGACCCGGAGGTGATGCGGGATGCGGCGGCGGTCGCGGCGGAGGCCGGCGCCGACCTGATCGACGTCAACATGGGCTGCCCGGTCCGCAAGGTCTGCAAGACGGGCGCCGGCGCGGCCCTGCTCGACGACCACGACCGAGCCGTCGCGATCGCGAGAGCGGCGGCCCAGGGTGGCGGACTCCCGGTGACGGTGAAACTGCGTCCCGGCCACCGGCCCGGCGAGCGAAACGGGCTGACGCTGGCCCGGCGCCTGGCCGAGGAGGCGGACGTGTCGGGCATCGCCTTCCACCCGCGGCACGCCTCTCAGCAGCACAAGGGCGCTCCCGACTACGACCTCGCCGCCGAGCTCGTCGAGGCTCTGGAGGTCCCCGTCATGCTGTCGGGCGGGCTGTCCACGGACCAGCGGGTCTTGGAGGCATTCGAGCGCAGCGGCGCCGACGCGGTCATGCTGGCCCGCGGCTCACTCGGAAATCCCTGGCGTTTCGAGCGCCTGCTGGGGCTGCGGAAGGGAGAACCTTCGGCGGACGAGGTGCTGGAGGAGCTCGACTGGATGATCGAACGCTGCGACGAGCACTTGGGACCCGGGCGCTCGGCCCGCTACTTGCGCAAGGTCTACCCCTGGTACGCGGAGCGGCTAGGCCTTTCGAAGGCGCTGCAGCAGCGTCTCGTGACGGCTCGGAGCACCGCGGCCGCACGTGAGGTCCTGCACCAAAACCGACACGGCGAGCGGCCTCGGCTCGCCGCCTGAGCGGGCTGCGGCGATTGCTAGACTCGTCCGTCCCTCGGCGGGCGAAGCGAGGGCTTTTTTCATGGCCAGAGAGACAGTTTTGACACCCAAGGGTCTGGAGGAGCTCAAGATGAAGCTCGAGGAGCTGCAGACCCAGCGGAGGCGAGAGGTGGCCGCCCGCATCAGGGACGCGCGCGAGTTCGGCGACATCGCCGAGAACGCCGAGTACGACGACGCGAAGAACGAGCAGGCCATGCTCGAGAAGCAGATCGCCGATCTCGAAGAGAAGCTGCGCCACGCCAGGGTGATCGACGAGAAGTCGATCAACACCGATGCCGTCGACGTCGGCGTGATCGTGCACGTCAAGGACCAGAAGACGGAGAAGTCGACCAAGTACACGATCGTCGGCTCGGCCGAGGCGAAGCCTGCCGACAACAGGCTCTCCAACGAGTCGCCGGTGGGCAAGGCCCTGATGGGCCACAAGCGGGGAGAGGTCGTCTCCGTCCCCGTGCCTCGCGGCCCGGCCCGCAAGCTCAAGATCACCAAGATCGAGACGGCGTAAGGCATTTCCGCTTGGCCTGCGTCCGGTCCCACGCGAGGACCGCATTAGGGTTCCCGGCGTGCCGGACTCCGAGCGCACCGGCTCGACCGAGGAAGACCGCCGCGCAAAGGCCGAGTCGCTGCGTGCCGCTGGAGTCGAGCCCTTCCCGCACCAGTTCCAAGGCGTCGTGCCTACAGCCGACGTCCGTGCCGCTCACCGCTTCCTCTCCCCGGGAGAGGAGACCGACTCCGCGTACCGCCTCGCGGGCCGTCTGGCGGCGCGCCGCGGGCACGGCGGCGCGGCGTTCCTCGACCTGGTAGACCGCGCCGGCAGGATCCAGGTCCACGCACGGAAGGACGTGCTGGGGGAGGACTCCTTCGAGCGCCTGATCTCGCTGGATCTGGGCGACCTCGTCGGCGTGGACGGCACCGCTTTCGCGACCAGGCGGGGGCAGCTGACGCTCAAGGCGACGGACTGGACCCTGCTCGCGAAGTCGCTTCGCAACCCGCCGGAGAAGTACCACGGCCTGGAGGACATCGAGACCCGGCACCGGCAGCGGGAGCTCGACCTGATGGCCAACGAGGAGACCCGGGAGCTCTTCATCCTGCGCTCGCGGGTGATCGCCGCGGTCCGCCGCTGGCTCGACGGGCGCGGCTTCCTGGAGGTCGAGACGCCGGTGCTCCAGCCACTGTACGGGGGCGCCCTCTCACGACCGTTCGTCACCCGGCACCACGCGCTCGACCGAGACCTCTACCTGCGGATCGCCACCGAGCTCTACCTGAAGCGGCTGATCGTCGGCGGCCTGGAGAAGGTCTACGAGCTGGGCAAGGACTTCCGCAACGAGGGCGTCTCCTACAAGCACAACCCCGAGTTCACGATGCTCGAGTGGTACGAGGCCTACGCCGACTACGAGGACATCGCGCGGGGGCTGGAGGAGCTCATCCATTACGTCGCCAGGGAGGTCGGCTACCAGGGGCCGCTCGACTTCACCCCCCCGTGGAAGCGGCTGAGGCTCCGCGAGGCGATCGCCCAGGCAACCGGTGTCGACGTGCTGGAGCACCGAGACCGCGACGCCTTGGTGGCCGCCGCCCGCGAACGCGGCATCGAGCTGGACGCCACGGAGACCTGGCCCCGGCTCGTGGATCACATGCTCTCGAAGCACGTCGAGCCCACGCTGGCGCAGCCGACGTTCGTCATGGACTACCCCAGGGAGCTGTCGCCCTTTGCCAAGGACCACCGCTCCGAGCCCGGCCTCGTGGAGCGCTTCGAGTGCTTCGCGGCCGGAATGGAGTTCGCCAACGCGTTCACGGAGCTGAACGACCCGGACGAGCAGCGGGCGCGATTCGAGGCCCAGCGCGCCGCGCAGGCCGCGGGCGACGAGGAGACACAGCCCTACGATGAGGACTTCATCCGGGCGCTCGAGCACGGCATGCCCCCGACCGGCGGGATCGGAGTCGGAATAGACCGGCTTGTGATGATCCTCTCGGGCCGGGATTCGATCCGGGAAGTGGTGCTCTTCCCGCTGGTGCGGGGTCCGTCCCGTAAGAGGCAGAGCTAGCTCAAAACACCTCGGTGGGAGCGGGATTTACGCCAGGATTAAGCCGCCCTTCGACACAGAGGGCGTTGGTAGACTCGACCGCAGGCGTCGGGCGTCTCCAGGACACTCATCCAGGTCGGCGTTCCTGCCGAATAGATCCTGAAGGGAGTTCTGGGTAGTACCCGACCCACAGAACCCGACCAGAGAGCAAGATCGTGTTCGAGCGCTTCACAGAACGGGCCAGGCAGGTGGTTGTCCTCGCGCAAGAGGAAGCCCGCATCCTGAAGCACAACTACATCGGTACCGAGCACATCCTCCTCGGCCTGCTCCGCGAGGAGGAGGGGCTCGCCGCGCGCGTGCTCGAGTCGCTCGACATCACCGTCGAGCGCGTCCGCGCGCAGGTGGTACGCATCGTGGGCTCCGGCGAGGAGGTCACCTCCGGCCAGATCCCCTTCACGCCGCGGGCGAAGAAGGTGCTCGAGCTCGCTCTGCGCGAGGCGCTGAGCCTCGGCCACAACTACATCGGTACCGAGCACATCCTCCTCGGCCTGGTGCGTGAGAACGAGGGCGTGGCCGCCCGAATCCTGCTCGACTTCGACGCCGACTCCGAGAAAATCCGCAACGAGGTCATCCGCATGCTCTCC
>Ga0126313_10000645_pt1 | contig 16973 bp, 10 predicted proteins | sample Plot105A_FD_89954 | JGI IMG/M metagenome (GOLD analysis project Ga0126313, IMG submission 89954) | Serpentine soil microbial communities from UC McLaughlin Reserve, CA, USA - Plot105A | ecosystem: Environmental > Terrestrial > Soil > Grasslands | place: USA: UC McLaughlin Reserve, Lake County...
CAGCTGCGAGTTCGGCAGGCTCCGAGCTGAGCGCTGCGCACCACCGCAACAGGTCCGTCAGCTCATCGGCCTGCACCCAGCCATTGTGTCCGCTCGCGCGATCGCGCTGGTATGTCGGTGCCTTCCTCGGTCGCTCGCACGCTGTGCCTGCTCGTCTCCCTCATCCAGGCACCGCCGCGCGATCCACCGACGCTCGCGGACGATTGTGTCCGCTCGCGCGATCGCGACAGGCTCAGCCGCCGAGCGCCGCCGATACCACCGCTCGGGCCGCCTCCTGCACCTCGGCAAGGTGTTCCTTGCCACGGAATGACTCGGCGTAGATCTTGTAGACGTCCTCGGTTCCGGATGGCCTGGCCGCGAACCATGCCGACTCGGTCACGACTTTGAGGCCGCCAATCGCCGCGTCGTTGCCGGGCGCTCGGGTCAGGATCGCGGTGATCGGCTCGCCTGCCAGTTCGTTAGCGGTCACGGCTGACGGGTCGAGCTTGGCGAGCTTCGCCTTCTCCTCCCGGTTCGCCGGCGCGTCCACCCGGGCATAGGCGGGCGAACCGTGCTGAGACTCCAGCTCGGCATAGAGCTGACTCGGCGACTTGTCGGTGACCGCCCGTATCTCGCTGGCCAGGAGAGCCAGCAGGATGCCGTCCTTGTCGGTGGTCCAGGTGCTGCCGTCCAGGGCGAGGAATGACGCTCCGGCCGACTCCTCGCCGCCGAACCCGATCTCGCCCGTCCGCAGCCCGGGCACGAACCACTTGAAGCCCACTGGGACCTCGACCAGCTTCCGGCCAAGGCTGGCGGCAACTCGGTCGATCATGGAGGAGGAAACCAGGGTCTTACCTACCGCGGCATCGGCCCGCCAGCCGGAGCGGTTGGCGTACAGATACTGGATCACCACGGCGAGATAGGCGTTGGGATTCATCAGTCCGAAGTCGGGGGTGACAATGCCATGCCGGTCGGCGTCCGCATCGTTGCCGGTGGAGATGTCGTAGGCATTCCGATTTCGGATCAAGCTGGCCATCGCGTTCGGCGAGGAGCAGTCCATCCGGATTTTGCCGTCGGTGTCCAACGTCATGAATGACCAGCGAGGATCGACCTCTGTATTGACCACCGTCAAATCGATGCCGAGCCGGTCGGCTATGTAGCTCCAGTACTGGACGCTGGCCCCTCCCATGGGGTCGGCTCCGATGCGGACGCCCGCCTCACGGATCGCGTCGAGGTTGAGCGCGTTCTTGAGGTCCTCGCAGTAGCTACTGAGATAATCGAACCGATTGATCTGGCCGCTCACCTGCTCGAAGGGCGTCCGCTTGATCGCGGACGGATCCGCGAGAAGGTCATTTGCCCGTGCCGCGATGACGCTGGTTGCGTCGGTATCCGCCGGGCCTCCATGGGGCGGGTTGTACTTGAATCCGCCATCCCGGGGAGGGTTGTGTGATGGGGTCACAACTATCCCGTCGGCGGTCTGTCGACCCGAGTGACCCGAGGCTCCGGAATCGGCGTTGTGCACCACGATGGCTCGTGACACTGCCGGCGTCGGTGTGTAGTCCTCGTCACCCTCGGCGTTGACCGTCACCCCGTTCGCGATCAGGACCTCTACTGCAGTCGTCCATGCCGGCTTGGACAGCGCATGGGTGTCCTTGCCTATGAACAGTGGGCCGGCGATGCTCTGACTTGCCCGGTACTCCACGATCGCCTGTGTGGTCGCGGCGATATGGGCGTCGTTGAAGGCGGTGTCGAGACTCGACCCGCGATGTCCCGACGTGCCGAACGACACCTGCTGGTCCGGATTGGTCGGGTCCGGCGATAGGTCGTAGTAAGCGCTGATCACAGCATCGACGTCGATGAGATCTTCCGGGAGTGCCGGCTGCCCGGCGCGAGGATGAGCCATGGCAGACATTCTGCCGATGGTGGACGGCTTGGGGAACTCTCTGGTGTTTTGACAGGATTGCCGGCATGACTTCGTCCAGTTTCAGCCGCCATGGTGCCGTTGACCTCTCCCAGCTGGCCGCCCGAGCAAAGCAGGCCGCTGGGACTACGGCGGGCGGCGCGTCGTACGTCGTGGAGGTGACCGAGCAAACCTTCGAAGCCGAGGTCATTCGCAAGTCGATCAAGCACCCGGTCGTTGTCGAGCTCTATTCGCCGCGGGTGTCGACCGGTCAGCAACTCTCCGATGCGCTGGCAGCACTGGCAGCCGAGGCGGCTGGCCGATACTTGCTGGCACGAGTGAACGTCGACACGGCCCCAGGCATCGTGCAGGCGCTCGGGTTGCAGGCTGTGCCGACCGTGATCGCCGTCATCGGTGGCCAGATCGCCCCGCTGTTCCAGGGCGTGCTGACCAAGGAGCAGGCCGGAGCCTACATCGAGCAGCTGCTCAAGGCAGCCGTCGCCAACGGCATTGTCGGTCGTGCCGAGCCGGTCGGCAGCGTTGCGGCTGAGGACGCCCCGGCCGTCGACCAGGAGGTGGCCGATCCGCGCTTCGCCGCCGCAGACGAAGCCCTAGAGAAAGGTGACTATCAGACTGCGCTGGCGGAATTCGACAAACTGCTGCAAGCCAATCCGAATGATGCCGAGGCCAAGGTGGGCAAGGCACAAGTTGGCCTGTTGGCTCGGGCTTCGACACTGGATCCTCGGGAAGTGCTGGACAGGGCCGCCATCTCGGCTGTTATCGAAGACCAGCTTGCCGCAGCTGATGTGGAAATGGTGACCGGCCGCCCCGATGCGGCATTCGACCGGCTGCTGCAGTTGATCAAGGAGAGGTCCGGGGATGATCGCAACACCGCCCGGCTGCGTCTCCTGGAGCTCTTTGAAGCCCTGGACAGCACCGACGAGCGGGTGCTCAAGGCTCGTCGTGACCTCATGGCTGCACTGTTCTGAGAGGGCGGACGTTGTTTCGGACTCTCGGTTTGACGGCGGCGACGGCGGCGTTGCTCGCCGTCGCGGCGTGCTCGAGTTCATCTGAATCCGTCGACCAGCTGCCCAGCCCCAGCCCCTCCGCGCCGGCCACCTCGGCCTCACCGGCAGGCACTCCATCCGTCAACACTGCCGCAGCAGCCGACTGCCTGACCGGTCGCTACCGGCTAGCACGATTCGTCGGAATCGGGGACAGGGCGACCTTCGGTACGGGTGATGGCGGCGATGTGGTCGTGACCTTCAATCAGGGAACCTACGAGCTGAGCGGGGCAGGCGAGAAGCCGATCACTGTCACCCTCGCAGGTCAGCAGGCCAAGCTGACTGTCGACGGCACGCTGCAGGGCAGCTACACAGTCGACGGCAACATGGCAACCTTCAGGGCAGGCCAGGCTAAGGGCTCCGCCCGGTTGACCGCCGCCGGACAAACACAGACCTTGAAGACGCCGGACGTGGTGAAGGTGCTCGCGCCGCATGGGAGTGCGGTCCTGGCATGCTCCGGCGAAAGAATCGCCATCGCCACCGGACAGATCCGTCTGGAGCTCGAGCGGGCCTAAGCGTACTGACTCAGGACGCGTTGATCCGGCCGTCCTCGGTGTAGGCCATCTCGTGTGGTCCGAGGGAGGCGGCGAGGGCGAGCCGGCGATGTGCCAATGGCGTTACAAGGCCGGCGGCCTCCTCCAGCGAGCACAACCGCACAGTCCTGATTTCAGTCGGCTGTAGAGACCAGGTGGCCAGGTCACCCTCTTCGACGATGCCGCCGTCAAAGATCATTTCGATTGCGTCGTCCCAGCCCAAATACGGCGGCATCCAGTCGACGACGAGGAGCCGGCCGATGTCGAGACTGATCCCTAGCTCCTCGCGAACCTCGCGGATGGCGCCGAGCCGTGGCGACTCGTAGGGCTCGACAATGCCGCCGGGCAGCTCCCAATCGGACTTGAACTGGGTCTCACAAAGCAACACCCGACCGCTGTGATCTCGCATCAGCACATGTGCAATCAACCGCTTGCGGGGTAGGGCCGAGTTCATGACACCGGAGAAACCGGACGGTCCGTGCACCTGATCAGCCGCCAGCCGGGCAAAGATCGCCACGTCACCGTACGAGCCGTCAGGTCCCCGGCGAGCCTGTCGCCGTACGCCTTCCAGTCGGAACCCGGCGCGCAGCGCCGCTCGGCGACCGGCGAGATCATTCGCCGGCAGCGAAATCTCCAGTCGGCGCAAGCCCTGGCCGCCGAGAGCATCGTCGGCGACCGCGCGAACGGCCTCGATCAAGCCAGCTTCGATCAGCCGATCCGTGCCCGAACTGCTGTTCCAGTGGAGAGTGGCGGTGCCGCCATCGCCAGCCTCGACCCGGATGTCACATAGCTCACCGCTGGGGCTGGAGGTCGCTTTGCTCTCGCGATCAAAGTCGGTCACCCGTCAAGTCTGATTGGCGGACCTGCCCGAATCTGCTGGGGGCGGCGCAGATGTGCGGGGGGCGACCCGAGGGGTCGGCTGAATCGTGGCCGCCTCAGTCTCATCGACGCTGCCGATGTCCTCCTCGAGAGCCTCGGTCGGCAGTGCCTCCGGCTTGACAGCGCTTCCCTCTGGCTCAGCGTGCGGTGTCCCGCCCCGTCGGGTCCGCCCCCGGCGCGGCCTGGTGGGCTCCTCCTGTTCTTCGGCGGTGGCCTGCGACCTCGAGCGAGAGGCTTGCCTCGCGGCGGCCCGCACGCCGGCCGTCACCTTCTCCGGCTCCTCCTGATCTTCGTCGGGGCCTGGCTCGAAGCGCAACCAGACCGCGCCGAGCGGTGGGATCGTCACCGGAGCGGAGGCCCGATATCCATGCGCCGGGATCTCGGTGGCGATCACCTGGCCGAGGTTGCCGATGAGCCCCGTTCCGTCGTAGACCTCAGCGTCGGTGTTCAGGATTTCCTTCCACGCGCCGATCTGGGGCAGGCCGATCCGGTAGTCCGGTCGCGGTTCGGAGGAGAAGTTCGTAATGCAGGCGAGCATTTGACCGTCCCCGTCGTAGCGCAGCCAGGAGAAAACGTTTCCACCATGATCGTCGGCGTCAATCCAGGCGAAGCCCGACGGGTCGGTGTCCCGCTTCCACAATGCCGGGTGCTCTTTGTAGATCTCATTCATGTCCTTGATCAACCGCTGTACACCGCGGTGGCCCCAATTGGCACTCTCAGCCCAATCGACGCTGCGAGCCTCGGAGAACTCGCGCCGTTGGCCGAACTCGGTGCCCATGAACAGCAGCTTCTTGCCGGGGTGGGACCACATGAATGCGTAGTAAGCCCGCAGGTTGGCGAACTTTCGCCATTCGTCTTGAGGGGCTCGCTCGAACATCGAGCCTTTGCCGTGAACGACCTCGTCGTGGCTGATCGGCAGGATGAAGTTCTCCGAGTAGGCATACGCCATCGCGAAAGTCATCTCGTGGTGGTGGTGCTGGCGATAGATCGGTTCCCGGCCGAAATAGCGCAACGAGTCATTCATCCAGCCCATGTTCCACTTGAACCCGAAGCCGAGACCCCCGTGGTGCACCGGGCGGGTGACTCCTGGCCAGGAGGTGGACTCCTCCGCGACCAACATCGTCCCCGGCTCTCGCTGGTAGGCGTGGACGTTGGTCCGCTGCAGCATCTCGATTGCATCGAGGTTTTCGTTACCGCCGTACTTGTTCGGCACCCATTGGCCGGCGTCGCGGGAGTAATCGAGGTAGATCATCGAGGCGACAGCGTCGACCCGCAGCCCGTCGATATGAAACTCGTGCAACCAGTAGTAGGCATTCGAGATCAGGAAGCTCTTGACCTCGTTGCGGCCGAAGTTGAAGATGTAGGAGCCCCAGTCCGGGTGCCAGCCGAGTCGCGGATCCGCATGCTCGTAGAGCGCGGTGCCATCGAAGCGCTCCAGCGCCCATGGATCCGTCGCGAAGTGGCCTGGTACCCAGTCCACGAGCACCCCGATACCTGCTCGATGCAGTGCGTCGACCAGGTGCCGAAACTCGTCCGGAGAGCCGAACTTCGACATGGGTGCGAAGTAGCCGGTCACGTGGTAACCCCAGGAGCCTTCGAACGGGTGTTGAGCAACCGGCAGGAATTCGACATGCGTGTAGCCCTGCCAGCTGCAGTACTCGACCAGCTGGTTGGCCAGTTCCAGATAAGTGAGCCCTCGGCGCCACGACCCGATGTGGACCTCGTAGACGCTCATCGGCTCCTTGTGCAGTTTCCTCTCGCCGCGGTACCACATCCACTGGTCGTCGGTCCAGACGTATTGGCTTTCGTAGACGATGGAGGCGGTATGCGGCGCCGCCTCGGCGAAACGCGCCATTGGGTCGGCCTTCAAGCGCCAGACACCGTCGGAACCGAGCACCTCGAACTTGTAGAGGTTGCCTGTGCTGACCCCCTCGACGAACAGTGCCCAGACGCCCGCACCAGGCACCAGGTGCATGTAGGAGCTCTCACCGTTCCAGTAGTTGAAGTCGCCGACCAGCCGGACAGCCTGCGCGTTAGGCGCCCAGACAGAGAAGCGGGTGCCGAGGACGGGACCTCGCTCGGAGTCTTGGATGGTGATCTCGTGCGCGCCGAGCCGTTTCCAGCACTCCGTGTCGTGTCCCTCGTGAAACCCGCTGAGATCCCAACCGGTCAATCCACCGTTCGGATCGATGGCCATCTACTGCTCCTTCAACTTCGTTGTCACGACGCCAATCGAGGTCGGTTTCAGAGCTGGGTCGCTATGCCCGTTCGAGTTGCTGCCACTACCGGACGATCCGGCAATGGTGGCAACTGCCGCCAGCGGAATGTCGGCCCAGTCAGGACGGTTCCGGATCTCATAGACGACCTCGTACACAGCCTTATCGGCCTCATACGCCCGGATTGTCGTCGCATCGGCGGGTTCCAACGGACCACCGGCATAGCCTTCCAAGAAGGCTGAACGGCATTCGTTCCGCCAGTCCGCGCTGCGAGGTCCTGGCGCGCTCGCGGCTGCATAGTCAAAGGACCGCAGCATGCCGGCGATGTCTCGCCAGATGCTGTCGGGTGCTGCCCGCTCGGCCAGCGACTTGGCTGGCTCACCCTCGAAGTCGATGATCTTCCAGCCGCGTGGAGTATGCAGGGTCTGACCGAGGTGGAAGTCACCGTGCACCCGCTGCAGCGGTAGCGACTCCGGCCCGAGCTGATCGAAGAGTTGTTGCAACGCTGCCGCGTACGGTGTCAGCACGGGTGCAGTCGCCATCGCCCGATCCAGCCGCTCCCTCATCACGGCGGCGACGCTGGCACCTGCGGCCCGCGCAGTCGGGAACGCCTCGCGCAGCGCCGAATGCGTCTCGGCCAGGGCAGTGCCCAGAGCCTTCGCCTCGCTGCCGAAGCCTGCCTGCTGCTGCAGGCTATGCAGAGCAAGCGCCCAGCCATCGTGCGCCTCGGCCAGCTTCTCCACCACCATCGCCAAGTCCGCGTGCCGGGTTTCGCCGGTCATCCGCCAGCTGCCCTCTACCCAGCCGTAGAGCTGCGCCACATCGGTCACATGGCTGCGACTGAGTGCGTCATGTATTTCAATATCAAGGTTGCGGCCGAGTTCCAGCCTGCGGAAGAGCTTGAGCATCGCCACATCACCGAACATCACCGATGTGTTGCTCTGCTGACCTGTGTAGATATGGGGTTCGAGGTCCGGAGTCAGCTCCTTGCGGAGGTGGAACCGAACAGCCGCTTCCGGGTCGCGGTGCCACGCCTGGCCGATCAGCTCGCGCAGGATCACCCGGCAACCATCGGAATCCTGCATTGCGTCGTATCCGACAACCGACCCGATTCCGGGGTCGTCAAAACGGGCGATCTCCGCGTGATTCAACAAGCCGACCGGTGACTCGCGATAAGCGACCGCAAGGCTATAGAACTCCGACGGCTCGGTTTTTGCCGACTCCACCTCGGAGTTTGCCGGATAAGCGACTTCGGCGATCTCGAGGCGGACAGCAGGCCACTCGCCTGGGGAGGTCAGCCACGGCAACGTGGCGACCGAACGAATCTCAGCCCGCCGACCCTTGCCGGCGAACCATCGCGCACCGGTGATGTAGCGCATGATCTGCTCGGCCCGAGTGCGACCATCAGTTGCGCCATCCATTGGCGGCATCCTCACCCTGCCTGCGGGTTCCGGGTGCCGTAGCGAATAAGGGTGAGAACGTGCGCCGGATCGTCGTGGGTCAGCCGGACGAAAGCGTGCTGACCCCATCGCCAGGTTTGCCCGGTGAGCTCGTCGTGCACCAGGTAGACGTCTCGGGCGGTCAGGCCCAGGGCCTCCATATCCAGGTAGACCTCGGACTCCACAATGTTGTGCGGGTCGGTGCTGCAGGCCACGAGCACCACGTCATCGCCGCTGCGCTTCGAGAACACCAGCGCGTTTGCGTGCGGCGCGTGATGGAAGTGTAGGTTGCGTAGCTGCTGCAACGCTGGATGCTCCCGACGGATCTGGTTGAGCTTGCCCAGCAGGAGATTGAGGTTCTCCCCACTTTCGGCAGCCGCCTTCCAATCCCGTGGCCGGTACTGAAACTTCTCGGAGTTGAGGTATTCCTCGCGGCCCTGCAGCGCCTGGTTCTCGAACAGCTCGAAGCCGGAGTAGATGCCCCATAGCGGCGACAGGGTGGCGGCCAGAACTGCCCGGATGGTGAACGCGGGCCTGCCACCCGTCTGAAGGAAGTGCGGCAGGATGTCAGGGGTGTTGGGCCAGAAGTTGGGCCGAAAGAAGCTGTCCGTTTCCCCGGTCAGCTCCTTCATGTACTCCTCTATCTCCCACTTCTCGTTTCGCCAGGTGAAGTAGGTGTAGGACATCTGGTAGCCGACCTTGCCGAGCGCGTGCATCATCGCCGGCTTGGTGAAGGCCTCGGCGAGGAACAGCACGTCGGGGTCGGTCTTGCGAATCTCGCCCAACAGCCAAGCCCAGAAGTTGACAGGTTTGGTGTGCGGATTGTCCACCCGGAAGATCCGGACACCGTGACTCATCCAGAGCTTCACCAAACGCAGGCTTTCGGCGTAGATGCCGGCGCGGTCAATGTCGAAGTTGACCGGAAACATGTCCTGATACTTCTTGGGCGGGTTCTCGGCGTAGGCGATCGACCCATCAGCGCGTTTGGAGAACCACTCGGGATGATCGGTAACCCAGGGGTGGTCCGGCGAAGCCTGCAGCGCGAAGTCCATGGCGAGTTCCATGCCGAGCGACTTCACCTTGACAACGAAGCGGTCGAAGGCATCCCAATCGCCGAGGTCCGGATGGATGGTGTCGTGGCCACCCTCGGTGTTGCCGATGGCCCATGGCGAACCAGGGTCGTTGGGCCCCGCCGTCAGGGTGTTGTTCGGACCCTTCCGGGAGGTCGTGCCGATTGGATGGATCGGTGGGAGGTAGATGACGTCGAAGCCCATCTCAGCCGCGGCCTCGAGACGTTCATGGGATAGGTCGAAGGTTCCCGATATCCATCGCGACTTCTCTTCGTCCCAGCGCGCTCCCTGCGATCGCGGGAAAAACTCGTACCAGGACGAGAACAGAGCCTGCTTGCGGTCGACGAAGATGGGATAGTCGGGCGTAGGCGAGATCAGCTCCCGCGGTCCGTACTTGTGCATCGACGCGCGTACCTCGTCGGCGAGTACGATCTCCAGCCGGTCCTCCACCTGCTGAGCGGCATCCAGGCTGTCGGCGGCTGCCCGGAGCTGGGTGGCGACCCCGGAGTTGCCATCTGCTTCGGCCCGCTCGGCGGAAGCGGTGAACAGGGCCCTGCCCTCGATGCAAACCAAGGACACATCGATTCCGGCGGGAATCTTGATCTCGGCGTTGTGCACCCAGGTCTCCCAGGGATCGCTCCAGCCCTCGACTCGGAAGGTCCAGAGCCCTTCTCTTTCCAGCGTCACATCGGTCGTCCACCAGTCGAAACCCAGCGGTGTGGTGGGGTGCATGGGCTCGAGCCGCTCGCTGCCATCCGGGTCGGTCAAGATCACCGACGCGTTGACCGCGTCGTGACCCTCCCGAAAGACGGTGGCTCGGATCGGGATCGCCTCGCCGACCGTCGCTTTCGCCGGGTACGCCCCGCCCTCGATGACCGGTGACACCTTGGTGACCGGGATCCGGTCTATCCGGGTACCCACTCGCGGTTCATCGATGACGACCGTCGACGTCGAAGTTGAATTCGCCGTGGGTGCTGAGGAGTTTGCTGGTGCCGATTCGCCTGTCTCCGACTGCGCCGCAGTCTCCTGGGCAGCCGTGACAGGTCCCGGGTTGGATGCCGTCACGATTGTCAACTTATCGGCCCGGCAGATCTGGCGGCAGGGGGTGTGTGAGATGGAGGGCGGCTGGGGTATACCAGTTCGGCCACAAAGCAGAAACCACTCGAAAACGACCGTTAGGTTAAGCCGGTGCGAGCAATCCGTCGTTTCACCGTTCGACCGGTGCTGCCCGATCCCCTCAAGCCGCTGGGCGAGCTCGCGAACAACCTGCGCTGGTGCTGGCACACCGACACGCAGGACCTGTTCCGCTCCGTGGACCGGAAACTTTGGGAGCTCTCGGGGGGTGATCCGATCCGGCTGCTCGCAGACGTCTCGGTCGAGCGGTTGCAGTCTCTGGCGGCCGACAAGAAGTTCCTCAAGAGCCTGAAGGTGATCCAGGCGGACCTTGCAGATTACCTGACCGGTGATCTGTGGTATCAGAGCTACGCCGCGGAGAATCCGGGAGCGCCTCAGACGATCGGTTACTTCTCGCCCGAGTTCGGCATTACTGAAGTACTGCCGCAGTACTCCGGCGGTCTTGGCATCCTTGCCGGCGATCACCTCAAGGCAGCCAGCGACCTCGGCGTTCCCATCATCGGTGTTGGTTTGCTCTACCGTCAGGGCTACTTCCGTCAGTCGCTCAATTCCGCCGGTTGGCAGCAAGAGCGCTACCCGTTGCTCGATCCGAACGCGCTGCCGTTGAACCAACTGCACGACGAGGAGGGTCCGGTTCGGATCGAGGTGGCGTTGGCGGGGCGCACCCTGTTTGCTCAAGTCTGGCTGGCCCGGGTCGGCCGAGTGCCGTTGTTGCTCCTCGATTCCGATGTGGAACAAAACCATGGACCCGACCGTGAAGTCACGGACCGGCTGTACGGGGGCGGCACTGATCACCGGCTCGCCCAAGAGGTGCTCCTGGGTATCGGCGGGATCCGTGCCATTCGGGCGTACTGCAAGATCACCGGCACCTTTGCGCCGGAGGTTTTTCACACCAATGAAGGCCATGCCGGGTTTCTAGGTTTGGAGCGAATCCGAGAGTTCATCGAGGTCGGGCTGGACTTCGATGCGGCGCTGGAACTTACCAGGGCCGGGACAGTCTTCACGACTCACACCCCGGTACCCGCTGGCATTGATCGATTCCCGTGCGAACTGATCGTCGACCAGTTCAAGGATTTCGACACAATGCCGCTGGACCGAGTGCTGGCCCTTGGTGCCGAGGACTACGAAGGCGGCGATCCCAGCAAGTTCAACATGGCAGTGATGGGCTTTCGACTGGCACAACGGGCCAATGGGGTCTCTCTGCTGCATGGCGAAGTGTCGAGGGAGATGTTCCGCGGGCTCTGGAAGGACTTTGACACCACCGAGGTGCCGATCACCTCAGTCACCAACGGCGTTCACCACCTCACCTGGGTGCATCGCGAACTGCTCGATCTTCTCGAGGCGCCCACCGGCAGCTCCTCCGAAACGGTGATTGACGGATACGACTGGGCGGCACTGCAGCACGTTGACGGCAACACCATCTGGGAGCTGAAGCGCAAAATGCGCTCCGATCTCGTCGCCATGGCAAGGTCACGGCTCGCGGAGAGCAGCGCCAATCGCGGAATGTCTTCGGACCGGACAAACACCGTGTTGGACGCCGACATTCTTACCCTCGGGTTCGCGCGGCGTGTGCCCTCGTACAAGCGGCTCACATTGATGCTGCGTGACCCCGCCCGCCTGAAGTCATTGCTGACCAATGACGAGCGGCCGATCCAGATCGTGATAGCAGGCAAGGCTCATCCCGCCGATGAGGGCGGCAAAGCCCTTATTCAGCAGATGGTGCAATTCGCTGACGACCCCGAGGTACGGCAACGGATCGTCTTCCTGCCCGACTACGACATGTCCATGGCGAAGCCGCTCTACCCGGGCTGTGACGTGTGGATGAACAACCCGTTGCGACCGCACGAAGCCTGTGGCACCTCTGGTATGAAGGCCGCTCTCAATGGTGCGGCGAACCTGTCCATCCCTGACGGCTGGTGGGACGAGTGGTTTGATCCTGCGTTCGGATGGGAGATCCCGTCCGCCGACGCGACAGAGGATCCTGATCGGCGGGACGACCTGGAGGCCAAGTCGCTCTACGACATCATCGAGAACGAGATCATTCCGCGTTTCTACGATGTCGACGCCGACGGGTTGCCGCAGCGCTGGATTCAGATGATCCGCGACACCATCGCCGGCCTTGGCCCAAAGGTCCTGGCTTCGCGGATGATCCGTGACTACGTGACCCATCTCTATACGCCGGCCGCATCCTCGGTGCATGCGGTCGAAGAGTTTGCCGGTGGGGCGAAAGCGCTGGCCGCCTGGAAGCGCCAGGTACGCACCGGTTGGGACAATGTGGTGGTCGACCACGTCGAGTCCATCGACGCCGATCAGATCGAGGTCGGAGCCAAGATCCACGTCAGCGCGCTGGTCCAACTTGGCGATCTGACGCCGGACGACATCGAAGTGCAGCTCGTCACCGGCCGGGTGAATTCTGACGATCAGCTCCATGAGCCGCGAGTCAACCCATTCCCTGCCGGCGTACGCGTAGAGGACGGCCTCCGGCGCTATGAGAGCTGGGTGGAGGCGCGGCGGGCGGGTGCCATCGGCTATACCGTGCGGGTTGTGCCCTACCACCGCCTGCTGGCCAGTTCGGCGGAGATGGGACTTGCCGCGCTTCCGGCCGCCCTGCCCACGCCGCCCTCAGCGGGTTACCAGCCCTAGCAGCTCCTCGGCGATCAGATCGAGCGCCTCCCGCGCGGCCGGCTCGAACATGGGGATGGACATGAAGCCGTGGATCGCTTCGGGAAAAGTGACTAGCCTTGTGGGCACGTCAGCCTTGCTGAGTACCTCGGCGTAGCGGGTCGCGTCATCGCGAAGCGGGTCCTGGCCCGCGGCGATGATCAGGGCGGGGGCAAGATCGCCGTGGTCGGAGGCGAACAGTGGGCTGACTTGCGGATCGTCGTGCGCGATGCTGGTCACCAGCCCTTGCGGTAGGTATCTGCGGCCGTACCAGTGAAGTTGTCTGCGACCCAGCATGGGCGCTTCGCCCAGGTCGGCGATCGAGGCTGAGGACAGGGTCAGGTCGGTCGCCGGATAGATCAGGATCTGTTGGCTGAGCTGTGGCCAGGCCGGGTCGGCGCGGCATCGGTCGCGCCATTTGAGTGCTACCAGTGCCGCCAAGTTGCCGCCGGCGCTTTCACCCATCACGACGACCTGGTCGGTGCCGAAGTCTGCGGCATGCTCGCCCAGCCAGCTGGACGCCCTCCAACAGTCGAGGAACGGAACGGGTGCTGGATACTCCGGCGCCAGCCGGTAGTCCACTGAAACCACGACCGCACCCATGCGAGCCGTCACATTGCCGCACAGCCAATCGGTCGTGGTGAGATTGCCGAACACGAAGCCGCCGCCATGGAAGTTGACCACCAACGGCGCTGGTTTGCCGGAATCGCCATCGTTGCGGTAGACCCGGGCCCGCAGCGGGCCGTCCTGGGTCGGGATATGGATCTCCGACATCCGGACGCTGGGAGCCACCCGGCCGAGCACCAGCCGGGCCAGCGGCTGTGGAAGCTCCCGACGCAGGCCGGCCAAATACCGCTGCGACGGCGGATCGGGACGGGGCAGTCGCCGGATAAAACCGACCAGCAGGCGCGTTCGGCGGTTCATGACCTGGTCGGTCAGTCGACTTGCAAGACCACGACCGTACGGCCCGGAATCTGCAACGTCGAACCCGCCAGCATTTTCTCGGTGGGCAGCTCGCCGTCAACCCCAGTGTGAGCGATGACTGTATAGGTGTGCGCCCACGGGCCTTCCGGCAGCTCGACCTGGATCGCATCGTTGCCGCCGTGGAACCAGATCAGAAAGGCTTCGTCGATGATCCGCCGAGGGTCGTCGTTGGCGACGTACATGCCGAGCGTCCGGCGGGTGCCGTCGTGCCATTCATCCGGTGTCATTTCCGCGTTGCGACCACCGAACCACGCAATGTTCCGCCGGCCCGATGGGTGGCCCTTAACATCGGGTAGGTCCTCGCCGCGTCGGAAGACCTCTCGGCGAAGAACGGGGTGCTCCGAGCGCAGCTGAAGCAACTTTCGGGTCAACTCGGCCAGGTCGTGCCACGTCCCCTGAGTGTCCCAATGGACCCAGGAGATCGGTGAGTCTTGGCAATAGGCGTTGTTGTTTCCCTGCTGCGTCCGCCCCAGCTCGTCACCCGCGGTGATCATGGGCATCCCACCGGCCAGCAGCAAGGTGGCCATGAGGTTCCTGGTTTGCCGATGCCGCACGGCATTGATATGAGGGTCATCTGTCTCGCCCTCGACGCCGCAGTTCCACGACCTGTTGTCGTCGGACCCGTCCCGGTTCGACTCACCGTTCGCCCCGTTGTGTTTGACGTCATAGGTGACCAGGTCCCGCAACGTGAAGCCGTCATGGGCGGTGACGAAATTGACGCTGGCTGTGGTCGGCCGGCCGTCGTGATCGAAGATGTCCGGTGACCCGGTCAGCCGCTTGGCAAGTTCTGACACTCCGTGGGTATTGCCACGCCAGAAGTCCCGAACATGGTTCCGGAAGTGGTCGTTCCACTCGCTCCAGCCGGCGCCGAATCCGCCCAGCTGATAGCCATAGGGGCCGAGGTCCCATGGCTCCGCGATCATCTTGACCCGGCTCAGGACCGGATCGTTGCGGATGGCCACCTTGAAAGGATGCTCCCGCTCCACGTGGTGGCGTTCGTTGCGGAGCAGCGTTGTGACCAGGTCGAACCGGAAGCCGTCGACACCCATCTCGGTCACCCAGTAGCGCAGCGAGTCGAGCACCATCCCCAGTACCCCGGGTTCGGACGTGTCGACTGAGTTGCCGCAGCCGGTGACGTCGTAGTCGTTGTGCTTGTCGTCGGTCAACCGGTAGTAACCGAGATGGTCCAGTCCCCGGAATGCGAGCGTCGGGCCTTCGTGCCCGCCCTCGCCGGTGTGGTTGTAGACGACGTCCAGAATGACCTCTATCTCCGCTTCATGCAGTGCGGAGACCATCTCCTTGAACTCCCGCACCTGCTGGCCGAGCGTGCCCACCGATCCGTACGCGGCATGCGGGGCGAAATAGCCGAGCGTGTTGTAACCCCAATAGTTCGACAGTCCGCGGCCGATCAGGAACGGCTCGGAGACGTGGTGGTGCACCGGCAGCAGCTCGACCGCTGTCACTCCGAGATTCTTCAGGTGGGCGATGACTGCGGGATAGGCAAGTCCGGCGTAGGTCCCACGCAAATGCTCGGGTACGGCGGGGTGCAGCCGCGTGTAGCCATTGACGTGCAGCTCGTACACCACTGTGTCGGCCGGCGGGATGGGACTCGAGATAGGCGTAGGAGACGGACTATTCGGAACCACCACACTCAGCGGGACGGCGGCGAAGGAGTCTCTTGGATCGGGAATGTAGTTCGATCCCGGCACGTGATCATGGATCGGGCCCGAGTAGTCGACCCCTCCGGTGACCGCCCGCGCGTATGGGTCGAGCAGCAGCTTGGCAGGGTTGAACCGGGTGCCGGCGGCGGGATCCCAGGGGCCGTGGACGCGATAGCCGTATCGCTGTTCCGCGCCGATCCCCGGAACGTGGACAGTCCAGACTTCGTCCTCGGCGCGCGCCATGTCGATGTTGTGCTGCGTGCGGTCCTCCGCGACCAGCGCCAATTCGACTCGAGTGGCCCGCGGGGCCCAGAGACCGAAGAGCGTCCCACCATCACGAATATGGGCGCCAAGGATGGAGGAATCGGTGGGCACCGGCAACGCTGCGGCGGGACTCATCAGTCAACAATCCTGTCATGCTGGCCATCGGCTCTGGGGTCGAATTGGGTGCAGACGGGCACAGTTCACCCCATTCTGCATGCTCACCGGCCTCGGGGCATGGAGAGGGATAAGACAACCCCAGTGCCAGCGCCGCCAAGTCAGGATCGCGCTCATTCGGACCGGCATTACCCAGTTCGAACCTTTTCGACACTCCGCTGAACGTTTCCAGCCAGACGGAGCCTTTCCCTCTGCAGCGGGGGATGATTACTACCGGCGGGTGATTTCCAGCGAGCGGCTCGGCCAGCCTTCAGCCGCAAACGCGAGCTTGAACGCAGTCCTCTGGCACATTGTTACTGGCAAGTAATGTAGGCCCAGGTTAAGCAGGTCCGACTTCGAATGCGAGGAAAATGAAGATCCTTGTGCTGGTCAAGTACGTACCGGACGCCACGAGCGAGCGCAAATTTGCTGCCGATGGAACGCTCGACCGGGCAAGCAGCGACGGGCTGTTGTCGGAGCTTGACGAGTATGCGGTCGAGCAGGCGCTTCAGATAGCCGACGAGCGTGGAGATGTCGAGGTCGTAGCCCTGACTCTCGGCCCCGAAGCCGCCGCTGACGCAATCAAGCGTGCGTTGCAGATGGGCGCGTCCGCGGGAATCCACATCTCCGACGATGCGATGCACGGCTCGGACGCCGGCGCGAGCAGCACCGTCCTGTCGGCCGCCGTCGCCAAGGCGGATCCTGACCTGGTCATCTGCGGTATGGCGTCCACCGACGGTGCCATGGGCGTCATCCCGGTGATGATCGCCGAACGGCTCGGCTGGCCGGCCGCCACGCTCGGTGCGACCCTCAGCCTGGACAGCAATACCGTCAGCATCAGGCGTGATGCCGATACCGCCAGCCTCACGATCGAGGCCGAACTGCCCGCTGTGGTCAGCGTCACCGACCAATCGGGTGAGGCCCGATACCCCTCGATGAAAGGCATCCTGGCCGCCAAGAAGAAGCCGGTCGAAACCTGGACGCTTGCCGACCTGCACGTTGATCCAGCGACGGTCGGCCTGGACGCTGCCCTCAC
>Ga0126313_10000646_pt1 | contig 16950 bp, 15 predicted proteins | sample Plot105A_FD_89954 | JGI IMG/M metagenome (GOLD analysis project Ga0126313, IMG submission 89954) | Serpentine soil microbial communities from UC McLaughlin Reserve, CA, USA - Plot105A | ecosystem: Environmental > Terrestrial > Soil > Grasslands | place: USA: UC McLaughlin Reserve, Lake County...
ATAGTTATGGGAGTGCTTCCACGCCTCGGCCGTCGACGCCGAGTCCCAGTCCCAGGTCGAGGAGTTGATCTGCGGGTCGTTCATCCAGTCCCACTGACCGTGCATCACGTTGTGGCCGATCTCCATGTTCTCGAGGATCTTCGCCGCCGAGAGGGAGGCGGTCCCGGCCCACCAGCCGCCGCGGTTGCGCGAGGCGAGCAGCAGCACCCGGCCCAGCACCGCCAGGCGCCGCTGCATCTCGATCATGCTCTCGATGTAGCGCCGGTCGCGGTCGCCCAGCTCGGCCATGACGCGGTCGCGGATCGAGTCGAACTCGCGGCCCAGCTCGTCCAGTTGCTCCTCGCTGAGGTGCGCGAGCGGGCTCTCGATCTGGGTGTCTATCGGTGCGGTGGTGGTAACGCTCATCTGATTCTCATTTCCTCTTTTTCAAAGTGCGATTTCGACGTCGCCCTCGGGCGCGTTGACGCAAGTCCGGACCATTTCGTCCTCTTGACCGTAGACCTCACCGGTCCTCAGGTCTCTGACTTCGCCGGAGCAGAGCCGGCCGATGCAGGTGTGGCAGATCCCCATCCGGCAGCCGAAGGGCAGCTCCGCCCCCGCTTCCTCGCCGGCGACCAGGATCGGCGTGCGGCCGTCGGAGCTGGTCTCGACCCCGCTCTTGGTGAAGCGGATCGCCCCGCCCTCGCCGGCGACGGTGTCGCCGCCGCCGATCACCGGCTGGAAGCGCTCCATCTCGAGCAGCTCGGGGTCGCCCTCCTCGCGCCAGTGGCCGACCAGGGCGTCCAGCATCTCCCCCGGGCCGGAGATAAAGGCGCGGCGCTCGCGCCAGTCGGGGCAGAGGCCGTCGAGGTCGCGTGGGACGACGCGCCCGGCCTCGCCGGTGATCCGCAGGTGGGGCCGGTAGCCCGGGTGGCGGGAGTCGAGCTCGCGCAGCTGCTCGCCGAAGATGACGCCGTCGCTCGTGCGCGAGGAGTGGACATGGACGACGTCCTCCATCGTGCCGTCGCGGTCGAGGCTGCGCAGCATGCTCATGATCGGGGTGATGCCACTGCCGGCGCTGATGAAGAGCAGGCGGGCAGGCGGCGGGTCGGGGAGGACGAAGGTTCCTTCGACGCCGCCGAGGCGGACGATGTCCCCGGCCCGGGCCCGGTGCACGAGGTAGGGCGAGACCTTGCCCGCGTCGACCAGCTTCGGCGTGATCCCGATCAGTCCGTCGGGGCGGCCCGGATCGGTGGTCAGCGAGTAGGCGCGCCAGTGGTGGACGCCGTCGACGATCACGCCGATCCGCAGGTACTGGCCCGGCTGGTGCCCGCCCCACTCGTAGCCGGGACGGATCAGGACGGTGACCGCGTCTGGGGTCTCCCGCTCGATCCGCTCGATCCGGCCGCGCAGCTCCTGCGTCGACCACAGCGGGTTGATCAGTTCCAGGTAGTCGTCGGGCAGCAACGGCGAGAACAGCGAGCGGACGGCGTGGAGGGCGCGCTGGCGCGCTTTCGGGACGTTGGGTACGGCACCTCGCTCTGCCATTGTCAAATGTTACACGGATCGATGTAAAGGTTACGTGCAGCCTGTCACGTCCCTACCCGTGGTGGGCGCGGTTCAGTCGATCAGCTTCACGTCGCTGATCTCGACCTGGTAGCGGCCTTCCTGTTCGGTGGAGGGGGCGGCCTTGGTGAACCAGAGCAGGAAGTACTTCGCCGGGGAGCCGAGGTGAAGCTCGATTTCCTCGCTCTTCTGCGCGTCGGTCACGTCGCCGACGGGTTCACCCCATTCGGAGAGCTCTTCCGGCGGGCCGGAGGGCGAGGCGTAGATTTCCGCGTCCCAGCCGGGGGAGGGGGAGGTGACGATCAACGCGCTCGGGGTGGTGGTCGACCTCGCGACGACGTAGAGGCCGACGCCCGGGTTGGGACCGCTCTTGGTGCCGGCGAAGTCCTCGCTGTCGTAGTGCTCGCTGCTCCAGGCGGTGGTGGTGGGGTTGCCGTCCACCGCAAAGCTGACCGTTTCCGGGTCCTCGGAGTCGTCGCCCTGCGGGTCGTAGTCGGAGGCTTCGGCGAGCGGGACGGTCGAGCCCTTGCCCTTCAGCGCCCCGCCTCCACCCGGCCCGTTGCCGCTGCCGACCAGCTGCAGCGCCACCAGTACCGCGCCGGCGGCAAGGGCCAGCAGCGCGATCGCCAGCCAGGAGCGCCGCCCGCCCGCGCCGGAGAGCTTGCGTTCGGCCGGCGGCACCGCGTCGAGCACGCTCGTCGCCTCGCCGGTCGCCCCGCCCGCCCGCGCCGCCTCGACCTCGAGCGCGGTGGAGAGGTCGTCGATCAGCTCGCCGACCTGCTGATAGCGATGGTCAGGATCCTTCGCCGTCGCCCGCTCGACCACCATCGCCGCCGCGGCGGAGAGCTCCGGCCGGCGCTGCTGGACGTCGGGCAGCTCTTCGTTGACGTGTTTCATCGCCACCCCGACCTGGCTGTCGGCCTGGAAGGGGACCTGGCCGACGAGCATCTCGTAGAGGACGACGCCAAGCGAGTAGATGTCGGAACGCTGGTCGACCGGGTGTCCCATCGCCTGCTCGGGCGCCACGTAATCGGTCGTCCCGAGGACGCGGCCGGTAGCGGTCATCCCGTCCTGTTCGAGCTGGCGCGAGATCCCGAAGTCGGTCAGCTTCGCCCGGCCCTCGGAGTCGATCAGGACGTTCTGCGGCTTGATGTCGCGGTGGACCATCCGGCGGTTGTGGGCGACGGTCAGCCCGCGGGCGATCTCGATCGCGTAGGCGAGCGCCTCCTGCGGCTCGAGCGCTCCGACCCGGTTGATCCGCTGCTTCAGCGTCTCGCCCTCGACGTATTCGAAGACGATGTAGGGGTGACCGCCGTCCTCGCCGGCGTCGATCACGGCGACGACGTTGGGGTGGGAGAGCTTCGCCACCGCCCGCGCCTCCTGCCGGAAACGCTGCAGCTGGTCTTCCTGCTCGGACATCTCCCGGTGCAGGACCTTGACCGCGACCTGGCGGTCGAGGGTCGTGTCGCGGGCCAGGTAGACCGTCGACATTCCGCCGCTGCCGAGCTTCGCCTCCAGCTTGTAACGGCCGGACAGCACGGTGCCGATCATCTGGGCGCTAGTGGAGGGGCGGTTGCTCACGTGCGCCGCCAACGTTACGACGCATCAGCAGCAAAAGCCTTTTGCAGGTGCTGGAGAGCACGGCTCCGTGCAGGTGCGTCGGGGTTCAATAGGGAGTGAGGCCGTAGAGCTTTGCGATTCGCTGATACGACGCGTCCTCTCTGCGAATCGGCCGACGCTCCAGCTCCTCCATCTCCACGTCGTCGAATACCGCCCAGCACTCCCAGTCGTTGCTCAGTCGGGAGAGATAACGGATGCCGGCATAGACCGGCTGCCCGTCTTCGTCCGCCTGCTCGAAGACCCATTGGCTGATGTAGCGGGTCAGCCGCCTGTCACGGCCTCGCACCAGCGCTATGTCCAGATCCGGGTAGTGGTAGTAGGCCAGCAGCTCGGCAAGGTCCTCCCGCATCGCCTCACGAGTCTCAACGCTCTCGAGATCGAGGAACCTGACTCCGCCCGGAAACTTTGCGTTTTGGCCCGCGGCAGGGATTCCCACTCGCACCGCCGTCCGGCGTTGTCGCCAGTCCGCTGGGATATCCCCCACATTCATGATGCCCATCTCCCCCCACTCGCTCCCGATTACCTTGGAAAGGACGGGATCGGGACGAAATCGCGCCAACGTCTCGCCGAAACATCCGTCGAGGTCGGTGCCGAAGTAGCGGACTCCATAGCCCCCCGTGGGGCTGTCGAACCGATTTCCGGTCCCGGGCTTGGAGAGTTCGGAGGAGCTGACCGCCTTGCTCGCAGAGAGTGGATCCGGATCTCGCCCAATGCGCCAGATGCCCTCCGGCGGAGGCTCTGTGAGGAAGATTCCCAATCAACCTCCCGCCAAGAATGCTCTGGCGGCGACCAGCGTGTCGCGGGTTCTTCCCTCTCTGATTGCCGTTGCGGGAGGCTCATCGTCTAACTGCGGGTTCAGTCCCACAAACCATGCTCGGACGGTGTGCGGGCTCTCCTTCGCCAAGAGGAGGCGGAAGATCTGGTACGCGTCGCGGAGCTTGCGCTCCACCTCCGGATTCTGAGGTGCGCCGCTTTTCTCGTTTGCCCATCGGCCAATGGTCTTGGGGTTGTCTACCCCGACCATGAAGGCGACGAGCTTTTGACCCAGCGCATCTTGTAGAAACGCGGCGATATCGGCTACCGATGACTCCACCGTGGCTCTATGTGCATCGGTGGACGCTTCACGAAGGTTGGGCATTGGGGGCACCCTTTCTGGAAGGTCTGCAATTCCAGGCTAGCAGCGAAACTGAAGTTCAACTTGATTTTAAACCTAATTCTTACCGTCTTTCAAACCAGCATTGCTACCGTAATTGCTACCCAACCTGCGCTTTTCTTAGCTGATTTCCCCTTTGTTTCCAGTTGCGGAGCCGATTGGCTTAGCCGTTGGATAATGCGCACGCAGCATTCCCAGCGCCGTTTGGACATCTTCAGCCGGCACGACCACGCAGAAGCCGCAGCCCATGTTGAAGACCTCGCTCATCTCCTCGTCGGAGACCCCGCCCTGCTCCTGGATCAACCCGAAGACCGGCGGGACGGGAAGCGGGTCGTCGATCTCGTAGCCGACCCCGGCGGCGAGTCGCAACAGGTTCTTGGTGCCGCCCGAGGTGATGTGGGCGAGGCCGCGGACGTCGGCCCCGGAGCGCAGCAGCTCGACGATCGGCTTGACGTAGATCTCGGTCGGCTCGAGCAGGACGTCACCGAGCGGGCGGCCGAGTCGCTCGTCGTCGAGCGGGATCTCGGCCAGCGCCGAGCGGGCGAGCGTGTAGCCGTTGGAGTGCAGGCCGGTCGAGGGGAGGCCGATGACGACGTCGCCCGGCTCTACCGCTGAGCCGTCGACGATCGCGTCGAGCGCTACGGTCCCGAAGCAGGCGCCGGAGACGTCGACGCCGCGGACCAGCTGCCCGAGCTGGGCCAGCTCGCCGCCGGGGATCTCGATCCCGGCCTGCTCGGCGCCCCGCGCCAGGCCGACGCCGATTTCCTCGCAGACCGCCGGGTCGGCCTTCTCGATCGCGATGTAGTCGAGCATCGCCAGCGGCTCGGCGCCGACGCAGATCACGTCGTTGACGTTCATCGCCACGCAGTCGATCCCGATCGTGTCGAAGCGGCCGAGCTGCTCGGCCAGCACCAGCTTGGTCCCGACCCCGTCGGTCGAGAGCGCGATCCCGGTCCGCTCGTCGATCCTGATCACGCTCGCGTAGTGCCCCGGCAGCGGCACCTGCGCCGATGGCCGCCCGAGGTTGATCGCGCCGAGCGCCCGCACCAGGCCGGCCACGGCCGAATCCGCCGCCCCCTGGTCGACCCCGGCCTTCGCGTAGGCGTCGTTAGCGCTCACTTGCCTGATTCTCTCAGTCGGCTCGGCAGGTCGGGTGCGGGCCGGAACTCGTAGGACCTTCCGTGGCGCCGGCGGATCAGAAAGCCGTGGTCCGCCAGACCGCCGATGTCGGCGCGCGCGGTCTCGTGGGTGATGCGATGGCTCTGTGCGTGACCGCCGAAGGTGTAGCTGTGGTCGGGGTGCTTGATCGCGTGGGTGAGGAGCACGGTTTGCCGGCCATTCAGCCCCTCGACGTGGTCGAGCATCCGGCGCAGGTCGCGCAGTTCGTCGCGCTTGCGGCGCAGGTAGAGGTCGAGGTCCTCGATCGCTTTCTCGATCACTCGCAGTTGGTGGAGGAGGAAATAGGTGGTGTCGCCCCCGTCGGTCTCGGTGTCGAGGAAGGCGCGGGCGTACTGTGCCGGGGCCGCCCGCAACAGGCGGGAGATCGGCAGGTATTCGGCGAGCTGGTAACCGCGGCTCCGCATCACCCAGAAGAAGAGAATCCGCGCGGTTCTTCCGTTGCCGTCGAGGAACGGATGGTCATAGGCCAGCCAGAAGTGGACGAGGATCGCTCGCAACACCGGCGGCACGAAACGGCCGGCGTCCTCGCTCTCGTTGGCGAAGTCGCAGAGCATCCGCAGTCGTTCGGGGAGGGCCTCGGCTGGGGGCGGCCGATGGATCGGGGTCTCGTCCTCATCGCGATAGAAAACCGCCACCCGCTCTTCGTCAGGTCGCTGGAGACGACCTGACGCCGTCGGGTCGCCGAGGGTGTTCTCGGTGATCACCCGGTGCAGCTCCAGCACCGACTCGGGCGTCAACCTTTCCCCGATCTCCTCGCGCATGAATTCGAGAGCTCGGTAGTTGTTCGCGACCATCTGTTCGCCGTGGTCGCGTGGGCGGCGACCGCTGCGCAGCATCTCCTGGGCGACCTGTCGTGACGTGGTCGCGCCCTCGAGCTGACTGGAGCGAATTGCCTCCTCCATCCGGGCATTGACGAGGAATCGCTGCGACGCCTCCCGGTCCGTCGAGCCGGACCCGTCGAAGCCCACCCCACCCCCGAGCCGCTGGTCGATCCGATGCAGGTAGAGGAGGACCGGGTCCGGGAGGCAGTAGGCCAACGCATCGCCGTCGGTCGCAGTCATCGGCAGGAAGCGCATGTCGGCGATCCGGCCAACCTTGATCCGCAGCCACCACTCACGCGTGTCAATACCGGCGGGTGGATCGAGATGGCGAAGCTTGTCCCAATGGAGGTACTCGCCACCTGCGGGGTCGTCGAGCGGATCCTCGGGCCGCGGGAGCAGGCCTTCGAGGGCCGTGGAAGGGAATTCCTCGATCAGGGCATCGACAGGGGGTGGGGTCGCGACATACATTCCAAATATCTCCTGAATTTGGAAGTTAGCACCTCCATCCAAAGCTGTCCAAAAAAATCCAAAATTTGGATTAACGCTGGAGACGGCGCAGAACGACGGCCGCCAAGCCGATCCGGTAGGCGGCGTAGGGCCAGAGCGCGCGGTCGCGCTCGACCAGGCGGATCAGGCGCTGCGAGGCGAGGGTCGAGCCGAAGGAGGCGGCGATGCCGACCGCCAGCGAGCGGCGGATCTCCGGCGTCGTCCCGCGGCGGGCAAGGCGGGTGCCCTTCAGGGCGGTGGCGCCGACGATGATCGGCAGCGCGATCGTGCGGGAGAGCAGATTGGCCTGGTCGCGGGAGAAGCGCCGCCAGCGGGCCGCCGCCAGGGTGACCCCGTTGCGGGAGACGCCCGGCGCCAGCGCCGCCGCCTGAGCGACGCCGATCGCCAGGCCGTCCGTCGCGGTGGCGTCGCCGCGCCCGCGCCGCTGCGGTCGGCGGTCGGCGACCAGCATCGCCGCCGCCCCGGCGAGCAGCCCGTAGGCGGTGGCCCGCGGGCCACCGAGGTGCTTCTCGATCGGTCGCTCGAGCGTGTAGCCGACGATCGCCGCCGGCAGGAAGGAGAGGCCGAGCAGAAGCGCCCGGCGGCCGTCGAACTGGCGCAGCTCTTCGGCCAGCAGCTGCCGTTGACCGAGCAGCAGCGCCGCCGCCGCGCCGGTGTGGAGCGCGACCTCGAAGCTCTTGCGCAGCTCGGGGTCGATCTCCTCCCACTCCCATCCCGCCAGCCAGGGGAGGAGGACGATGTGGGCCGAGCTGGAGACCGGCAGCAGCTCGGCCGGGCCTTGGACGAGGCCAAGGGCGACCGCGCGCGCGGTCGGGAGGTGGCTCAAGCCTCGGTGGCGCTGGCCGCTTCGGCCGGGGGTCGGCGGCGGCGCTTGATCACGAGGTAGGCGATGCCGGCGACCACCGCGAGCACGACGAGGTAGTCGAGGTAATGGAGGTGTTCGCGCCACTCCTCCCAGTTCTCGCCGACGCTCCTGCCGACCAGCGCCAGGGCCAGCACCCAGGGGACGCAGCCGGCCAGCGTGTAGGCGGTGAAGCGCCAGAACGGCATCTTCGCGACGCCCGCCGGGAGCGAGATGAAGGTGCGGACGATCGGCAGCATTCGTGAGAAGAAGACGGTCGCGTCGCCGTGGCGGGCGAACCAGTCGTCGGCCCATTTCAGGTGCTTGGGGCTGATGTGGATCAGCTTGTTTTTTTCCAGCAGGTCGATGCGGCCGTAGTAGCCGACCGCATAGGCGATCCAGGAGCCGACCAGGTTGCCGAGCACCCCCGCCGCGACGACGCCGAAGAGGGTCAGTTCGCCGGCGGCGACGCTGGAGCCGGCGAAGAGCATTATCGCCTCGCTGGGGACCGGCAGGCAGGCGGACTCGAGCGTCATCAGCACGAACACGGCGGGCAGGCCGGTGCTGCTGATGAAGTCGGTTCCCCAGTTGACGATCGGATCGAGGAAGAAGTCGGTGACGCTGGCGGGGAGCAAGGGCGGCATCGTTGAGGCGGGGATTGTAGGGGGAGCGCTGAGCAGCAACTAAACTTGGCTGTTCATGCGCCGGTTGAACCACCCCGTCTATCGCAACCGGGTTCTACAGGTAGCGGCCGACGCCGTGCTCGTCGCGCTGGCCTACTTCCTCGCCTTCCAGCTGCGCTTCCTCGACCAGCCGCACGGCTGGCCGCACCGCTACGAGGTGCTCTTCGCCCAGTCGGTCGGCTTCGTCGTCGCCGGCAAGCTCGTCGTCTTCGCCGCCTTCGGGCTCTACCAGAAGTGGTGGCGCTACGTAAGCGGCCGCGACTTCATGCTGATCTTCCGCGCCGTCGCCGTCGCCAGCGCCCTGCTGGTCGTCGTCTTCGCCGTCGCCAAGCCCTTCGCCCACACGCTGCCGCGCTCGGTCGAGGTGACCGACTTCGTCCTCACCCTGATCCTGATCGCCGGCGCCCGCCTCGCGGTGCGGCTGATCGTCGAACGCCCGAGCCGCGGCGCCCGGCTGCCGAAGCACGAGGTGCTCGTCGTCGGCGCCGGCTCTGGCGGCCAGATGGTCGTTCGCGAGCTGCAGCTCAACCCCAAGCTCGGCGCCACCGCGATCGGCTTCGTCGACGACGACGCGCGCAAGCGGGGGATGCGGATGCTGGGCCTGAAGGTGCTCGGCTCGACCAAGCAGATCGAGAGGATCCTCGACGAGACCAAGCCCGACGAGGTGGTGATCGCGATCCCCTCGGCGCCGGGGACGCTGCGCGGCCGGATCGTCGCCGCCTGCCGCGAGCGCGAGATCCCGGTGCGCACCCTGCCGACCGTCTTCGAGCTGCTGCGCGGCGGCGTCCAGCTGAACAAACAGCTGCGCGAGGTGCGGGTCGAGGACGTGCTCGGCCGGGAGCCGATCGTCCGTGAGATCGACCGCGTCGGCGCCTACCTCGCAGACCGCATCGTCCTCGTCACCGGCGCCGGCGGCTCGATCGGCTCCGAGCTCTGCCGCCAGATCGCCCAGGTCAAACCGCGCCTGCTGGTGATGCTCGACCATGCCGAGGACAACCTCTTCCAGATCGACCGCGAGATGGTCGAGGAGCGCCACTTCGCCAGCTGCGAGTCGGTCCTGGCCGACTGCAAGGAGCCGCACCGGATGCTGGAGGTGATGCAGCGGTTCAAACCCGACGTCGTCTTCCATGCCGCCGCCTACAAGCACGTGCCGCTGATGGAGGCCAATCCGCTGGAGGCCGTCCGCAACAACTCGATCGCGACGCGGGTCACCGCCGAGACCGCCGCCGCCTCGAAGGTCGAGCGCTTCGTCCTGATCTCCACCGACAAGGCGGTCAACCCGCAGACGGTGATGGGCGCCTCGAAGGCGATGGCCGAGTGGATCGTCCAGTCGGCCGGCGAGAAATACCCCGAGACGCGCTTCGCCTCGGTCCGCTTCGGCAACGTCCTCGCCTCCTCGGGCAGCGTGGTGCCGATCTTCCGCAGCCAGATCGAGCGCGGCGGACCGGTGACCGTCACCCACCCGGAGATGACCCGCTACTTCATGACGATCCCGGAGGCGGTGCAGCTGGTGATCCGCGCCGGCGACATCGGCGCCGGCAAGGGGGAGGTCTTCGTCCTCGACATGGGCGAGCCGGTGAAGATCGTCGACCTCGCCCAGAACATGATCCGCCTCGCCGGCTACGAGCCCGAGACCGACGTCGCGATCGAGTTCACCCAGCCGCGCCCCGGCGAGAAGCTGCACGAGACCCTCTTCTCCGACGGCGAGGACGTGCAGCCGACCGCCGCCCGGCGGATCAATCGGGCGGTGCGCAAGAAGGCGATCGACCAGGAGTGGGTCGAGTCGACGCTGAACTCGCTGGAACACCTGGTTCTGGCCGGCGACGAGGCTAATTTGGCCGAGCGGGTCGTGGAGTTGATCGCCTCACCGGGTGGCGACGCCGCGACCGTTGTCGCCAACGAATAGCCTCTCGCAGCCACTTTGGTCCACGCGATCGAACAAATCGGCGCCTTCGCCGGCTTGGCCGCGTTCCTCGGCCTCGCCGTCCTCGCGCTCCTCTCGTTCACCCAGGGACGGGACATCCGGCGCCTGCGCGAGTGGGCCGGCTCGGCGCCCGAGCGCGACGCCGAGCGCAAGGAGCAGACTTCGACGATCGCTGCCCAGCGGGCCGAGGAGCTGCGGGCGCTGGAGGAGGCACGGACTGCTGAACAGGAGGCGGTCTCGAGTCGCGAGGAACGGCGCAAGCGACGCGAGGAAGGGCTGCCAGGCGGGAGCCGCGGTGAAAGACTGCGCAACCGCTTCTCCGGCTTCGGCGAACTCGCCTCGCGGCCCAGCTCGCTGATTGCCCTCTTCGTCGTGATCATCGCGATCGTCGGCGGCGTCGCCTATCTCCTCGTCAGCGGTGACGACGAAGCCGGTGGCGGTGGCGGCTCCAAGCAGGCGGCGGCGAAGGTGAAGCCGAGCGAAATCGACGTCACCGTCCTCAACGGGACCTCGGTGGCCGGTCTTGCCGCGACCTTCGGCGACGAAGTCGAGAGCAAGGGCTTCAACCTCGGCGCGGTCACCAACAGCAGCTCCAGCTTCGAAGCGAGCGTCGTGATGTTCAAGCCCGGCCACAAGACCGAAGCCCGCAAGGTGGCGAAGCAGCTCGGCATCTCGAAGCTGCAGCCGATGAACGCGGAAATCCAGTCCGTCTCGGCCGGCGCCGACGTCGCGGTGATCGTCGGCGAGGACAATGCCGAAGCGGCGGAATGACGGCCAGGGGCCCCTCTCCCCAGCGGCTGTCGTCTTCGCCCTCCTCGTCCTCGCCACGGTAGGCGCCTTCGCCTACGCCCAGCGGGTCAAGCGCGACCCGCTGGTGCTCGACCGGGTCACCTTCGTCGGCGCGCCGCGCGTCAAGGGCACGAAGGCGGTCCACAGCTTCACCCCCAACGGCGACTGCCGCAGCGACCGGATCCGGATCCGCTTCCGCACCACCGTCAGCGACGACGGCACCGTCCAGGTGATCAAGCCCGGCGGCCGCGTCGTCGTCACCCTCGCCCGCGACGAGTTCCTCAAGCGCTACTCGTTCCACACCTACTACTGGGACGGCCGTCAGCGCGGCGGCGGCATCGCGCCGTTTGGGCGCTACAAGCTGCGGGTGCGGCTCGGCTCGGAGCGGACGCTGGTGACGCCGGGGACGATCAAGCTGCACCGGGCCCGCGAGGGGGCCAAGCCCAAATGCTGAGCGACTTCCTCGCCGCGGCGGGCCTGTTGATCGCCGCGGTGGCGAGCGGCGCCGCGATCCTGCTGCCGCCCGGCCGCCCCCGCGCGGTGCTGATGGTCGCGGCGATGACCCTCTTCCCGGTCCTGATCGCCGGCGACCAGTGGCACACCGCGCAGATCGTCGACCTGCGCCACGACGAGGGCCGGATCCTCGCCCTGCTGGCGATCGCCGCGATCGCGGTCGGCGGCCTCGCCTATGCCTTCCGCCGCTGGCCGATCCTGATGCCGCTGGCGATCGTCTTCGCGATCCCGTTCCGGGTGCCGCTGGAGGCCGGTGGCGACACGGCGAACCTGCTGGTGCCGCTGTACCTGGTGATTGCCGCCGCGGTGGTGGCGACGCTGCTGCGCGACTGGAGCGAGCCGCCCCCCGGCCACCCGCCGCGGGCGCTCGCCTGGCTGCTGGCGGCGGCCGTCGTCCTCTACGCGCTGCAGGTGCTCTACTCGGGCGACTTCTCCAAGGGGCTGCAGAACGTCTGCTTCTTCTTCGTCCCGTTCACCATCGCCTACCGGCTGCTGCGCGAGGTCGAGTGGGACCGGCGGCTGCTGTGCTGGGCTCTGGTCGTGGTCGGGCTCGAGGCGGCGGCCTTCGTCCTCGTCGGCGGCGCCGAGTACGTCACCCGCAGCCTCTTCTGGAACGACCAGATCATCCGCTCGAATGAATTCCACACCTACTTCCGGGTCAACTCGGTCTTCTGGGACCCGAACGTCTACGGTCGCTACCTGGCCCTGGTGACGACGATCGCCACCGCCGCGATGCTCTGGGCCCGAACCCGCGACACCTTCTGGCTCCTAACTGGCCTGATCGCCGTCCTCTGGCTAGGCTTGGTGCCCACCTTCTCTCAGTCGAGCTACCTCGCCCTTCTGGCTGGCTTGGCAGTGCTCGCCGCAATCCGCTGGAGTTGGCGGTGGACCCTCGCGGCAGTCGCAGTCGGCCTGGTCGGAGCAATCCTCGTCGTTCTCCTCGTCGGCGGCAGCGGCAAGGTCACCAGCGACCGCCTCAACGTCGACCTAAGCGGCCGCGGCAGCCTGGTCTCCGGTGGCGTAGACCTCTTCGCCGAACGCCCAATCTGGGGATACGGCTCAGGCTCCTTCCAGGCGGCATACAGAGACCACCGTGAGAACAAAGATGCCCCAGTCACCGTCTCCCATACCGAGCCCGTAACCGTCGCGGCTGAGCAAGGCCTCCTGGGACTACTTGTCTACTTCGCCCTGATCATCGTGGCGCTGGGAACGCTGGGGAGAGGACTGTGGGCTCGGGCCGCTCGAGCGGCGGGTCCTGTCTCCGATACGACCCCGCCGCCCGGTGGCGGCGGTCCCGCATCGTCGCCACCGACCGCGCTGGCCGCTAGGGCCGCGGTCCTCGCGGCGTTCGTGGCACTACTTGTTCACACGTTGGCCTATGCCGGATTCTTCGAGGACCCGATTACTTGGGTGCTGTTGGCGGTTGGGGCGTCCTTGGCGCACGCTGCGGCCGGGGATGACCCTGTGATCCGCAGGCCTGCATAGGCTCAACCGATGTCGGGATACCTGCGGCGGCTGGCTTCGACTGGTGCGGCCTATACGGCGGCCAGCATCGTCAGCAAGGTCATTGCTGTCGCGCTGCTTCCGCTGTACACGCGGTATCTCACGACGGAGGATTACGGGGCCGCCGAGATCCTGTTCGCGGCTGTTGTGGCCGCCAGCATCATCATCCGCCTCGGGTTGATCGAGGCAATTCTGCGCTTCTTCTACCTCGATGACGAGGACCCGGCGCGAGTGGTCTCCGGTACCTTCGCTGGCCTCTTCTGGCTATCGACGGTTGGCGCGTTGGTTGCCCTCCCGTTTGCGGGCCCACTCTCCGAACTGCTACTCCCAAACCCCGAGGATCTAGGGGGGTCCGCGCCGGAACTCGTTCGGATCGCGATCGGCGGGTTGTGGGTGCTGACGATGTGGGAGTTCATGCTCACGCTGTTCCGGCTCGAGGAGCGGGCACGGGCGTTCTTCGTGACGACGATCCTCAACGTGGTCGCCGCGATCGGGCTGACCGTGATCCTCGTGGTCGGCCTCGACGAGGGGGCGCGGGGGCTGCTGCTCGGCAGCTACGCGACGGGCGCCGTCTTCGTCGCCGGCCTGATTGCGCTGCAGTGGCGCCGCCTCTCGCTGCGCTTCGACCCCGCCCTGCTGCGCCGGCTCTTCCGCTTCGGTCTGCCGACGATGCCGGCTGAGGTCTCGCTCTACGCGCTCAACTTCGTCGACCGCCTGATCATCGTCCGCTCCCTCGGCCTCGCCGAGGCCGGGCTCTACGCCCTGGGGGTGAAGTTCGCGCAGGCGGTCAACGTCCTCGTCCGCGGCTTCCAGCTCGCCTGGCCGCCGCTCGCCTACTCGATCCGCGACGACGAGGAGGCCCGCCGCACCTACGCAACCGTCGTCACCCTCTTCGTCGCCGGCTGCGCCTTCGTCGTCACCGGCATGTGGCTCTTCTCGCGCTGGATCGTCCGCGCCCTGGCCGATCCGAAGTTCTTCGACTCCTACGAAGTGATCGGCCTGATCACCGTCGCGGTCACCCTCTACGCCCTCTACCTCGTCCTGGTCGTGATCCTCGGCCGCACCGGCCGCACCGAGTTCAACCTCCCCGCCGCGCTCGGCGCCCTGGTCGTCAACGTCGTCCTCAACCTCCTGCTCGTGCCGCGGCTGGAGATCGTCGGCGCCGCCCTCGCCCTGGTCGCCTCCTACCTGGTGGTCCTCGGCCTGATGTACGTCTTCACCCAGCGCCTCTTCCCGGTTCCCTACGAGTGGGGCCGGCTGCTGCGCGTGGTGCTCGCGGTGGCGGCGATCGTCGGCGCCGCCGAACTGCTGGTCCCGACCGAGGGGGCCGGCGGCCTCCTGTTGCGCGCCGCCCTGCTCGCCCTCTACCCGCTGACGCTCTGGGCGACCGGCTTCTTCAGCGAAGAAGAGCGCCGCTGGCTGGGGTACCTGCGCGAGCCGCGCGCCCTGCTCGCCTCGCTCCGCGCCGAGCCCGCGGTCGACGGGCACATCCCCGAGACGTATGAGGTCGAGCGAATGGACGAGGACCTCCGCACGTAGTTGCGTGGTTCCTTTGTCCTCTATATCCGGACTAAGGAACCACGGAACTCGCCCGGTCGCGGAGGGACTCGCCGCGGTTCGGGAACAGCGCCTGGCGGGCGTGGGCCCAGAAGATATTCGCCGGGCGGTCGGGGAGGACGGTCGCGGCGACGGCGCGCAGCGCGTATGACCAGGCGGTGAGGAGGCGCACCGCCAGCGCGGCGGCAGCGCCGTGGTGCTTTCGGATGTAGAGGTTGCGGTTGCGATGGAATTCGACGATCCGCGGCAGGCCCTTGGCGAGGTCGGTCGAGAGCTGGTCGTGGTGGACCGCTTTGGCGGCGGGGACGAAGAGGGAGTGCCAGCCGGTGTCGGCCAGCCGCTTGGCGAAGTCGCACTCGTCGTAGTAGACGAAGAAGGCGGGGTCCATGTAGCCGACCGCCGCGGCCGCCTCGCGACGGACCATCAGGCCGCTCGACTGCGCCCAGTCGACTCGCCGGGTCTCACCGCCCACGCTCTGCACAGTGAAGCGACGGTGCAGGAATAGAGCACCGATCGCCGCCGTCCTGAGGCCCGGGAAGCGCCAGGCGGAGGGGACGGGATTACCGTCGGAGTCGAGCAGCTGTGCCGTCGCCGCAGCTGCTTTCGGATCGGCGTCGAGGGCCGCGATCAGTGCCGCCGCAGCACCCGGCCGCAGCTCAGAGTCCTCGTTCAGCAGCAGGCAGTACGTCCCCTTCGCCTCGCGCATCAGGGTCGAGTCGTTCTCGGCCTTGCCGGTCCGCCTCTCCAGCGCGATCAGGCGGATGTCGCCCCCGAGCGCGCGCACCGCCTCGGCCGAGCCGTCGTCGGAAGCGTTGTCGAGGACGATGATCTCGCGCTCCACCCCAACCGGGTGGGTGCGTTCGATCGCGGCCAGGCAGGCGAGCAGGTACTCGCGGCCGTTCGTGTTCACGACGCAGTAGGAGAGCGTGGGGCGCAAGGGGGTCACGATAATCCCGCCCTGCGATGAAGGTGCAGCTCGTCGACCCCTCGGCATTTACGCCGCCCTACGACCGCGCGCTCGCGGCGGCGCTCGCACGCGCCGGCGCCGAGGTCGAACTGCTGACCTCCCGCTTCCTCCACGGCCCGGTTCCGCCCGCCGAGGGCTACCGGGCCGACGAGCGCTTCTACCGCCGCTCTGCCCGGCGCGGCCTCGACATGCCCGCCCGCCTCCCTTTCAAGGCGGCGGAGCACATCCCCGACATGCTCCGCCTCCGCCGTGCCCTCGACGCCGACATCGTCCACTACCAGTGGCTGACGATCCCGTCCCTCGACGTCCACCTCCTGCCCGAGAGACGGCCACGCGTGATGACCGCCCACTACATCCTGCCGCCACAGCCGAGCCGCCGCCAGATCCGCACGGCCCACCGCGTCTTCGGCGCGATGGACGCGGTCGTCGCCCACTCCGAGCACAGCGCGGCGCGGCTGCGGAACGAGGTCGGTCTCGATCCGGCCAAGGTCCGCGTCGTCCCCCACGGCGCCTTCGACTACCTGACGAAGCTGCCGGAGGAGAAGCCGCTGCCGCCCGAGCTGGAGGGGGCGCAGGGACCGGTGATCCTCTCCTTCGGCCTGCTCCGTCCCTACAAGGGAATCGAGAACCTGCTCGAGGCCTTCGGCCGCCTCGCTGCCACCCACGGCGACGCTGAGCTGTGGATCGTCGGCAACCCGCGGATGGACGTCGAGCCGCTGCGACGAGCGACGAGCGCGGCCGGGGGCCGAGTCCGCCTCCTCACCCGATTCGTCGACGACGCCGAGATCCCGGCGATCTTCCGCCGCGCTGACCTCGTCGGCCTCCCCTACCTCGACGCCGAGCACTCCGGCGTCCTCTACACCGGCCTCGCCTTCGGCAAGCCGCTGGTGCTGAGTGCCGTCGGCGGCTTCCCCGAGGTGGCGGAGTCCGGCGCGGCGCGCCTCGTCCCGCCGGGCGACACCGCCGCCCTCGCCGCGACGCTCGAGGAGCTCGTCGGCGACGAAGCCGCCCGGGCCGAACTGGCCGCCGCGGCCGCAAAGGCGGCCGCGGGTCCCTACTCCTGGGACGAAGCCGCCCGCCGCACCATGGAGCTGTACCGCGAGCTGATCGAGGCCCGCGCATGAGCACCCTCGCCGCGATCCTCTTCTGGCTCAGCGCCGGCCTCCTCGCCTACACCCACCTCGGCTACCCGCTGGTGCTTCAGCTGTTGGTGTTGCTCGGGGTCTCCTCGGCGGGTGGCGACGATCGGGAGGACTCCCCCGGTAGGGGGAGCCCCCGATCGGAGACAGGACCCGCCGCCAGAGCTCCCACCGTCTCGCTGATCATTCCCGCCTACGACGAGCAGGAG
>Ga0126313_10000647_pt1 | contig 16943 bp, 17 predicted proteins | sample Plot105A_FD_89954 | JGI IMG/M metagenome (GOLD analysis project Ga0126313, IMG submission 89954) | Serpentine soil microbial communities from UC McLaughlin Reserve, CA, USA - Plot105A | ecosystem: Environmental > Terrestrial > Soil > Grasslands | place: USA: UC McLaughlin Reserve, Lake County...
CTTGTCCGAGTAGGCCCCGCCCATGTGTAGCACGGCCACGCCGTCAGTGCTGCCAAGCAAGTCGAATACCCTGGCCACGTAACGCAGTTCCGTCAGGCTACGCTCCACCACCTCAGGCTTCGGGCTTCCAGGGTTGATGTACTGGCCAGGATGCATGGAGAGCCTGATACCAAGGTCCCGTGCCAGCTCTCCTGCTTCGCGCAGGTCCTCTGCGTGCGCGGCCTCCCAGTCGTAGGGGAAAGCCGGGTGGGAGGCGAACGGGATCAGGTTTTGTCCCATCCTGAAAAGTCCGACCCCGTACTCCGCATTCCACCGCAGAATAGTCTTCAGGTCAGCAATGTTTTCTCTGACCAGTCCCGCGAGCTTCTCCACATCCGTCAGGTTCGCCAGACGCAGCGTGCGGTTCGTACTCGCCGGGATCGTCAGATTCTGTGTCGGATATCCAAGACGTATCACGATCCCGGTATACAACGCAGGACGGGATCCCACTGTGTTCCGCATCCCACCGACGCCACAATCTCCCCGAATGTGCACCCCATACACACCCTGTAGGGGCAGGTTTCAATCCTGCCCATGTGAGTTCAATCCTGCCCTTTGTAGGTCCGCGAACCGCGCTCTGAGGTTCGCAAATCGTTTCAGAACGAACAAAGCCCCGGCCCGAAAGCCGGGGCAAGTTCTTGTGTCCAGTCTAGATCTCTACGAATCTTCTAGGACGAAGGTGACCTCCATGTTCACCTTGTAACCCGTAACGTTGCCGTTCTCGATCAGGACGTTCATGTCCTTGATCCAGGCTCCCTCGACACCGCGCAGCGTGGAGGTGGCGCGGGCCACGCCCTGGTTGATGGCATCTTCGAATCCCGTCTCGGATGTGGCGCTCAGTTCGGTTACTCTGGCTACGGACATAGTCTCTCCTCGCCCTGGCTTACTTCCTTCAACACTTACTACCCGCGGCCAGAGAAAATAAACGCGTAGCATTGCACGCACGAAAGCGGGAATGCACTGCTACGAGCCGGAGGTTCGGGAGAGATGTCCTGCTCCTTCGTGTCGTTCGCATTCACCCGGACCCGGCATGACTTGCCGAAGTGCTGACTAGCGCTGAGTTGGGAAGGGCCGGCCCTTCCCAACTCAGCGCTAGAGCTCCGCTAGAAGAACGGGATCCGTCGTCGGTTTCTCCGAGCCCCCGGCCGGTTCGACGGTCACCGCGATCACGTCGGCCTCCGATATGGAGTTCGTGATCGGTGTCGCCGTCATGTTCCCGTCGGGTTGGAAGAGACCGCTGGGCTGTGGCACGTCGTCCTTTATCACCCAGATCTGGCACGTTCTGTCATCGGGGACAGACGGCATGTTCTTGGCCACGAGGATGATCTGATTCTTGTGGATGGAGGCCACTTCGGCGTTGGCGCCCTGATCCGCCCATGTTCCTTCGAGCGCGATAGTCTGGGTTTGCTGGAGCTGTTGTTGGTCCTGGGCGTCGGCGAGCTGCCCTTGTAGATCTTGCACCTGCCCCTGCGCGTCCGCGACCTGCCCTTGCAGATCCTGTATCTGGCCCTGCAACAGCACGTTCCACGATAGCAGTCCGACGATGAGCAGGGCCGCTGCGCCTAGCGCGAGGTTTCTGACGCTGAGATAGTCTCCCACCCTCGCCAGGGCAGACCTGCGACTGGCGTGGCGAGGCTCCGCCTCGGCTTCGACCACCTCCATGACCCTGCTGCGGAGCTCCGCCGGTGGTTCCTGTTCCTGCGGGGAGAACGCGAGCAAGGCGGCGACCGCGCCGAGCTCGTCTATCTCGGCCTGCCGCTCCGGGTGGCGGGCTAGGTATTCTTCGAAGCTCCGCCGCTCGTCCTCGGGCAGGGCGCCGAGGACGTAGGCGTCTCTCAGGTCTTCGAAGCGTTCGTGGTTCATCTCGCTCATCTCGGCACCACCGCGTCTCTCGACTCGAAGTAGTCCCTGATCTTTTTCAGTCCCAAGCGCATCCTGCCTTTGACCGTCCCGAGGGGCAGGCTCAGAAGCTCGGAAATCTCCACATGCGTGTACCCCGAAAAGTACGCCAACTCCAGTATCTTGAGCTGCTCGGAAGGGAGGGTGTTCATCGCTTCCCTGACCTGCTCGCGCTGCGAGTTACGCCAGGTCTCCGCGAACGCCTCGCTGGGTTGGGAGCGTGGGGCAGTGGCTTCGACCCTGTCCTGCGTCCTCCGCCGGCTCGCATGAGAGCGCAGCTGGTCTATGCCGCGGTTGTGGACTATGGAGAGGATCCAGGTCCGCACGCTGCCTCTCTCCGCACGATAGCTTCCCGCGTTTCGCCAGACTTTCAAAAACGCGTCCTGCGCCAGATCCTCGGACGCCTGCCGTTCTCCCATCATCCTGTAGGCCAGGGAGAAGGCGGCGCGGCTGTGGCGGTCGTAGAGCGTCGCGAAAGCGTCAGCATCATCCGCCTCGACAAGGGAGATCAAATCTTCGTCCGCGAGAATCAGGTATTGTCGTCCCCCGTCAGCCATACCCTGATTCTACGGTAATACGGCCAGTCTGGATCAGACCAGTACCTTGGCTACAGACTTGCGTGCGCCGAATTACGAACATTGTCTGATCGTCCAGGGCGAGCTCGTCGACGAGAGCGCCTGAACCTGGCGTGCTAAGATCTGCAGGGGTTTCGTTCCCGCGGATCAAACACCCAACCTGATAGGGGACAGACTTTGCGGCTGAGTGTTCTTTCGAGCGGAAGCTCGGGCAATGCGACCTATATGGAGACGGACGCGGGCGGCCTCCTCGTCGACGCCGGTCTCTCGCAGAGGCGCATCGCGGCCCTCCTCAACCGCATCGGCAGAGACATTACGGATGTAAACGCCATCCTGCTGACCCACGGACACACCGACCACACCTGCGGCGTGCGCTCGGTGATAGGCGAGCGCGACATCGAGGTCTTCGCCGCGCCAGGAGTAGGCGAGTCCCTCGGCGCGAAAACCGTGCTCCCAGGAGAACACTGCACCATCGGAGACCTTACGGCGACCTTCTTTATGGTCCCACACGACTCCCTGACCTACGGGGTCAGGGTAACCGACGGTAGTAGCGCGGTCGCGATGGCGACGGACCTCGGGGAGGCTGGTATCGAGGTACTGCGGACAATGCGCGGGGCCGAAGCGGTGGTCCTCGAAGCGAACCACGACTCCGACTGGCTCAGGCGGGGTCCTTACTCGGCGAGCTTGAAGCGTAGGATCTCTTCCCGGCACGGGCACCTCTCGAATCGGCAGGCGTCCGAAGCCGCCGTGGCACTGGCCCCGCACGGGCTCAAAGACCTCGTCCTCGCCCACCTCTCGAAGACCAACAACTCTTCGACCAGGGCCTGCGGCACCGTGAGCGGGGCACTGAGGGAAGCCGGCCACGGCAGCGTCAGAGTTAGGGCGGCGATCGCCGGCCATCCCACACCCTGGATCGAGGTAGGAAACCCGCTGCGAGTCCCCGAGCACGTCTACCGCTACGGCGAAAAGGGCGCGGCAGGACAGCTCTTTGGTATCGAGTGATACGACGCTGCACCCTCGTCTGCGTCGGAAGACAGAAAGGCTGGGCTGCGGAAGGCTCGGAAGATTACGCGAAACGATTGCGCCGCTACTTCCCCGTAAACATCATCGAGGTCGCCGAGCAGGACATGAATCGTCGCTCCCGCGACGAAGTCCTCTCCGCAGAAGGACAACGTATCCTCGATCGCCTCCCCAAGAAAGCGTACGTGATCTCCCTCGACAGAGAGAAAGGCAAACTGCTCTCCTCAGAAACGCTCGCCCAAAAACTGGAAGACCTCGGCATCTCGGGCCGCAGCCACGGCGCCTTCGTGATCGGAGGAGCTTTGGGCCTCTCACCCGAAGTACTGCGGAGATCCCACGAAATCTGGTCCTTCGGCAAAGTCACCCTCCCACACGCCCTGGCCAGAGTCGTCCTCCTCGAACAACTCTACCGCGCAGCCAAAATAAACCGCAACGAGAAATACCATTGGTAGCTGAGCTTCGCTCAGCAGCATTTCAGCACGCTCCGGCTGCGCCTCCGCTTGTCAGCACGGCGCTTCGCGCCTTCTCAGCATGTCAGCAAGAACAAAAAGCTGACTAGCTGACAAGCGAAAGCCGCAGGCTTGAGCGTGCTGAAATGCTGAGAAGCTGCCGAAGGCAGCGTGCTAACATACACATATATGCGCGTACAAATCGACAGATTCGAGGACAATGGTTGGGCGGTGCTCTTGCCCTATCCGGAGGGGCGAAAGAGCTTCGACGTGCCGCGCGAGTTGTTGCCCGAGGAGGTCTCGGCGGGGGATATCTTCGAGGTAAGCTTCGAGTACGACAGGGACGAGACCCTGCGCATCGCCGAAGAGAATCGTCGGCTCCTGGACGAGCTGCTCGGGGGTGAGAAATGAGCTTCGAGGAGCGGCTGGCTGGCGCCGTGCGGGAGGCCGTCTACAAGACATACGGGGTCGAGCTCGACGGTGTTCACGTCGAGCGGCCGAACGATCCCACGCACGGGGACTTCGCGACCAACGTGGCCCTCGCCAACGCCAGGGTATTACGTAGGAACCCGAGGGAGGTCGCGGATAACCTCGTCGGTGCTCTGGACGTCCCATTCGTGCAAGAGACAGGGGTAGCTGGACCTGGATTCGTCAACTTCAGGCTGTCGCCGGAGGCGTTGTGGGACGAGGTTCGCTCCTTGCTCCACACTGGTGAGAGGTACGGAAGGAACGAGCCTTCGGGAGATCCCGTCCTGCTGGAGTTCGTGAGCGTCAACCCGACTGGGCCCATGCACGTCGGGCACGGACGGCAGGCCGCCTACGGGGACTCGCTGGCCCGGATTATGGAGACCGCCGGCAGGAACGTCTCGAGGGAGTACTACTTCAACGACGGGGGGAACCAGATACGGCTCTTCGGCGAGTCGGTCGCCGTACGCTACGCCGGCCTCTATGGCGAGACGTGGCCAGTCACCGGCGCCGAGACGGCTTATCAGGGCGACTACACGCAGGAGATAGCCGAGAATATCGCTGCGGAGCACGACAGCCGCCTGCTGGAGATAGACCGCGAAGAGGCCTTGCCTGAGATCACCGCTTTCGCCACCCGCTGGTGTATGGACGATATCAAGCGCACCCTGGCACGAATACGGGTTCGTTTCGACACCTACTTCAACGAGAAGGACCTCTACGAGTCTGGTGCCGTGAAGGAGCTCGTACAGGAGCTCGCGGAGGGCGAAACCGTTTACGAGAGCGAAGGCGCCTTGTGGCTGGCAACGTCGCGCTTCGGGGACGACAAGGACAGGGTGCTGGTCAAGAGCGATGGTTCGTACACGTATATGGGGCCCGACCTCGCCTACCACCGCGACAAATGGGACCGCGGTTTCCGTACCGCTGTCGACGTGCTAGGCGCAGACCACGCCGGCTACCCCCCGCGCATAAGGGCCGGCCTGGTCGCCCTCGGACTGCCCCGCGAGTTCCTCGACGTCGAGCTGGTGCGGCTCGTGAAGCTCGTGCGGGAAGGCGCGCAGGTCAAGTTCAGCAAGAGGGCGGGCAACTACGTGACTCTCGACGAGTTGCTCGATGAGGTGGGGGAGGACGTGGCGCGCTACTTCTACGTGCGCTCTTCCCACAAGACGGAGATGAACTTCGACCTCGACCTTGCGATCCGGCAGTCCGAAGAGAACCCCGTCTTCTACGTGCAGTACGCCCACGCCAGGATCTCTAGCATCTTCGAGCGGGCCGGTACTGGTCCCGAGGAATTGGGCGAGATTCCGATCGGGGATCTCGCGCCCGAAGAACGCCTGCTTGTGCTCGAACTCCTCGATTTCCCCCGCGTTATACAGAATGCGGCATCCCGGCGTGAGGTACACCCGATCCCGACCTACCTCGAAACCCTCGCCACGCGCTTCCACCAGTTCTACACCGTCCACCGCGTCCTGGTCGAAGATGCGGACGTGCGAGCACGCCGCCTCGCCCTCTGCGCCGCGACCAAGACGGTGCTCCGCTCGGGCCTGGACCTCCTGGGAGTCAACGCGCCGGAGAAGATGTAGGATGACAGAAGCAGGTAGCCCCATGACTGCCGCCGGCGAAGAGATCCGCCTGATCACCTACCTGTCCCCGAGCATCCCGCGCGCTCTCTTCGAGGCATTGGCGGACCACCTGCAGCGGACTCTCGGGGGCGAACGGGTCTCCCTCGAGGTAGAGACACGATTCTCGGGACCGCAGAAGGGTGACCAGAGCTCTTCCTCCGAGGACGAAGCCGACGTGTCGTTCATGTGCGCGCCCTCGTTCTTCTGGTTGCGAGAACTGCAACCACCGCCCATGGAACTACTCGGCGTGCTACCCGTGTTCGACGACGAGAGAAACCAGGGCAAGCCCGTCTACTTCTGCGACGTCGTGGTACGCTACGACACTCCCATCCAGACCTTCTCTGACCTCCAGGGAGGCTCCTGGGCCTACAACGACGCGTGCTCGCTCAGCGGCTATTACAGCCTGCTGGATAAGCTGGCGGAATCCGACCTGGACGAGAGCTTCTTCGATAACGTATTCTGCTCCGGCTCCCACCTGAACTCCATAGAAGCGATCCTCCGCGGCGAGGCTGATGCCGCGGCGATCGACTCCAACGTCTTGAGGAATCGCCTCCGGGAAATGCCGGATCTCCAGGAGAGGCTGCGCGTGATCGAATCCTGGGGCCCCTATCCCATACAGCCCGTAGTCGTCAGATCGGCACTCGACCCAGCGCTGAAAGCTCGACTCCGCACCGCCTTCCTCACCACAGAAGACGACCAGCGCACGCAGCAGATCCTCGAACAGTTCGGCCTCGCCCGCTTCGTCGCCGTGGACCAGGAAGACTACACCCTCGCCGCATACAAAGACCTCGCCTCAATACTCGCCGCCAGGTAGCCCCACAACACCTGCCGAAACCACATTGTCCCCAAAGAGAGACCTGAACTGCTGGCCGACAAGCTGAAATGCTGACGAGCGAAGGCGTCAGCCTGAGCGTGCTGAAATGCTGACAAGCGGAGGCCGCAGGCCGCAGCGTGCTGTTATACTTCCTGCGGCATCAACCGAATCGGGGAGCAAATGAGCACGCAGGGCAGGATGGTTATCTGTCAGATAAGCGACATCCACTGCGGCAGTCCTTACTTTATACCCGATTTGCTGGAGCGTTCGATCCTCGAGATAAACGACCTCGATCCCAACGTCGTGGTGGTCTCGGGTGATCTTACGAACGCCGGTTATCGCCAGGAATTCGAGGAGGCGGCCGAGTACATCCAGCAGCTCCAGTGCGAGCGGGTCATGGTGATACCAGGCAACCACGATTCTCGCAACGTAGGTTACATACACTTCGAGCGGCTCTTCGGGGACCGCTACTCGACACTGGATTTCGACGAAGCGGTCATGGTCGCCGTGGACTCATCCGAGCCCGACCTCGACGACGGAAGGGTGGGACGCGAGCACTACGAGTTCATCTACGAGACCTTCGCCATGGCCGAGGACAAGCTCAAGATCTTCGTCATACACCACCATTTGATCCCCATCCCGGGAACGGGGCGGGAGCGCAACATCATCTACGACGCCGGGGACGTGCTCGAGCTACTCGCGGATACGGAGGTCGACCTCGTACTCTCCGGCCACAAGCACGTGCCTTACTCCTGGCGGCTTGAGGACATGTTCATCGTCAATGCAGGCACGGCCTCGACCACTCGCCTCAGGGGTAACACGCGCCCCTGCTACAACATCATAGAGATCGAAGACGGGCGGGTGAAGGTGTTCCGCAAGTACCCGTTCAAGGACCGCGAGCTGATCGTGGACTTCGACGCCGCAACCCACCAGTACCTGCACTACGAGGAGGTCCAGGGCGATGGCAGACCAGGGGACCGTCGCCAACGGCGATCGATGAGCTAGAGCCTCGTGCGGGCGCTGTTCCTGATCGACGGCGAGCACTATCCTCCCGTGGTCATCGATGCGATGCAGAGCGTGCAACGATCTCTCGGAGCAGAAGGCGTGGCCGCTGCCTTCCTCGGAGGCACCGAGAAGATCAAGGAAGGCACCGACTACGGCGTCCCCCTGGTCGAAGACAAGGACCCCATCTCTGCAGTACAGAAGGCCCTCGCCGCATACGCCGTCGACGTTGTAGTCGACCTCTCTGACGAGCCTGTGATCGGCTACAAGGAGAGGATGAAGATAGCCTCGCTCGCCCTCTACGCCGGGGCGCGCTATCTCGGTAGCGACTTCGAGCTGGCGCCGCCGGAGCTTCGCCCCGTCTCGACCAAGCCTTCGCTGGCCGTGATCGGGACGGGCAAGAGGGTGGGGAAGACGGCGATCTCGGGTTACCTGGCGCGACTCCTGGCCCACGAGGGCTTCGACCCCGGTGTGGTCTCGATGGGCCGCGGAGGCCCACCACGCCCCGAGGTAATCGAGGGTCACAAGATGGAGGTAGGGAGCGAGTATCTGCTCGAGGCCCTCGGGCGTGGGGCGCACGCGGCGAGCGACTACTACGAGACGGCGGCCCTGAGCAGGGTCATTACCGTGGGGTGCCGCAGGTGCGGTGGCGGCCTCGCGGGAGAACCCTTCGTCTCGAACGTCCTCGAAGGGGCCGAGATCGCCAACAGCCTCGACACCCGCGTAACGGTTTTCGATGGCTCCGGCGCGGCGATGCCCCCTGTCAGCGTGGAGAGGCGCGTGCTCGTCGCCGGGGCCAATCAGGACCCCGAGTACATTGTGGGATTCCTGGGAACCTACCGCCTGCTACTCTCGGACTTGCTTCTCCTCACCATGAGCGAGGAGCCGATGGCAAGCCCCGAGAAGGTAAGTGATCTCGTAGGAGCAGTCCACCAAGTGCGGCCTGATCTGGAGGTGATCCCGACGGTCTTCAGACCCCGCCCGGTAGGGAAGGTCGAGGGTAGGCGGGTCGGCTACGTCTCGACGGCGCCCTCCGCCGTACTCGACACCCTCGCCCGCCACCTCGAGGAATACTACGGATGCGAGGTGGTCGCCGCCTCCGGCAACCTCTCCGACAGAAAGCGCCTCGAAGTGGACCTCGAAGGTATGTCCGGCGTCGAGGCTTACCTCACCGAGATAAAAGCGGCGGCGGTGGACGTGGTTACGCGCCGGGGCTCCGAAGAAGGTAAGCCCGTCCTCTACTGTGACAACGACCCCGTCGGTGAGGGTCTCGACCTGGCTCTGCTACGCCTCGCCAGGGAGGCGGTGGCTAACGAGGAGTCGTGAGCCGGTGGCCGACGCCCTGACGCTGGTGTATAATTGGAGCGTCAGATACGATGGTTCCCAGGAACCACTCCGTACCGTTTCGACGCAGGCCCAGCCACGAGAGCGCTCGATGGTGTGTGGTCTATCCATGGTGGGTTATGGGAGGTTCGGTGAGAGCCCATTAACGTTACCGATTCCCACTCGGGATCCATAGCTGCGGCTGCCGTGGAGTATGCGGCGGTGACCGAACAGGTCGCGCTGAAAGTGGCACATTTCGAAGGTTCTGGTGACTCGGAGCGGGCCTACACGCTCGCCACGAAAGCTTTCCGCGAGGAGTTGGAGCGAGTCCCCGTATCCGGAAGGGTAACGGTGTTGCGCGAGCAGCGCCTGGACGAGAAGGGACGCCTGAGGGCACCGAAGAGCCATCCGGGGATCGTCAGCGTGGACGACTCGCTAGGCGACCGAGGGCCGGAGGCCGACCTCGCCGTCGAGCCCATCGAGGGTTTGCAGTTGCTCGTAAAGGGGCAGGAGGGTTCTATCTCGGCCGTCGCCGCGGCCCCGAGGGGAACCATGCTAAGGACCCCGGATATGTACATGAGCAAGTTGATCGTCGGCCCTGGGGCGAGGGATTCAATCGACATAGATGCACCCGTATCGGAGAACATCGCGTCCATAGCGGATTCACTCGGCCGCAAGACGTCGGAGATCACCGTCGCGGTCCTGGATCGTGACAGGCACGAAAGCCTCATCGACGAGATCCGCAAGACGGGCGCGCGTATTCAGATCAGACCAGAAGGCGACCTTACCCCGGCCATCGCCGTAGGGATGAGGGGGGCCGATCTGCACGCCATCATCGGTATCGGAGGAGCCCCTGAAGGTATTCTCGCCGCGGCGGTCATGAAGTGCCTCGGAGGGGAGATGCAGGCCAGGATGTGGCCGACGCAACGCTCCCAGGTCGAGCAGCTCGAAGAGTACGGTCTTGCAGACCCCGAGCAAAAACTAACGCTCGACGACCTGATCCGGGGCACCGACGTGCTCTTCGCGGCGACCGGTATCACCCCGGGCGAGACCCTCGAAGGGGTCAGGTATTTCCGGGGCGGAGCCAGGACGCACACGGTCGTCATGTCGACAGAGCCTCGTGTGGTAAGATTCATGGACACCATCCATGCCCTAGAGCCCGAAGCCGGGCGGCGGGGTTTCCAGCTTTGACAGTCTCGCGAAGAAATCCGTGGAAAGACATTTCCCGCATTGTAAACAGGAGAGGTGGAGTAGAAACATGACCGAACGAGCTACCCTGGAGCGCAAGCGCCTGAGCGACCTGCATCAGATCGCCTCGCAGCTAGGAATAAAGCAGTACCGTAAGTACCGTAAGCCGGAGCTGGCGGAGATGATCTACCAGGTCGCAACCGAACAGGCGGCGAGCCAGCAGAACGAAACTACTACCAATGGGGGTTCTACAGCCACAGCAACCCAGGAAGCTCCCACAACCACAACCGAGCCCAACGGCGCGACGGAGACACCAACCGCCGCACCCGTCGACGGCTTCGGCGAGGCGGATACGAACCTCGCCACCACGGAGCAGGTCGAACGCCGGCGGCAGGACAGGGGCCGCCCCGACCGTAAGAACGGCCGTCAGGACCGCCGCCAGGAGCAGCGGGGTGACAGGGACGGCAAGGGCGGTGAGGAGAACGTACAGAGCGGTATCCTCGATGTTCTGCCCGACGGCTTCGGCTTCCTGAGGACGGGCGGCTACAGCCAGAGCAAGGGCGACGTCTACGTCTCGACCAGCCAGATCAAACGCTTTAACCTGAGGCGTGGCGACCAGATAGTAGGCCAGATCCGGCCAGCCCGCGAGGGGGAGAAGTACCCGGCCATGGTCCGCATAGAGACGGTGAATGGCCAGGAGCCCCAGAAGGGCCGCTGGCGCCCGAACTTCGATGACCTGACGCCGCTGTACCCGATGGAACGGCTGCGCCTGGAGTGGAAGCCGAATGACATCGCCCCACGCGTAATAGACCTCGTCGCGCCTATCGGTAAGGGGCAGCGCGGTATGGTCGTCTCGCCGCCGAAGGCTGGCAAGACCACGATCCTCAAGCAGATAGCCCAGTCCATCGCGGCAAACTACCCGGAGACGAAGCTGTTCGTGGTGCTCGCCGACGAGCGCCCCGAGGAGGTCACCGACTGGGAGCGTAGCGTGGAAGAGGCCGAGGTAGTCGCCTCGACCTTCGATCAGCCCGCCGACAACCACATCGCCGTCGCGGAACTCGTCCTCGAGCGTGTCAAGCGCCTGGTCGAGGAGGGAGAGGACGTCGTAGTCCTGCTCGACGGCATAACCAGGCTCTCCAGGGCCTACAACCTCGCGGCTCCGGCTTCGGGAAGAATCCTCTCCGGTGGTGTCGATTCGGCGGCACTCTACCCGCCCAAGAAGTTCTTCGGGGCGGCTCGCAACATCGAGAACGGCGGCTCTCTGACCATCCTGGCGACCGCGCTCGTCGAGACGGGGAGCAGGATGGACGAGGTCATCTTCGAGGAGTTCAAGGGCACCGGCAACATGGAGCTCAGGCTCGACAGGAAGATGGCGAACCGCAGGATCTACCCTGCCATCAACATCGAAGATTCCTCCACGCGTAAGGAGGAGTTGCTCATGGAGCCGGCCGAGGCGCAGAGAGTCTGGCAGGTCCGTAGCATCCTCAACGCTCTCGACTCCAGCCAGAAGATAGAGCTCCTGATCCAGAAGCTCAAAGAGACCCGCACCAACCCCGAGTTCCTGCGCGAGCTCCAGCGCGTCCGCGGATAGGGGCCGCTGCGCGGCCCGGGGAGTAGGGAGAATCGCTCCCTACTCCCCATTCTTCGCGGTAGAATAAGTTGGTGTAGTCGAAAGCAGGAGGTAAACGATGAAGACTGGTATACATCCGGAGTACACGAAGACGCTGGTGCGTTGCATGTGCGGCAACGAGTTCGAGACGCGCTCTACGGCGGGAGAAACGATCACGGTCGATCTCTGCTCCGAGTGCCATCCGTTCTACACCGGCAAGCAGCGCATAGTGGACACCGGCGGTAGGGTGCAGCGCTTCCAGAATCGCCGCCAGGCCCGCCAGAACAGGCAGTAAGGCCAGACGCGGTGAGGGTCGGCGGACAGGCCATCATGGAGGGCGTCATGATGCGCTCCCCCAACTTCTGGGGGATGGCCGTCCGCGCCCCCTCGGGGGATCTTGACCTGCGGGCCGAACGGTTCCGCTCCATAACCCGCCGCAGCAAAGTCTTCCGCCTCCCGATAATCCGGGGAGCTCTCTCACTGGGGGAGACCCTCTGGCTCGGGATGAAGGCGCTTACTCTCTCCACCAACGTGGCTTTGGGGGAGGAGGAAGAGCTCTCCACAAAGGAGATCGCGGGTACCCTTATCTTCGCGCTGGTGCTCGGTTTCGGGCTCTTCCTCGTGGCCCCCGTACTCGGGACCAAAGGGTTGGGCTCGTTACTCGGCGGTAGTATCGAGAACCCGGTCCTCTTCAACCTCGTCGAGGGATTCATAAGGATCGCGATCTTCGTCGCCTACTTGCTAGGGATTACGCTCATCAGCAAGGACATCAAGCGCTTTTTCGCCTACCACGGTGCGGAGCACAAGGCGATAAAGGTCTACGAGCGGGGTGAGGACCTGGTCCCCGAGAACGCGCGCAAGCTCGACACGAGCCACGTCCGCTGCGGGACGAGCTTCGTGCTCTACGTACTAGTGCTTTCCATCCTGGTCTTCTCCCTACTCGGGGTCGAAGGCTGGTTGTACATGATAGTCAGCCGGGTGGTCGTCATCCCGCTCGTGGCGGGAATAGCGTTCGAGTTCATCATGTGGAGCGCGCGCCACCAGGACAGCGCGCTGGTGCGGGTCCTCGTCTGGCCCGGCCTGCAGATGCAGAAGCTGACCACGCGGGAGCCCACAGACGATATGGTCGAGGTAGCGATGGCCTCCCTGAACAAGGTCCTCTCCATGGAGAAGGAAGCAGACCTCGAGCCCAACGAGGCTACGAACAAACTGGTGATTTAGATTGGATAGTCAGGTAGTGAAGCTGGCCGAGGAGACGCTCGGCCGCTACGATGCGTTAACCCAAGAACTCTCGGACCCGAATATCTTCAGCGATCAGCGGCGCTACGCCGGCATCGCCAAAGAGCACGCTCGCATGCGGAGCGGAGCGGAGTTGTCTAGAGAATTGCTCGCAGCCATGGGGGCCGAGCGGGACGCGCGGGAGTTGATCCCCCAGGCCGAGAACGCGGAGGAGCGCGAGTTCTTCGCGGCCGAAGCGAGGGATGCCGAAGAGCGGATCGAAGACCTCTCCGAGCGCATCAGGACCGAGCTCATCGATCGCGACCCCAACGACGACAAGGACGTCATTATCGAGATCCGGGCCGGGGCCGGCGGGGATGAGGCAGCCCTCTTCGCGGGTGAGATCCACGACATGTACACCCGCTACGCCGACCGTCTCGGCTTCCAGCACCGCACCCTCTCCTCCAGCCCGGCCGAGGTCGGCGGTTACAAAGAGGTCGCCGTGGAGATAAGTGGCGACCGCGCCTACTCGGTCTACAAGCACGAGGGTGGGACGCACAGAGTCCAGCGGGTGCCCAAGACCGAGAGCCAGGGCCGTATCCACACCTCGACGGCTACGGTCGCGGTCCTGCCCGAGGCCGAGGATGTGGAGGTCCAGATCAACGCGGGAGACCTCGAGGTCGACGTGTACCGTTCCAGCGGTCCCGGTGGCCAGAGCGTAAACACCACGGACTCCGCGGTCAGGATCACGCACAAGCCGACCGGCCTTGTCGTGACCTGCCAGAACGAGAAGAGCCAGCTCCAGAACAAGGAACAGGCCATGAGGATACTCAAGTCTCGTCTCCTCGAACGCGAGATGCGCGAAAGGGCCGAACAGGAAGGCGCCCTCCGTCAGGCGCAGGTCGGTACAGGCGACCGCTCGGCGAAGGTCCGCACCTACAACTTCCCGCAGGGACGCATAACTGACCATCGCGTCGGCGTCACCTCCCACAACCTCGAGGCCACCCTCGGCGGCGACCTCGAAGAGTTCACCCAGGCCCTCGCCGCCAAAGAAAGGGCCGACAAGCTCGCCGCCGAAGCGGCTGGAACTCCGGGCTAAATCGGTGCGTTCCGGCGCAGGCGAAGCCAGCGCCCGAGAAACCGCGCGTCGGGCAGCAGCGAGGCTTCAGCGTGGTGGCATCCCGGAACCAGAGGCATCTGCCGAAGTCCTGCTCTCCGAGCTACTCGGCATAGGACGCGCCGAGCTGGCCGTCTTGGAGAGACCGTTGACCGCCGAGCAGACGTCACTCTACGAGGCCTGGATCTCGCGCCGCGAAAAGCGCGAGCCCGTGCAGCGTATCCTCGGCTACGCTTACTTCCGAAACCTCGTCCTCGACCTCAACGAAGAGACCCTCATCCCGCGCCCCGACACCGAGAGCGTCGTCGACGCGGCCCTCGAACGAATAGACTCCAGGGGCTACCCGTGCGTCGTTCTCGACGTCGGAACGGGCTCGGGGGCCATCGCGATCTCCATCGCCCAGGAACGCCCCCGCTGCGAGGTGCACGCCACGGATGTCGCAGAGAGCGCCGTCGAAGCCGCCAGAGCCAACGCCACCCGTAACGCAACCGACGTGAGCTTCCACCTCGCGGACGTGGCCGCCGGTCTGGAGTTTCTGGAAGGCAAGGTCGACCTCCTCGTCTCGAACCCTCCCTACGTCGACGAGACCAGCGCTTCTCGCCGGCTCGCCCCGGAGGTGAGAGAGTGGGACCCGCCCGTCGCCCTCTACAGCGGCACGGACGAGCTCGCCTTCTTCCGGCGCATCTTCGCGGAGACGCCCCCGCTCCTGAGACATGGGGCTGACGTGGTGCTGGAGATCGGTGACGGACAGGCTGAGAAGGTGCAGGATCTGGGCCGCAAGTTCGGTTTCGAACCGCTTGGTGTACGTAATGACCTGGCAGGCACCCCCAGGGCCGTGCTGCTGACGTGGGAATGAAAACTGTCCCGCCCCACGAGGCCGTCGCCGCCCTGAAAGCCGGAAGGGTCGCCCTCGTCCCTACAGAGACGGTGGTCGGCCTCGTCGCTGCGGAGTCGGGCTTACCGAGGATTCGTGAGATCAAGGGCAGGGACGCGAACAAGCCCATAGCCATGCTCTGTGCCTCCGCGTGGGAGGCTTTCGAACTGACGGCGAATGTGCCCCCGCTCGCAGAGCACCTTGCGGAGCTCTACTGGCCGGGCCCACTCACGCTGGTCCTGGATCTTCCTGCCGGCGGGACCATCGGGGTAAGGGTGCCCGCAGGCAAAGCCGTGCAAAAACTCCTCGAGGCCAACGGCGGCCCGCTCTACGCCACCAGCGCGAATGTCTCCGGAGAGCCCGCCAGTGCGGCGCCCGAGAAAGTGGCCCCCCAGGTACTCGAGGCCGTAGACGTAGTAGTCGAAGGAGATCCAGGCAGCGGCGAAGCCTCGGCCGTGGTCGACCTCTCAGGAGGTAAAGTGCAGCTCCTGCGTGCCGACAGCGCATTGTCCACCCAGAAGTTGGCCCGCCTCGTGTCCGAATCAACAGCCCCGAAGTGAGCAGAGGGCAGTGGGCAAAGAGGTGTTGAAGAGCTACTCCATAGAGGTTGTTGCTTCACCCCTGGTGGTAGAGTGCTTCCGTTGTTCGGGGAAACGCCTGCTCGGGTCGGACCACCACGAGGAGGAGGGAAGAAGATGAACGGAGCGAACGATCGCGAAGTAGCCGACGTGATAGTGGTAGGGGCAGGCCTGGCCGGGCTGATCGCCGCACGTGACCTGCTGGCCAACGGTCTCTCGGTCCTCGTGTTGGAGGCCCGAGAGCGCGTCGGCGGACGGCTTCTGAACCACACGCTCGAAAACGGCGCCGTTGTCGAGCTCGGCGGCCAGTGGGTCGGGCCGACCCAGGATCGCGTCCTGGCTCTCGCCCAGGAAATCGGCGTTGGCCTCTTCCCGACCTACACTGAAGGGGAGCACTTCCTGGCTATGGGCGGCACAGTAAAGCGCTACGGCGGGGAAGACTTCGACCTGCCCGAGGACGCCTCTGCCGACGTCGCGCAAGCGTGGGAGCACCTGGGGCAGCTGGCGGCCGAGGTCCCGCTCGACGAGCCGTGGCGCGCTGAGAGCGCGAGTACCTGGGACGCGCAGACGCTGGATTCCTGGCTCGTCGCCAACGTGAAGACCGAGACGGGGCTCGGCTACTGGCGCACTATGGTCCCTGCCCTGTTCTGCGCCGAGACCGAGGAGATGTCGCTCCTGCATTTCCTCTTCTATTGCCGGTCAGGCGGCACGCTCGACCGGCTCGTGGCCACCCGCGGCGGCGCCCAGGAGAGCCGCCTGCAAGGAGGGTCGCAGGAACTCGCCTCGCGGCTCGCCGACCGGCTGGACGACTCTGTGCGGCTCGGCGTCCCTGCCACGTCCATCCGCCAGGACGATGGGAGCGTGATGGTGATGCACGACGGCGGGGTCGCCGAGGCTGGCCGCGCGATCGTGGCCCTCCCCCCGACGCTCGCAGGCAGGATCCGCTACTCTCCGGCGCTGCCGCCCCTGAGAGACCAGCTCACCCAGCAGGTGCCCATGGGCTACGTCACCAAGGTGCAGATAGCCTACTCCGAGCCGTTCTGGCGCGCCGAAGGGCTCTCCGGGTCGGTCTTCTCCTTTGAGGACGAGGTGAGCGTCATCTTCGATAACTCGCCGCCTGATCTTCGCTGCGGCGTGCTCCTCGGCTTCCTGGA
>Ga0126313_10000648_pt1 | contig 16926 bp, 14 predicted proteins | sample Plot105A_FD_89954 | JGI IMG/M metagenome (GOLD analysis project Ga0126313, IMG submission 89954) | Serpentine soil microbial communities from UC McLaughlin Reserve, CA, USA - Plot105A | ecosystem: Environmental > Terrestrial > Soil > Grasslands | place: USA: UC McLaughlin Reserve, Lake County...
GCAAGGAAGATCGCCACCCACTGGTCCTGGGTCGGGTAGTGCAGCAACAACCCGCCGTCCTGCCAGACCCCATCGTCGCGGCGGAACTGCTGGCTGTTGCCCTGGTTCATGTGGACGTCATGGACCCCGTTGCCGGGCAAGAACCCGAACACCTTGTCCCGGGTGGTCGCCTCGGGCCCCCATCGCTGCCCGAAGGCGTAGATCCTGGCCGCCGGGTCGGCCACGGCCCGCTCTACGAAGTGGTCGAGCTTGTCGGCCAGGTCATTGTCGGGCCCGGGGGCGGTGGCGGGCACCGGCCGCATCGCTTGGCGGTCGAACAGGTTGGCCCGGATGAAATCCAGGGCCAACCCACCGGCCTGACTGGGGAGCAGGGTGAACCCTCAGGCAGGCTGGGCAGCTCTTGGACCAGCGGATGGCGGAACGCCTCGTCGGCCACATACAGCAGCTCCGAGGGGTGCTGTTGGGACAGCACGTTGACCGCCACCCGAAACTCCACATCACCGGCCCGGACATGGACCTGGTAGTGCGGGGTGTCAGTCCCACCCTCAGCCCGCCGGTCAACCACCCGCCCGGCCAGCACCCCATACCTCGCCAGCGGCATCGCATGCGCCTTCCAGTGGTCAGCCCGCCCTGATCGCCGCAGTATCACCGAGATCATTTATCGCATGGCCGGGGGGTCGGCGAAGAGTCAGACCCAACCAGGGCGGCGGCAAGGGCGGCTCATGTTGGAACGTGGTGCTTGATCCCACCGTGGTCCACGGCGTTGCTGCGACCACCTTTGACCTCGCCGGGGTCCTGGTTGTCGGGAGCGCCTCATTCAGATCAGCTCGCCCAACGGGTGACAACGACGAGTCGAACTTGCTTGCCTACCTGATGAGCGTCACCTCCCGCCGGTGACCGGCGGCACATCGGTGCGCCCCGCTCGGGTGCCATCATCCAGGCAGCTGGCTGCGCCATTGTGGCGTTCTGGAGGTAGCGAGATGGCACGCTCCCTACGGGAACTCTGGGCCGAGGAGGACGCGGCCCAGCTCGACGCGCCCCAAGGCAAGCATGCGAGGGCGCGGTGGCGGGCCAGCCACCGCCGCCGCCCCCTTCGACGCGTCCTCGTCCGCGGCACCGACCGGACCCGGACATGGCCAGGCTTCGGGTAGCAACCTGGAACATCGCCGGCGCCCGCCGCGAGCGCTCCGCCACGCTGAACCTGGAGGCGGTCCTGGTCGGAGCCAGATCTCTGGGCGTCGACCTGCTGGCCCTGCAGGAGGTGGACCGCCTGCTCGCCCGCAGCGGCCGCGTCGACCAACCGCAACGGATCGCCCAGGCCCTCGGGCCGGGCTGGTCTTGGTCGTATGCGCCAGCGCTGATCGGTGACGACTTCCGGCCGCTGTCGGGACTCGACCCGGGCGGGCCGGCCTACGGCAACCTGCTGCTGTCCCGGCTCCCCCTGGAAGCCGTTGAGCACCTGCGCTTCCCGCCGGCGGGGGGCGGCGAGCAGCGCACCGCCCTGCTGGCCACCTTTCGGGTCGGCTCCCGGCCGCTCACCGTGGCCTGCGCGCATCTGTCGAACAAGCAGGGCCACAACGTCCGCCAACTCCGGCAACTGCAGGACCTGATCGCGGCCCGGACGGCCCCGCGGCTCCTGCTGGGCGACCTGAACCTGCCCTCGACGCTGTTGCGGTTCGCCTCACGGCCTGCCTGGCCCGAGGCGGGTCGGGGCCGCACCTTTCCCAACTCCCGCCCCACCCAGCAACTCGACCATATCCTGCGCCACGGCTCGGACGTCCTCCAGCCCCGCGGCGCCCAGGTGGCGGCCGCCCCCGTCAGCGACCACCGCGCCCTGGTCGTGGACCTCGAGGTCCAGTAGCTCATCTGTTCAGCCGGTCCGGTCATGGCGGCTGGTGGGTGACGGTGACGTTGGCGGTGTCGGTGTTGCCGGCGCGGTCGGTGGCGGTTGCTTGGACCGTGTAGGTCTGGCCGGCAGGGGTTGGGGTGGGACGGCGCCTCGAGCAGGATCGTGCGGGTCCAGCTGATGCCGGGAGCGCCCTGGCCGTCGATCGACTCAAGGCTGAGCCGAAGGTTCCCGTGGCGCTGGAACCGTCCGACGCCGGTTGGGTTGTGGTCCCCACGGGCGTGGCCGTGCTGCAGCTCCTCGCGCAGCCGCAGGCTCAGCCGATGATGGCCACGGCGTCCAGGACCCGACGGCCAAGCGCGCGGTCGCCCGAGATCGAGACGCCAGCCTCGGCCGCCGCCGGCCCGATCCCCTTGGTCCACAACCGCCAGACGGTCTCGGCGTCCAGCGCCACCCGCGCCACCGGTTCCGCGGCAGCTCCCGCAGCCAGATGCCAGCCGTTCGGCGTGCGGGTCAGCACCCAACACCCGCCCCCCTGCCCACCAACCGCGACCTCCACCGTCGTCCCCGCGGCTGCCGGCGCGCCGGCGAACGCTCGCGGCAACGCGTCGACGAAGGTCGCCAGCACCGGCGCCATGAATTCGGCCTGCTTCAACCCAGGCACCCCGACCGCGTCGCGGATCTGCTGCTGATGGGTCCACCGCTCGGTGTACTCACGGGCCACGTCCAACCAGTTGGGGACCGGATCCGGCCCGACCCAGGAGACCCGCGCTTCCACCGCCAACGGGTCCAGGCTGGCCAGGTAGCGCCAGGTCGCCTCCCCGGTGAACGCCAGCAGCTCGCACAGCAGCCGTGGGCTGATCCGGCGGGCCGCCTCCACCCAGGCCTGGTTGAGCCGGTCCAGGAACGCCACCAGCTCCTGAAAGCCACCCGGCTCCCTGGACGCATCGGCGGGCGCGACGCCGTCACGGTGTCGCGACAGCAGGCCGATGTCGTCGCCCAGCAGGTGCAGCGCGACGTCCTTGACCGACCAGCCCGGGCACACCGTGGGCGCCTGCCACTGCTCGGCACTCAGCGACGCGAGCAGCTCCAGCAGCGACGCTCGCTCCGGCTGGAACAGCTGCGTGACCACGACAACGTCCGACTCCACGCACGCCATTGTGCGCCCCCGGTCTCCAAGGCCACGCCCGGAAACCGCCTCAGCGTGCCTGCCACCGTTCCGCCGCAGGCCCACGCCGGCCGGAAGCGAAACAAGCCCGCCGCAGCGGAGTAGGGTGAGCGTCGAGGGCCCGGTCCAGCCGGGCACGGTCCTGCCGGCCATGAGCTCAGGGGGGAACTGCTCCAGGTCGTGCTCCCGTGCTCTGAACGGTCGGCGGCTTAGACGGTGATGACGATCTTGCCGCCGCCTCCGGGGCCCTCGACCATCTGCCGCATGGCCTCGGGGACCTCGCGCAGTGGGTAGCTCCGGCCGATGACCGGGGTGACCTTGCCGGTCTCCAGGAACTCCCGCAGGACCTCAAGGTCCTCGTGCCCCGGCTTGGAGCTCAGCATCCGCAGCCGCTGGCCCACCAACCGTGATAGCGCCACCGCCCGAAGGTTGCGGTCAAAGCCGCCCAGCCACCGCCCGCCCCCTTCACCGCCGACGATGACCAGGGTTCCCTTGGGCGTGAGGGCACGCCGCAGTTGTGAAAGCGTCCGGCGGCCCGCGCAGTCCAGGATAAGGTCCCAGTGACGCATCCCGTCGGTGACGTCCTGGCGGGTGTAGTCGATGACCTCGTCGGCGCCGATCGAACCGACCAGCTCCAGCTGGGCGGTGCTGGCCACCCCGGTCACCTTGGCGCCGAACGCCTTGGCCAGCTGGACCGCGAACGACCCGACCCCGCCGGCCGCCCCGATGATCAAGACCGTCTGCTCCGCCTTGATCTCCCCCACGTCGCGCAGGCCCTGGAGGGCGGCGAACCCAGAGATGGGGACGACCCCGGCCTGCTCGAAGCTGAGGGCGGCCGGCTTTGGAGTCAGCTGGTCCTGTGGTGCGGTCGCGTACTCGGCGAAGGCGCCGTCGCACCAGCCGAAGACCTCGTCACCTTGGTGGAACCGGGTCACGTTGGGGCCGACCGCCTCGACGGTCCCGGCGACGTCCATGCCCAGGATGGGGGTCTTTGGTCCGCGCAGCCCGAGGGTTGGGACAGCGAGGCGGATCAGGTAGGGCAGGCCGGTCATGATGTGCCAGTCGCCCCGGTGCAGGCCCGCCGCGCGCACCCGGACCAGGACCTGGTTGTCGGTTGGGACTGGCCGGTCGATGTCCCTGAAGTCCAGGACATCAACGTCGCCATAGCGGTCATGGACGACGGCCTTCATGGTGGTTTCCCGGCGTGTGGCGGTCTTGGGCCCGTCGACCACACCGGCCGTCACAGGGGCCGAGTCCGTCGAACGCGGTGCATCCATGGGTGCCTCCTCGATCGGGAGGCGGACCAGTCCTGAAGACCGATCGATCCTCCTCGTGCCCCCAGTGTGGCGGTGGCTTACGCTGTAAGATACCCATACAGTGTATGGTTGTCAACCACACCGTGTCGTCGACTCGTGCCTGACGCCATGAGTTCGCTTCCACCGTGAGGACCGAGATGGCCACCCAGACCGACCCGAGCCCAGCACCCCGGATCCCGCTGACCAGACAGCGGGTCCTGGATGCCGCCGTCGCCCTCGCCGATCGAGACGGCGTCGGATCGCTCAGCATGCGCAAGCTCGCCACCGAACTCGGGGTCGAGGCCATGTCGCTGTACCACCACGTGGCCAACAAGGCCGCCATCCTGGACGGCATCGTCGACGTCGTCTTCGCCGAGATCGAGCTGCCCTCGGGCGACGTCGGCTGGAAGGAAGCCATGCGTCAGCGGGCACTCTCGGCCCGTGAGGCGCTGCGGCGCCACCCCTGGGCCACCGCCCTGATGGAATCGCGCAGCACCCCGGGTCCCGCGAACCTGCGCCACCACGACGGCGTGCTCGGGATCCTGCGCAATGCCGGCTTCTCGCTCGAGCTGGTCGCCCACGCCTACTCCCTGCTCGACGCCTACATCTACGGCTTCGCGCTCCAGGAGACGAGCCTGCCGTTCTCCACCCCGGAGGAGACCGCCGAGGTGGCGCAGTCGCTCATGGCCGAGTTCCCCGCCGCCGAGTACCCGCACCTCACCGCGTTCGCCGTGGAGCATGTTCTGCAGCCTGGCTACGACTACGGCGACGAGTTCCTGTTCGGCCTCGACCTGATCCTCGACGGCCTTGACCTGGCCCATCGCGACCAGCTGCCGTAGAGCAACAGGTCATGAGTCGGTTCCTCACAGTCCGGACAGGAGGACGCCATGAGCGCGTTCAGCGACGCCGAGATCGAGTATCTCGGGAGCCAGCGGCTCGGGCGGCTGGCCAGGGTCGGCCAGGACGGCATGCCCCACGTTGTTCCCGTCGCCTTCCGCTACAACCCCGATGCCGACAGCATCGACGTCGGCGGGCACGACTTCGCCAAGCGCAAGAAAGTTCCGCGACGTCCAGCGGACGGGCAGATCCGGGCCGCTCCTGCGGGTGAACGTAGTCATGGACGGCGAACTGCCAGGGCGCGCATCAGCCACCGACGGCTGGGCGCAACAGAGCAGGAAACCGGTTCCCGGCCAGCGGCTGGAGGGGTGGTTGGCCACGGTGGCGAAGACAGTGGCGCAGACCGGATCAAGCTCCTGGACACCGGAGAGGTCGCAGATCAGCGCATAGGGCTCCTCGCTGAGATCCTTCAATAGCGCGCGCTGGATCTGGGAGACGCTGAACAGGTCGATGTCGCCGGTGAGGGCAACCACTTGGCAGCCGTCGGTGGTGGAGTGCTGGATCTCCATGGCCCACCCTCCGGTGGTGGCCGGCTGCCCGCGAGGGGCTTCCGCCCACCACAGTGGTCCTCTACCCTCCCCGTAGCAGGTGCGGGACGACAGGAACTTGGCAATGGCGATGACCCAGCACATCCAGCCGCTCTCCAGCGCAGCGAGTGGGCCGCGGCTCGGGCCCACAGGGTGGCCCTGGCCCGCCGGCAGATGCTCCTGCAGCGCCGCCAGCAGGAAGCGTGGTGCGCGGGCTCGGCTGCTGGTCGACTTGGGCGCCGGGTTCAGCAGCGACGATGCCCCGCGCCGGTACCACGCCAGCCTCCAGGCCCGCCGGTGGCGGTGCTGCTGACCCTGATCCGGGCCTGCGACCGGATCACGGTGATCGAGGTCGACCTCGGCGAGGGATTCGCAGAACACCTGGCGATCGGGGCGTAGAGAACCTGGCCTTGGTTGCTGCGCTCAGCTGTCGGAGTCTGGTTGATCCTGCCGGCCAGTTTGCTGCTGCGGGCTTGGACCTCGGCCACCTCGGATGGCCGGCGGCAGGGGTTTGCCGGTGGTCACATCACGGGCCACATCCGCCAGCCGGCCCTTGACCTGCGCCGTCACCGCCGCCGCGAGCGGACTGGCCACCAGACGCGAGCGGCTGATGCCAGCGTGCCCATGTCAACTAGTTGTGGCCGACGTCCCGCTCGCCGACGGGTGGCTCCAGCAAGATCCAGTGGGTGTCGCGTCGGGGGCGCAGGTAGACGGCGTCATAGACCAGGCCGGCGCCGAGGATGCCGGCGACGATGGCCAGGTCCGTCCTTGTCTGCAGGACGACGGTGGCGGCCACGCCGGTCAGCGCCAAGGTGGGAGGCAGGGGCCACAGCGGCATGCGGTAGGGCCGGTCCAGGCCGGGCTGCCGGAGTCGGCTGGCCAGGGCTGACAGGGCGATCAGGGCGAAGGTGACCACGACGGTGAGGCTGGCGAAGGTGACCGCGGTCGCGTAGTCGGAGACGGCGGTCAGGGTCAGGGCGGCAGCCCCGATGGTCAGGGTGGCGACGGCCGGCGTCCTGGTCGTCGGGTGGATGCGGCCGAGGGCGTGGCTGAGTGGTGCGGGCCAGGTCCGGTCGCGGCCGGAGCTGTAGAGGATCCTGGCGTACTCCAGCAGCACCGCCAGCAGGATGTTGAAGAAGGTGGCCAGCAACGCCAGGGTGATGATCGTGACCAGCCTGTCGCCACCCAGCGAGCGGACCAGGTACGACATGGGGGCCGGCGCGGTCATCAGGTGGGCCTGGGAGGGCGCACCCACCAGGGCGGCGGCGATGGCCAGCAGCTCGGCGAGGACCGCGATGCCAAGCGCGCCCAGCACCGCGCGGGCGATACCGTGGCGTGGGCCTCGGGTCTCTTCGGAGAAGATGACCGCGCCGCCGTAGCCGGCGTAGGCACCCAGCCCCAGGACAATGCCGGCCAGCAGCGTCCTCGTGCTGACCGGCACGGCGCTGCCATCGGCGGCGTGCACGCGCGGATCCAGCAGTGTGCCGGCCGCCGACCAGTCGGCGTTGGCGAGGCCAAGGACAGCAACGACCAGGATGATGGTCAGCTCCAGAGCCAGTAGGACAGCGGTGACGGCGGCGTTGAACCGGATCCCGCCCACCGCGAGTGCCGTGGCGGCGGCCAGCAGGACGAGCGCGGCCGCCTGGGGGTTGGTGGCCGGCCAGACGGCGGCCACATACTGGCCGGCGGCCAACGCGAAGGCACTGGGGACGATGACGAACAGGACGAGCTGCAGGGCCAGCGCCAGGAAGCCGGCTCGGCGGCCGAGCACCCGGGCGACGATCCCGTACAGACCGCCGGCGGTCGGGTACAGGGCGCCCAGCTCGGCCCAGGCCACCGCCAGGCAGCCGCTGAGCACGGCCGCGATCAGGAAGGCCAGGAACGCGCCGCTGCCCTGCTGGCGCAGCGCGACCGAGCCGATGGCGAACACCGACGCGGCCGGGCCGATCACCGACAGCGTGATCGTCAGGTTGCCGGCCACCTTCAGCGTCCGGGCGAGCTGCTGCGGGTAGCGGCGGCCCGCGGACTGCGCGGGCGCGTCGGTGCCCGGTGTCGGATCACTCACCTCGGCGGTGCGCTGGCCCGTCGCGCGGCGGCGGCTCCTGGGAGGAGGCCGAGCTCGTGTGCCTGGATGACTGCCTCGGCTCGGGTGGAGGCTTGGAGTTTGCGGTAGATGGCCTGGACCTGGCTCCTGACAGTGGCGACCGAGACCGAAAGCTCATGGCTGATTTCTCGGGTCGAGAGCCGGGTCGGGAGCAGCCGCAGCACGACCAGTTCCCGCTCGGTCAGGGGCGCCGCCGCCTGGTTTCGCCGGCGCGGCGGCGTGCCGAGCGCTTGCTCGGTCTGCTCCAGCAGCGCGGGCAGCGAGCCGGGATCCGCGAACCGCTCGATCAGCTCGCGGGCCTCTTGGACCAGGGCCCGGGCGCCGGCGAGGTCACCTCGACCCCGGCGCACCGGCGCCAGCAGCAACAGCGCGAACGCTCGCTGCGCCAGCATGCTGTCGATCCCGACCGACGCCAACGCCCGCTCCAGCTGCTCCTCGGCCTCGGCCAGCTCGCTCTGGCGTGCCAGCGCCCGCCCGAGCGCCGCGTAGGCGATCCCGCACATCGGCTCGGCGCTGAGCCCTTGGCTGTCGGCGGTCGTCGCCGCCCGACGAGCCAACGCCAGGGCGGTGCGGTCGTCGTCCTGGTCACCAGCGAGCAGCGACAGCACTGCCAGCGCCAGGACGACCGCGACCGGTTGTCTGGCCGCCGGCACGCGCCGGACCAGCTCCTCCAGCTGCGGCCGGGTCTCGGCCGCCTGCCCGGCCAGGTACAGGGCATGGCCGAGGGCCGACTGGGCCATCCACCAGAACTGTAAGGATTCGGGGCCGGCGAGCTCCAGCGCCCGCCGGCCTGCAGCCACCGAGCGCCCGACGTCGTCGAACACCAGCGAGGCGCGGGCCAGGTTGGCCCCGAAGGCCAGCGAGCTGACACCGTCCGGCAGGCTTCCCTGCGAGCTGACGCCGTCGGGCAGGCTTCCCTCGGAGCCGTCGCGCCCCACAACGGCCAGCCAGTCTTCGGTCTGCTGCTTGGAGGCGCCGCTGTACCCGCGGATCCAGGCGGCGACATAGGCAACTGGCGGATCGGCCAGAACCGCCTCCTCCGGCAGCCCATCCAGCCAGCGGGCCACGGTGGCCCGTTGCCCGCGGCGCCAGTAGGTGAGCCAGTGCCGTGCGATCAGCCCAGCCGCCTGGGTGAAGTCCCCGGCCGCGCTGGCGTGACCGATGGCCTCATCCAGGTTGCCGGCCTGCCGGTGCCAGGCTGCGGCCCGCTGGTGCAGGAGTGGCAGCTGCGCCGGCTCGCTGGCGCCAAGCTCCAGGCGGAGCAGCTGCGCGAACAGGTGGTGGTAGCGATACCACTGGCGGCGATCATCCAGGGGCACCAGGAACAGGTTGGAGTGCTCCAGCTCCTGCAGCAGCCGCGCCGACCCCTGGGTCTCCAGGACGGCGTCGCACAATGGGCCGGAAAGGCGCTCCAGGATCGAGGTGTGCAGGAGAAACGTCCTGATGGCGTCCGGTTGGCGGGCGAGGACTTCTTCGCCCAGGTAGTCGGCGATATGGCGGTTCTCGCCGTGGAAGGCGGCGATGAAGGCGCTCGGATCCTGCCGGCCGCGTAGCGACAGCCCGGCCAGGTAGAGCCCGGCCGCCCAGCCCTCGGTCCGCTCAACCAGCCGCTCCACGTCGTCGGCCGCGAGCTGCAGCCCCATCGCGCCGTTCAGCAGCTCCAAGGCCTCCTCGCCGGTGAACTGCAGGTCGCCGACCCGGATCTCGGCCATGTCCCCACTGACTCGCATCCGGGACAACGGCAACGGCGGGTCAGTACGGCCGGACAGCACCAGATGGACACCTGCTGGGAGGTGATCCAGGAAGAAGGCGAGGGCCTGGTGGCAGGCTTGGCTGGTGATCAGGTGGTAGTCGTCCAGGACAAGGAACAGCGGCGATCCAGCCGCGCTCAGCTCATTGAGCAGACCCGGCAGCACCGCCCGGTGGAGGTCCGCGCTTGGATGTCTCAGGGCGTCGAGGGCGTCCGCGCCCATGTCCGGCTCGACGGTCCGCAACGCCTCGACCACATAGGTCCAGAACCGCGTGGAGTCGTTGTCGCCCTCGTCCAACGAGACCCAGGCCACCCGGCCGCCGCCCCCAGCCGTCGCGCGCCATTGGGCGAGCAGGGTCGTCTTGCCGGCCCCGGCCGGCGCGTCCAACAGACACAGCTTGGCCCCAAGGCCGGTCTGGAGCAGTGCCTGGAGATCGGTCCGAGGAATCAACCCGGCCCGAGGGGCCGGGGCCGCCAGCTTGGACCACACTCGCTCCGGACCCGGCAGGCCCGGCGCTCGCGAGGGGCCACGGTCCGCGCCGTCGGTGCCGTCAGCCACGGCGGCGCCGGCGGTCATGGCCGGAAGCTGCCGCCGCCCACCGGCATCCCGAGCCGCCTGCGGTGGTGGCAGCTCCAGGGTGCACCAGGCGGTCTTGCCGCCCGCCGGATCCTGGCGCACCCCCCAGGCGGTGGCGACCTGGTCCACAATCAGCAGGTGCAACCCTTGGTCGGTCCCGTCCATGGGGGCGAGCAACCCCAGCAGGTTCGGGTCCTGGTCCTTGACCGCCACGTGCAGCCGACGGCCGAGCAGCTCCACCCGCAGCTCCATGGCGGAACGGGCATGCACCACCGCAAGGGTGACCAGCTCGCTGGCCAGCAACGCCGCCGGCTCGACCAGCCCCTGGAGCTCCCAGTGGCCACACACCTCCCGCACAAAGGCCCGGCCGTCGCGGGCCGCGGTCGGGACCGGCCCCAGGGCCAGCTGCTCGCGCAGCCACGGCGGTCGGGTGCGGGCATTGGCCAGGGCCTGGTCCAGGCTGGGATACATCCCCAGACGCCGCGTCACCCCCTGGCGCGCGAGGACGTCGGCCACCGCCGGTCGGATGCCACACAGGATCAGGGCTGTGCCCGGCCAGCTCAGCGCGGGATGGCGGATGGAGGTGAACACCTTGGCGCACAGCGGGTCGATCGCCTCCACCTGGCCAAGGTCACAGATGATCGCCGGTGGCTGCTCGGCCAGCTGCTTGAGGATGGCCCGCTGGAGCTGGGGGACGGCGGCCAGCTCGAGCCGACCGACCAGGGTCAGCACCACACAGCCCTGCTGGCTGGACTCCTGGATCCGCATCGCGGCCACCCATCGGCGTCGAGTTCTGACAAGCATCTCATTCTGGAGCTCGCCCCGCCAAAGTCATTGGCCCTGCATAGGCGGGAGGTACCGGGGCGTCGGTCTCGCCGCGACCCGGCCCGCCGAGTGGCAAGGCTTCTGACCGTCGGTGCGTCACCGCCCCAGGTGCTGGTCGATCGACCGGTGGGTGATCTGGAGGACAGGCTAGGGCTAGGTCTTGGGGATGGCTTTGCCGTTGAAGTAGCTCTTGGCCTTGGACCAGACCAGCAGGCCGACGTCCTCACCGGCCTGGCGGGCCTCGAAGTCGCCGTCGTTGAAGTGGATCCCGCCGTATTCGCGGGAGATGCCGGCCTGGTCGGCGGCGGCGGTGAACGACTTCCAGGACAGGGTGATCGGCTGGGCTGGCACCCCCGGCTGGGTGGCGGTTCGCGGCTCCACGGTGGAGCTGCCAGCCGCGATGGTGACCGACATCCCGAAGGTGTCGCTGCCGGTGGCCGACTTGAGGAGCATGGCGGCGGCGGCGCTGAAGGTCGAGTGCCCCGACAGGTACTCGGGGAACGACGGGGTGACGAAGTTGGCCCGCTGATACGGCAGCCAGTCCTCGCCCCGGACGGTCCTGGCGCCCTGATAGGGGCCGCCCCAGGCCTGGATGAGCTGGCCCTTCTTGAGCCAGCGGACCGCGGTGATGGGCCGCACCGAGTTCCACTGGCGCTTGGCGTCCCAGGCGGTGATGGCGGCATCAAGGAGCACATTGTTGAGGGCCATGAACACCTTGGCGTCGGTGTCCAGGCTGTGGTGGTCGCGGCGCGACACCCACTGGGCGAACAGGTTCCAGTGGCCCGGTGGGGTCTCGGAGCCTGGGGGGTCTTCCCAGTATTCGGCGATGACCTTCTGGAGGTCGGTGAGGCCGGCGCTGAATGTCAGCTGCTGGTCGACCTCTTTGCGGAAGGCGTCGCTGGGCTTGCCCTTCAAGACGGTCACGGCCGGGCCGTGGTCGGGCCGGAACTGCGATGGCGAGGTGAGCGCGAAGGGGGTCACGTCGCGCCAGTGGGGGGTGGCGAACTTCTGCTGGGCCGGGCAGTCGGTGGCTCCGGGCGCCGGCAGGGGCACGCACAGCGGCTGCCAGTGGTCGGGGTCCACGAGTTGGTCCCAGCTGTTGACCGGGCTATAGCCGCTGGTGTCGGCATACCCGTTGGTCTGGTTGGACCCGTCACCATGGCGGTAGTCCAGGACCGCCTGGGCGGCGGTGAACCCGACGGTGGCCGGGGCGGTGGTGTCGGCGGCGAACTCGGGGCCGTACAGCGAGGCCATCTTGGCCGTGAAGATCTCCTGGCGGGCCGGGAACGGGAACAGGTCCATCAGGGCGGTGTAGGCGGCGAAGCTGACCGCCTTATCCTTGTTAGCCTGGGTCCGTTCGGCCTGCGGCTGACGCAGCTTGGCCCCCAGCCGGGTGCCGACGGCCAGCGGGTCATAGGCCGCCCAGGCGTCGTAGATGGCGGTGTGCACCATCGCCAGCACTCGGGCGGCCACCGTCGGCGCCGGTGGCAGCTTACGGATGGCCTCCAGGGTCTGGTCGTTCCAGACCAGAACCAGATTGTCGCCGTCGGCTGCACGCGCCGGCTCCGGTCGCCCCACGGTGGCCACCAGCCCCAAGGCCAGGATGAGGACCAGGCCAAGGGCCGTGGTCAGCTTGCGCATCTCCCGCCACCCTTCCGCAGGGCTGACCACCCGGACGCGCCGCAGAAGCCGGCATCGCAGGAGAGCTTGAACCCTGGCGGGGACAAGGACAGGGCACACAGCGCCAAGGGCGGGTCAGGACCTGCTGCAGCCTCCAAGAACCAACTGGACCGGATCGACGACCGGCCCACCAGGCCTGATCGCCGGGCGGCAGTTACCCATGACCCGGCCACCGAAGGCAAATCACCTACCCAAGCTGAGAACGACACCGCCAGCAGCGACGACCCGCACGCCTCGGCGGTTCTAGCCGACCCCGACCGTCGTCGTGGTCACGGCGTCCTTGTCGTCTTTGACCTTGTCGTCTTTGACCTTGCCACCATCCACTGTGGTGGTGGTGGTCGGCTCGGCGATCGTGGTGGTCGTGGTCGTGGCCGCTGTGCAGTCGGCCACCGGGATCGCCCAGGACGCATTGGTGGTCGTTGTGCCGTCGGGCCAGGTGGCGGTGGCGTACACCGTCACGCCCGTATAGAAGGCATAGGGCAGGCTGAACGACCCGGTCGCGCTGTCGGGGGCGGGGTCGAGCTTGTGGGTGCCCGCGACGTTGGAGGCCTCGGCGTCGGCCAGCCACCACACCTGGACCGCCACCTTGGAGGGCCACAGGTTGGCCACGGTGTAGTCGACCACCGGCAGCCCTTTGGCGCAGCGCTCCGAGGTGGCGGTCACCGCCAGCCGGGCCGGGTCGGTCTGGTCGTCGGCCCGGACGGCCGGGACGGCCACCACCAGCCCCAGGGCGAGCAGCACGGTAAGTCTTCGGAGCATGGAGGTGGCCCCCCTCATCATCGTGCCCTGTTCCGGCTAGAACGCCCACATCCTCCACCAGCGAAGAGCGACGGGCAGGCCAAGGGCGTTACCAGCTTGGCCAGCTGCTCCCGTCACCTTCGGCAGCCTCCCAACCAGGTTCCATGCTGGTTGACGGCCGCGGGGTCAAGGCGACGCCTGCAAGCGCAGAAGCCCACTCGAAGCCGGGCATGGCGCCGCATGTTCTTAGCCTTAAACGCTGCCCCCACGCGTCGCCGTACACCGGATGGCAGCTACCGCGCGGAGCCCGGCCTCGACCTCGCAGATGGCCAAGGCCAGGGCCCGGGCGGTGGCGGCCGGGTCGGGCAGGGTGCGGCGGGCCTGCTTGCGCTGGGTGAGTTCCTGGTCGGTGAAGTGGGCACACAGCAGCACGGCGGGCATGGGCGCCTCCCAGGGGCGTGGACAGGCACCACCACGGCGACCGACCAGGTCTGGCGGCTGATCGAAGCCGTGTGCTGGGAAGCGAGGCCTTGCAGCCGACCTCCTTCTGCTATAACGCTGCGAGGAGCAGGTTGCCGAGGACCGTGACGGTCGCCAGCAAGGCGAGCAGCATGCCTAGGGCGATGGGCAGGCAGCAGCCGTAGACCCGGACCCGTGGTCGCGTATCGATGCGCTCGTACCCGTCGTAGGGGGCGTCGGGTTCGGGAGCAGGGACCAGGTCGAACAAGTCGTAGACGTCATAGGGGCCGTCGTCCGGCTGGTCGGGCTCGAGTCGGCGGCGTGGGAGCTCCCGTACGGGGATGTCGGTCGCGGCGTCGTCCCCGATCCTTCCCTCCGGCGCCTGCGCTCGCTTCGGCGCTGCCGTTCTCCTCGGCGCTGGTGGGGCTTGGACGACGGTCTGGGTCACCTTCGCGCCGCAGGCCGCGCAGGTGTCGCCCCCGTCGTTCACGGCCTCGCAGACGGCGCAGCGCCACTGGGTACTCATGGGGCGCCGGTGTCCTTTCTCCGTTCCAGCAGCTTGCCGACCAGCCGCCGGGTTGGGTCGCGCTCGGGCGCCGGCGACGCTGCCCGTCCGGTAGCCGTCGCCAGCCCCCTGCCCTTGAGGCGGCTCGGGCCGAGGGGGGTGGCCAGGGCTGGGGCTCCGGCCAGCACCGCGGTGGTGGTGGCGGCCGGTCGGATGGCCATTAAGGTCGTGTGGATGTCGGCGATGCTCGGCCTGGCGGGGGGGTCGGCCAGCAGCATCCGGTCAACCAGCTCCACCACCGGCACCGGCAGGGTGTCGGAGGGCAGCCGCAGGTCCTCGCCACCTTGGACGGCCACGCCGGCGTACTGGTATCTGTCGGCATTGAAGCCGGGGAGGGCACCGCTGAGGTACTCGGCGTAGATCAGGCCGAGGGCGAAGATATCGGCCTTCTGGGTCAGCTCGGCGGCGGTCGTCCCGGTCTCCTGGATGTAGCCGACTAGTTCGGGCGAGTAGTAGTTCATGGTCCCGACGATCTCGTCGGGTGGGGGTGGCTCGCCGGCCGGGTAGGCGTTGTCGAAGTCGATCAGCTTGGTGGTGTAGCCGAGCTCGGTCCGCTTGATGAGGACGTTGCTGGGCTTGAGGTCGCCGTGGACGATGCCCCGGTCGTGCAGGATCCGCAGGCTGTGGGCGACGGTCTTGAGCAGCACCAGCTGGTCCGGGAAGGCGAGCGAGGCGACGTCGGCCGGTTCCAGGCCGGCCACGTCGACCTTCTCGGTGACCTTGTAGTACTTGGCCCCCCAGCGGAAGAAGTCCAAGGTGATGATCAGGTTGCCGCCGAGGCCGGACACCTCAGCCAGGGCCTCCTGGATACGCCGATGGTGACGTTCGAAGGCCGCGCAGCGCTGGCGCTTGCGCATCTTGGTCTGGGCGCTGCCGGGCGCATGCTCGTCGGGATAGGTGGGGCTGAGGAACTCCTTGATGAAGTACTCGCGGCCGTCCTTGGCGGCGAAGGTCCACTTGCTCAGGCCGGCACCGACCACCCGGAAGTCCTCCAGGATGGTGTAGCCGTTGATGACGTCGCCCGCCTTCACGGTGCCTCCTCCTCCTCGCCCGCCGACGCCTCCACGGTCAGGTAGCGCTCGTAGTCGCGCTTGTAGGCGCCCCATAGCTCGCCGCCGAACTCGGCCCGGCGGGTCCGCAGGCCGGCCAGCTCCTGCTCGGCGTGGTGCACCTGGCCGTCGAGCTCGTCGAGGGGGTCGATGTAGTGGCGCTCGACCTGGGCCGTCCGGTCCTTGAAGCGCTTCTTGAACCCGCCCAGGTTGGCGCCGAGCCCGAGCAGGGCCAGGGCCGCGTCGTCGCCGGTGATCGCGGTCACCTTGGCCTCCAGCGCCCGCCGCCAGGCCTCGGCGTCCCTGGCGTCCTGCAGCGTGGAGAGCAGCAGGTGCTCGAAGTGCATCGGCGAGCGCACGTAGGCGAAGCAGCCGTCGGTGGCACACAGCAGCAGGAACGGCGCCCGGAACTGAACCTGACGGTGGTTGATATGGAACTCAGTGTCGGCCGAGATGGCGTTGCTCATGACCGAGTCGTCGGTGAGGTTGCGCATCGCGTCACCCCCCGAGCGCAGGTCATCGGTCGTGAGCTGCATCAGCCCGGCCTCGGGCTCGAGCAGGTAGGCGCGGGAGTCGCCGGCCCAGAACAGATGGCAGACGTAGCTGCCGGCGGCCGGATCGGTGCGCTGCAGGACGGCCAGGGTCATGGTCGTCGGCAGGGCCTTGACCAGCTTGGACCGCAGCGTGGTCTCCGGCGCCTTGAGCTCGGCGAGTCGCGCGGCCAGCGAGGAGGCAAGCACCCGCTGCAGTTCTGCGGCGGTGGCCGGGCCGTCCAGGTTCCACTCCGGCTTGATCAGCTCCAGCATCAGCCGCTCGACCACGTTGCGGGCGAACCGGGAGGCGATGTAGGCGCCGGTGTGACGGCCGTCAGGGGTGTCGTACACCCGCCCTCCGGCCCCGCCCATGCCGTCGAACACGCCCAGGAGCCCGAGGTCGGGGCCGACCCGCAGGATCGGGTCGGCGTCCTCGCCCTCGCCCTCGCCGGCGACCTTGGCGGTGCAGAACTTGAACGAGACGTTGGACATCGCGGCGGCGGGCGGCGCGTCGGCGGACGACTCGACGCTCACACCGAGTTGGCAATCGAGTCGATGATGGTGCCGTAGTCGACGTCGGACAGCCCCTCACCGGCCTTGGAGGGATGGTGGACGACGTTCTCCCAGACCCCGGAGATGTCGGTCCAACCGGGGCCGTCGGGAGCGAAGACGATCAGTCGCTTGGAGCTGGCCCCCATCACGCCCTGCTCGTTCTCCCACAGGTCCGTGAGGGCGCTGAAGTCGTTGGGGATCTTGTCGCCATAGGGCGCCGGCGCGCTCCCGCCCTCCAACGGCTGGGCCGGGGAGTCGGTCCAGACCACGATCACCTGCCGGCGGCGATCCCCACTGGTCGTCCAGGGGGAACTAACTGCCAGCGCCACCGCCTCCAAGCCGGACTCGGGCGCGTCGCCAC
>Ga0126313_10000649_pt1 | contig 16912 bp, 18 predicted proteins | sample Plot105A_FD_89954 | JGI IMG/M metagenome (GOLD analysis project Ga0126313, IMG submission 89954) | Serpentine soil microbial communities from UC McLaughlin Reserve, CA, USA - Plot105A | ecosystem: Environmental > Terrestrial > Soil > Grasslands | place: USA: UC McLaughlin Reserve, Lake County...
CGTCGGGATCGTCGACGGCGAGCTCGCCTTCCCAGCGGGCGATGTCCCAGGTCCAGACCGTGGCGAACCAGCCGTCGCGTCGGTCGTCGACCTCAGCCGCGAAGGCCGGTGCGCCTAGATCGAGCACGGTCAGACCCGTTTCCTCGCGCACCTCGCGGACGAGCGCGTCGGTGACGAACTCGCCCGGCTCCGCTGCGCCTCCGGGAACCGTCCAGTAAGGCTCCTCGTCGGGTCCAGCCTGCCTGACCATCAAGAGATCGTCGCCGCGACGAATGATCGCCGTGACGATTCGGAACTCAGGCACTCACGTCGGCGTCGCCGAACATCCGCTCGACGTCATCCTCGAGCGGGCCCTCGTAGTCGAGCAGCCCGGCGGCGACCTCGCGAGCGCGCTCTAGCAGCGCACGGTCGGCACGCAAGCGCGTGAACGCGAGGTCCGACAGTCCCGACTGGCGCGTCCCAAGCAGCTGACCTTCGCCGCGGATCTCGAGGTCCGCCTCCGCCAGCTCGAAGCCGTCGTTCGTCGCAACCAGCGCCTCCAGCCGCGCGCGGGCCGAGTCCGTCAGCTCCTCCTTCGGACGGGAGACGAGCAGGCAATACGACTGCTCCGACCCGCGACCGACGCGGCCACGCAGCTGGTGGAGCTGCGCGAGACCGAAGCGGTCTGCCTCCTGGACGATGATGATCGTCGCGTTCGGGACGTCGACACCGACCTCGATCACGGTGGTTGCGACGAGCGCGTCGAGCTCGCGCGCCTTGAAGCGCCGCATCAGCTCGCGGCGCTCGCGCGGCGGGAGCTTGCCGTGGAGGCACGCGACCCGCAGGCCCTTCAACTCGGCACGCGCAAGCCGCTCGGCCTCCTGCTCCGCCGCCCGGGCCTCCATCGTCTGCGACTCGGTGATCAGCGGGCAGATCACGTACGCTTGCCGGCCCGCCTCGAGGTGCGCGCGGAGGCGCGTGTACGCCTCGGCGCTCCGCTCCTCCGTCACCCAGCTCGTCACGATCGGCTTCCGGCCCGCCGGCGGCTTCGCAATCTCGCTGACCGAGAGGTCGCCGTAGACGGTGAGGGCGAGCGTGCGCGGGATCGGCGTTGCCGTCATGTGCAACACGTGAGGCGAGCGCCCTTCCGCGAGCGCGCGGCGCTGCTCGACGCCGAACCGGTGCTGCTCGTCCACGACCGCAACGGCGAGGTCAGCCCACTCGACCTCAGGCTGGATCAGCGCGTGGGTGCCGATCGCGATCTGCGCCTCGCCCGACGCGATCGCGGCGCGCGCAGCCGCGTGCTCCTTCGCCGGGAGCGCGCTGGTCAGCAACACCGAGCGCACGCCGACCTCCGCGAGCAGATCCTCCACCGTCAGCGCGTGCTGCTCGGCGAGCGTCTCGGTCGGCGCCATCAGCGCGCCCTGGCGGCCCTTCTCGACGGCGCGCAGGAGCGCGTACAGCGCGACGACCGTTTTGCCGGAGCCGACATCACCCTGCAGGAGGCGCTGCATCGGCACCGTGCCCGCGAGGTCGGCGTCAATCTCCGCGATCGCGCGCTCCTGGTGCGGCGTCAGGTCGAACGGGAGCGCCTCGCGGTAGCGCGCCAGCAATTCTCGGGGGTCGCCCAGCGCCGCCGCGACAGCCTCCTCCCGCTCGCGCCCGCGCCGCTGCAAGCCGAGCTGGAGCACGAGCAGCTCGTCGAACGCGAGCCGCCGCCGACCGCGTTCCGCCTCCTCCTGCGAGCGCGGGCGGTGCAGCGCGACGAGCGCATCGGAGCGGAGTGGCAGCGCCTCGCGCTCCTTCACCTCCGCCGGCAGCGGATCGGGCAGGTCGCGCGCGTGTTCGAGCCCCTGCCCGGCGAGCTCGCGCAGCTTCTTCGGTGGAACCTCCTCGCTCGCCGGGTAGACCGGCGCGTAGTCCGCCGTCGCGCCAACGCCGTTCAGATCGTACGAACGGACGTTGAACTCGTTCCGACGGAGCTGCCCGCGCAGGCGCACGTGCGTCCCCGGCTGGAGCTTGTCCGCCAGCCAGACCTGGTTGAACCAGACGGCGTCGATTTCCCCGCTCTCGTCGGCGACGCGCGCCTTGAGGATCGCGAGCCGGCGGTTCGGCCGGCGGACGCTCGTCCGCCGAACCTCGCCAGCGATTGCGCATTCCTCCGAACCGAACAGGTCAGAGATCCGGCGCTCGGGCGCCGCTGCCTCGTAGCGCCGCGGTCGGTGGCGGAGTAGGTCGCCGATCGTGCGCAGGCCGAGCTTCGCGAGCTTGCCCTTGAGCGAAGGACCGACGCTGCTCAGCGTGTCGAGCGTCCGGTCGAGCGCTTCGGGTCGCGGAGCGCTTCGCGGCCGGGGCCATTCGGGCGGCGGGTCCAGACCGGCGAAGCCGTTCGGAAGCACGCGGCCAGTCTAGGAGCCAGTCGCGACGGCGCTACTCGACCCAGAGCTGGGCGATCAGCGCGCCGAACCCGTTGGGGCTGTACTGGTAGTTGCCGACGCGCCGCGAGACGAGGGTCAAGTCCCTGGGGTTGACGAGCGGCACCTACGGCGCCTGGTCGACGATCTGACGGTCGATCGACTCCCACCATCCGAGGTCCGCAGAGGCGGGAACTCCTGTGGAAACCCATCGACCTCCAGCTGGTCGGGCCGCTCGAGGTCCTTGAGCCGGTATTCCCCTAGCTCCCGGACCCGCAGGCCCGGCAGCTCGTCGTCTTCGCCCATCACGCGGCCGCTGTCAAGCAGCGGCCGAGCGCTAGGCGCGTGAGGTCGGAGCCTTCTGCACCTTCCCTGCCTTCAGGCAGCGGGTGCAGACGTATGCACGCTTCGGCGCGCCCTTCACGAGGATGCGGACGCGCTGCAGGTTCGGCTCGAACCGGCGCTTCGTCGCGACCATCGAGTGGCTCCGGCTGTTGCCGAACGAAGGCTTCTTGCCGCAGACGACACAGACCTTGGACACCGCGCGAGTGTAGCTAGCGCGCAGTGGCGGCACGCAGCTGCGAGAAGACGTCGGCCATCTCGAGGGCGCTTCGAACCGCATCGGCGGCGCGGTCGAGCCGGGCGTCCGCCTGCGCGCGCGTCTCGACGGTCAAGACGCCGAACGCGACCGGCGTGCCGGTCTCGAGCGCCGCGAGCTGCAGCCCGCTCGCCGCCTCCTGCGCGACGTAATCGAAGTGCGGTGTCTCGCCGCGAATCACGCATCCGAGCGCGATCACGCAGGCGTACCGCCGCGTCTTCGCGAGCGCCATCGCCGCGAGCGGCAGCTCGAACGCCCCCGGGACCGGCATGATCGTGACCGCGTCCCGCGACACGTTCGCCTCGTCGAGAGCTTCGAGCGCACGCGATAAGAGCTCGCTCGTGATCTCGCCGTTGAAGCGGCTGACGACGAGCGCGACGGCGCAACGCCGGCCCTTTGGCTCACCCTCGAGCGTGCGGTACCCGTCCGGGATGTCGAGCCCGCCCTCTGCGTGCTCGACCACCGCCACGGGACGCTTCGGCTCCGTCACCTGGACGAACTCCTCCTCAGGCTCGGGCTCCGTCAGCTCGTCCTCGTCCTCGACCTGCTCCTCGACCGCGGCGTCGTCGATCGCGTCCTCAGCCGCGTACGCGAGGCGGTCGTCGCCGATCCACGCAACTGGCTCGGGCGGCGGCGGCGGGCTCGAGACGACTCCGCTCCCCGTATCCCACGGCGCCCGCTCCGGCTCGTCGAGCCGGAGGTCGTGCGATTCGTCGGCGTCCGCGTCGAACGGCCGCCGCAGGTCGTCGTAGCGTTCACTCATCAGGCGCATTCTCTACTTCGTATCGGAGGTCCTGGTGGTGGAGGCGGTGCCCCAGCTTTGTCCGCTTGGTCTCGAGGTAGCGCCGATTCTCCTCGTTCGGCGAGATCTCGATCGGCACCTGCTCCACGACCGTCAGCCCGAACCCCTCGATCCCGATCATCTTCTTCGGATTGTTCGTGAGGATCCGGATCGTCGAGAGCCCGAGCTCAGCGAGGATCTGGTTGCCGATCCCGTAATCGCGTGCGTCGGGCGGGAATCCGAGCTCGAGGTTCGCCTCGACCGTGTCGAGTCCGTTCTCCTGCAGCTCGTAGGCGCGCAGCTTGTTCAAGAGGCCGATCCCGCGGCCCTCCTGCGCCATATAGAGAAGGACGCCGCGCTCCTCGGCGCCGATCCGCGCCAGCGCCTGCTCGAGCTGCTCGCCGCAGTCGCAGCGCAGCGAATGGAAGACGTCGCCGGTCAGACACTCCGAGTGGACGCGCACGAGCACGTCCTCCTCGCCCTCGACGTCGCCCTTGACGAGCGCGAGGTGGTGCTTCCCCGTGAGTCGCTCGCGGAAGGCGACCGCGGTGAACTCGCCGTACGCGGTCGGCAGACGCACGGCGGTCGTCCGCTCGACGAGCTTCTCCGTCCGTCGCCGGTACTCGATCAGGTCGGCGACCGTGACCATCCTCAGCTCGTGCCGCTCGCAGTACGGCGCGAGGTCCGGCACCCGGGCCATCGTTCCGTCGTCGTTCATGATCTCGCAGACGACGCCCGCGGGGATCAAACCGGCGAGGCGGGCGAGATCGACGGACGCTTCGGTTTGCCCCGTCCGCTCGAGCACGCCGCCGGGTCGCGCGCGCAGCGGGAAGACGTGGCCCGGTTGGACGAGGTCGCCTGGCCCTTTGCTCGGGTCGATCGCAACCTGGATCGTGCGCGACCGGTCGGCTGCGGAGATGCCGGTCGAGACGCCTTCGCGGGCCTCGATCGAGACGGTGAACGCGGTTCCGAACTGCGTCTCGTTGCGGTCGGTCATCGGCTTGAGCGCGAGCTCGTGGCAGCGCTCCGGACTCAGGCACAGGCAGATGAGCCCGCGCGCGTGCGTCGCCATGAAGTTGATCGCCTCCGGCGTCGCGAACTGCGCCGCGATCGTCAGATCGCCCTCGTTCTCCCGGTCGGCCGCGTCGAGGACCACGACGAACTTCCCCTGGCGGATGTCGTCGATCGCCTCTTCGATCGTCGCGAACGGCGTTCGCGTCAGCTCTTGCGCCACGTTCGAATCCTAGTTCGGCAAGAGCCGCTCGACGTATTTGGCGAGCACGTCGACCTCGAGGTTGACCTCGTCGCCCGGCTCGAGCGAGCCGAGCGTCGTGACCTCGAGCGTGTGCTGGACGACGGCGACGGCGAACGCTCGCTCGGCGAGCTCGGCGATCGTGAGCGAGACGCCGTCGACGGTGATCGAGCCCTTCTCGACGCAGTAGCGGAGGATCTCGGGCGGAGCGTCGATCCACACGCGCCGCGACTCGCCTTCAGCCTCGACCCGCGCGACGTGCCCGACGCCGTCGACGTGGCCCTGGACGTAGTGCCCGCCGAGCGGCTCGCCGGCGCGCAGCGCGGGCTCGAGGTTCACCTCGTCGGCGAACGGCTTCCCGCGGGCGAGCGTCTCGGGCATGACGTCGAACGAGAGCCGGCCGTCGTCGCGGCCGGTGACGGTCAAGCAGATTCCGTCGACCGAGATCGAGTCGCCGACGCCCGGGCTCAACCGGGATTCCACGATGAGTCGGCCGCCGTCGAACAGCGCGACGCGGGCGCGCTCGCGAACGATCCCGGTGAACACGCTCCAAGCGTAGTGCCGTCAGCCCATTGCGAGGGCTTGGAGGGTCTCCCGCGCCACCATCTGCAGTTGACCGGCCCGCGGATCCGGCCGTTGGAGCTCCTGCGCGAGCTCGTCGACGGCCTGCGCCTGCTCCTCCGACAGACCGTCGGTTTGGAGTCCTGCGCGCAGCTCGCCGTCAGCGATGTGGCCCGCGAGCCAGCGGGAGATCAGCGTGACGACGTGGTCTTCGCGATTCACGGTTCGTGGATGTAGCCGCTCAACAGGACGTCCTCACCGACCGCGCGCGCCCGCAAACGGATCAGGCGCACGGGAGCGTCGACTGCGTGCAGGAAGTGTGGCCCGCTTCCCCCGAGGACCGGCGCCACGAAGACGAGCAGCTTGTCGACCAGACCCGCCGTCAGAAATGCGGTCGCGAGCGTCGGCCCGCCTTCGAGCAGCAGCGACTGGACGCCGTCGCGGGCGAGCTGCCGCAGCTCGTCCGCCAGCGGGCCTGAGAGCAGCTCGAGCTCCGACCCAGCGGGTAGTGGCGTCCGACCGAAGACGAGCCGTCTCGGCTGACGGGGCGCATCGACGTCACGTGCGGTCAGCTGCGGGTCGTCGGCGCGCACGGTTCCGGTGCCGACGGCGACGGCGTCGGAGGCGGCACGCAGTTCGTGGACGAGCCGGCGGCTCTCCTCGCCCGTCACCCACCGCGACCGCGGCACCGTCACGCGTCCAGCCAGCGTCACCGCGACCTTGTACGTCACGAACGGCCGACCACTCGAGACCCACGTCCGCCAGGCCTCGTTCTGGCGCCGAGCGTCGAACGAGTCGACCAGCTCGACATCCACTCCGGCGGCTTGCAGCCGCTCGAGCCCCCCGCCGTGATCCGGATGCGGATCGAGCGCGCCGACGACGACGCGCGCGACTCCGGCCTCGAGCACTGCGTCGAGGCACGGCGGCGTGCGGCCGCGATGAGCACACGGCTCGAGCGTGACGTACAGGGTGGCGCCGCGCGCACGCTCCCCCGCGGCCACGATCGCACGCACCTCGGCGTGCGCCTCGCCCGCCCGCTCGTGCCAGCCCTCGCCGACGACCTCGCCGTCGCGGACGAGCACCGCGCCGACGACCGGATTCGGGTGCGTCGTGCCGCGTCCGCGCTCCGCCAGCTCGAGCGCCCGCTCGATGGTCATGCCGCTTCCGGCATTTAGCCCACGAGTTGGGCGAGCCGCTCGTACGCGGCCACCGGATTGCCGTGCGCAAAAACGCTCGACCCGGCGACGAAGAGGTCGACCCCTGCTTCGCGGAGCTCCCGCGCGTTCTCCTCCCCCACGCCTCCGTCGACCTCGACCAGCCGCTCCGCCGGGATCAGCTCGCGCAGCCGCCGGATTCGCGGCAGCGCCTCCGGCATGAACGTTTGACCTGAGTACCCGGGATGGATGCTCATGCAGTTGACGAGGTCGGCGCCGTCGGACGCGGCTGCCACGTCCTCGGGCGCCGTCTCCGGATTGAACGCGATCCCCACGCCGAGGCCGAGCGATCGCGCCTGCTGATAGACCGCCGGCAGGTCATCGCACACCTCATAGTGGACCGTGACGCTGTCCCCGCCCGCCTGCGCGAACGATTCGAGGTGCCGCTCAGGGTGCTCGACCATCAGGTGGCAGTCGAGGATTGCGCCACCGCGGTGGACGAGGTCGGCGATCGACTCGAGCACGATCGGCCCGATCGTCACCGGGGGGACGAAGTGGCCATCGCCGGTGTCGAAGTGGAAGACGGTCACGCCGGCGTCCAGCAGCCGCTCGATCTGCTCGCCGAGTCGCGCGAAGTCGGCCGCGTAGAGCGATGGTGCGATCTGCGGGCCGGTGACCCACTCGTTCCAGCTCACGCGGCGGATCTTAGGCGGGCGATGAAGAAGCCCGAGGTTCGATGCACGTGCGGCAGGGTGAGCAAGAACTCGGGGCGGCGCGGGTGGCTGAACTTGGGCCACTCCTCGCCCAGCGGCTCCGGCTCGAGGCCTGCGGCGTCGACGACGCGCTCGTTTTCGTCCGCGTTGATCGTGCAGACGGAGTAGACGATCGTGCCGCCGGGGCGGACTCGCGCGGCGGCGGCAGTGACGAGCGCGAGCTGGAGCTCGGGCAGCGGTCGCGCCCGCCAGCGCGCGTCCGGCCGCGACGCGAGCGTGCCGAGCGCGGAGCAAGGTGCGTCCACGAGCGCGCGGTCGAAGCCCGCCAGCTCGGGCGGTAGCTCGAGCGCGTCGGCGCAGACAACGGTGACGTTCGTCGCGCCGAGGCGGCGGCAGTTCGCCTCGAGCTCCCGGGCGCGGCCGGGGTGCTTCTCGACCGCCACGACCTCGCCGGCGAGCTGCGTCGCCTTCCCGCCCGGCGCCGCGCAGAGATCGAGCACACGTTCGCCCTCATGCGCACCGACGGCGACCCCCGCGAGCTGGGAGCCGCGGCTCTGCGGCCAGATCAGGCCCTGCGCTAGCGCCGCGAGATCCACCCGGTCGACGTGCAGCGCATCGGGCAGGTCGGGATCGGCCACGCCGTCGACGGAGCCGTCTTTACGGCGGTTCCGCCGGACGACCGTCTCCGCCGCCTCGTTCTGCGCCCGCATCAGCGCTTGCGCCGCGTCGGCGCCGAGGTCGCGGAACCACGTTTCCGCCACCCAATCGGGGTAGGAGTGCTTGAGCGCGGCTTCAGCGGCGGTGCGCTCCGGCAGCGCACCGAGGAGCGACCCCAGACCCTCCGCGAGCCGTCGCAGCACCGCGTTCGTGAAGGCCACGGCCCGCTCGAGCCCGGCGGCGCGGACGAGCTCGACCGATTCCGAGACGGCCGCGTGCGGCGGCGTCTCGAGGTAGCCGAGCTGGTAGGCGCCGAGCCGAAGGGCAGCGCGCACCGGCGGATCGAGCTTGCGGACGGGGCGGCGGCCGAGCGCCTCGATGGCGTGGTCGAGCGTCCGGACCCGCTGGACCGTGCCGTAGGCGAGCCGCTGCGCGAGCGCACGGTCGCGCGCGTCTAGACCGGTCGCGGCGGAGGCGAACGCGCGGTCCGCGTACGCGTCCTCCTCGAACACGCGCAGGAGGACCGCGTAGGCGACCCGACGCGCCGGGCTGACGCTCACGGCTTCCGCACGACGAGGTGGTACACATGCCAGTGCTTCGGAGCTCCGACTGCCGTCTCGCCGTCCTCCTCGACCTCGTCCAGGCGCTCCACCACGAACGGGCGCACGAGCTCGTCGAGCTCCACACGACTGTGGAAGGTGATTTCGCCCTTCGACGGCGATCCGCCGGTCGTCCAGCCGTCGCGGTCGCCGAAGAGCTGGCCGCAGAAACGGCCTCCCGACCGAAGCGTGTCGCGGATCTTGCGCCAGAGCTCCGGGAACTCGCGCGGCGGGCAGAACGGCAGCGAGAAGCTCGCGTTGATCAGGTCGGCGTCCGGCCAGTCCGCGTCCTCGAAGCGCGCGAGCTGGGTCGCGAGCCGAGGGTCGTCAGGGAGCCGCGCGAGCGCTTCGCGTTGCGCGTCGATCGCGAGCACGTCCCAGCCGCGGCGCAGGAGCTCGAGGGTGTCGGGGCCGGTCCCGCAGCCGAGGTCGACGGCGAAGCCGGACCGCCTTTGTTCCTCGAACCGCTCGAGGGCGAAGACGAGCGTCTCGCGCGGTTCGTGGCCGGCGCGCTCGTAGTAGCGCGTCCACGACTTCGTGGTCATTCCGCGCCTCGCATGAGTGCGACATCCGGCTCCCACGCGTCGACGACGTCGGCGAGCCCGCGCGCTCGCAGCTGCGCCTCGACCTCGCGGAACAGCGCCTGCTGGGGCTCCGCCTCACCGGACAGCGCAGCCTCGATCCGCGCAAGCAGATCGGCGCCCTCCCACTGTCGCAGCGGCTCGGTCCGGAGCTCCCAGGCGAGCGCGTCGTGGAACGGCCGGACGCGCTCCTCGAGCGCGAACAGCGTCGCCACCAGGTGCGCGATCGACTCGGCCGCGTGCAGCCGCGCGGCCAGCTCGAGCCCGAGTCGCTCGCTCTTCAGCGACCGGTACAGCGAGTTCAGGTACGCGTCGAGCGCGCGGCGCGCGAGCCGTCGCGCCTCGTCCGGCGGCAGCCGCGCTTTCTGGTCGACGAGCCGTTGGAGCTCACCGTCGAGCTTGTCGACGAGCACGCGTCCGCGCGTGAATGTGTAGCGATCCCACTCCGTGCCGGAGCCGTCGAGCGCCTGCGCGCGGAACTCCTTGAGCGTCGAGACGGCGACGTCGACCTCGCCCCCGCGTGGCGGATCAAGCGCCGCGAGCAATTCGTCATCGGCGGCTGCGACGATCACGCGGAGGTCGTAGTCCGACTCAGGCCCGACGTTTGCGGCCTTCCCGCGTGAGCCGCCGAGGAAGACGCCGACGATCCGTGGGTCGGTCTCGCAGCGCGCGAGCAGCTCCTCGAACGTCATTTTCGGCAGACGAAGATCGCCCAACCGAGCAGCTCGCGCGTCCAGCGGAGGTAGCGGTCGCGGTAGTGCCGGCCGCGCGCGCCAAACTCGTCCGCCTGGAGATCGTCCGGATGGGCGGTCAGCCACTCGTCGAGCGCCAGCCAGTGCAGCGTTTCGTATCGGTCCCAGTCGTCGAGCGAGGCGTCGAGCAGCGAAACGACCGCGAGCCCCTCGTGCTCGAAGCGCTCCACCGTCTGCGGCAGCGACACGAAGTCCTCTCCCTCCTCCGGCTCGAGCCCGTCGGGAAGCGGCCACGTGCGCCAGTACGGCTCGCCCACGACGACGAAGCCACGCTCCGGCACTGCGGCGACGAGCGTACGGACGGTGTGGTCAAGTCCGCCGAGAGCAAAGGTCGCGCCGAGGCAGAGCGCCGCGTCGTACGCGGCGCGCTTGAACGCGACCTGCGCAGCGTCCGCGTGGACGAGCTCGATCCGATCCGCCAGCCCTTCTGCGGCCAAGCGCTCTCGTGCGATGGCGACGAACTCCTCGCTCTGCTCGACGCAGGTCAGCCGGCAGCCGAACGCGCGAGCGAGCAGGATCGCGGGGCCACCCTTGCCAGAGCCGACATCGAGCACGCGCGACCCCGGCGTGAGCCGGAGCAGCTTGCCGAGGCGTAGAACCTTCTCCTCGCTCATCGGGTTCTGGAGCTCGTGCCGCGCTTCGGTCACGGCGTACCACCACGGCATCAGCGCAGCCCTCGCAGGAACTCGTCGTAGGACATCCGCCGCCGGCCCTCCGGTTGCACCTCGACCGGGACGGCACGCCCGTTGTCGACGCGGGCACGCCAGACGATCATCCGCCGCCCGTCGAGCTCCGCACGCGCCCCGACATGCGGCGAGAGCGCCCGCACAAGGTTCACGATCTCCTCCGCCGGGCGCGTCCAATCGAGCTCGCGGTCCGCAGCTGTGATCTTGTCCGCGTACGTCGCGCCCTCCTCGGCCTGTGGCTCGAACCGCGGCTCGCGCAGTACGTCCTCTACAAGCTCCGCGGCGAGCGGCGCCGCCTTCGTGTACACGGCGCCCGCGTCCTCGTCGGGAGCGATCGGGAACGACGCCTGCGCGGCGATCGGCCCCGCATCGAGCTCGGCCGTCGTCCGGTGGATCGTGACGCCCGTCTCGCGGTCGCCGGCCATGATCGCCCGCTCCACCGGAGCGGCGCCACGCCACCGAGGCAGCAGCGACGGGTGCACGTTGAGCCAGAGCGCGTCGTCGAGCAGCGCAGCCGGGATCAGCGCGCCGTACGCGACAACCACCACGGTGTCGGCGTGGATCTCGAACGCGGCGAGCCGCTCGGGCTGCCGGACAGGGACGCCCAGCCGCTCCGCAGCCAGTTTCGCCGGCGGCGGCCCATCGCGGCGGCCGCGGCCGCGTGGACGGTCGGGGCGCGTCAGGACGTACTCGAGGTCGTGCGCGGCGCCGAGCCGCTCGAGCACGTCCGCTCCGAACGGCGCCGTCGCGGCGACGGCCAGCCGCACGGCTAGCCGAGGACCGGCTGCGGGCGGAGCAGCGCCATCGCCTCGCGGCGGCTGTCCCGGTCGGTGCGGTCGAGGATGAGGACGCCGTCGAGGTGGTCGATCTCGTGCTGTGCGATGCGCGCCGCCAACCCCTCCAGCTCGAGCCGAACGTCCGCCCCCTCGGCGTCCTGCGCTTGCACGACCACCGCCACCGAGCGCTCGACCGGCACGCGCACGCGCTGGATCGAGAGGCATCCCTCCTCGTCCGTCTCCAGCTCGTCGGAGCGCTCGACGATCCTTGGATTCAGCAGCCCGCGCACCTCGTCCTCGTCGTCCTGGAAGACGAACAGGCGGCGGAGGATGCCGATCTGATTCCCGGCGAGCCCGACGCCGTACGCGTCGGCCATCAGCCGCTTCATCCGCTCGACGAGCCGGCGCACGTCGTCATCGAATCCATCGACCTCGCGCGCCTGCATGCGCAGGACGGGGTCGGGGTACTGCCTGATCTGAGCGAGCGCGGCGAGTCGCGCCGCCTCTTGACGCGGGTCGCGCTCCTCGTCCCGAACCTGACCGGCCTCGGCCATGATTCAAGTCTAGGCGGGAGCGATATTAGGCGGGCTTGGCGAAATTCAGTCTGTGCCGTCGAGCGGAATTCCGCCAAACCCTCCTTAGAGGCTTTGCGGATCCACGTCGACGACGGCCGTCACGCCCGCCTTTCGCATCGCCGGCGCCGCGTCCGATAGCAGCTCGGCGACACGTGCCGCGATCCGGCGCGGACGCTCGGTCTTGGCGACGAGCTGTGCGCGGTACCGGCCGCGGAGCCGGAGCAGCGGCGCCGGCCCGAGCAGCCCCGCGTCGCCGAGGCCAGCCTTCAGCTCCGTCAGCAGCCGGGTCGGGCCGTCCGCGTCCGAGCCGGCGGCGACGACGCGCACGAGGTGGCGGAAGGGTGGGTACCCGAGCACCCGCCGCCACTCGAGCTCACCGGCCATGAACTCCTCGACGTCGTGTCGCGCCGCGAGCCGGACGGCGCGCGCGTCCGGCTGGAAGGTCTGGACGATCACGCGTCCCGGCGCATCGCGGCCGCTGCGGCCGGCGAGCTGCGTGAGGAGCTGGAACGTCCGCTCCTCGGCGCGGAAGTCGGGGAGGCCCATGCCGAGGTCGGCGTCCACGACCGCGGCGAGCGCGACCCCCTCGAAGTGATGGCCCTTCGCGACCATCTGCGTCCCGACGAGCACCGCCCGCTCCGCGGCGGCGAACCCTGCGAGCGTCTCCGCAGCGGCGCCCGGCCGGGCGACCGCGTCGGCGTCGAGACGGAACCGCTCCAGTTCGGGCACGTGCGTCTCGAGCTCGCGCTCCAGCCGCTGCGTCCCCGCGCCGAGCCGAGCAACGTCGACGGCGCCGCACGCCGGGCACGTCGACGGGGCCGGGATGCTCCACCCGCAGTGGTGACAGCGCAAGGCGCGTTCCGCGTGCAGGACGAGCGACACGTCGCAGTTGACGCACCGGATCGTGGTCCCGCACGCGCGGCAGTGCAGCGCCGGCGCGACGCCGCGGCGATTGAGGAACAGGATCGCCTTCCCGCCGTGCTCCGCCACGGCGCCGAGCTCCGCGAGCAGCGGCGAGGAGAGCGGGTACGCGCGCTCGCGGCGGAGATCGACGATCTTCACCGGAGGCAGCGGCGTAGCGAGCCGGCCTCCGAGCTCGAGGCGCTCGAGCCGCTCCCAGCTCTCGGGCCTCGGCGTTGCGCTGCCGTACACCGTCACCGCGCCTTCGAGTGCGGCGCGCTTGGCGGCGACGGTGCGGGCGTCATAGCGCGGGTCCGACTCCTGCTTGTACGACGCGTCGTGCTCCTCGTCGACGCAGATCAGCCCGAGGTCGCGGGCCGGCGCGAAAACGGCGGAACGCGCGCCGATCACCAGCCGTGCCTCGCCCGACGAGATCCGCTCGCGCTCGTCGCGCCGCTCGGCGTCCGTCAGGGCGGAATGGAGGATTGCGATCCCGTCGCCGAACCGCGTCCGGAACCTGCCGACCGTCTGCGGCGTGAGCGCGATCTCCGGCACCAGGACGATCGCCGCCTGCCCGCGCTCGAGGGCCGCGGCGCACGCGCGCAGGTAGACCTCCGTCTTGCCGCTGCCGGTGGCGCCGTAGAGGAGGAAGTGCGCGCCCGCGCGCGCGTCGAGCCCTTCCTCGATCCGCTGCACGGCGCGCTGCTGCGCCGCACTCAGCGCCGCCGGCGGCTGCTCGCCGCCGAGTGCGTCCCGGAGCGCCGGCTGCGGCCGCTCGGCCCGCCGCGCGCGCTTGACCGGCGCGACGAGCTCGAGCGCGCGCGCCGGCGTCGAGCCGTAGTAGTTGGCGACCCAGAGCGCGAGCTCGACGAGCGCGGGCGGCACCTCGTCGACGATTCGCTCGATCGGCGCCGCGTCGACGCCCGGCGGCGCCGTGGCCGCGACGTCGACGACCACGCCACGTCGCTTCCCCCCGCCGAAACGAACATCCACGACCGTCCCGGGCCGAACCTCCTCCGGCACCTCGTACGTGAAGGGCCGCGCGAGCGCACGCGCCGACACGAGCGGGTACACGGACGCGTAGGCCACGCGACCCAGCCTAGTGCTGACCCACGACAACCTCTGACGTTCCTGGGCCGTCGCTGACGGTGCGGGGCCGGAGGGGACAGTTATGAGTCACACGGCCCCGTAGAGCACCGTGCCGTCAGCGGCGGCAGGCAGGCCCCGGAGGCCGGCTCCGCCGGCTGGGAGGGACTGCATGCCGACCAGGGGCGGTCAGAAGCCTGCGGCTTCGAGAATCATCTCGGTGCCGAAGCCGAGCAAGAGCCCGACGAGGATCGCCGAGGAGACGAGCACCTTGTGCCCGAGCCGCTGCGTGACGCTCAGCAGCTGCATCACGACGTAGAGGATCGAGCCGCCCGCGAGCGCGAGGAACGTCACGGAGAGCGCGGTGCTCGTCCAGGCCTGCCCGACGATCGTGCCGAGGAAGGTCGGGCCGCCGCCGATCAGGCCGAGCAGCGCGAGGAAGCGCCACCTCGGACGCTCCCCCGAGAGCGGCGCGACGATCCCGAAGCCCTCGGTGGAGTTGTGGAGTCCGAAGCCGATGATCAGAACGAGCGCGAGCCCGATCTCGCCCGTGGCGCCCGCCTGTCCAATCGCGAGCCCTTCGGAGAAGTTGTGCAGCCCGATCCCGGTCGCGATGAGGAGCGCGAGCCAGCTGCCCGGCGACATCCCCGCGACCCAGTTCGGCTCGAATTCGACGGCGGACGCCGCGCCCGGGCCGAGCATCGACCGGCGCCGCTCGCGCGACAGCCACTGGTCGTAGAGGACGAGGCTGAGCAGACCGACGGCCGCCCCGACGCCGAACAGGACGCCGTAGCCGGCGAACTGGCTCCACTCGTGCTCCTCCGCCGCCTCCTCGACCGGCGCGACGCCGTGCTCGAGCACGTCGACGAGCAGGAAGATGAGGACACCGGTGGCGAAGGCCGCCAGAGCTGCCTTCAGCTGCAGGCTCGGGTTGTTGACGCGGCCGAGCGGCAGGCCCAGGAAGATGGTGGCCCCGGCAATCCCGCCTAGCAGGATGATCTGTGCAGTCGACACTCTCAGTCGCTCCGTGTAAGGGACACCTTACAACCGCGCGGCACTATAGTCGCGGGCAGAGCGATGGCGCAAGGACACTCGGTCGACGAGTACCTCGAGACGATCTACTTCCTCGCCTTTCCAATCGGGGAATACCGGCCGCTCACGCCGGGGTCGCCCACGCTCGCATCGCGCGTCGCGGAGATGCTCGGAGTCTCCCGCGCGTCGGCCGGCGAGATGCTGAAGCGCCTCGAGCAGGAAGGGTTGATCGAGCGAGGCGAGCACAAGGAGGCGCTGCTCACGGTGGCGGGCCGGGAGCGCGCGGAGCACGTCGTGCGCAAGCACCGGCTGATCGAGCGACTGCTCACCGACTTCCTCGGCTACACGGCGGCCGAGGCGCACGTGCACGCAGATGAGCTCGGAGACACCTTCTCGGACGAAATGGTCGACCGGATCGCGGAACGTCTCGGCCACCCGGACCGCTGCCCGCACGGCTGGCCGGTCGACACGACGTTCGAGCAGGAGGAGAACAAGGAGCTCGCAGCGCTGGCCGATCTCGTGCCGGGAACCCGCGCGACGATCGTGCGCCTGGCCGAGCACGACGGGGAGCTCCTGCACTGGTTCTACGACCAAGGCCTCGTCCCGGGGAGCGAGCTCGAGGTCGAGTCGGCGGGCGGCGGCGACGTGAAGGTGCGTCTCGAGGGGAGCGAGCGCACGCTCGGTGAGAAGGCCGCCGCTGGGTTGTTCGTGCGCGCGGCTTGAAGCGGCTCGCGCTGACATTCGACGACGGTCCCTCGCAATGGACGCCCATGGTCCGGCAGCTGCTCCGCGACCACAACGCGCGCGCGACGTTCTTCCTGATCGGCCAGCGCGTGCGCGAGCACCCCGAGGAAGCGCGCGCGATCGTCGCGGACGGCCATGAGGTCGGCAGCCACACCCTCACGCACCCGCGACTGACCGACCTGGACGAGGGCGAGGCGCGGCGGGAGATCGAAGAGGGCGTCGCCGCGGTCGAAGAGGTCCTCGGGACGCGGCCGCGCCTGTTCCGGCCACCGGGGTTTCACGCCGACGACCGCGTGCTGGCGATCGTGGCGGAGCTCGGGCTCGACGCGGTCTTCGCGGACGTAGACCCCTGCGACTGGCAGCCGGGCCTTGTCTCGCACGCGATCCTCTCGCGCGTGCTCGCCTCGTGCGACGCCGGCTGCGTGGTCGACCTCCACGACGGCTATCCGCCGCCGCCGACGCGGTCGCGAGACGATTGCACTCCGACGGTCGAGGCGCTCGGGCATCTCCTGCCGGCGTTCGTCCGACTCGGCTACGAGCTCGTGACCGTCAGCGAGCTACGGGTGCATGCCGCTCACGACTCGGCCGGCGTCGGCGCGAGCCGCTCGGCGACGACCGCCTCACCCATCTCCAGCCCACCGGAGTAGCCCGTGACGGCGGTGAGGAAGTCGTCGCGCTCGAGCGCGTACAGCCGGACGGGCGTGCGCGCGCTCACGGTCGCGGTCCGCGGGACGTCGCGAAGGAGCGCGATCTCGCCGAAGTACTCCGACGGCCCGCGGCCGGCAGGCTGGCCGGCCTCGCTGATCGCCGTCTCGCCCTCGACGATGACGTAGAAGCGGTCGCCGGCCTCGCCTTCGCGGACGATTTCGGCGCCGGCCGGAAACGAGAGCGGAATCAGGCTCGACGCGAGCCGTTCCTTGGCGACGACGGAGAGCCCGCGGAACAGCGCGACCCCATCGAGCGCCACGAGCTCCTCGGCGGGCGCGGCGACCGCGCGATCGATCGCGACCAGCCGCGGCCAGGCGAGCCCGACCACGATCGCCAGGAAGAGGCCGATCGCCGCGGCGGCCCC